>Ga0055584_100008469_pt1 | contig 10089 bp, 11 predicted proteins | sample OSDHelmetaG_FD_58716 | JGI IMG/M metagenome (GOLD analysis project Ga0055584, IMG submission 58716) | Pelagic marine sediment microbial communities from the LTER site Helgoland, North Sea, for post-phytoplankton bloom and carbon turnover... | ecosystem: Environmental > Aquatic > Marine >...
TGCTCATGCTCATAGAGGCAATCATCGCGCGCGCCGCACTGCCTGTCTCACTATAATCTGACAATTTTTATCGATTTACAGACAATCCAATGAGCGCGACTGACACCGCGATAAAGCAAAGTAGCATTACAAGCTCCCGGCTGCGTGGCCCGACCAGCGCCGAAGATGTGGCCATCGTCGCGCAAGCGAACGAGCATCGCGCTGGTTATACGACTGAAATGCATCACCATGAGCGAGCGCAGGTTTTGTATGCGATCAGTGGTGTCATGCGGGTACGCACTGATGTTGGGCGCTGGGTGGTGCCACCAGAGCAGGCCGTGTGGATCGCGCCCGGCGTTCGACACGATGTAACGTGCCTAAATGACGTGTCGATGCGCTCGCTGTATTGATTACCCGAAGTTACCACTGGTATTGCTAAACCACTGCCAACCCACTGCCAGGTTGTTGATGTCACGCCGCTATTGCGCGAGCTGATACGGCGCGCATGCGCTTTAGTAGGCGCGCAACAAGCGCCTAGCTCGAGCATGCAAGCCTTGATCGTCGAGGAACCGGGTAATTTGCGCGCCGCGCCGTTGGCGCCAGCGAACGCACGCTTGCGCGGCAACTTGTGCGCGAAACAGGCCTCGAATTCAGCGCCTCGCGACAACGTTTGGCAGTGCATGTTGCCATCGCCCGCCTCGACGCTGGAGACGCCGTTACACGAGTCGCATTGGACCTCGGTTACACCAGCCCAAGCACTTTCGTGGCAATGTTCAAACGCATGCTCGGGGTCCCATCTAGGCGCTACGTGCGCGATCTGCTCGCCCGCGGCGCCGGCCATGACAAGCTCCAACACGCGGCGAATGTACCAGTGCGGCAGCACCAACAGAGTTAGACTTTAAAGGCCGCGCGCCGCTAACGCGTCGTTGCAGTACACTTAGCCCTTAGGTGCGTGTAAGCGCGAAGTTTTTGAGCATTAGGCGCTAGCGCCGACGTCGCTCAGCTCGCGCAGATCACGATTTTCGCGCTTGCGGATGAGGGGAAATTCGATGCGGAATCCTGGGAATATGTTGCGTGCTGCGGTGTTGGTATTGGGGATTACAGCCGTTATTAGCAGTGCGGTGGCGTTTGACTATAGAGATGGTTCGGCTGTGCGTGATCGCGGCGGCGACCTCGCGAGCTTGTATGCCTTCGTGCCAAACGTAGGCGGTGAGGTGGGGCCGTTGACGGTCGCCTTGACGATCAAGCCCTATGCCCTATCTGTTGCCGAGGTCGGCAAAGATACCGAATACTCAATTCGGATCCGCGCCGCTGGCTTGGCCGGCTCTGGTGAGCGGCTGCGCACCAAACTTGGCGCTGCTGAGCTCGCCATCACCTGTAACTATTTCGACCACGACTACCAGATTGGCTGTATTGCCAGTCATATCAGCGCAGATGGTTCGACTCGTGTGCTGGGTGCTGTTAGTGGTGACCTTGGTGACGTCATGACTGCGCCTGGCATGCGCGCGATGTCAGCGCTTCGCTCCGACCCGCTGTTGATAAACTTTCATGCGACATTGAATTGTTTAGAAGACGACGAAGTCGAATTTCTAGGCTTGGATGATGCGTTTAAGCGGCGTGTTCATCCGAAGTTCCGCAACTCCATAGAACACAAGAAAATGAACGTTGTGGGCTTGGTGATTGAGGTTAACCGTAGTTGGCTGCCACAAGAAGCTGGCTTGCCCTTGATTGCGGTAGCGGCGCAATCCGTGGATGTTGCGAACGACGGAACACGCACGCCACTGGACCGAATTGGTCGCACTGGCACTTCCACCTTCCTGATTCAGGATGACGAGGCCCGCAATGGCTGGAACGCCACTGACCCTTATGATGTTGCAGGTGCTACGGCGTTTCGCGCCGAGATGCAACGCGGGTTAACAGCGGTTGACTCACATAGCCGGCGCGCCTATTGGGCCTGGCCGCATCCGCTGTTGGAATTGCTCTTGAGTGACCACTTGCTACTCAATCCTAACGTGCCAGTCGCGGCGATCGACGCTAGTCGTAACAACTACTTTGAGCTTGAGTGGGCCGCCTATACCGGCCGCTCGCTGAATGGCCTAGCTGGCGGCAGGCGGCCAATCGACAACTCAATATCGCGCTTCTTCGCAGTGATGGCGCGCCAGGCTGGCAGGCATTTTGCGCAACTCGAAGCACTGAAGCATCCCTTGTACAGGCAAACCCATGCGGCCTTCCCGTACTTGGCTGCACCGTACGAGAAGCCAGATACCTTATTTAGCCGAACCATCGAAGAGCTCAATCCACGCAGCCCGACTATTCGTGGTTGCGTAAACTAATTTGAGATTAGCGCGAATATCTTCGGTATCCGCGCCAATCAATGGTCCCAGCCGGACAAGCAGCGTACCTGTCTCGGGCCCGTATACACTCGCTTATGATGCTAAAAATCTCACGGCGTTGGCCCGCATAGATACGGCGGGTTACCTTAGCGAGTATCGCGTATCAGTGATATCGCTTGTGGTGATTCCCCTGACGCCAACCCGCGACTTTAATCGCGCGTAACCAAGCGCTACACCATATGAACTGCCCTTAATGTGTACGTACTTCGCGCCGAATACGCCACACCTCAGTGCGCGCCAACACGAACACAAGTAGTGCTGACATAGCAGCGCTTGCCGCAGCTGCCGCGATTGCGAGGCCCCAAACCTCGGCCACTTGACCGACCACCACCGAGCCGATCGGCGCAGCACCTAAAAAAGCAACGCTATATATAGCCAAGATCCGCGCTCGATGCGCCGGAGACGCCGCCTCTTGAACCAAAGTACGCCCGAGTGACATCACCACACCGGCGCCGGCGCCAAACACAGATATCAGCAGATAAAACACTACCACCGGCGGATGGGTTGCAAACAGCCCGGTGGTAATCGCACCTATGCACGCGCTTAAAAATATTGCACGGCCTTGACGGGAAACAGCCCGGCGCGCGCGCAAAACCAGCGTTGCACTGATTACCCCGCCAACAAATGACCCGTTGACCATTGCGAGCGCGACCGACCCACCAAGGTAAACGTCACGCACCATGATTGGAACAACCACACTGAAAACGCCGATGAAACAAAACCCAATGCCAACCATGATGAGTGTTACCGGACCGATGCGCGGTGACTTAGCGACTAGTGCAAAAGCCACTTTGAGTTCCGCCCACACTGTTGCGCGAGTCTGAGCGCGCGCGGCGCCTGGTGGCGTCGCGCTAGCTTCGAGGCGAATGGGCGGTGCTGGTGCCATCTTGCGCGCGCAGCTCGCGCCAATTGCATAGAGGATCGCTTGCGCAGCCAACAACCAATGCACACCTAGATAGCTGGCACTGCCCGCCAGTACAAACCCCACTATTTGCGCTAAGAACTGCACCGTCATGGCAGTCGTCACCGCGCGTTGCACATCAGTCCCGGCGATCCGACCTAGCAGCGCATCGCGGGTAGGCATCACCAGCGCTTGTAGACTGCCTTGTGCCAACGCAAAGCCAAGCAACATCGCAAAGCTCAACAAGCCCGCGCCGGTGACCAAGGCCAGCACGGTGACCGGAATAACTGCCGCAAACTGCATTCTTATCAATAAGATACGCAGATCGTAGGAATCGGCCAATATCCCGCCAGGTACCATCAGCGCGATAGACGGCGCCATTAAGCACAACTGCGCGATGCCAACGTTCTCAGGGCTTTGCTGCAAGACACTGACAACTAAATATGGAAACATCACAGCTTGCAGCCCAAAAGCTGCAAACCAGAACGCTTGGCCAGCGACAAACCACTTGAATTGATCAGGGCGCACGATAGGACGATGTCAGCATCTAACGGGCCTTAGGACATGGCGCGATGGTGTTCGCAACTGGATACTAAAACGCAGTTCGCTGCTAGCATCATGACGTAGTGAGTTCAGCTATAGCGAAAGCAGCTTAAGCTTGCACTGACCTTGCGGCCATGTTCACTATTTCGTTCTCGGTGGAGAAAAGGTTATGAGCGCACTGCAACAGTTTATCGCGGGATTGCCTAAGGCGGAGCTGCATCTGCACATTGAAGGCAGCTTCGAACCCGAACTCATGTTTGACATTGCCACCCGCAACGGTAGCAAGTTGCCATATAAGAGCGTCGCAGAGTTGCGTGACGCGTACCGCTTCCAGTCTTTGCAAGATTTCCTTAATCTGTATTACCAAGGCATGTCGGTCCTGCAAACTGAAGGTGATTTTTACGACTTGACCTATGCGTACTGCCGCCGCGCACACGCTGACAATGTTCGTTACACTGAGATTTTCTTTGACCCACAAGGCCATACCGAGCGTGGCATCGCGTTCGAGCTTGTACTGAACGGTATCAGTGCAGCGCTTGACGATGCCGAAGGTGATTTTGGGCTTCGCAGTGGGCTCATCATATGTTTCCTACGCCACCTACCACAAGCGTCGGCGCAGCGCGCGCTGGATCAAGCGCTCGTCCATAAACAGCGCATCCTCGGCGTAGGACTTGATTCCTCAGAGCGTGACTACCCGCCGGAGAATTTCGCCAGTGTGTTTGCGCGAGCGCGGGAAGAAGGCTTTCGCCTAGTCGCTCACGCTGGTGAGGAAGGACCCGCGGCCTACGTACGCAGCTCGCTAGACATTCTGCGAGTGGAGCGCATAGACCATGGTAATCGCGCCTTGGATGACGCAGATTTAGTCCGCCATATTGTTACGCGTGGCATTGGCCTAACAGTGTGCCCGCTGTCCAACTTAAGGTTGCAAGTAGTGCAGGATCTGCGCGCGCATCCACTGCGTGAGATGCTTGACCTAGGCATCCGAGCATCAGTTAATTCGGATGACCCAGCCTATTTTGGCGGCTACATCAACGCTAACTTTGAAGCCATTGCGCAAGCGCTTGATCTATCCAAGGACGAAATTGTACGGTTAGCTCAAAATAGCTTCGAAACCGCATTTATCAGTGACACGCAACGCGCCATTTGGCTTGACGAGTTGCACCAATACGCAGCTGCGAACGAGTTGTAAATGCAGCTATCCAACCGTGTGAATGAGGAGTAATACCCAGATGGCGCATGTATCCCTAGCGGGTCCGCCGGATTTACCTAATAGCCAGCGCGTGCGCGCGCATTGCCCCGAGTTGCTCGACGGCCTCAATGCCTTCTACGAGCGCATCTGGTTAAGCGACCGCGTCGATGCCAGCACCAAAGAACTCATTCGCATGCGCTGTGCAACTGTAAATCAGTGTAGCTACTGACTTAACTTTCGTTACGCCGCGGGTCGGTGTGCCGGAATGACCGAAGCAAAGCTCGCGCAAGTCAATGATCCAGATAACGCAGTTTTCTCGCCACGTGAGCGCGCGGTTCTGCACTTCGCTACAGCTATGTCGCGCAACGATAATAGCCAGGCAGATGCCTTGTTTGCTGAGATGCGCAAATTCTATGATGATGCTCAGCTTGTCGAGATCGGTTTTGCCATCACAACACTGCACGGTATGAACTTATTCAACAATATGTTTGGTATCGAACCAGAAGATCATCCAATGGAAAGCGAAACGGGAATGCGCAGCGCCGAAGCTATCGCCTGAACGCAAAACCTGGCGTAGCAAAAACATTTTTCTGGGTCGCAAACATCGCGCGCGCAACCACCTTAGCGCGAGATAGCAGGCAAAACAGATCCGCGAACAAATGCCCACAAAGGGGTTGTCGACAACAATGTTAGAACACCATATTGATATTCCCACTGCCGATGGCGCGATGAATACGTTCATCACACACCCGGAAGAGGATGGTCCACATCCAGTTGTGCTGTTCTATATGGATGCACCTGGTATGCGTGAAGAATTGCACGACATGGCCCGCAGAATCGCGAGCGCAGGTTATTACGTAGTGGTGCCGAATTTATATTATCGCGACACGCGTGAGTTTAATCTCAGCATGCCTGGCGCCACCCGCGAGCGGATGTTCGAGATGATGAACAAGATATCCAATGCGATGGCCTGCGCTGACACCCTAGCGATGCTGGACTTCACCGCAACACAAGATTGTGCAGCTCCCGGTCCGGTGGGTGCAGTCGGTTATTGCATGAGCGGGCCATTCGTTTTCGCAGCCGCAGCCGCGTTTCCGGATCGAATTAAAGCCGCAGCGTCATTTCACGGTGTGCGTTTATGTATCGATGTTCCTGCCTCTCCGCACCTCAGTGCGAAGGATATTAAAGGCGAGATGTATTTTGGCTGTGCGCAAACCGATGATTGGGCGCCGCCGGAAATGGTCGAAAAGCTTGATGCGCATTTAGCCTCAACCGGGATCAACTACCGAATCGAATGGTATCCCGATACCAAACATGGATTCGTATTCCCTCAGCGCGAAGGCATTTATCACAAAGCGTGCGCCGAGCGACATTGGGAGCGTTTGTTGGCGATGTTTAGGCGTAATCTCTAGCGCAGCCAAACTCTAACTGTGCGGCAAGGCCCTACGTATAACGGAATTTACACTCATGATTGATTCGAACGCTGAAACACGGCAAGTCGCGGTAATTACCGGAGCCGGGCGCGGCATAGGCCGGGCCATCGCGCTTGGCTATGCTAAGGCTGGTATGGCGGTAGTGTGTAGTGCGCGCAGCACCAGTGAAATTGCGGCAACCGCCGAGAAAATCAATGCCGAAGGCGGAGCGGCATTGGCAGTTGCTTGTGACGTTACCAAAGCGGAAGACATCACCGCGTTGTTGGCGCAAAGCGAGGCACACTTCGGCGGCATTGATATCATTGTTGTAAACGCCGGCATGGCCGGAGAGCGAGCGCCAATCGCGGATGCAGATACGGCGCTATGGCGCCAAGTCATTGAACTTAACTTGCTTGCTGCAATGGAACAGAGTCACCAAGCGATACCTTATTTGCGCACACGTGGTGGCGGTAAAATTATCTTCATCGGCTCTGGCGTCGCTCGTAACGCAACGCCGGGCACCAGCGCTTATGGTTGTTCGAAAGCCGCGCTTGCTATGTTGAATCGGGTGTTGGCGCAAGAATTGCGGCCGGACAAAATTGCGGTCCACGAGCTTATACCCGGCCCAGTGCGCACCGCCTTGACAGGCGTACCGGAGGAACATGCCGGGCGGGATGGTGAAGCTTCACCAATTCTTACGATACCCGGTGAATGGACCAAGGATCCGCAAGATGTTGTCCCATTGGCACTGTTTCTGGCGCAACTACCGAATGATGGGCCGAGTGGACAAAGCTATAGCTTGACCGCGCGTGATCTAGGGCGAATATAGGCCGTGCGAAGCCGCGTGCTCGGCGCAATCGGCATTCGGCTGAAGTGTAGGCGACAACAATTGTGCTGGTAGCCCTCAGGCCACAACTTTCGCGTCAATTCGAGTCTTGAAGCGTTGCGCGGTTACGATCACCCGGTCGTGACTGCCTGCGCTGATCAATTCGACCGCATCGCGTGCACTCACTGTAAATCGAAGTTTTCGACCATCGATCTCAACTAATTCGGCACGCGCGGTAACCCGCATGCCAACGGGTGTCGCGGCAATATGTGAGACATCCAGGTGAGTGCCAAGCGACTGCTTGCCATCCGGCAGCAGTTGCTCAACGGCGGCCAAAGCAGCCTCTTCTATCAAGTTGATCATCATCGGCGTTGCCAACACGGCTATTTGGCCTGAACCAACTCGCGGCGCCGTGTCGTTTGTTCCTACAATCATCTCGGCAGTCCCAACCAAGCCGATAGTCAGTGGTTCCATTGATCTCTCCAGTGATAATCACAAACCACGACAATATGTCCCGGTAAAGCGCCACGTCAGCCGGAGGGTTTCCACGGGCTGCGTGCTGCTTGTTCGGCGAACTTTAACTACATAGACCTTGCCTCTTGCCTTATCCAGCGCGACTGCGAGGAACCCCAGATCCCTACATGCCTTGAGGAGGTATTCCTGCGGCACATAAGGATCCGGGCGGCGCTAACTAGCGAGCGTCGCCACCAGCGGCGCGAATGAGGCGCCGCGCGATGACCCAGCGGTGCACTTCGCTGGGCCCTTCGTACACCCGCATCAAGCGCACTTGTTGCGCCATCAGCTGCAGCGGTAACTCCTTGGTCATGCCCATAGCGCCAAAAGCTTGCATGGCGTTGTCGATAATCTCGGTTGCCATTTCGGTGCCATAGAGCTTCAGCATCGACGCTTCTGTACGTACATCTTTGCCTTGGTCTTGTTTCGCTGCCGCGTCGTACGCCATCAATCGGCAAGCGTGAATTTTTGTTGCGGCATCCGCGATCCACCATTGAATGGCTTGTCGGTCAGACAGCAGCACGCCGAAGGTTTCGCGCTGGGTAACGTGATCCATCATGATTTCTAGAGCGCGCTCAGCCATACCAATGCACCACGCGCCCATCTGCAGACGCCGCACCGTCAAGCGCAGTTGCATGGGCCCAAAACCATCACCGACTTCACCTAACACCTGGCTTTCGGCGACGCGGCAGTCTTCGAACACCACTTCGTAGGTGTAGTGTCCGCCTACCATCGGGATTTGACGGGCAACTTCGAAGCCGGGCGTGCCTTTGTCAACCAGGAATGCAGTTATGCCGCCGCGCGATCCCTTTTCCGGGTCGGTCACCGCCATCACGATAGAAAAATCAGCATCGCGGATACGTGACACCCAGATCTTGCGACCATTGATCACCCAGTCAGAGCCATCCTTGACCGCGCGTGTCAGCATGCCAGCTGGATCGCCGCCCGCACCTGGCTCAGAAATCGCAATCGCAGATATGGTTTCGCCACGAGCATACGGGTCGAGATATTTTTCGCGCTGCGCCGGGCTCACTGTCTTCATCATCATGTGCAAGTTGGGCGAATCGGGCGGGAAGGTAAACTGCACGCAGGTTTTGCGTAGCGCTTCGTTTACCGCCACCAAGCTTACGGAATCAAGGTTCGCACCGCCAAGCTCTTCAGGTACATCGAGCCCCCACAGCCCAAGCTCTTTACAACGCGCGTGCAGCGGCGCCAGCTCTTCTTTGGTAAGCCCAGACCCCAGGCCTTTGGATTCACGTTCCAACACCACAGGTTCAAGTGGGCGCAGCTCATCGTTGACGAAACGAGTAACTAGATCTTGCAGCATGCGCTGCTCTTCGCTAAGACTGAGGTCCAACTGCCTTCTCCAGACGTTAAGAACAAAATTCGATTAATCGCGAGCCTCACGCTCGCTTACGGTCACAGTATAATCGTATGAATCAAGGTATCGACCCTGGCGAAGGCCTGGGCTCAACGGTAGGTGTCTGGCCCCACCGGTAATGGGCGACCCATCCCACCGGTGATTAAGGCATTGCATAATGCCGACAGCGGTCTATCGTCAAGCATTCGAACCCCCTCCCCAACAGCTACGACGCCAAGATCATGCCAAATCTTGTCGAGATCAACCGCCTATCCTTTGCGTCCGTACCTTTCCAACATATCGCCAAGTATCGGCTTACCAAGCAAAGTGTCGCACGACGCAACTGAGCGCTCCGCACTCCAGCGCACAGTGGCGTCACCGCCATCGCGTAAAATCGCGCGTAAACAATCCTCGATGCCACGGCGCCCGCGCGAGTAGCGTCGAATTTCCATATCTGCGAGAAACATAAACAAAGCACCAGACCAGTAGGCGTTACCGCTGCCATTGAGCAAGCCGCGGTCAAGTGCGGCACGGCCACGGTGCATGTCACGGTGAAAATCGCGCCACACCGACCCCGGCGAACGCCAGCCCTTGCGAGCGCGCAGCAGCGGTTCGATATAGGTGGCCATGCCCTCCGTCAGCCACCAAGCTTCGGGCGTGAACGGCTGCCCGAGATGTAGCAGCTCATGCACCATAATCCACTCGCCATAGAGATCGTCGACGGTCGCGTGCTCGCCAATGGCTACCAAAACTGTCGCGCCACCCGCGGAAAGTGCTCGCCCTGTAACCATGCCGCGTCGGCCCGATCGAGGCACCACCACCGTCAACGAGCGCGCAACCGGAAAACCGTGATAGAAGTCGGCCATTGCACTCGCGGATTGCTGTATCCAGCCAGACAAAGCGGCGGGCTACATGTCCAGATTACCTTCAAGCACAACAACTTGATGCCAAGGCCTTGGTGCCCGGCGGCGGC
>Ga0055584_100008471_pt1 | contig 10088 bp, 9 predicted proteins | sample OSDHelmetaG_FD_58716 | JGI IMG/M metagenome (GOLD analysis project Ga0055584, IMG submission 58716) | Pelagic marine sediment microbial communities from the LTER site Helgoland, North Sea, for post-phytoplankton bloom and carbon turnover... | ecosystem: Environmental > Aquatic > Marine >...
CGCCGAGACGGTCCGCTTGGCGGAGCGGCTGGAGTTCGACCTCACCCGCGACCTCGGATACCGCTTTCCCGACTTCGTGTCGGGGCATCCCGGCGAGCATGCCGACGCGGTCCTGGCACGGATCTGCATCCACCAGCTCGGCGCCCGGTATCCGAACGCCGGCAAGCGCGCCGCCGCACGGGCGCGCCTCGACGAGGAGCTGGCGCTCATCGCGCATCACGGTCTCGCGGGGTTCTTCCTGCTCCACCGCGACCTGCTGGAGCTCGCACGCGAGGTCCCGCTCCAGGTCAGGCCCGTCGGCTCGGCCCGGCGCTGGTTGCCGCCCGGGCGGGGGCGTGGCTCATCGGTGGGGTCGATCGTCTGTTTCCTGACCGGGCTCTCCCACGTCGACCCGGTTCGCAACAACCTCTTTCTCGGCCGATTCCTCAGCCGTGACATGGTGTCGGTGCCCGACATCGACCTGGATTTCCCCCGGGATGTGCGAGCGCGGCTGATCGAAGAGGTCATCCGTCGCTACGGGGCCGAGCGCGCGGCGCTGGTGGCGGCGTTCCCGACCTTTCGCATCCGCATGGCGGTGCGCGAGCTCGGCGGCGCGCTCGCGCTGCCGTCCGCCGACATCGAGCGCCTCTCGCGGCTCACGGACGGCTGGTCGAGCGCCGAAGCGCTCGAGGAGGAGCTCCAGCGGCTCCCGGACGGGGGCGACAAGCTGCGCTCGCGGCGATGGCGGGCACTCGCCTACCTGGCACGCGAGGCCGCCGGTCTCCCGCGGCACCTGTCGCAGCACTCGGGCGGGATGATCGTCAGCGCGCGACCGCTGGTCGAGATGGTCCCGGTCGTCCCCGCCGCCTTCCCGGGCCGTCAGATCTGCCAGTGGGACAAGGACTCCTGTGCCGATGCCGGCTTCGTCAAGATCGACCTGCTCGGTCTGGGCATGCTCTCCGCGGTCGAGGAGTGCATCGACCTGGTGGCGCGCACCTCGGGTACGAGCGTCGACCTCTCCCGGGTACCGCTCGACGACGCGGACGTCTATGGGGAGATCCAGCACGCCGACACGGTCGGGGTCTTCCAGATCGAGAGCCGTGCCCAAATGCAGAGCCTGCTGCAGACGCGCCCTGAGAACATCGACGATCTGACCGTCCAGGTGGCACTGATCCGGCCGGGGCCCGTGGTGGGGGGTGCGGTCCACCCCTACGTCGCGCACCGCCGGGCCCGGCGCGCCGACCCCGGGTTCGAGCCCCCCTACGACCACCAGCTCCTCGAAGCGCCGCTCCGCGAGACCCTCGGGGTGATCGTCTTCCAGGAGCAGGTGCTGGAGGTCGCCATGGCGCTCGCGGGCTTCTCCACCGGTCAGGCCGAATCGCTCCGGCGGGCGATGAGCCGCAAGCGCAGTCGCGAGGCGATGCTCGCGCTCTGGCAGGACTTCCTCACGGGCGCACGGCGCAACGGAGTCGACGACGAGACGACGGTCGCGGTCTTCAAGAAGCTCATCGGTTTCTCGGAGTTCGGCTTCCCGAAGGCCCACGCCGCGGCGTTCGCGCTGCTCGCGTACCAGAGCGCCTGGCTTCGCAGACACCACCCCACGGAGTTCCTGGCGGCGCTGATGAACGCTCAGCCGATGGGCTTCTACCCGCCTGCGAGCCTCGTTCGCGACGCCCAGCGGCGCGGGGTCAGGGTGCTCCCACCGTGCGTGAACCGCTCCGAGGCGATCTGCGACGTGCACGGCGGTGCGGTGCGGGTCGGCCTGGGCTACATCCGTGACGTGCGCCGGGATGCGGCGGATCGACTCGTGGCCGAGCGCCGGGCGGATGGCCCCTTCCGTGATCTGGCCGACCTCGCGAGCCGCACCGATCTACGGGTCGAGCAGATCGCCCAGCTCGTGCGCGCGGGGGCCTGCGACGACTTCGACCGCCCGCGACGCCGGATGCTCTGGGAGCTCGGGCTCCTGGCTCGCCCCCACACGATCCGCGGCGCGGGTCGACAGCTCGCCCTGGCCGTCGAGCCCACCCCGGCGCCGGAGCTCCCGGAGCAGGATCTGATCGAGCGCACCCTGGCCGACTACGAGACGACCGGGATCTCGACCGGATGGCATCTGGTCGCCCTGATGCGCCGGCGACTCCCCAAGGAGGCGGTCACCGTCGCGAGCCTCTCCGACATGCGGCACGGTGCCGCGGTCTGCGTGGCGGGGCTGGTGGTCGCCCGCCAGCGTCCGGCGACGGCCAAGGGCATCGTCTTCATGCTGCTCGAGGACGAGACCGGCACGGTCAACGTGGTCGTCAAGCCCGACGTCTATGAGCGGCACCGGGCCATCGCCCGCGCGGACCCCCTGCTGATCGCATGGGGGCGACTCGAACGACGCGAGCGGAACCTCAATCTGGTGGCCGCACGCCTGGACCGGGTGGAGGCGCGCCCCGCCGACGCACCCACCGAGGAGGAGCTGCTGGCCATGCATCGCATGCGTGCCGCGGCGCCCCCGGGCCAGCACTTCGGGCGCGGGCGTCGATGACGAGACCACCTGCCCGGTCGGGCATCACCGCCGGGTCGGGCGCGGATGGCGACGACCTCCAGATACGCGCCGGGCGCCGAGACCGCACCGTCGGCGCGTCGGTTCCAGCGGCGCATCATGTCCGCGAGGTCACGCTGGAGCGCGTCGCGTCCCGAATCATCGAGCGCCTCCAGCGCCAATTTGACGGGGCCGAAGTTGCGGCCGTGGAACGCTCCGAACGACTCCGGCGCGCGATATCGGAACACATGCTCGCGCTCGGCGACCTCGATCCCGTCGACTCCATCTCCGAGGAGCTCACGGACCCGCGCACGCCTGCCCCATGCCGTCGGCGGGTGTGGGGCCGGCAGAGGCGGCGCATGGTGGGCGAGGATGCCGAACATCTCCCCCACCATCCCGTCCGGCGTCCACGATGCGATCCCGATGCGGCCACCCGGCCGGCACACGCGGAGCAGCTCGGCGGCCGCTCGCTCCTGGTCGGGGGCGAACATCACGCCGAAGACCGAGACGACCGCATCGAACGACGCGTCGTCGAAGGGCAGGGCGCCGGCGTCGGCCTCGCGGAACTCGATCGCGAATCGATCGCCCTGCGCCCTCGCCCGCGCGCACTCCAACAGGCTCGGAGCGAAGTCGATCCCCACGACCTCACAGTCGCCGCGCGCCGTCGCGATCGCGGCGTTCCCCGTGCCGGTCGCGACGTCGAGTACGCGCGCGCCACCGGCGAGGTCCAACCGTTCGACCAGGCGTTCGGCGACCGGGACGATCTTTGCGCCCACGGCCGAGTAGTCGCCCGCGCCCCACATCCCGACCGCCTGCGCGGCCCGCTCATCCCGCGACTCGACCACCGACCCACCCCCACCGGAGTGACCATCGGATGACGCGACACCGCCGACCGGCGCCCTGACGGCACCCGGTCCTGCGCGCGCCAGGACCGCGCCGCGCTCGTCATCCACCGGGCGCCGCGCGGAGCGGCAGGCCGCCGCACCGCCCGCCACCCGAAAGCCGCGTGTGTGCGCTCCTCGCGAGGCCCGAGAGGAATGAGGACGTCGCCGACGGTGTGACCTTGGTCCCGCTCCAGGCCATCCCGACCGCGACGACCGGGCCGCTCCGCACGTAGATGATCCCCGCGTCGTGTCCGACCTGGCTCGTGAAGCCGGACTTGTGCAGCACCGGGACGTCGGGTGGCACGCCGGCGACCAGCTTGCTCCGATCCGTGACGCGAAGGAGTCGGTCGGCGATCTCCCTCCGGGCGGCCGCAGGGCCGATTCCCACCCGCCGGACGCCGCCTCGCCCGAGGACGCCGCGGTGCACGGCGACCATGAGCTGCGCCAGCTCGTACGGCGTCGAGATCACGTTCGTCCGCAACTCCGGCGCGGAGTCCGGGGTGATCGGCAGCGGTCGCCGCGCGTCGAGGAGATACCCGCGGCGCATGAGCGAGCTGCGAAGGCCGAGCCGCCGGAGCGTCGCCGTGACGGCGGCGGCGCCGCGCTCCTCCGACCCCCCGCCCAGGCGCGCCAGGACCTCGTTCGCAGCGCGGTCGTCGCTCGGCAGGATCATCCGGTCGAGCAGGGCACCGGGGACCGTCGCGTGCCCCCGCCGCGCCGCCTCCACGAGGACGGCCGCCTTCATAGTGCTCGCCGCCGGGAACGCCGCGCCGGCGTTGACCGCCGCCCCGCACCCGGTCACCAGGTGCTGCACGTACACGCCACCGATGGCCGGCAGACGCGCGACGAGCCGCTCGGCGTCGTGTTGCAGTCGCTGATCGACGAAGCCCGGCACCCGACCCGCACGACGGCCGCTCGGTGGAAGCGCCGTGACGCGCCGGGCCGCGGACCGACGCGCTCCGCCGGGTCCGCGGACCGCGATGCGAACGACATGCGTCCCGCTCGGCAGCCGGACCGAAACGCGCCGCGGCCCCGGGGTCACGCGTCGCCACCTCCCGCGCCGGCCGTCCACGACGACCGCGAGCCGCGTCGTGCGGGGACCGATGCCGACCGCCCCGCGCCCGAACCCCACCGCCGGCAGGGCCGGCACGGGAGGTGGAGGTGGTGGCGCGGCGGCGATCATCGGTCGTGCGCGTCGTGGCCGCCGAGTCCCGCATGCAGGCGGATCACGGCGGCGCGGGCCTCGTCAAGGACGGCCGTTGCGCGCGCACGGCGCGCGCCGTGCGCCGGTACGCGCACCGGCGCGCCGAAGGCGATGCGGACGGGGCCGCGGCGGGTCGGGAGCCGCGACCCGCCGACCACGTGGTCGGTCCCCCCGATGGCGGCCGGCACGACCCGGACACCTCGTGCCAGCGCGAGCAGGCCCGCACCTGCGAGGAACGGGCCGATCGGCCCGCCGTAGCTCGGGCGCCCCTCCGGGAAGATCAACACGGTCCGCCCGAGCTCCAGCTGGCGCTGCGCGTGGCGGATCGACGCGATGTCCGGTCGATCCGTTCGCAGCGGGAAGGCGCCGAGCGCGGCGATCAGGTGACCGAGCCAGGGCCGCGTGAAGTTGTGCGCGGCGGCGACGTACTGGAGCGGCCGTGGACGCACCGCCCATGCCAGAAAGGGCGGGTCGATGTCGTGGACGTGGTTCGCGATCACCAGCAGCCCGCCGCTCTCCGGTAGGTGCGCACGCCCGGCCACCCTCGTGCGGTAGAGCGTCGGCACGGCGGCGCACAGGACCGCGCTGCCGAATCGCCACGCCGGCGGCCAGACGCCGTCTCGGTGCTCGCGCCAGTGCAGCGGCGGTGAATCACGGTCGGCGACGGGGGCGCCCGCTCCCCGGCCCGCACCGATCTGCGCCCGATTCGCCATCAGGTCACCGGGCGCTCCACGATCATGGCGATCCCCTGTCCGCCGCCCACGCAGAGGGTCGCGATCCCGCGCCGGGCGCCGCGCCGCCGCATCTCGTGGAGCAGCGTGATGAGGATCCTCGCCCCCGACGCACCGATCGGGTGCCCGAGAGCGATCGCCCCGCCGTTGACGTTCACGCGCTCCGGATCGAGGCCGAGCGCCCTGATGACCGCGAGCGACTGCGCGGCGAACGCCTCGTTGAGCTCGATCAGATCGATATCGGCCAGCTCGAGGCCGGCTATGGCCAGCGCCTTTCGCACGGCGCCCACGGGCCCGATCCCCATCACGCGAGGCGCAACGCCGACCGAGGCCGTGGCCACGATGTGCCCGAGCGGCTCGACGCCACGCCGCGCCGCCGCCGCGGCACTCGTCACGACCAGGGCGGCCGCGCCGTCGTTGATGCCGGATGCGTTCCCGGCGGTGACCGTCCCGGCCTCGCGGTCGAAGGCCGGCCGGAGTCCCGCCAACACCTCGACCGACGCCTCGGGCCGCGGATGCTCGTCGGTCGAGACGACGTCCGTGTCCCCCCTCCTGCGGTGGACCTCGATCGGGGAGATCTCCTCGTCGAACCGGCCCGCGGCCATCGCCGCGGCCGCCCTGGCCTGCGAGGTCGCGGCGAACGCGTCCTGGTCCGCACGCCCGACCTCGTGCTCACGGGCGACGTTCTCAGCGGTCATCCCCATGTGCACGTCGGTGAGCGCGCACCAGAGGCCGTCCCGAAGCAGCGAATCCACGAGCGTCCCGTCACCCATCCGATATCCGTTGCGCGCATGCTCGAGCAGATATGGGGCGTTCGACATGCTCTCGGTACCGCCCGCCACCACCGTCTCGGCCTCGCCCGACTCCACCGCGGCCGCCGCCAACGCCACCGACTTGAGGCCCGACGCGCACGCCATGTTCAGGGTCGTCGCCGGTACGGACTCGGCCACGCCGCCGGCGAGCGCCGCGAGGCGGGCCGGGTTCTGTCCCACACCGGCCTGAAGGACGTTGCCGAAGAGGACCTCGTCCACCTGGGCGCCGTCGACCCCCGCACGGGCCGTCGCGGCCGCGATGGCTGCGGCACCGAGCTGTACCGCCCCAAGTGGCGCGAGCGCCCCGTTGAAGCCGCCGATCGGCGTCCGTGCCGCGCTGATGATGACCGCCTCGCCCATGTCTCCCCCCGGTCTCGCGGACAACGTGAGCGTAGTGCAGGCGCCGAGCTGGCACGCTTGGCCGATGTCCGCGCGCCCTCGATCGGCAGATGTGGGGCCGGACGGCCGGGTCGCGGCCAGCCGCGCCGTCACCGACCTCGCGCTGGGCCTGGGCGCCTGCGAGCTGGCGCGCCGATCCGCCCGCCCGCCGGCTGCGAGCGGCTCCTGGCGCGCCGCGTTGTGGTGCACCGGGGCGTCCGCGCTGGTGGGCGCCGTCCACCACGCCGCACGGACCGACGACCCGCGTGCCGCCCACATCAGGTGGCGCATCATCGGCGTGCTCCTGTCGGTCGCGATGGGGCTGATGCTGATCGCGTCGGTCCGGCAGACCCTCGGTCGGCGTGCCGGGCGCCTGGCGGTCGCCCCCGCGATCGTCGGTCCCGTGGCGTACGCCGGCTCGGCCGTCCGGGGCGGCGGCGGGCTGCCGACGCTCGTCGCCGTGCAGTCGGGGACGATGGCCGGGATCGTCCTGACGTGGGTGGTCGGGGTGCGGCGCGGCCATCCGGCGGCCCCGACCGCGATCCTGGCCATCTGCCTCGGCATCGGAGCCGCCATGCTCCGCGCGGTGACCCCGCGATCCTGGGCTCGGTTCGGGGTCGACGCAGACGCCGTCTACCACCTGGCGCAGATCCCCGGCCTGGTGGCGCTCGCCCGGGCGGCACGTACCGGCTGAGCATGCGCGGCGCGGCGCGGGTCAAGACGGGCCGCGAACCGCCGACCACTGGTGGGTGAGCGAGTCCTCCCACCTCGACACGGGACGTCGCGCGCAGGCGGGCGCGTTCGGCGCGGGTGCGGTCCTCATCGGCGTGCTCGCAGCGGCATCCGGCATCGCCGGGCAGATGAACTCGTCGCTCGCCCTGGCGGCGACGCTGGCCGCCCCGGCCACGGGGGCGCTCGTGCGCATCGGCATCCGCGCACGCCGCGGCCGGCACACGGCGGGCGAGGCGCCGCTCGGACTCGCGGTCGCGGCCGTCGCCCTCGCGCTGGCCGCGATCTCGACCCAGCCCCTCGCGCTCTGGTGCGCGCTCGCGCTCGCGGGCGCCGGTGCCGGGGCCGCACTCGGGCGCCGGCCGAACCAGGCGGCGGTGATCGCGGGCGGGGGGGCGGCCGCGCTCGCGAGCGCTGTGGCGAGCGCGACCGGCACCGGCCTGATCGCCCTCTCCGTCCTGGTGTACGCCACGGCCCTGGCGAGCGCCATCGCGACCCCCGGCCACGGTGTCGACGTTCGACGTGCCCCGCTCGCGCAGGGCGGCCTGGTGCTCATGCCGATCGTGTGGGCGGGTGCGGCCGGCGCCACGATGCTGCTCATGACCGGCCCCCGAGCGGGCACGGCGGGCGAGACACGCCTGCTGCTCGCGATCGCGCTCCTCAGCGCCGCCGCGGCGCCCTGGGCCCTCGAGGCGCTCGGGGCGCGCGAGACGGACGCGGCGATCCGGCGCACCGGTGCGCTCGCGGCGACGATCCTCCTCGCGATGGCCGCCGCGTCGAACGTGGGCACGCCGACGTGGACCGGACCGCTCCTGCTCCTCGCGCTCGTCGTCGCCGCGGGTGTCAGCTCCCCCACCCGCGCGGCGCGAGGGCGGCTCGTCGTCATGATCCTCATCGGTTCGGCGGCCGGCGCGGTCGCAACGGAGACGCTCGGCGCCACGCTGGGCCTGTCGCTCCTGGCCGGCACCGCCCTGCTCTCGTGGGCGGGCTCGAGTGCGACGGGGGCGCCCACGTCCGGAGCCGCGCGGCGAGAGGCCCCGGGGGTCCGGGCCGCGCTTTCCGAAGCGACAGCCGCGAAGGAGGACGCCCCGGACGCGCGATGAGGATCGGCCCACCGATGCCGCTCGGGATCCTGGTCACAACGCAGACCGCGGTAGCCGTCTGTCGCGACTGGCTGTCCCGGCCTCGGAGGCGAGTTCCGCGACTCGAACGGCCTGAGCCTCGCCGAGACGGCCTCATCTTGGGCGCCACCGCGGCGGGACGGACCGTCGCGCTCCTCGCGTGGGACCCTCGGCGACAGCATCTGCGACCGCCGCCCGCTCCCGGCCGGCATGGCGCTCGCCGCGCTCGGCTGCGTCGTCGCGGCGAGCGCCGACTCGGGTCGGCAGACGGCACACGGGTCTGATGATCGCGGGGGTCCGGCGGCGCCTCGATCACGCTCCGCTCACGCGTCGCGACCGCGGTGGTCGCGCCCGAATGCCGCGGCCTCGTCCCGAACGCCAACCGGGCGCGGCCGGCGGCGGCGGCGATGCTCGCGGGCGCGGTCGGCCTGCGCGCACGGGGCCGCGCGGTGGCACCCCGCCAGACGGTGGTCTCCCTCGGCGTGAGCCGTGCGGCCCCGACGCTGGGCCTGTTGGCCGACGGGCTCGGCCGGCACGCCGCCTTCGGCGTCGCCGCACCGCTGGTTTCGTGGCTCCTGCCCACGCCCTTCGTCCGAGCCGAGCGCCGGACGCGCATCGAGGCACCGGCCGGCGCGTGAGCACGGGCCGAAGACGTCATCCCCCGAGGCTGCGCGGCCGACACATGTACTGGGCCACACGTGGAGCGGAGAAGGCTGATGCGCCAGGGGATCGAGGCGGCGGACGACCTCGAGTCGGCTGAGATCACACGCCTCGAGCGTCGCGCGGCCCTGCTCCACGGCGCGCTGCTGGTGATCGCCGCCCTGGATGATGCGGAGGCCCAGCGGGAGCCGGAGATCGCCCGCCGCGCGCTCGAGCGCCCGTACGAGCGCGACTGAGCGCCGCCGCGGCGCCTCAGCCGTCGCGCGGAGGTGCCGACCGACCGACGGCGCCCGCGCGATCCGCCGCGTCCTCGCGTGCGCGCGCCATTTCGGCCAACCCCTCGATCCGCACCGCGAGGTCCACGGCACGGGCACGGGCGGATTCCGGCGCCGTGTTCGCGACGTACCGGGCCTCGGTCGTGAAGTACTCGAGGCGGGTGCTCGCGTCACGGCGACGCAGTGCGGCGGTCGACTCGCGCTCGAGGTAGTCGAGGATCCCCTCCGCCTCCTGCGGACTCCAGCGGGGGCGCACCGTGCTCTCGCCGCTTCGCCCGAGCAGGTACCAGATCAGGCCGAGGAGTGGCAGCTTGATGCCGATGAAGGCGACCGCGACCCAGATGCCCAGCACCTGCGGCGACCCCGTCCCCGCGGCGACCAGGGCGGCGAACGTGCCCGCGCCGAGGACCGCCAGCGACAGGGCCACGATGCCGACCAGCGCCAGGGTCCGGATTTCGCCGTCGGAGGAGAACACGATGCGCGCCAGCGGCGAGCGGGCACGGCCGATGTTCCTCGTGTCGGCGCTCGGCATCGCGTTCGACGCTACCACGGGTCACGTTCGTTGACCGGCGAACGAGCTTGCGCGGCGTCGACCGTCCCTGTCACAATCTGTGTCGGTCGAGGGAGGAGTTGTCCATGGTCACGCTGACCGAACAGGCCGCCGAGCGGCTCAAGAATCTGGTCGACGACGAGACGGGCGCCGAGTCGGGACTCCGCGTGGAGGTGGTCCCCGGCGGGTGCTCCGGCTTCGAGTACTCGCTCAGCCTCGGCGCGGCCGAGGACGGCGACGAGGT
>Ga0055584_100008472_pt1 | contig 10088 bp, 8 predicted proteins | sample OSDHelmetaG_FD_58716 | JGI IMG/M metagenome (GOLD analysis project Ga0055584, IMG submission 58716) | Pelagic marine sediment microbial communities from the LTER site Helgoland, North Sea, for post-phytoplankton bloom and carbon turnover... | ecosystem: Environmental > Aquatic > Marine >...
CAGCCCGGCCGCGAGGTCGACCCCGTCGCGCTGGCGGCGGCGGGCACGCTGCTCATCCCCTTGGTGGACGACTGGTCCCCCGAGGCCCACGCGCTCCTGCTGCGCCAGCTCGAGAGCCTGGAGGCCGGCCAGCCGCCTCGGGTCATCGCGACGGCCTCGCCCGATATCGAGGCGCGGGTGGCCCAGGGGACCGTCCCCCCCGAGCTCTACTTCCGGCTCGCTGTGTTGGCGGTGCGCCTGCGTCCGCTGCGGGAGCGCCCGGCCGACATCGGGCCCCTGCTGCGGCACTTCGTCAGCCTACACGGCCGGGTCTTCGGCAAGCAGCCCTCGCCCCCCTCGCCCGACCAGGTGCGCGCGCTCGAGGCCCACAACTGGCCCGGCAACACCCGCGAGCTGGCCAACCTGGCCGAGCGGGCCGTGGTGCTGGGGCCGGGCGCCTTCGACCTCATGCCCCCCAGCGGTGGTGGGCACGGCGTGGTCCCCTCTCTCGCCGAAGGCTTCAACCTCTCCGAGCACCTCGAGGGGGTCGAGCGGGCCCTGCTGCTCAAGGCCATCGATGAGACGAACGGCGACCGCACGGCCATGAGCCGGCTGCTCGGGCTCGAGCGCAACACGCTCCGCTACAAGCTCAACAAGTACGACCTGCTGCGGCTCACGTGAGCGAGCCTGCCCCTCCGTCGCCGCCGCCAGGGCTCTCCACCGAAGACGCGCGCGCCGCCCTGCGCCGGGGCATCGCTACGGCGGTCATCGGGCTGGTCGCGCTCGCGTTGGCTGTCGCGGTGTTGGCCCAGAGTCCGATCGGCGCCGACGCCGTGGCTGACCTGGTGGCCCGCAGCAGCCTGCCGCACCTCGCCGCGGCCTGGGCCATCATGTCGTCGGCTTTCGTGTTCATGGCCTTCCGGTGGCGGGTGCTCATGCCGGCCGGCCATCGGCCGCCCATCCCGGGCCTGACCGCCATCCTGTCGGCGGGCTTGCTGCTCAACTACGCGGTCCCGGGGCCGGTGGGCGAGCTGGGAGCGGCCTGGTTCGCCCACCGTCGCTACGGCGTGCCGCTGCCGGGCGCGCTGGCCAGCGGGGTCACCGCCCGGGCGCTCGGGCTGGCCACCTCGGCGGTGATGGCCGCGCTGATCTGGGTCGGCTTCGATCTGCCGGTGCCCCCCGGCTACGAGTCGATCGTGGGGGTGGCCGCCGCGGTGATCGGCTCGGCGGGGCTGGCCTTGGGCGCCGTGGCCGCGCGGCCGAAATTCTGGCAGCGCCTGGTCGAGCGGGTGCTGGGAAGGCTCTCCGGGCCCTCCCGGCTGGGGCGCTTGGCCGAACGGCTTACCCATGGCGTGGGAGCCCTCACGCTGAGCTTCGCCGACGTGATCCACCGGGGCGGCTGGGCGTGGCTCAAGGCGACCGCCTGGGCCGCCGCCGGCCACACCGCAGTGATCGGCTCGATCCTGATCGCGGTGGAGGGCCTCGGGGCCGACGCGTCGATGGCGGGCATGGCCTTCACCTACGCGACCACGACGGCTGGAGCGGTGGCCCTCTTCGCGCTCCCTGGGTCGCAGCTCGGCTGGGACGCCCTGTTCGTGGCCCTGCTGGTGGGCACGACCGGGCTACCCCTGGGCGACGCGGTGGCCATCGCGGCCCTGGTTCGCGCCCAGCAGCTGTCGATGATGGGGCTGGGCGGCGTGGCGGTGGCCTGGTTGGTGCCCGGCGCGTTGCGTGGCCCGTCCACCGCCTGAGGGCGGGTCTCGGGCTGTCAAGCCTCGCTCGCTGGCCGGCGTCGCCCTTTCAATCGGGGTGGGCGTGGAATACGATGGAGTGACCGTCCGAGGTGTGCATGCCCCCGATCCATCACCGTCCCGCCGGCTCCAGGCGCGGAAACTACGCCATGCTGGTTGGCGTGAGCTTCTCGGTGCTGCTCGGCTTCGCCGCGCTGGCCGTCGACGCCTCCTACGTCAACCTCGCGAGCGTGCAGGCGCAGGCCGCCGCCGACGCGGGCGCCCACGCCGCGGTCGTCGAGCTTCGGCAGTCGGGTGACGTCGCGCAGGCCCGCGTCGCAGCCGAGGCGATCATCAACGCCAACAACCTCATGGGCGCCGCGGCCTTGGTGGACTCTGCCGACGACATCCAGTTCGGCGGCTGGAACTTCGCCGACCGCAGCTTCGATGACGCCGCCAACTACGTCAACGCCGTGCGGGTCAACGTCCGCAAGACCGCCGACTCTCCGAACGGCGCGATCGACACGCTGATGGTCCGTATGTTCGGCGTCTCGTACAACGAGGCGCAGGCCAACGCGCCGTCCACCGCGGCGCTGCGCTTCCGCGAGATCCTCATCGTCCAAGACGTCACGGGTTCGTTCCGCGAAGAGATTGGGCTGGCCCGCTCCGCCGACCTCGGCTTCCTCGATGCCATCTACAACAACGCCAACCCCGGCGACCGCATCGGGATGGTCACCTTCGTGGGAGACGCCGAGACCTGGACCGACCTCGACTTCGTCGACGCCAACTACGCCAGCATCCGCACCCAGTGGGAGACCCTGGACTGGTGCAACCGCAACTACTGGCCCTGGACCGGCTACAGCCCGCCGACCTTCCACGACGCGCCCCACATGACCGACTGCAACTACGGTCAGACCGGCACCTACAGCTACTACGACTCGGGCACCAACCAGGGCTCTGGCCTCAACCAGGCCCTCGACGTCTTCTTCAACAGCGGCTCCGACGTCTACGCCCTGAAGACCATCGTGCTGGTGTCAGACGGAAAGCCCCAGTGCATCCCCTCGTCCAGCACCTGCGATTCTGCGGTCGCCTTCGAGGGCCTGGTCGCGGCTGACGCGGCAGACGACGAGAACGTCTCGATCTACAGCGTGTCCTTCAACGACACCTACGACGCCACCCAGTCGGCGTATATGGAGTCGCTCACCCGTGGGTACGGCCGCTTCTACGAGACCCCCGATGCCAACGAGCTCGAGGCCATCTTGTCGGAGATCGCGGCGTCGATCCCCGTGGCGTTGGTAGAGTGACCCCCATGAAGCGTCGCCGTGGCTCCAACACGATCGAGTTCGCGCTCATCCTGCCCGTGTTCTTGGCGCTGGTGGGTGTGATCTTCGAGTACGGCTTCTACTTCTTCATGCGGAGCGTGGTCTCGCAGTCGGTCCGAGATGGCTGCCGCTCGGGCGCGGTCATTCCACCCAGCGACTCCCCGGATCCCGCCTCCACGGCCGAAGACAGCATCGCCAGCCAGATGCGCGCCTACAGCTTCATGGGCGCCGACTGCGCTGCGGGTGACGACGATCGGTGCGACATCCAGACCCAATTCTCGGGGTCGAGCCCATCCGAGGTGCTCGTCTGCACGATGGAGATCGGCTTCGGCGGCATCACCGGCGCGGTGCCGGTGCCCGACACCATCTCCTACTCGTCGATGGTCTTGCTCGAGGTGCAGCGATGATGCGCCGCGCCCGCCGAGGCAACGCTGCGGTCGAGTTCGCGCTCACGTTGCCGCTGCTGCTGGCCATCGTGTCGGCCATCCTCGACTACGGCTGGTACCTGACCCAGTCCGGCAACGTGATGCAGGCGGTCCGAGAGGGCGCGCGGCTGGGGGCGACGATCGACCAAGAGGACGGCCCCGACTCCGAAGCCATCGACCACGCCACGGCGTCGCTTCGCGCGCTGGGCGTGCCTTGTGACACGGCGACGGCCTGCAATGTCGAGGCGACCATCCTCACGGTGGGCGGCCTCGACGCGATCACCGTGACCGCCGAGATCAGCTACGAGCCGCTGATGGGCATTGTGCCCACGCCGGCCCTGTTGCAGGGCAGCATGACGATGGCCCTCGAAGACCAGAGCTCCTGAGGCATCGGGCCGGGTGTCCCCTCTGACACCGGGCCTCGCCTGCATTAGTCTCGCTGCGTCCGGGAACCCTTGCTGCGTGCAGGGGGTCTCATCCCCGCGCGGCCGACGCCGCACGCTCTGGAGGCTGAAGATGAAGGCACCGTTGGTCCCCCTGCTGCTGTCGATGTTGTTGGCCTGTGGCCCCAAGAAGGCCCCCGAGGCGCCCGCCGCGGTGGCGGCTCCGGTCGCCCCGGTCGCGCCGGTGGTCGAGGAGCCCGAGCCCGAGCCCGAGCCCGAGGCCCCCCCGGCCCCCATCATCAACGCCGATCTGCAGGTGAAGCTCACCCGCGCCAACGGCAGCACGGTGTCGGGCCACCTGGTCCGCATCGAGCGCAGCGACGACTGGTTCGGTGAAGAGGGTTGGGACACCGACAAGTCCGAGCTGGTGTTCAACGGAGAGGGCACCGGCGAGTACCGCAAGATCACCTGGCCCGAGGTCAGCGCGGTCACGGTCAAGCCCGGTGGCGTGCCCGCCGACGTTGATTGCGTCTACGACAGCAACTACACGCCGTGGATGTACGACTGCACCCTCAAGATCCCCTCGACCGTCAAGACGAAGGACGGCAAGTCCTACACGGTGGACTCCCGCCAGAAGTGGCGCTTCGTCTTCGAGGACGGCCAAGAGGTCGAGTTCTGGCTCAAGAAGCACCCTGCCCGCGAGCAGGACGAGAATCGCGTCGACCTCGATACGGTGAACCCCGAGAACTACGACCTGTACTCGAAGCTGCAGCAGCGTCTGCGGGCCGAGCGCACGGGCGACATCGTGGTCAAGGTCGAGGTGGAGTAGCTTGGGCGACGGCCGGGAGGGTGGCCGCTCAGCGGTCGCCCAGCTCGGCCAGTCGGGCCCCCAAGGTGCGCGCGATCGGGTCTAGCAGGTCGAGGTGCTCGCGGCGGAAGCCGTGGTTGTTGGGCGGGTTGAGCAGCTCGATGCAACCCCAGGTGTGGCCCGCCAGGATCACGGGGACGCAGAGGATCGACCGCGTGTCGTAGCCGGTGGTGCGATCCATCTCGCGGTAGAAGCGCTGGTCGGCTGCGGGGTTGTTGACGATGAGCCCGAGCCGGCGGCTGGTGCTGAACGAGGCGATGCCCTTGCCGGCGGGCAGCGTCATCCCCGCGAGCTTGTGCGATGACGGCCCGGTGGCCGAGACGAAGCGGAGCGTGCCGTCGTCTTCGGCTTGCAGGGCCGCGCTGCTCTCGCAGGGAACCAGCGCGTTGCCGGCGATGAGCGCGGCCTCCCAGGCGACGGCTGCGGCGGGGGCGCTGCGAATGCGGGCGAGCAGGCTGCGGGTGGTGGCCATCGACGGATCGAGGGGGGTCAGCGCGTCGGCGCCCAGCTGCGGGAGCGACTCGGGCGCCACCTCGACGCTGCCGGTGTCGGGCTCGAAGGCCAGGATCTCGGTCTCTTCGTCGAGGTCGTCGGGGTCGGGCGGGGCGAACACCGATGTGGGCTCGAGGTCGGGCGAGAGCGCCGGGTCGGCCGGTGGCGCGTGGTCGTCGTCGTTGCCGGTGGGCTGCACGACGTAGCCGCTGCCCGTTCGGGCGTCGCGGGCGATGACGGTGCCGTTGGGCAGCACCTCGCAGGCGAGCCGATCGAGGCCGTTCACCACGCCCAGCTGGTCGAGGCCGATGCCCAGCGCTGTCAGCCAGTTGCCGGCGTCTACCAGCGCGTGGTCACCGCCGCGCATGCTTACCCGGAACCGCCGCACGGACCCTCCTGCGCATCCGGAGGGTAACGCACCCTCCGGACGCTGGCCGGGAGGGTTAGGACCGGCGCCATGGTTGATGGCCCCTCCACCCCCGCTCCCGCGCCCAACCTCGTCGATCGCTTCGTGCGGTGGGCGGTGGGCGCGGCTGTCTTCGGGGCGCTGCTCTACCTGGGCGGGAGCGTCTGGGCCGGCTTCGACGACATGCGCGCGGCCTTCGTGGCGTTCGATTGGCGGTTGATCCCCTTGCTGGTGGCGCTGACGCTCACCAACTACGGCCTGCGCTTCTTGAAGTGGCACTACTTCCTGGGCCGCCTGAAGGTGCCCATGCCCTTCATCGAAGACCTCTGGAACTTCCTCGCCGGCCTGGCGATGGTCATCTCCCCCGGGAAGGCCGGCGAGCTGCTCAAGCCGTATGTGGTGCGGGCGCGCACGGGCACCCCGATGGCCACCACCATCCCGGCGCTGGTCTCCGAGCGCCTGACCGACGCCATCGCCATGCTCGCCCTGGCCGGCATCAGCGTCACCACCTACGCCGCCGACAAGGTGGTCTACGTGGTCGCGCCGCTGGTGGTGGTGGCGGTCGGCCTCGCGGTCTTGGCCCACGAGGGGCTCACCCTGAGCGCGCTGCGCCTGATGGGTCGGCTGCCGATGGTGGGGCGCGTGGTGCCCAAGCTCGAGGAGATGGTGCGGGCCACCCGCATCTGCCTGGCGCCGGTGCCCTTCGTCGTGAGCATCACGCTCAGCTTCGGCGCCTGGTTCGCCGAGTGCGTGGCCTACTGGCTGGTTCTGCGCGGCCTCGACCTGGCGGCGAGCCTCGACGTCAGCGTCTTCATCTACGCGGCCGCCACGGTCATCGGCGCGCCGGCCCCGGGTGGCCTCGGTGTCTCGGACGGCGCCTTGGCGGTCTTCGCCAGCACCCTGGTGGGCGCGCCCCAGAGCCTCGCGGTCGCGAGCGCGCTCATCACGCGGGTGGTGACCCTGTGGTTCGGCGTCGGCGTGGGCGCGGTGGCGCTGCTGCGGGTGTCGCGGATGCTGGGCGGCGCCATCGACCTCGACGATCGCGCAGACGACGCCCCTCCCGCGGCCTGACCCAGCATGGCCTCCCTGTCCACCCGCGTGGCCGATGTCTTCGAGGCGTTGGGCCGGTGGCAGGTGCGGCGTCGCGGCCTCGCGCTGCTGTTGCTGGCGCTCGTGACCGCCCTCGCCGCGGTGGCCGGCGGCCTGCGGGTCGCGCGCGACGGCATGCCCCTCGACTTCACGCCCCAGGCCGTCTTCATGGACGGCGGCCCCGAGGTGCTCCGGGTGCAGCAGGTCGCCGAGGTCTTCGGTCGAGACGACAACGACCTGGTGCTGCTCGTTCGTGGACCCCTCGCGACACCCGAGGGGGTCGCGACCCTGCGCGCCCTCCACCAGACCCTCGCCCAGCACCCTCGGGTCGAGCGGGTCGAGAGCCTGGTCAGCGCCACCACGCTGCAGTCCCAGGGCGGCGCGCTGGTAGTCACCGCTCCCCTCGATGAGCTCCCCCCCGCCGAGGCCCTGGCCCACGCGGCGGCCGACCCGGTGCTCTCGGGCCTGCTCGTGTCGGTCGATGGCGACACCACGGCCGTGCGCGCGCGCCTCGACCGCGACCTCGACCGGGTGGCCGACCTGTCGCCGGTGGTGTGGGAGCTGGTGGCGGCGGCCCAGGCGCTCGACCGCCCCGACGGCATGCGCATCGTGCCCACCGGCGTGCCCTACGTGCGCGCCGAGGTGGTGCAGCTCATGTGGGAGAGCCAGTTCACCTACCTGCCCATCGTGGCGGGCCTGTTCGCCATCACCATCTGCCTGTTGTTTCGGCGGGTGTTGCTGGGCCTGGCCCCGCTGGTGACCGTCCTCATCGCCGATGTGTGGGCGATGGGTGCGCTCATTGGCGGGGGGCAGGTGCTCAACATCCTGAGCATCCTGGTGCCCACGCTGGTCTTGGTCATCGGCGTGGCCGACGGCATCCACATCGCCGCCCGCTATGTCGAAGAGCTCGAGGTCGACCGCGACCGCGAGGCGGCCATGGGGCGCGCGCTGCGGGCGATGGCGCTGCCCTGCTTCCTCACCACCTTCACCACGGCGGCGGGCTTCCTCAGCCTGCTGGTGGCCGACACTGCGGTGATGCGCGGCTTCGGCGTGCAGGCCTCGGTGGCGATGGCGGTGACCTTCGCCGCGGTGATCCTCGTGCTGCCCACCCTGTTGGCCTGGATCCCCGTCCGCCGGCTCGGCTCGGCCGGCCACAGCTCTGGCCAGGTGGAGCAGCGCCTGCTCGATGGGCTCGATCGGCTGGTTCGGCGCCGCCCCGGGCTCGTGCTGGCGGGGTGCGCGGCCACGGTGGCGGTCGCCCTCGCTGCAGGCGCGGGCGTGCGCACCAACTCGCGGCTGCTCGAGATGTACAGCGACGGCATGGACACCTGGGCAGCGGTGCACCTGGCCGAAGCGGAGCTGTCCGGGGTGGTGCCGGTCTACCTGTACGTCGAGGCGCCCGAGGCCGATGGGCTGCTCGACCCCACGGTGCTCGCGGCCATGGGCGCGGTCGAGGCGCGCCTGCAGAGCCACGACGCGGTGCTGTGGACCACGTCGCTGTCGGCCCAGGTGCGGCGCCTGCACGGCCTGCTCACCGATCAGCCGGGCCTGCCCGAGACGGCCGCGGCCGTGTCCCAGGAGCTCCTGCTGGCCGAGATGTCGGGCGGCGAGCTGCTCGAGGGTCTCATCGACGAGGACCGTCGCCGCGGCCGCGTGATGGTGCTGATGGCCGACGCGGGGGGGCAGGTCTACATCGACCTGCAGGCAGACGTGCAGGCCTTCGCCGCGGCCACCCTCGATCCGCTTGGGGTGGACTGGGCGCTGACAGGCGATGGCTTCCTCGCGGCGAGCGGCGTCGACCGCCTCATCGCCGACCTGCTGAGCAGCCTGGCGCTGGTCTTCGCGGTGATCTTCGTGGTCTTCCTGTTGCTCCTGCGCGATCTGAAGCTGGCGCTGGTGGCGCTGGTGCCGAACTTCGTGCCGCTGGTGTTCACGCTGGCCACGCTCGGGCTGATGGGCGCCGACCTGCAGACCTCCAACATCGTGTCGTTCACGGTGGCGGTGGGGCTCGCGGTCGACGACACCATCCACTTCATCGTGCGCTATCGGCAGGAGCGCGCGGCCGGCCGCGGGACCACCGAGGCGATGACCGCCACCTTCCGGGGTGCGGGGCACGCCATCCTGCTCACCAGCCTGCTGCTGGTCATCGGCTTCTCGGTGCTGGCGACCAGCGTGCTCACCAGCACGCGGCACTTCGGCATCCTGGCGGCGGTCACGATGTCCGCCGCGTTGATGGCCGACCTGCTGCTGCTGCCGGCGCTCCTGCACCGCGTGGACGGTCAGCGGTCGCGGTAGCCCAGGGCCTCGAGGGCCTCCTGCTCTTGCTGGTCTTCGTCGGTGCGGCTCGGCTGGTCGTAGCCGCTGTAGTCGCGCGTGGCGCGATCGGTGGCGATGGTGTCGATGGCGTGCACCAGCGCGGGCGGGGCGTCGTCGGCCCGCAAGGGGATCGCCTCGGCGCGGTCGCGGTCGCGGTCGTACAGCGCTCGCTCCACCCCACCGGACAGGCGCCTCTGGATCAAGGTGTGGGCAGCGCTTCGGGCCGAGAAGCTCTTTCCGCCGGGGCCCCGGGGGGCACACCGCAACACCGGCGCGCCCTTGCAGTGGCTGCTCTCTCCCGTCAGCACGGCGTGGCCGGTGAAGGCCGGGTCACGCAGGCTGTGGCCGTCGAGCCCGGTGGGCCGGTCGCCCGACTGCAGGTGCAGCACAGTGGGTGCGATGTCGGCGAGGCCGACCAGCCCCTCGACCCGCGTGCCTGCGCCCCAACCCTGCGGGTACTTGATGAGCAGCGGCACGTGCAGCTGCTCTTCGTGGGCGGTGGTGCCGTGGTCGAACCAGAGGGAGCGCTCCGTGAAGCTCTCGCCGTGGTCGGCGGTGAACACGATGAGGGCGTCGTCGTAGCGATCGTGCTGCTTCAGCCACGCGACCACGCGCCCGACCTGGGTGTCGGTGTGCTCGACCGCGCGCGCATACCGGTGGGCGTAGAAGCCGGGGCTCGTGATGCCGTACAGCCGCTGGTAGCGCGGCAGGTGCGCGCGGTCTGCGGGGACGGAGGGCCAGGCCCCCTGCTCGGGGCGGTCGCCCCAGGGGGCGAGCGGGCCGTGGGGGTCGTAGGTGTGCCACCACAGAAAGCGCGGCTGCCGGGTGCCCACCTCGTCTGCCCAAGCCAGCATGGCGTCGAGGGTGATGGCCCCGGGGCGGCGCTGGTTGTTGGGGGGCTGGTCGTAGAGATCGAAGCCCTGGTCGAGGTTCAAGGCGTCGCGGAGGGTGAAGCCCGACACGAAGGCGCCGGTGCCGAATCCGGCCGCACTCAGACGCTCGGCCAGGGTCTCGGCCTCGGGGGCGAGCGTGGCGCCGCCCCGGAATAGGTTCATGGTGACGCCGTGACTGGACGGCC
>Ga0055584_100008473_pt1 | contig 10087 bp, 12 predicted proteins | sample OSDHelmetaG_FD_58716 | JGI IMG/M metagenome (GOLD analysis project Ga0055584, IMG submission 58716) | Pelagic marine sediment microbial communities from the LTER site Helgoland, North Sea, for post-phytoplankton bloom and carbon turnover... | ecosystem: Environmental > Aquatic > Marine >...
TATGCGTGAGCTCGGCACCCTTGGGTTTGCCGGTGGTGCCCGAGGTGTACAGGATCACCGCGGTCTGGGTTGCCTCGGTGTCTTCGAGCGTCGCCACCGGGTCCCCCTGCGCCAGCGCCACGAGCGTGTCGCCCTCCCCGCTAGAGATCAGGCAAGGAATTCCGGCGGCGGCGGCGCCTGCCTGGCCGGCCTCGGCGAACAAGGGATGCGCGATCAGCAACTTCGCGCCCGAGTCCTGTATGAAGTAGGTGACCTCGGGGGCCGCCGCGAGCACATTCACCGGCACGACGGTGCCTCCGGCGTACAGGATGCCGAAGTAGGCGATCGTGAACTCCGGGACGTTCGGGACCAGCAGCGCAACGCGGTCGCCGCACCCGATTCCGCGCTCGATCAGCCCTCGTGCCACGCCGCGAGCGGCCCGGTCGAGCTGCTCGAAGGTCATCTCGAAGTCGTTCAGCTTGAGTGCGGTCTGCGGGGCGTGAGCGCTCGCGCTGGCCTGCAGAATCGTTCCGAGGTTCAGGTGCATGGAATGAGACTCTCCGACAAGGTGGAACCGGAATCTACCCCTCGGCCCGCTCCGGCGCGATAAGCTGACCGACCTTCAGGAGCCCCCATGAAGTTTGGCATCTTCTTCGAGCTCTCTGTCCCGCGTCCACTGACCCGCGAGATGGAATACACCGTGATCCACAACGCGCTCGAGCAGGCCCGCCTGGCGGACGAGCTCGGCTTCGACGTCATCTGGGCCGTCGAGCATCACTTCCTCGAGGGCTATTCGCACTGCTCGGCGCCGGAACTGTTCCTGACCGCGGCCGCGATGCAGACCGAGAAGATCCGTCTCGGCCACGGCGCGGTCGTCACGGTCAAGGAGATCAATCATCCGATCCGCGCTGCCGAACGCGGAGCCTTCCTCGATCAGCTCTCGGGCGGCCGGGTCGAGTTCGGGACGGCGCGGTCCTCCACCTGGACCGAGCTCGGCGGCTTCCAGGCCGATCCCGACGCCACGAAGAAAGAGTGGGACGAGTTCGTACGGGTGCTTCCCGGGATGTGGACCCAGGAGCGGTTCTCGTGGGAGGGCAACTGCTTCTCGATGCCCGAGCGCGCGGTGCTGCCAAAGCCATACCAGGAGCCCCATCCGCCGCTCTGGGTCACGGTCACGAGCCCCGGAACCGAGCTCGATGCGGCCGCGCGTGGCCTTGGCGCGCTCGGGGTCGCATCTGCGAGCTACGACGAACAGGAACGTCGTACGAAGGCCTACCACCAGGCCATCCAGAACTGCGACCCGGTGAGCGACATCGTCAATGATCAGGTCGCGACGCTCAACTTCCTCTACTGCCACGAGAAGCTCGAGCGAGCCGCGACCCGCGGCATGAACATGCTCGGCTACTTCGGAATGCTGAACTCGCATCTGCTGTTCACGCGCGAGGCCTATCCGACGCGCGCCTACCAATCGCTCGCGAACCTCGCGCCCTCGGGTGGCGGCAACGCGGACGATCCCGGCGCAGCGGCCGCGATTCCCCAGGGAGTCTGCATCGGCGATCCGCAGCGCATCATCGAAGTCATCAAACGCTGGGAATCGATCGGCGTCGACAACCTGAACTTCCTGCTCAACGCGGCCGAGATCCTGAACCAGGACGAGGTGCTCGAAAGCATGCGCCTGTTCGCGCGCGAGGTGATGCCCGCCTTCCCGCGGCCCACCGCCGAACACCGGGGGCTGCCACTTCATCAGCAGACGGAGGTCTCGGGCTGATGTTGGTCGGGACGGCCGATGCGGCAGCACTGTTCAAGGAACGCGCTGTCGAGATGACGCGGATCGACACAGATGCCGAGATGCTCGAGGACGTCGTGGTGCTGCAGGTGCTCTGCGAAATCGAATCGAGCGAAGAGTGCGCGATGCTGCCACCGGGCCTGCACCCCTCCCTGCCGCCGCTGGTGAACTGGCAGGCATGGTCCGTTCCTGCGAGCCCGTGGGGGCCATTCACGCTCGCGACGACGCGGATCGAGTGCCGCAGCGGACTGAGACCGCGCGGGCTGCTGACCGGGGCGTTCAGCAATAGCGCCGCTGCGGCGGAGGCTCTGCGCGAGCGCTGGGGCTATTCGGTGCGCGTAGCCGAGGTCGCACTCGAGCGTCGCTATGACGAAGTCCGTTGCTCGGTAGCGCTGCCCGGGCCCGACGACGAGATCCTCGACATCGGCCTGCGCGATCCGGTGCCCCTCGGCATGACCGACGTGCAGTACGTCGCATCGCTGCACGCGGCCAACACGGAGCGTGGCTTGCGCCTGGTGCAGTGCGACCCACGAATCGAGCCCGAGCGCGCAGAGCGGGGCCAGCCGATCATCGATCACTTCGACGCCGGCGCCTGGGGCGAAGAGCGGATCGCCCCGTTCTATCCGGTTTCAGCCTCGGTCGTGACCGCCCAGGTCACCTTGCCCAGGCTCCGCTTCGTATGCCGTCCCGGCGAGATGGCCTTCACCGGGACCGAGCACGTCTGAAGCGTCCAACGCCCGAACTCCTGGGAGAACCCGATGATCGATCTCTACACCGCAAGCACCCCGAACGGTTGGAAGGCTTCGGTCACTCTCGAGGAGCTCGAGCTTTCCTACGAGACGACGGCCATCGATATGATGAAGGGCGTCCAGAAAGAGGAGTGGTTCCTCGAGATCAATCCCAACGGACGCATCCCCGCCATCGTCGACCGCGACGAGGGGGACCTCGCAGTGTTCGAATCGGGCGCGATCATGGTGTACCTGGCCGAGAAGGCCGGGCGCCTGCTTCCAACCGAGCGCGGCCCGCGCGCCCGCGTGATGTCCTGGCTGATGTTTCAGATGGGTGGCATCGGACCGATGATGGGGCAGGCCAACGTCTTCTCGCGCTACTTCCCCGAGAAGATCCAGCCGGCCATCGACCGCTACCAGAACGAGTCGCGCCGCCTGTTCGAGGTGCTCGACCGCCAGCTCGGCCGCACCGAGTGGCTCGCCGACGACTACTCCATTGCCGACATCGCCAACTTCTGCTGGGTCCGCACCTACAAGTGGTCGGGGGTCCCGATCGATGGCCTCGCGAACATGCGGCGCTGGCTCGACGCCATGACCGCGCGGCCCGGCGTCGTAGCCGGTTGCAAAGTGCCGGTCGAGATCAAGCAACTCACCGAGGACGGCGAGGGTGCAGAAGAGTTCGCCAAGAACGCGCGGACCATCTTGCAGCGCTGACGTCGCGCCCCCATTGAGCGAGGGCGCTCGTAGGCCCTGGGAAGACCTACTCCAGCGCGAATACGTCGTAGGCGAGGAGGACGCGCTCGGCGTCGGTCGTCTCGAACAGTGCCCGGATGTTGCGTTCTGCCACGAACTCCGTCGCTAGACAGCTCCCATTGGCCCAGAGCGAGCGGGCCTCGATCGGACCGCCGCTCCAGAAGATCTGGCGGAACGCCGTCACCGAACGCGTCCCGCGCGGACCTTCGGAAATCGACCACGACTGCTCGGCGTGGATTTCGAGCCGGCCGAGCGGAACGAGTTCGAGCGCCATCAGTTCCGGTCCCGCGTGTAGCCGCAGGTCATGCCTCCATCGATGACGAGCTCCGCGCCAGTGATGTAGGCGGCCTCGTCGCTTACCAGGAAGAGGGAAGTCGGCGCGATGTCTTCGGGCCGACCGCAGCGGGGGACCGGCAGGTGCGCGTGCGCGGCATCGAGCATCTCGCGCGTGAGTTCGAGGTCGGGCGACGAGTCCCGGATCAGTGGCGTGTCGACGCCCCCCGGATGAATCGAGTTGACGCGGATGCCGAGTTTTCCGAATTCGAGCGCGGCGGTCTTGGTCAAGCCCCGCAATCCGAACTTGCTCGCCGTGTAGGCCGGTGTGCCTGCGCGACCGACGATCCCCTGGATCGACGACACGTTCACGACCGCTCCGCCGCCCGTCTCCTGCATGACCGGAGCCACCGTGCGCATCCCGATGAACGCGCCGACCAGGTTGATGTCGAGAACGCGCCGGAAGTCGTCCGTCGTACAGTCGAGCATTCCAGCGTGATGCAGGATGCCGGCGTTATTGATCAGGATGTCGAGCCGCCCGAACATCCGGGTCGCTGTCTCGACGACCTCGACCCAGCCCGCATCCTCCGTGATGTCGTGGCGCACGAAGACGGCAGCATCACCCAGCGCGGCCGCAACGGCCTCGCCCTCGTCGGCGAGCAGGTCGGTCAATACAACGCGACATCCCTCACGCACGAAGAGCCGGGCGGTCTCTTCGCCCTGGCCCCGCGCGGCACCCGTGACGATCGCTACCTTTCCATCGAGACGTCCCATCGATTCCCCCTCTGGACAGACGCACTAACCCCGCAAAACGACGCGGTTCGGGTACGCTGCGGCTTTGATCCTATCCCCGCGAGAGACCTGCCGGTGCAACGGCGTGCTGCGTTGGCCCCGGGAGTCGGATGGCCGACCGTTCAAAGTCGCGTGAGGAGCCCGGCGCGCCGAGGAAGTATCATGCCGATCGCGGAAACGACGACAGCCCCCGAAATCCTCAGCTGGAAACTCCGGCTGCGCCGCGAGCTGGTCGAGCACCGCACTGCCTACATCGTGCTGGTGCTGTCGATCATCGTCGGGTCGTACATCTTCCCGATCATCTTCCCTGGGGCGACGCCGCTCAAAGGTGCACTCGGCGGCTTCCTGCTCGGGATCTGGGCCGCGCTCTCGGCCGTCGCCAATAAATTCATCGACGAATAGCGCTCGATCGCGAGCAGTCGCGCTCTCAGCCCCGGACCGGGATCATCATCGCGACTCGCCCGTCCTGAACGATCTCGTCGCGCTGATTGATGAGCTGCAGCCCGAAGTGCACGACCGCCATCTGCGGACGACTCTTCGATGCCGTGCAGGCGACCGGCGCGTGGCGCGTCCGCAGCGTATCCCCGACGTGGACCGGTGCGAAGCTGCGCCAGCTGTCACCGAGATGACCGGCGAAGCCCGTGGAGGCCATCGACATCGCGAGTAACTCGCGCAGGTAGTCGCCGAAGCCGAGGCAGAAGGTCCACATCGGGGGAGCGACCCGTGCGCCGAAACGGCCCTCGGCCGCGAAGGGTGCGTTCAGATAGTGCGGATTCAGCTCACCGGTGAAATTCGCATAACCAACGACGTCGGCCTCGGTCACCGTGCGGCCGAGGCTCTCGCCGCGCGGCCCGAGCGCGATCATGTCTTCCGCGTAGAGCGTCTGCCCGGGCTCGAGCTCGCCGCGGGGCTCGAGCGAGAGCAGCCGCGGCGGCTCGGGAAGCGCGCCGCGGGCGACGCTCAGAGCGCCACTGCAGGTTCGCTCGCCGTGTTGGTTCAGGATCTCGAAGCCGGTGTCGAGCGTCGCACTTTCACCGAGGCCCTCCACGCAGGGGTCCGCCCGGTTCTTCCAGCGCAGCGAGAAGCGATCACCCTGGTGCACCATACGGCCGAAGCGAATCTCGAAGCCTGCGAGTGCCGCTCGGGGATCGCCGATCGCCAGCCGCTCCGGTGCGTACAATGTCATTGCCCCCAGCGACCAGGCCGCACTCAACAAGCCGTGCGCAATCGATTCGCCCATCCCGCTGGCCGGCCCGAACGAGAGATCGAAGTGCATCTGGGCGTAGTCGCCCGTCAGGCCGCCGAACGTCATCACCGAAGCGTCGGTCACCGTGCGGTGGCCGATCGCGGACGAGAATCCATCGCTCATTCGCCGACTTCGCCTAGATCGACCTCGAGGCCGCCGTCGACCTCGCGTACTCGATAGGTCGTCGCGGCACGCCGAACCGGCAGTCCCGCCGGCGAGCCGTCTCGGACATCGACGCGGCCACCGTGGAGCGAGCACTCCAGCAGGGCGCCGTGGAGGCTGCCGTCGCTGAGCGGAACCTGCACGTGCGGGCACACGTCCGCCAACGCATAGAACTGGCCGTCGACATTGCACACGACGAGCTTCAGCTCGCCAACTCTGGCAGGAACGACGGAACCCGGCGCCGGTGGCGCCACATCGAGCCCGACCCAGCCTTGTCCTTCCACAGACAGAGCGTCAGACACCGGCGCGCTCGAGATAGCCGAGCAACGTGTCGTGGAAATGGAGGATCCTCACCTCCTGCGAACCCAGGTGCAGGTTGCGAAACGCGCTCGAGCGCATCCCCGCCTGGATGCGCGGCAGGTTGTAGAGATCCTCGTCGAGCAGCTCGCCGCCTCCAAAGGTGCCCTCGAGGCGCGCGTCCCCCTTCAGATGGATCTTGTCTGGCCGCTCCACATCCTGGCCGGGCGAGTTCGCGAGGTTGATGAAATCGAAGAACATCTTGTTCGGATCGTCGGGATGGGGGCGATGGGTGAACACCCAGGCGAACAGGCTGTGCGTGTTGAACGTAATGTTCGGAAACAGCGTGTAGTGAAAATCGTCGCAGAGCTGCGACTCGTTCAACTCGGAGATGTCGGCTCCCAGCGCCGGCGCGATCTTGCGGACCTGTTCGGCGAATGCCTTGCGCGCATCCCCCGGCGCCGGGTTCCCCGCGTCGAAGCTCGCCAGATCGACTCCGACCCGCTTCAGGAACATCTCCTTGATTGCCGGCGTCACGCTGCCGCTGCCCGGATGCCGCGGACTCGCAATCACTTCCGGGAAGATCATCCGCGTGTGCTTGTCGTAGCAGTCGTACAACGTGTTGACGTCGTCGGTGAACTCGAGCGTCCAAGAATGGGTCGCCGCGACGTGATAGGCCTCGTTGAAGGCGTCGACGCTCGTCTTCCAGTTGCAGTCGATCTCGATCGTGCAGTCGAAATCGACCTTCCAGTCCTGGAGCTTGTAGGGACCCAGGTGCTCCGGGATGATGCCGAGAAAGTCGATCAGGGGCTCGACGTCCGGGTCGAGGCACACGAACACGAAGCCCGCCCAGGTGTCGCAGCGTACTGGCCGCAGCGCGAGCTCGTCGGCCGGAACGCCCTGCTTGAAGCAGTGGGCATCGAGCGCCTGAATCAGGCTGCCATCGATGCCGTACTCCCAGCCGTGGAACAGACAGGCGAACTTGCTGGCGTGGCCGCGCCCCGGCTCGCGCAGCCGGTTGCCGCGGTGCATGCAGACGTTGTGGCGCGCGGCCAGGCTGCCGTCGGGCTGGCGGATCACCAGGATCGAATCCGCGCCGATCTCGTAGGTGAAGTAATCGCCCGGGTTCGGGGCTTCGGACTCTCGGCCCGCCATCAGCCAGATCTTCGTCCACATTCCGTCCCACTCGCGCTGAGCGAACTCGGCACTCGTGTAGCGGTCCTTCGGGATCGGGACGTATTCGAGCTCGGGCTCGGGTGCGCGCCCCATCGGTGTCGGCATGAGAACTCCTCCGGCGAGATCACCGCGCATCCTGCCGCGATTGACCGAGCCCGTCCAGCGACGTCCGACGGGATCTTGCCCACCTGCCGTGGGCGGGACCGAACCCACCGGTCACTCGAACGCGAGGATGCCCATCCGCGCGGGATCGGTCGCTGAGAAGGCCGGCGTCCAGGTCGCCTCGGCCTGGCGGCCGTCGTGTTTGCGACGGAAGTCGAAGCGCAGCGTATCGGGAGGCGCGTCGAGCCCGAGCGCGGCGAACTCGAGCCGAACTTCGGCAGTCCAACCTCCGTCGTGGACCTGCGCCGAGGCTTCGGTCGCGTCCCAGCCGCGGTCGACGACCTGTGCGGCCCGGTCCGAGTGCAGATCCCACACCGCCCCGTTCGGGTTGACGTAGAACCAGTAGAGCTGCTGCGGATCCGGCGACAGCGTCAATCCCACGCGGTCGTCGTAGACGACCTCGCCGTCGCGCCCATGGTGATTGCGGCGCGGGCCGCCGGGCGTGTCGTCGCGACAGCGGGCCGCCAGATAGAGCGCCTCTCCGTCGTGCGCGAGCAGGACTTCGGTGGCATCGGACTCACTCGAGAGACCGAGACCATTCGTGAATTGCCCGACGACTACGGCTCCGGACCACTCGTCAGGATCGACGCGTCCATCGATGCGCGGGGCCCGCGTGCGCGGAACGCGGATCTCGCGTCGGTAACTCGCGACGATCTCTGCGGGCACGGGTCCGGCATCTTCGAGCGCCGCCACGAAACGGAGCCTTGGCAGCGGCAGCCAATCCGTCATTCGCCGCACCGCAAAGCCGGTGCTCCACGAACCACTCCGGGCATCGAGCGTGAGTTCCGTCTGGGCGGCGCTCCACGCTCCCGGGTCGAGCACGATGCGACTGCCCGGCACGAGCAGCGCCGCGTCCGCGACATGGAACTCGAGCGTTGAGGTGGCTCCGGACGCAGTGTCGGGCAGCGTCGCGGTCACGCCCCCGCGCTTCAGCAGCTGACCCAGCCGTCGGGCATCGCGCAGACTGAGATAGTCGATGGGCAGCACACCTTCCGCCGTCACCGCAGCCATCGAAAGATCACCACTACGGACCGTCGCCCAGATGAACTCGTGCACGTTGCCGAGGCGCCGATCCGGAACTCCCGAGAACGCCCCGCCCGAGGTGCCGACCAGCACGTAGTCGATGCCCTCGATCCTCTGGTAGGCGTGGTTGTGCCAGTGACCGCTGAACACGGCTCGAACACCGTGCTCCACAAATAGCGAGTGCATCGGATCGGGCTCGCCCTTCGCAATCCCACGCACCCAGAATGGCTTGTGCATGAACACGAGTATCGGGCGGCCCACGTGCTGGGACAGATCCTCCGCCAACCAGCGCCGCTGCGCTTCGGACAGTTGACCCCAGTCGTCGGCGATCGAGTTGTCAACGATCACGAAGTGGACGCCTGAGGAATCGAAACTCCGATAGGGAGCCTGCCCGGTACGGCGGCGGAAGACCCGCTCCGTTTCCGCATCGAGGATGTCGTGATTACCCGGCGTGAACTCGACCCGAATCGACAGGTCGGCAAACGGTTCGAGTGCACGATCCCAGTCGGACGGATCGGTCGCATCATCGGCCAGACCGCCGACCGTGACGATCAAATCAGGTTGAAGCGCCTCGACTTCGCGGAGCACCTGGCGCCAGGCGGCATCGTTCGGCTCGTCCGTCCGGTCCCCGATGACCGCGAGCCGAAGTGCCCCATCATCCGATGCGGACCTCGCTTGCATTTCAACCGAGCCGACGGAGAAACAACCGAAAACCAGCAGGCTAGCGGCCACCAGGAGAGGCGCCCTCGCGACGCTAGGCGACACCCGCAGCCCGCTCCCAGCCCTCGACCAGCGCGCCGGTTTCGTTCGCCGCGCTGGCGCGGAGGGTGTCACCAAGCGAGAAGGGCAGCGCGCCGCGTTCGCGGATCGCGCGCCAGGTCTTGGTCAGGCGGGTCCCGTTGTCCGTCGGCTCGAGATCCCAGTCCTCGACCATCGAGAAGCTGGCCGCTTCCTCGATGCGATCGCGGGTGTATGGCGCTTCCAGTCCGAAAGCGGTCGTCACACGAATCACGACACAGCGATCGGTCGTCTCATCGTCGAGCACCTCGAGCAGCGACACCCCACCTTGACCACAGCAGTAGATCGACCGACCGGCCTCGAGCACCCCGCCGCCGACAGGGCCCGGGTAGTAGTCGAGGATGCGGTCCGGCGTCATGATGAACTCGCGCATCTGCGCAGGCGACACTCGGAGATCAATGACCTCGGTATGCGAGAACTCGGCGTCAGTCACGAAGTAGCCTCCCTCTTCGTTTCTTCGGTGCGGTGCGAGCTAGAGCCCGGCGACGACCTTCACGATCGACGAGGAATCGAGCCAGAAATGGTAGTCGCGCCGGGAATCGTGGAACCGGATCAGCCCCTCGCGGTCGAGCACGTACGTGGTTGGATGCGGCACGCCGTACTCGATCTCCTCGGCTTCCTCGAGCCGGATTCCGAGGCGATCGATCGCAGCGCTTCTCCGATCGACCGCGAACACGATGCGATCGGCGAGCCCCATCGTATCGATGAACCGATGCGTCTTTTCGTTGATCTGGTTGTCGGCCATGACCCACACGATCCGAGCATCGGGGATCCCGGCGAATGCGTTCCGCAGCTCCACGAGCCGCGCCTTGGTGAAAGGTCACCAATCGACGCTGCGCTCGAACGTGATGATCAGGGGATGGCCCCGCATGTCGGCCAGCGACAGAGGCCGTCCTTCGAGGTCGAGCAGTT
>Ga0055584_100008474_pt1 | contig 10087 bp, 8 predicted proteins | sample OSDHelmetaG_FD_58716 | JGI IMG/M metagenome (GOLD analysis project Ga0055584, IMG submission 58716) | Pelagic marine sediment microbial communities from the LTER site Helgoland, North Sea, for post-phytoplankton bloom and carbon turnover... | ecosystem: Environmental > Aquatic > Marine >...
GACATGAGAGTTGGGGATTGGTCAGTGGCGATTGGCAATCCATTTGGTATTGGAGTGACAGTAACAGCTGGGATTGTTTCTGCCCGCTCACGCCAATTGAGTAACGGCAATGCCTATGACGATTATATCCAAACTGACGCAGCTATTAATCGCGGAAACTCTGGCGGCCCGTTGATTAACATGAAGGGCGAAGTGATCGGCATTAACACCGCAATTTTCTCCCCGACGGGCGCGAGTGTTGGTATCGGTTTTGCATCGCCTTCCAATCTTGCTCAGTCTGTTATCGGTGACCTTAATGAATTTGGTCGCACGCGGCGTGGGTGGTTGGGTGTGAAAATCCAGACCGTTACGCCTGAAATCGCAGAAAGCTTAGGTCTCGATAAAGCCCGAGGTGCTCTGGTTGCTGAACTGGTTGAGGACAGCCCAGCTGAAAAAGCAGGAGTCGAACCCAGCGATGTTATTCTGACCTTTGACGGAAAACCTGTTGATGAAATGCGTCTGCTTCCGTTGATCGTTGCCGAAACGGACATCGACAAGCGCGTTAAAATGACAGTCTGGCGCGGCGGTAAAGAAAAAACCCTTAGAGTGCTGATCGGTGAGCTTGAAGAAGAAGAACTGCAGGTCTCAGCGCGGGCTAGTTCTGACTCAGATGATGGCGAGCCTGATCGTAAAGCCATCGATGGACTTGGTGTGACCGTTGCGGAACTGACCTCTTCAATCCGGAGCCAGTATGAACTGCCGGATGAGATCACAGGGTTGGTCATTGTTGATGTGGATAGTGATAGCGACGCTGCAGAAAAAGGTTTGCGTCGTGGAGACATCATAGCTGAAGTTCAACAGACACCGGTTGAAACGGCTAAAGACGCTGAAAAGGTTATTGCTGAAGCGCGCAGTAAGGATCGCTCTGTTGTTCTTTTACGTATTCAATCTGGAGAAGATTTCCGTCTGGTGCCGGTGAGAATAACCGAAAGCTAATCGCGTCGCTGTAGGGGAGGCATTCTATGCGCGTCGACTTCTATCATTTGCAGAAGTGGCCGCTGGAAAGGGCGCTACCTCAGATTCTTAGCAAAGTCCGCCAGGCAGGCCATAAGGCTATCGTCTTGGCGGGCTCTGAGGATCGCGTTGAAGTGCTAAGCAACGCACTCTGGACCCACGACCCCAATTCATGGCTGGCCAACGGAACCGCGAAAGACGGTCATGCGTCTGATCAGCCGATTTGGCTCACATCTCAGCCGGAAAACCCCAATGATGCCAACGTCTTAGTCGTGACAGACAGTATGGCCGTCGATGATCTAACGACCTACGACCGTTGCTTGGACATGTTTGACGGCAATGATCCAGAGGCGGTCAGTGCCGCCCGTGAACGCTGGCAGAAGACCCGATCTGATGGCCATGAGCTGCATTATTGGCAGCAGACTGACAAAGGTGGGTGGGAAGAAAAGGCTCAAGCCTAGGCCTATCCGAAGGTGTTCGCGGCGGTTGGCTGCGGCGTGTTGCCCTTCAGGTCTGGCTTGTCTATAAACCGCGCGAAAGCTGCCGATCCCAATTTTCGGCTGTTTAACCTTTTTCGCTGTAAATGGACGGATTCATCATGGCTTTAGAACGCACTTTTTCAATCATCAAACCCGATGCTACACGCCGCAACTTGACCGGTAAGGTCCTTACCATGCTGGAAGAAGGCGGCTTGCGGGTTATCGCACAAAAGCGAGTCAAACTAGACCAAGCAAAAGCTGAAGGTTTTTATGCTGTCCATAAAGAGCGCCCGTTCTTTAATGACCTGGTTGCGTTCATGACGTCTGGTCCAGTTGTCGTTCAGGTCTTAGAAGGCGAGAACGCGGTTGCACGCAACCGTGAGATCATGGGGGCGACAAATCCTGCGGACGCCGACGAAGGTACAATTCGGAAAGCGCTGGCGGAAAGTATTGAAGCCAACTCTGTGCACGGTTCGGATTCTCAAGAAAATGCGGCCATCGAGATCGCGTATTTCTTTAATGAAGATGAGATTGTTGGCTAACGTTAAGCTAGCCCATTAGTTGGAGAAGCCGATGACGCCATTGCCTCAACGCCCGCGTCTCGGCTTCTTCGTCTCTCATCGCGGCAGCAACATGCGGGCGATCGTCTCGGCCTGTCAGGTTGGAGACCTCAATGCTGACCCAGCGCTGCTAATCAGTAACAACAGAGGCAGTGCGGCACTTGATTGGGCTGCAGAAAACGGATTGGCTCATCTCCACCTTAGTCCAAAAAGCACGGGCTCAGATGAAGCGCTTGACCAAGCTCACCTTGATGCCTTGGTTGATGCAGATGTCGACTTGATCATTCTCGCTGGGTACATGCGGAAAATAGGACCAAAGGTCCTGAGCGCTTTTTCAAACCGAATTCTTAATATTCACCCCGCTCTTTTGCCGAAGTATGGCGGCCAAGGCATGTACGGTAGTCATGTACATGAGGCAGTCATCGCAAATCGTGAGACCGAATCGGGCGTTACAGTTCATTTGGTTGATGGCGAATACGATACGGGGCCAGTGGTCGATCAAGCCAAGGTTCCCGTTCTTGCCGAAGACACACCCGAAGATCTCGCGGCCAGAGTGTTGGCCCAAGAGCATCAGTTTTTTTCAGAAACGCTGGTCCGGATTGTGTCAGGTGAGATCAACTTGGATGACCTAGGGTAATCCCCAGGCCTCGCTAAGTCCCTCGATTTTCACGGTCTCGCCTTCATTCCGGGGAACCACGGTTCCAAGACGACGCGGGCTTTCACCATTTATTGTCAGGACATCGAGGGCTTCTTGTTCATTATCCGCGGCTACAATAACCACCATGCCGATACCGCAGTTGAACGTTCGCGCCATTTCTTCCGCTGACATGCCACCCGTTTCCCCGAGCCATGTCATCATAGAGGGAAGGGGAAGTGCCTTAGCGTCTAATTCGACGGCGAGGTCTTTTGGCAGAACACGAGGAATATTCTCGAGCAGGCCGCCACCCGTAATATGGGCAAACCCATGGGCTAAGTTGGCGTGCACCAACGCAAGGCATGGCTTTATATAGATTCTCGTTGGTGTCAGTAGGGACTCAGCTAGCGATTGGGTTGGTTCGAACGGGGCCGGATCGTTATATCTAAGCCCAGCGACGGACACGACTTTTCTGACCAATGAATATCCATTGGAGTGGAATCCTGTAGACGGCAGCCCTATGACGACATCGTTCGCGCCAATGTCGCGTGGCAATATTCCGTCTCTCTCCACCGCCCCTACAGAAAACCCTGCAAGATCGTACTCATTTTCGCCATAGAGACCTGGCATTTCAGCGGTCTCGCCACCGATAAGGGCGCATCCTGCTTCGCGGCATCCGGCGGCTATTCCGGCGATGATGTCGGTCGCAGCTTCTACGGAGAGCTTTCCGGTGGCGAAATAATCTAGAAAGAAGAGGGGTTCTGCACCTTGGACGACCAAATCATTAACGCACATGGCGACCAAATCGATCCCCACGGTGTCATGTTTTCCAGCTTCTATGGCCACCAGCAGCTTCGTGCCAACGCCATCATTGCCAGCGACAAGAACGGGGTCCTTGAATCCAGTGGCTTTTAAGTCAAATAATCCACCGAATCCGCCCAGCGCTGAGTCGGCACCGCTTCGCCCCGTCGACTTGGCGAGGGGTTTTATGGCTTCCACCAAAGCGTTGCCAGCGTCAATATCGACCCCGGCGTCTTTGTACGTTAAACCGTTGGAACGGCGGCCATCGGCCTGAGAGGACCCTGAAATGTTAGCCTCACTTAGCGCGGCAAAAAGAAACCGTACCATAGCCAAACATGCGCTTGTTGCAACGCCCTGCTGTAACATCTTGGCGTTTGTCTTTCTTTTATCTGTGGTTGGGACAAGTTTGGCGTTCTTTTCTAGTCCTGTCTCAGCCCAATCAGAGGTCTTTACGATAACCGATGTGCCCATCGACGCCCGAGGGGGAACGACCACGGAGGCGAGGGCGAAGGGGCTCCAGAACGGACAAATCCAAGCGCTAGACCAGCTCTACCGCCGGCTTGTGCCGCGCAATTACCAATCTGACCTCCCCACGCTATCTAGCCGTGAGGCGATTGACCTGGTTCGCGATTTCTCGGTTTCTGATGAGCGCACGTCTTCGGGGCGGTATCTTGCCAATTTGACCGTCAGATTTCGACCAGATTCGGTGCGGTCAGTTCTCCGGTTCTCAGGGGTACCGTTTGCCGAAACGGTGAGTAAACCAATGGCCGTCATACCCGTATACCAAGAATCAGTCGTTTCAGATCCGGTGATCTGGTCGGACTCCAACCCATGGATGGATGCGTGGGGTCAATTGGCCGTTGCCGCAGGGCTGGTTCCGAGACAGCTGCCGTTCGGAGACCTTGAGGACCTATCACTGCTAAGAATTGAAGACGTTATTGCTCGAGACGTCGGCCGATTGACGACATGGGCAAGCCGGTACGGCGCTGATGACACCGTCATCGCGACGGCATCTTTGATCGGTAGCCTCGGTGCAGAGTCCGTCCGCGTTACGCTTTATTTCACAAGAACGGGCATCGAGAAAACCGTGGTTGTGCCGGCAACGGGCGGTCAGACATGGTCGCAGTTGTTCGAATCCTCTGCCTCTCAGGCTTGGGAATTGGTCGAGGATGAATGGAAACGAGAGAACATGCTTCAGTTCGATGTGACCGGCCAAATAACCGCACTGGTGCCATTAACAGCCCTCGAGGACTGGTTGACCGTAAAAACGCGACTGGAAGGCGTTCCGTTAATTGATCGACATGAGTTGCAGGCCTTAACGCGAGACCGTGCCCAAGTAACGCTGTACTACTTGGGTGACGAATCCCAACTGAAGCTCGCTATGGCGCAAAGTGATTTAGGGTTTGTGTGGCAAGACGAGGCCTGGGTTATCGAAGACCGTGCGGCGGCCTCAAGTGTGTTGCAGACGCTTGGGGTTCAAGACACAACGCCGTCTATGCCTGTTCCTAGGGCTCCAGAGCCAACGGCGTATCCGGCGTCCGGGTTGTTTGGTAACAGTGGTTCAGGATCACGGCCATAATTTTCCAAGCTCAAACTCGATTATGACGGCATCGCAACAGCTTCCTTTGGAATTGGGCCATAGGCCGGCCCTGGGTCGCACTGATTTTCTTGTCACCGACGCTAGCCGAGAAGCTATTGGGTGGATTGATTCCTGGCCAAATTGGCCCTCGTATGGGTTAGGTATCTATGGACCACCGGGGTGCGGTAAGTCTCATCTCAGCCACGTTTTTGCTGCCAAGGCGAACGCCCACCTCCTAAATTATGAGGACTTACGATCAGCTAACCCCGTTGTACTTGTGTCTGAGCACGACGCTTTGGTTTGGGACGATGCAAACGAAGTTCCCGATGAGCAGATGCTCTTTCATCTTCTCAATGCCGTGCGTGAGGCCGGGAAGCAATTGCTTATCGTTAGTCGGGCCGCACCATCCCGATGGGAGGTTACGTTGCCTGACCTTAAGTCGCGATTGGCTGGGTTGCCCGCAGTTGAGATTGGTATGCCGGACGATGCAACAATTACGGCCGTCTTGGTAAAGCTATTTCGTGACCGACAAGTAGACGTTGCTCCCGATCTCATCGACTATATCGGAAATAGAGTCCCGCGGACATTTGGCGCCGTGCAAGCCCTCGTGGATCAGATTGATCGGCAAGCGTTGGCGCAAAACCGAAGGGTTACGGTGCCGTTCGTGCGGGATGTATTGAAGACGTTGAATGTTTAGTGCGGCTAGATCTCGCCGGACCGCAAGTTATTCTTAAAGTGTGCGCGGTGGAATAAACCGGATTAATTGGCCCGATGACCCATCGAGATCACGCCATTCGTCTGCTTGAAATAGCAGTTCGGTTAAAGTGCCCGTGGTGTACGTCGCAAGAGCTTTCGACAACGGGGCTATGTGGTCTGCGGTTCGGTCAACAAGCCGGTGAACCAAATCTTCCATGGTTGGGTTATGTGCGACAAGCATTGCGCATTGTGCATTCTCCACCATCCGGAGTTGGTCGATCGCTGTTTTTGTCGTGCATAGGTAAAGCGCATCTTTGTATGAGACGTCTAGATCAGGCCAGTTCGAGATGATTGGATCGAGCGTTTGCCGTGCGCGCAACGCAGTAGAGCACAGAATTTGATCTGGCTTGAGACCGTTTTCCTGCATGTATTCCGCGATCCTCGATGCATTGCTATGGCCTCGGTCGTTGAGAGGGCGTTCGTGGTCGGTGATGCTATCGCTAGCATGGGATGATTTTGCATGGCGGAGGAGGAAGAGTGTGAGGGGCACGTGGATTCCCGTTTTATCGACAGAATATGGGGTGTCATGATACTACTACGGTCTCGTTGAAATATTGCATTCTTATGAAACTGTCGCTCTGCTGCGCTGTATTTCTAGCGTCGGTGGCTAAGACGGGCGTATGTAATAATGGTCTTCAACTCGCAATGAAGGAATGCTCACGTGAGCCCAAAAGACACGATACCGGTCACGGATCAATCAGGTGCTTCGGCCATAGGCCTGGCAAGTAGCGACCGCTTTATTAATCGTGAGCTGTCGTGGTTGGCCTTTAATACGCGTGTTCTTGAAGAAGCTGAAAACGTAAACCATCCATTGTTGGAACGCGTTCGTTTTCTGTCTATCTCGGCGTCCAACCTTGATGAGTTTTATATGGTACGCGTTGCCGGCCTAAAGGGGCAGGTCCGTGCGGGCGTAACGCAACGTAGTGCTGATGGGTTGACCCCACAGGAACAGCTTGCACAGATCAATACAGTTGTTCGTGGTGTGCTGCGCCAAGAAGATGCGTGTTGGGCAAACTTGCGATCAGAATTGGACAAGGAAGAGATTTCCGTCGTTTCTCGGGATGGCTTGAATGCGACCGATAAAGACTGGCTCGAAGACCATTTCATGGAACATATCTTCCCAGTGCTGACGCCCTTGGCGATTGATCCAGCGCATCCGTTTCCTTTTATTCCGAATTTGGGTTTGTCTCTTATTCTTCAGCTTGTTCGAATTGAGAATGGCGAAAGTATGCGGGCGCTCGTTCCCATTCCGTCACAAGTGAAGCGGCTTATTCGCCTGCGCGGAAAGAAGATAAGATTTATTACTCTGGAAAACATCATTACGTTGTTTTTCGACCGACTGTTTCCTGGATTCAAGGTGACCCAATCTGGTGCCTTTCGCGTCATTCGCGATAGTGAAATGGAAGTTGATGAAGAAGCCCAAGACCTGGTTCAGAGTTTTGAGACGGCTTTGAAGCGTCGGCGTCGTGGCAGCTGTATTCGCCTCAAGGTAAGCGACTCTATGCCAGACGATCAAGCCGACTTAATTTGCGACGAGCTTGAAGTTTCGAAGGATGATTTGTTCCGAATGGAAGGGATAATAGGGTTGGCAGATGTGCGCCAACTTATTACTGGCGAGCGGCCAGACCTAGAATTCACGCCTTACAACGCTAGGTTTCCTGAGCGTATTAGAGACTTCGGTGGTGATAGTTTTGCGGCAATTCGCAAGAAAGATATCTTGGTTCATCATCCTTACGAATCCTTTGATGCCGTGGTGCAGTTCTTGCGTCAGGCAGCACAAGACCCGAATGTCGTTTCGATCAAGCAAACGCTCTATCGCACAAGCAAGGATTCTCCGATCGTTCAAGCGCTCATAGAAGCTGCGGAGGCCGGAAAATCTGTCACCGCGATGGTTGAGCTGAAGGCGCGCTTCGACGAGGAGGCGAATATTCGCTGGGCGCGTGACCTAGAGCGTGCAGGCGCAAATGTTGTTTATGGGTTCGTAGATCTAAAAACGCACGCCAAGATATCTCTTGTGACGCGGCGTGAAGGAAGCGCTCTCAACTCCTACGTCCACTTCGGCACGGGCAACTATCATCCGGTGACGGCTAAAGTTTATACGGATTTGTCATTTTTTACGTGCGATCCAGCGCTATGCCGCGACGCTAATCGAGCGTTCAATTTTATGACGGGGTATGCGCGGCCTGATTCCCTCGAAAAATTGGCCATCGCGCCAATTGGACTGAAAGAAAAAATAGACAGCCTGATCGAGACCGAGATTGATCATGCCAAGGCGGGGCGCGGTGGAACTATTTGGGCGAAAATGAACTCTCTAGTGGATCCACAGACGATTGATTTGCTTTATGAGGCATCCCAAGCAGGCGTGCAGGTTTATCTCATCGTTAGAGGAATTTGTTGCCTCCGCCCGGGAGTGCCCGGGCTGTCAGAGAACATCAGTGTTAAGAGTATCGTTGGGCGCTTTCTGGAGCATTCTCGGATATTCGTTTTTGGCGATGGTCACCCAATACCCTCTCGCAACGCCAAGATTTTCATATCTTCTGCTGACTGGATGACCCGAAACCTCGTGAACAGGGTCGAATCCTTCGTGCCGATTGAGAATCATACGGTCCATCGGCAAGTCTTAGACCAAATTATGGTTGCCAACATAAATGATACTCTGCAGAGCTGGACGCTTAATCCCGATGGTCGATATTGCCGGGATGAACCAGGAGACCCGCCCTTTAGCGCCCACGAATACTTCATGAATAATCCGAGCCTTTCAGGTCAGGGCAGTGCTTTGGAGCAAGCAAAACTGCAAGTGCTCAAACTGGTTCCAAGCCGCCGCTAAACCTGCTATCAGCGCACCTCTAGCGGTTAGTGAGAGTATTAGCGTGCCAGAAGACAGCACGACACTTGCGGTTCGTCACCGGCCAGTCGGGGTCATCGATATCGGGTCGAACTCGGTGCGATTGGTTGTCTACAGCGGTGTCATGAGAACACCGATCCCCATATATAATGAAAAATCGATTTGCGCTTTAGGCCGAGATCTCGAGTCCACAGGCAAGTTGCACCCTGCCGGCGTTGCAAAAGCTATGAGTACCCTTGAAAGGTTCACAGTTTTAACAACTGCTATGGGTCTAGATAGGCTCGATGTCCTAGCCACTGCCGCTGTTCGTGATGCGAGCGACGGTCAGGTTTTTGTCGATTCCGTGAAGAAAAAAACAGGCCTCGTCATCAAGGTGCTGTCGGGCAAACAAGAGGCGAAACGTAGTGCTCTTGGTGTGTTGTGCGGCATTCCCAACGCCGATGGCATGGTCGCTGACCTTGGGGGCGGAAGCCTTGAACTGGTTGACGTCGCTGGTGGCGACTTTGCGCATCATGCGACGTTGCCTTTGGGGACACTTCGTCTAGCAGAGTCATCTGGACTGGAAATAGACAAAGCGAGTGAGACTATAAACCGATATCTAAAAGATGAAGCTTGGATTGAGGGTGTTAAAGGCAGAACCGTATATGCGGTTGGGGGCGCTTGGCGCGCTCTAGCCCGGGTTTGCATTGCCCACATGAACTATCCTTTGCACGTTCTTGATAATTTCACGCTGACCAGGCCTCAAGCGTTGTCGTTGTTTGGTCTGATTTCTAACCTTAGTCCTCAGACGCTCGAGAAAATTCGTGGTGTTGATAAGTCTCGCTTACAAGCTTTGCCATTGGCGGCCACGCTGTTGGAAAGGTTATTGGAGATTGGCCAACCAGACACGCTTGTCTTCTCAATTTACGGGATGCGGGAGGGGCAATTTTATAAAGACCTTCCAACATCTCTAAAGACGAGAGACCCGCTGATTAGCGCGGCAGAGGAATTATGTAGCGGCGCTGGTCGAGATCCGCGCGAGGGATACGAATTCTATAAGTGGCTTTCGCCATTATTCCCTGGCGAGTCCGCAGAGCAGGCGAAGCTTCGTCTTGCTGCTTGTTTATTGCGCGATGTCTACTGGTCCGAGCATCCAGACTACAGGGCAGAACAGGCTTTCTTAAGGGTTTTGCGGCTTCCCTTTATGGGGCTTGAACATGAAGACCGTGCAGGTTTGGCTTTGGCAATGTTCTATCGCTATCGCACCGATGACACGACTCCGACTGTCGATCAGGCCCATGCGATGCTCGATGAGGAACGTCTCCATCGCGTCCGTACGATTGGCCTCGGATTGAGACTGGCTTATGCGCTGACTGGTGGCGCACCCGGTATTTTGGGAAAAGCGAAATTGGATATGGGAGAGGCGACGGTTGTGTTGTCTGTTCCGTCTTCTGAACCTGT
>Ga0055584_100008475_pt1 | contig 10086 bp, 6 predicted proteins | sample OSDHelmetaG_FD_58716 | JGI IMG/M metagenome (GOLD analysis project Ga0055584, IMG submission 58716) | Pelagic marine sediment microbial communities from the LTER site Helgoland, North Sea, for post-phytoplankton bloom and carbon turnover... | ecosystem: Environmental > Aquatic > Marine >...
CATCAGCAGAGGCATCAGCAGAGGCATCAGGCTCAGGATGATTTAGGTCTTTACTTTGAGACTTTATCCCTTTTCTCTTTTTCCTTCTTGTTAATAAGATTTCGTCACCGATATCCTCATGGTTTGGCAATATAGATAAGCACCATTGATATTTGACAGCCAGTACTCGTGTAGAAAATACGGTGATACCACAAACCAATTCGCAGACGCCAACGGGGAGACCGAAATAAGATAATCCCCACCAGACAAGTCCTCCATTGATGCAAGCGATTGCATAAATTTCTTTGTGAAAGATAAGCGGAATCTCATTGATGAGCACATCACGTATCACTCCACCAGCAGCACCGCCCAAACAGCCCATCCCGATGGCTACCCAAAAAGGATACCCCATATCTAAGGATTTCTCCATTCCCACAATGGTGAATAGAGCCAATCCTAATGTATCAAAGAAAAAGAAAGTATTGTTCAGATGCACGAGTAAACGGCTAAATAGACGGACCCATAAGACAGAAAGAAGAGTCAGCGTGATATATAGTGGACTAGCCAGCCAAAAGGCAGGGACGCCAAGGAGTAGATCCCTAATGGTACCTCCACCGCAAGCGGTAGCAAATCCCACAACGATAGCTCCAAACCAATCAAACCTCTTGGCAGAGGCTAAACGGATACCAGATATCGCAAAGGCTATCGTTCCGAGAATCTCTATTATTTCGACAAAGCTGAGCATTTATTCTTCTTTTTTTGCAAAGTAAGCAATATTTCTCGAGATTTGTGTATTTTTACAACCAATATGAAGATGAAAAGATTGATTTTACTAATAACCGCAATCGTATTATATAGCGGTATAGATACCTTCGCTCAAGGAGCTGCAGTTAGATGGATTTCAGGAGTGGTAAAAGATGCAACCACCGATGAGAAACTATCTTTCATAACTGTGCAATATGAAGGAACAGGAGTAGGAAATATTACCGACAATGGAGGTAATTATAAGATAGAACGTCGTGCAGGTAAGAAATGGGAGCAACTAACTTTTTCTGCTGTCGGATACCGTACACAAGTAATCAAGTTATCTCCAAATCAGCGTATTTTAGATGTTGATTTAGTTCCTGATAACATCCAATTATCAGAAGTGATTATCAAACCCAAAAACGAACACTATCGTAGAAAAGATAATCCCGCAGTTGCGCTGATGAAAAAGGTAATCAAACACAAACGAGGTCAGATGCTCGATGAGAAAGCATACTATTCTTTCAATAAATATCAGCGGATGAAGACCTCACTCAATGACATTACTCCTCAACGATTGGCAAGTCCTCTCTTTAAGAAGTATAAGTTTCTACGCGACCAGGTAGAGACCTCAACCTCAACCGATAAGAAGATTCTTCCGCTGTCCTTGTTGGAAACGGTACAAAAAGTACTGTATAGAAAAGACCCAGAAAAGAAACAAACCATCACTCTAGGTCAGAAATCAGACGGCTTGCAAGACTTCTTCTATACCGGAAATTCATTCAGCACCATCATCAGTGATGTATTTGCTGACATTAATATCTATGATAATAATATTCGACTATTACAAAGACGCTTTGTCAGTCCCATCTCAGACAAAGCAGTCACATTCTACAAATATTATATCATGGATACCTTGCGTATCGACCAAGACAGTTGCATCCATTTATCCTTTGTACCCTACAATTCACAAGATTTTGGGTTCACAGGACACCTGTATGTATTGAAAGATTCGACCTATGCAGTGAAACGATGTACGATGAATCTGCCTATAAGGACAGGAGTCAACTTCATCGAGCATATGGATATCAAACAAGATTACTTCCAACAACCCAATGGCTTATGGGCATTGAAAGAAGACGAGATGACCGCTTCACTATCACTCGATGACCGCTGGCAAGGAGTAGAAGTTCGGCGGACAACGACATATAGCGATTACAACTTTGACCCCATACCAAAATCTTCATGGAAAGATACACAACTCAAGGAAGTCATGGTACAAGGAGCTAAATACAAAGATGACCAATTCTGGACTACCCACCGCATAGCTCCTCTAAGTAAATCAGAGAAAAATATGGGCAGATTTGAAGAACAAATCAGACGTACTCCTCAATTTGGAATAGTCATGTTTGGGATGAAACTCCTCGTAGAAAATTATATCGAAACAGGAAACAAAAAACAACCTAGTAAATTTGATATTGGACCGGTGAGTTCGATGATTAGTGGAAACGAAGTCGAAGGAACTAGATTACGCCTTGGAGGAAACAGTACCCCTGCATTGGATGACCGTCTATTTATGAGTGGCTATGCCGCTTATGGACTTAAAGACAAGAAAATAAAATACTCAGGAAGAGTACAATATTCATTCCATAACTGTAATGAATTTTTCTGGGAACTCCCTGAACATTATATAGCTCTGAATTATATGTACGACGTACAATCCCCACAACAAAAATGGGCTGAACCTCGTGACGAGAGTATCTTTGCATCAATCAACACCTCCCCGGTGGACCAATTGAGCTACGTCAAAGATGCCCAAGCCATCTACAAGTGGGAATCAGAAACCGGATTCTCATACAACATCATGGGAAGATGGCGCAATGATAGAGCAGCTGGAGCATTGCACTATGTAAAGAATGATGCCGTCGGCACAGAACTATCTGATTTCACCACTTCAGAACTCGAACTCAAATTACGCTATGCCCCCGATGAGAAGTTGATGCTAACCAAAGAACGACGTAAACCAATTCAGCACGATGCCCCTATCTTCACCCTAAGTCATTCACATAGCTTCAAGGGTATTTTAGGCAGTGATTATAAGACAGACCGAACCAACCTAAATATAGAATCCCGCTTTTGGTTAGGCAGATGGGGACGCATAGACGTACTCCTAGGTGCTGGTGCAGAATGGAACAAAGTCCCATTCCCCCTATTAGACATGCCACCGACCAATGCCGATTATTCCACACAAAAAGGAAACTTCGATTTGGCCAACAATATGGAGTTCTTAAGTGACCGATATGCATCAGTGATGGTCTATTACGACCCAAACGGACGATTTCTGAATCGTATTCCCCTACTCAAACGATTAAAGTGGAGAGAAATATTCACCTTCAAAAGCTACTGGGGAGACCTTACCGACAAGAATAATCCGTACAAATCACCAGACTTATTTAACTTTCCAGTCAGAGATGGTAAAGTATCTAGCTTCATACTCGAGCCCAATAGACCATATATGGAAGCAAGTGTAGGTATCTATAATATTTTTAAACTTTTAAAAATAGAATACGTACATCGTTTTTCGTATCTTGACAATCCGAACATAAGTAAAAACGGTGTTCGTTTCGCTATTCAATTACAGTTCTAAAAAATAGATTCATTATGTCTCAACCTTTGGCTGAAAGACTTAGACCAAAATCACTCGATGGCTATATAGGCCAACAACATCTCGTAGGTCCCCATGCTGTACTCAGACAGATGATTGATGCCAAACGTATCAAATCATTTATCCTTTGGGGCCCTCCTGGTGTAGGCAAAACAACATTGGCTCAAATCATTGCAGCCCAACTCAATACCCCTTTTTACACACTCAGTGCTGTAACGAGTGGTGTGAAAGACGTGCGTGAAGTAATAGAGAAAGCTCGGCGTAATCGTTTCTTTGACTCACCAAGCCCTATCTTATTTATCGATGAGATACACCGTTTTTCTAAGTCACAGCAAGACTCATTGCTCGGCGCCGTAGAGACAGGAACAGTCACTTTAATCGGTGCAACGACAGAAAACCCCTCATTTGAGATTATTCGTCCCCTCCTATCCCGCTGTCAATTGTACACCCTCAAACCGTTAGAGAACGAAGACTTACTCTCCTTACTTCACAGTGCCATCACTACAGACGTTATCCTCAAGGAAAAGCAATTTCAGATAGACCAGACAGAAGCAATCCTCCGCTTTTCGGGAGGTGATGCCCGTAAGTTATTAAACATATTAGAGTTATTATCAGAATCCGCACAACAGAATACAGTAATCATCAATGATCAGATAGTCACTGAACGGTTACAACAAAATCCAATGGCCTACGACAAAGGAGGAGAGATGCATTATGATATCGTATCCGCCTTTATCAAATCCATCCGTGGAAGCGACCCCGACGGAGCAATCTATTGGTTGGCCCGTATGATAGAAGGAGGTGAAGACCCTAGCTTCATCGCTCGTCGATTAGTCATATCCGCTTCAGAAGACATTGGATTAGCAAATCCAAATGCCATGCTCATCGCCAACACCTGTTACGACACAGTTCTCAAGATAGGGTGGCCCGAAGGACGCATTCCCCTAGCAGAAGCAACCATATATCTAGCCACTAGTCCGAAGAGTAATAGTGCATATCTGGCCATCAATCAAGCCATTGCCTTAGTAAAAGAGACAGGAAATCTTCCAGTACCCATGCATCTACGCAATGCCCCAACCAAGATGATGAAAGAATTAGGTTACGGTGCCGATTACAAATACAGTCACAACTACCCTCACAATTTTGTTCAACAGCAATTTCTGCCCGACAATCTGAAAAAGATGCGTCTTTGGATTCCTCAATCGAACCCACAAGAACAAAAGCAGAAAGAGCGAATGAATGATTGGTGGAGAGGCTACAAGCAAGAATAATCTACCCACTTGGTACTCGAATTAATGAAACAAAGAAAAAAAGCATAATGAAAAAGAAAGCAGTTATATTAGAGGGAACATCCTATAATCATGATGATTTATCATGGGCAACATTAGAAACGATCTGTGACCTCAAGATTTATCAGCATACGACTCAAGACCAAGTCCTAGAACGTTCGAAAGGTTTCGAAATCGTCATCACCAATAAGATGGTGTTTACAGACGACATGATGAACCAATTACCCGAATTGAGATATATAGGCGTAGGCGCCACCGGCTACAATGTTATCGACTTGAAAGCAGCCAAAGCACATGGCATCATTGTCAGTAACATACCCGCATACAGTACCGATTCTGTGGCACAACTTACATTTGCTCATATACTAAATATCTATAGTCAAGTAGGGCTACACAACGAACTAATCCACCAAGGAGAATGGCAAAAACGTGGTGAATTTAGTTTCATCCAAGGAAGCATCTTCGAATTGGCAAATAAAAAGATAGGCATCGTAGGGTATGGAAGTATCGGCCAAGCAGTAGCAGCGATAGCACATGCCTTTAAGATGCAAGTGTGTGTATACAGCAGCAAAAAGACATCCGATTTACCGAGTTGGGTCACTAAGATGTCTCTAGATAGTTTATTTAGCTACTGTGATATCATATCACTTCACTGTCCGATGACCCCTGAGACAGAGAAAATGGTTAGCTATTCTAGATTAGTCAAGATGAAATCCTCTTCAATCCTAATCAACACAAGCCGAGGAGGCCTCATCGATGAGCCAGCATTGGCACAAGCACTAAACAATCAACTGCTCTATGCCTATGCCGCAGACGTGATGACACACGAGCCCCCAACGAAAGAGAACCCATTACTCCAAGCACGAAACTGTTATCTAACCCCTCACATTGGTTGGGCGACAAAAGAAGCAAGAGCCCGACTCATCACCATCCTGAGCAATAACATCCAGAGTTATATAAATGGCAACCCGATAAATGTAGTAAATTAAGTCAAATCAACCATTCAACCCATAAAAAAAGCTCTCAGGGAGAATCATAATTCTACCCTGAGAGCTTTTACTATACAAATCATATCTATCGATTAGAATACATTCCTTTGTAATAATTCTCATATTCTCCAGAGGTAATTCTATCCATCCATTCTTGATGTTCGAGATACCATCTCACAGTCTCTTCGATGCCTTCTTCAAACTGCAAACTAGGTTCCCAACCCAATTCATTTTTAAGTTTGTTACTATCAATAGCATAACGCAAGTCATGACCCGCCCTATCTGTCACATAAGTAATCAATCGCTCAGAAGACCCAGGAGCAAAGCCCAACAAACGGTCCACCGTCTTGACAATAATCTTAATCAAGTCAATATTCTTCCATTCATTGAAACCACCGATATTATAAGTCTCCGCTATCTTTCCTTTATGGAAGATTAAGTCTATAGCACGAGCATGGTCTACTACATACAACCAATCACGAACATTCAGTCCCTTGCCATATACAGGAAGTGGCTTCTGATGACGAATATTGTTGATAAATAAAGGAATCAATTTTTCAGGAAATTGATAAGGACCATAGTTATTAGAACAATTAGTTACGATAGTAGGCAACCCATACGTATCATGGAACGCTCTCACAAAATGATCACTACTAGCCTTACTAGCAGAATAAGGAGAATGAGGGTCGTAGCTCGTTTCTTCGGTAAAGAAAGTATCCTCTTGGTTCAACGAACCATACACCTCGTCAGTAGAGATATGATAGAAGCGTTTATCTTCAAAATGATCATCCCAACAAACCTTAGCCGCCTGCAATAAAGAAAGAGTTCCCATCACATTAGTCTGTGCAAATGTAAACGGATCCTTGATACTGCGGTCCACATGACTTTCAGCCGCAAGATGAATCACTCCATCAATAGCATACTCTTTAAATAAGTTGAGTACCGTATCAAAGTCGCAAATATCAGCCTTGACAAAGGTATAATTAGGACTATCCTCTATATCTTCTAGATTACTCAGATTGCCAGCATAGGTCAACTTATCAAGATTAATAATATGATAATCAGGATATTTATTTACAAATAACCTGACCACATGACTACCGATAAAACCAGCACCACCAGTAATAAGTATATTTCTTACGAATTTCATATCGTTATATATAATATTCATTCAGCATAGGACAGAGCCTATCTGAAAACAATGTATTTACAGATTATAGATGTTTGGTCTGAATCAAGTGTTTGAGATACTGACCATATTGATTTTTCTTCATCGGTTCAGCAAGCAACAACACCTTATCATCATCAATCCATCCGTTATTATAAGCAATTTCTTCCAGACAAGCGATTTTCAATCCTTGTCGTTTCTCCAAGACCTCTATAAATGTAGAAGCCTCAGATAAAGAATCATGAGTTCCAGTATCCAACCAAGCAAATCCCCTACCCAACGCTCTGACAAGCAATTGACCACGGTCAAGATAAGTCTGATTCACCGTAGTAATCTCTAGTTCACCACGTGCAGAAGGTTTAATCTGAGCAGCAATATCCACGACACTATTCGGATAGAAATAGAGTCCCACCACAGCATAATTTGATTTAGGAGAGACCGGCTTTTCTTCTATCGAGAGACAATGCCCATCAGCAGAGAACTCAGCCACGCCATAGCGTTGAGGGTCACTGACCCAATAACCAAATACAGTAGCTTTATTGAGATTTTTCACATCCTCGACAGCAAGCGAAAGAGCTTCAGTGAACCCCTGCCCATAAAAGATATTATCCCCCAAGATAAGACACACATCATCCGTACCTATAAAGTCCCGTCCGATGATAAACGCCTGAGCTAATCCATCAGGAGAGGGCTGTTCCGCATAAGAGATACGTACCCCATAATCCGAACCATCCCCAAGTAGCCGCTCAAAAGAAGGCAAGTCAAAAGGAGTGGAAATCACGAGAATATCCCTTATTCCTGCAAGCATAAGCACAGATATAGGATAATAAATCATGGGTTTATCAAACACAGGGAGCAGCTGTTTGCTTACTCCCTTTGTGATTGGATACAACCGGGTACCAGACCCGCCTGCTAAAACGATACCCTTCATAGATTACTTCGTAGGAGTCTGAGCCAATGTAGCGACTAAGAATTCCCAGAAGCGAGTAACAGAAGGGATATTAGCTCTTTCGTCAGGAGAGTGAGGAGAGCGCAATGTAGGACCGAAACTAATCATATCCAACCCTGGTTTATTAGCTCCGATGATACCACACTCAAGTCCAGCATGAATCACTTTGACAGCAGGTTCAGTGCCAAATTGATCTTCATAACTCTTCTTCATTGCAGCCAATATAGGAGACTCCACATTAGGATCCCAGCCACTATAGCTACCTGAAAGTTCAACCTTAAATCCAGCCATACTGAAACAGCTCTCCAAGCTAGTCGAGAGATACTCTTTCATACTTTCGCTAGAACTACGAGCCAATATCTGCACGCTACCTTTCCCGTCTGCCAATTCGACAATAGCAAGATTGCTAGAAGTCTCCACAGTATCAGGAATAGTAGGGATCATACGAGTGACGCCATTTTGACAAGCAAACACAGCATCTACAAAATTATCTTGAATCTCAGCAGGCACCTGTTGAGCAGCATGAGCCACAGTACTTACAGTCAAAGAAATAGGAGTCTCGATTGACCCAAATTCTTCATTAAATAGATTCTCGCAATAAGCAGCTAAATCAATAATTTCTTGTTCGTTGCCAGCAGGAACAGAAAGCACCACCTCACATTCACGAGGAATTGCATTGCGCATGTTACCGCCTACCCAACTAACCAAACGAGCCTCATAGGTAGCGATTGCTTCACGAACCATACGAACCATCAACTTGTTGGCATTAGCACGTCCAGAATTGATTTCCATACCAGAGTGTCCACCACGAAGTCCTTTGAGCGTCAATTTCAAAGAGATATCCTCTTCTTCAGTAGCCTCTGGTTTGTATTCTATAGATGCAGTGACATCCACACCACCAGCACAACCGATATACAATTCCCCTTCATCTTCAGAATCAAGGTTAAGTAGGATTTCACCTTTTGTCTCATCAGGTTCTAAGCCAAAAGCACCGAACATACCAGTCTCTTCATCAGTAGTAAACAACGCTTCGATAGGACCATGAGGCATCTCTTTATCCTCAAGTACAGCCATAATAGCAGCCACACCAAGTCCATTATCAGCTCCAAGAGTTGTTCCTTTAGCTTTGAGCCAATCACCATCAATAACGGTCTGTATAGGGTCTTTTTCGAAGTCATGTTCCACATCATTATTCTTCTGAGGAACCATGTCCATATGAGACTGTAAGATAACTCCTTTACGATTTTCCATACCAGGAGTAGCTGGTTTACGAATAATGACATTACCCGTTTTATCTATAAATGATTCAAGTCCTAGATTTTCACCAAATGAAACTAAGAATTTTGAAATAGGTCCCATAAATCCAGATGGACGAGGGATTTGATTTAACTTATGAAAGTTCCCCCACACGCATTTGGGGCTAAGGTCTAGAATTTGTTTCATATTCTTTTCTTCGTTAAAAATTAATGTTTACGATTTCCAACAAATTTACTGTTTTTTCTTCGGAATTGCAAAGCTATCATGCTAAATATTCCTAGTACTATCACGAGTAGCGTCTGCAAACCATGAACGATGAGTGCAAAAGCAGCAGCATCCACGCTATCCACCCCGTAGAGAACAAGGCCTGATATGACTGCAAAATGCCAAGGGCCAGCACCATTTGGAGTAGGAACCAATACCGCGAAACTACCGGCCACAAAGAGCAAAAGAGCAGCTCCCATACCAAGCGAAGCGGTAAAGGAGAAGCAGTAGAATGTAAGGCTAAAATGGAAGAAATAACAAGCCCAGATGCCTATAGTATAGAGTATATAAAGCGATCTATTCTCGACACGTCCCACGCTCAATAAGCCATCTCTCATCTGGAAAAGAATCCCCCGAATTTTTTGCCCCAAGCCAAGTCGATGAAAGACAAAATAGCTCAGCAAGAGAAAAGCAAATATCCCGACGAGAAGCAAGATTAATTTACTCCCAGAGAAAAGCGAGCGGACGTGTTTGACTGTAATACCTGTTTGATCCAGGAAAGACATAAGCGTATCAAATTGGAAAAAGATAGAAGCCAAGACAAAAGCCAACGAACAAATCATATCGATGATTCGTTCCGTCACCACCGTACCAAAAGAAGCACTTAAGGGGATATTGTCAGATCGTTTCAATACCCCACAACGAGTCACCTCCCCCGCCCTTGGAACAACTAAATTGGTTGCATAAGACAAAAATATAGCATCGATACACCACTCATTTCGTGGATGATACCCCATGGGTTCGAGTGCCTGTTTCCACCTAAGCCCTCTCAAGACATGGGC
>Ga0055584_100008477_pt1 | contig 10084 bp, 8 predicted proteins | sample OSDHelmetaG_FD_58716 | JGI IMG/M metagenome (GOLD analysis project Ga0055584, IMG submission 58716) | Pelagic marine sediment microbial communities from the LTER site Helgoland, North Sea, for post-phytoplankton bloom and carbon turnover... | ecosystem: Environmental > Aquatic > Marine >...
GATGATCTTTCCAACTGAGTTGATCGAACCATTCCACCGGAGTGTCCCAAACAAGCCCGACATCTTGCGTGGGAAGATCGAGAGGATATTCAAACCAATATCGAGTTTCGTCGGGAGTCGGTTGCCGAACAATCTCACCATGCAGCAATAACCATCTCCCACCATGACGGGCTCGAAACAATACTTCCCAGTCCTCAGATTCTTGAGACCGATCCTGAATGATCTCGATGGGTGAATAACTCGAAAGCTGATTAAGTATCTGTAACTCCTTGTGGAGATGTCGCAGCGCGAGGGATGCCTCATCGGATCGTCCCAAATCGTCCGCAGCATCAACGGCTATCAAGGCTGATGCTTCTGCTTGATCCCATTCTTTGAGCGTCACATCTTCCCAAGCCGCCTCAGACTCTTGTAGTAACGCCAACTCTTTCTCACTGCGAGACTTTCGACTCGACAGTCCCCAAAATGCCAGTAACATCAAAATGACCGACACTCCCACAACAAGCCCCAAGCGTTTGCGGATCATTGCTCCCCGATTTTCATCGATCCAAATTCGGGGAGGCGTGTGATCTTCGGGCTCTGCCAGGCGTTCGTTCTCGTCAATCTCTTTGACACCTAAGGGGCGGGGGGGCTCAATCGTCACTTCCTCGTCTTGCTGCTTTGACGATATTTCCACGGCCAATATTTGCGGACGCGGATAAACATCGCCCTGCATCACATACAGACGCTCCTCACAGACTGGGCACTTTATCACTTGAGACTCCGCGGAACGCTTCCCCGAGATTTCCTTGCCGCAGTAGCACGTGACGGAGTACTCGTCGTGCGGTGATGAACCTGCGATAACGGGTTTCCTGGATGTCTTTCGCCCCAACGGCATGATGTCGTATCTCTCGCTGACGGAAGTGTCGATGCCACACATTTGCGACTGTTATATTATCCGAAACCCGGTCGTCGAGGTCAAATTGTTCGTAGAATTGATGGGGATTTGGAATTTTAGCTTTCGCCACGAATCACTAACCGTCAAACTGTTAGATCACACAGTCACAGTGAGATCCCTCGCATCAGAAACGTCTACCGAGAAAGAGTCGCTCATGTCCTCCCGCCTGTTGTTGTCTGTATTGTTTCTCTTTCAGGTCATCTCTCCACTCAGTGCGGAATCGCCCGTTGATCAATCACACCCACTGGACGAGGTCTCCACAGAATTTGGACTCTGCGACGGGCCAAGCTGGGATGGAACGGGGAGTCTCTACATTCCCGATGTCAAAGGTCAAAAACTGTATCGCTATTGGCCCAAACAAGACAAGATGCAGGTTTATTTGAATGAAGCAGGAAGAATCAGCGCAACATTTTTCAATCACGGCAAACTCTATCTTTCCGATAACGGCAACAGCTCAATCTGCTGGCTGAAAGGGAAAGAAGTGGTGACGATTGCCGCAAACGACCTGAAAGCAAAACCGCCGCAACGCCCCAACGATCTGGTGGTCGATAATCAGGGAGGAATCTACTACACACTCACTTCGACAAACCAGGTCATCTACATTTCTCCATCGGGAGAGCAATCCGTCGCCGTGGCAGAGATTAAAACTCCGAATGGAATTACCATGTCTCCCGACGAGAAGACTCTGTATGTCTCGGCATATGTTCCCAAAGAAGTGTATTCCTATCAGATCACCAAAGCAGGCAAGACAAGTGATGGAACGCTCTTCGCCACGATGGACGACGGAGACGCCAAGGGAGCTGACGGGATGTGTATTGATCGGGCAGGAAATGTTTATTGCGCCGGTGCCTCCGATATCTGGATTTGGTCTCCTTCTGGAAAACTGCTTGATAAGATCACTCCTCCCACCAGACCCATCAATTGCTCATTCGGTGATTCCGATATGCAATCACTCTACATCACCTGTTTTGGAGGACTTTACCGACAACGCATGCAATTGACGGGTAAGTCGTCACAGCCCGTCTCAACCTCTGAAGCACCCACAGCACCCAACAATGACACTCGGCCTTCCACGGTCATTCCCGAAACATTGAAACCAAGTCTGGATGTGGTTTACGCCGCAGATGGAGACCGCAATCTGTTGGCTGATATATTTTCACCAGTCAAAGCTCAAGGCAAAGTTCCCGCCATTGTGGTTGTGCATGGTGGTGGTTGGATGAAAGGCGATAAAACAAAGTTTCGTGCGTTGGCAATTGAACTTGCCAACCGGGGGTATCTCACCATGGCGATCGAATACCGTCTTGGCGGAGAAGCCAAGTTACCTGCCGCCATTCATGACTGCAACGCCGCAGTCCGTTATCTGCGAGCCAATGCGGATTCGCTGGGAATTGACCCAAATCGAATCGGCGCTGTTGGCGGATCGGCGGGAGGACACCTTGTCGGCCTGATGGCAACAGGACATGATTTACAGGAACTACAAGGGGAGGGGGGCAATCAGGACTACTCCTCAAAATTGCAAGCAGCCATTGTGATGGCAGGCCCGATGCAGATCTCAACGGGCAATGTCGCAGAACAGGCAAGCAAGAACGGTGATAAAGCGTACGCGACACAATGGATTGGCCCAATCAGTGAGTCCTTGGATCAGTATGAACTGGCAGATGCTCACTGCCATATCTCTTCTGATGATTCTCCTATCCTCTTCATGGTGGGTGAACACGACAAGCCGGAACGGAATCAAGCCTCAAGAGAGAAACTGAAAGCAGCGGGTGTCTGGACTGACGTGATCGTTTACAAAAACGGAAAACATGGTTGCTGGAACCAACTCCCGTGGCTCACTGAAATGGCGGAAGATATGGACCTGTTCTTTCAGGAGCAACTCAGCAGCAAATAATGGTGGCTCATTCGTTGAATACACGAACGGCAGCAATCAAAGCCTTGAGAGGCAGGTCATCATTTAACGCTCTCACAATTTCGTCACTCACCAAAAGTGTTTGGCTTTCTCGTTGTGCTTCGTGGATCGCTCCGAGAAACAGTTCCAACGACAAATCTTCCTGACGACAAAAACGGACCACTTCAACTCGCAGCCCTTCGGACTTCTTGATATTTACTGTGCGAATAAACTCGATCACCGATGGTCGCAACTGATCCTGAAATCCTTCTGCGTAATGAAGATAATCATCCGCGCGGGAGAGCGACGCCAATCGATGAAACAGGAACACCCCCATAGAAGACCAGTTTTTCAAGCGACCCAAGGTGGCCAATCCGATCGCAGGTGTTGTGAGCCAAGGCAGGACAATTAATTCTAATCGATGCCTTAACTCCCATTCTTCCTGTAGCAGGCTGTCGCAGATCAGACTGAGCAAATCTTGTGGAACGGTTCCCGGCACAGCGGCGTCACAAGAAATCGCTCGCACCATTTCCCACCGACTCTCTACCCATTCCGCAGAAGGAATTGATTCGCAGAGTCGGACCTCATCGGAGACTTTCTGAAACAGGCGATTCGTTTTAGGGAGTCCCGCCAGAGCGAGAAACTCTGCCGCTTGGTGAACCAACTGTTTCCAGATGTCAGGATGATCGTAGACCAGTTGGTCTCGGAGTAAATCGAAATCCTGTTCAATTAAGCCGAGCTTTTTCTGGTGATAATGCAAAAACCAGACAAGTCGGGTCAATTCCGGGAGTCGAGGATCGTTGGCGGCAGCCAACATCAGCTTTTGACACGATGGTCGAGTCGCCGCTTCAGGAATACGATCCAACTCGTTCAGATAGAGCTGAAAAGCACGCCCGGTGAGACCGGATCGAGCTAAATAGGTTTCGAGAACTTCAAACGGCGGATGTCCGTCGTGAATCTTTTTGAGCCAGAACAATTGGAGGAGCGACTCCTCATCGGCCGGATGATCAGCGCAATGTTTTTCGATGAGATCGATGGATGTGGACAGATCACCCTCAACAGCTTTTTCCCAAATGACCGAACAGTTTTGTGTGTCAACATCGGCGTCATTCCATATGGTGGGTGATGCAGAGATCCAATCTTCCTCTGCCTCATCGTCTGATGATTGATTCGCAATACTTTGTTGGTATTGAATTCCCTGTCGCGAGGTTTCGTAGGATTCCGTCAGTTTACGAAACGCTTCTGGATGATCTTCTGCACGATAGATTTTGATTAAGCGGTGATAGGCACGGCGTAAATCGCGTTCTGACGCATTGGTTTCGATATTAAACAGGTCATAGATATTAACGGGCCAATCTTCGATTTTGTCAGGCAGCGGTCGGTCACTCATCGTCGGTCCCTCCCGATGGAGAAACCTGATAACGATAAGCCTGCTTCCAATCGTCGCTGTTGACTCCTTCGGTGGTCATTGCCGGCAGCATGATGGGAAAATCACCTCGCATCGGCTTGAAGACAACTCCCTCAGGAACCGAGTGAGCTCGCTGACCATTGGCCCCCGGATAGGTCACATAAACGGTTCCCTGTAATTCGCGGATCAGTTGAGTCACCATCTCAAATTGTTCCAGATCGAATTTTCGAGACTTGTAGAGTCTCGAACCATGAGGAACAGAGAGTTTGGTCACAATCGAGATCTCAGCGAGATATCTCGATTCGTCAAAGACAATAAAGTATTCACCACCCTCTTTCACAATTTTGAAGATGTGAGATTCCAATCTCAAGAACTCATATTCCTGGAGATTTATTAACTGTGCGGTGATCACTTCTGACAGGTCCGCGTTGATATCCGGCGCACCAGTTTCATCGGTTGTTATAGCCCGCTCAGGTGAGTCCATCGCATCGCCTGGATCTCCAATGGAATCCAGTATCTCTTGTAATTTTTCTGCCGAGAAGTCAGGAGGCGTGTAGGAGTTCATCGACGGGGGATTGTAGGAAGAGGTGCTGGAATAGTCTTCATTGCTGTGTCGAGAGATTGTGATCAACAATCTCACAATGAAAATCACAACAAGCACAACAGCCCAATTTGATCGCGAAGAAGACTTCTCAGCAGAGTCTCCATTCGATCCGATTTTTACGAGTTTATTTCGAGACTTGGCCGGATGCGACAACTGCTGTAACCAACGAGAATCGAGCGCCGCCACCGCCGGTGCATGCTGTTTGAGTTCGGTGACAAACCGTTTCCAATCGGAGGTTCGATGAGTATTTAACGCCTGAAACTCTCTGCGTCTGGCAGGTTTCTGGCTCGGTTCTTCAACGTGATTGTTCATCAAAAAACGTAAAAGTTGACTCGCGCCTTCTCCTAGTTCGTTGACTGGCTCCTTGGTCAGTTCCAAGCCCGACTTCAATTTGGAAAGCTGAAGTTTCAAGACGGGGAAATACTCGGCATCGGTGTGTAGCTTTTCGAATCGGGCCTTCCGAGATTCCACATCCAATTGGAAAAACTGAGATCGGAACTCGGCAATTTGATCTCTCAATAAGCGTGCGCAGGATTGCCATTTGGCAACGGAAGAGAGTTCTTGGTCATAATACGCCTGAATTGCCGAGGCCTCATAAAACCCCGGATGGAATTGGACATCCTGAAGGCGTTTGAGAATTTCACGCTGTTTCTCTTTGGGAGATTGTTCCGGTGTGAAGCCGAGCGTCCGATCCACCCAGTTATCCAGTAGTGGCGTATCGTCGTGCTGATTACCATCCATCAGTCTGCCCCGGTGAAGAATCGTCTTCCTCCTCTTCTTCGCGAAAATCAAATCGGTCGACATATTCCTGAAGAACAGAACGGTGCCGAGCAATCAATTCTTCATCTTGAATCTCCAACGCCTCTTCAAATCCCTTTAGAATCATATCCAGGTGCTCACGTTCAATTAACGGCAACTCGCTATAGAGTCGTTCTGAGCGTTTCAGTAAATAACGATTCACACTCTCTTCGCGTGGGTGCGTTTTGAGATCGGACATCGCTTGAATGGACTGATTGATCTGTTGCTGTGTCATTCCTCGTGCGTAGCGGGTGACGATATGTTGAAACTTCTGTTTGGTTTCCAGAATCATCGCTTCAACTTCCAGGACGCCGTTAAGATCATAAGTGAATCGGATTTCCACCTCTTGACCGGCGGGACCACGAGGAATGTTTTTGACCTGAAACTCACCTAAAAACAGATTTTGGTCGGTCTTTCGATTCTCTCCCTGATAGATTGCCACTTTCACTTCGGTTTGGTTGGGGTGTAATGTCTCAACAGTTTGAGCACGACTGACGGGGATTGTTGTGTTGCGATTGATGATCGGCATGAAGTAGCCGGGATGATAATCTCCCGCCAGTTCACGAGTCGTCTCGACTCCCAATGTGAACGGGGCGACATCGGTCACCACCATATCTTCGACATGTTCGTGACGGTCAATCAGGCCCGCTTGAACAGCAGCACCGATCGCGACCACTTCATCGGGGTTGATGCGGCGCAAAGGTTCTTTCCCGAAAATCTCCACAATACGAGCAACAACTGTCGGCATGCGTGTCGCACCACCCACAAGAATGACTTCGTCGATATCACTACGTTTGAGTCCAGCATCTCCCAATGCTTTCCTCAGCGGCAACTCGGCTCTCCCCAGTAAATGAGATGTCCACTGAGAAAACTGTTCTTGAGTGATCTCAATTTCAGGGGCATCCTCTGCAAAGTCCCCCTTCGAATCGGGCACCCGAATGGTAAATGAAGCATGGGAACTGAGGTGCCTTTTGGCTTTCTCGCATTCTCGCCGCAATCGTGAAAGACGTTCTGGCTCTTTCATTTCGACATGTTCATACATCATCCCTCGTGATTCGAGAATTCTGGAAGTAATGGTCGTGGTGAAATCTTCTCCTCCCAGAAAAGTTTCTCCCGCAGATGACCTGATTTCCAACGCATCATCGAGTTGATCGACAATCGAGACATCGAACGTTCCCCCGCCAAGATCGTAGACGAGCAATATCCGCTCTTGATCCTGTTCCTGAAGACCGTAGGCCAACGCGGCAGCCGTGGGTTCATTGACAATACGGGCCACTTTGAGACCGGCAATTTCTCCCGCGCGGATGGTGTCTGTTCGCTGATGTTCGTTGAAATAGGCGGGGACTGTAATCACTGCCTCGGTGACAGCCACTCCCAAATGTTGCTCGGCCTCGTCCTTTAGGGACTTCAAGATGATGGCAGAGAGCTCGACAGCCGTGAACGCTCGATTATCAATCACCCATTTCCATTCAGTCCCCATCTGCCTTTTGAACATCGCGACGCATCGATCGGGATTGGTGACCATATACTCTTGGGCAATACGACCGACCAGCAAGTTTCCCTCTTGATCGAGTCCAATCACAGAGGGAGTGAGAGATTCACCGAGTGCGTTCGGGATCAATTGGGGACCATCTTCCCTCAAACAGGCGACCAGCGAATGCGTGGTTCCCAGATCGATGCCGACAATCATTGAATGTGATCCTTACGAGAACGGTGGGGGTTATCCCAAGCTAATTTGCAGGAACGATGATCGCAACGAATTCCCAAACAATCTCATTCATTTATTCGGGAAACGCAGACCTCACATGATGAATCTCTGGCTGCTTTTGATCCTCCGGCCAGACGAGTCCAATCACGTCATAGCGGACTGCTTGCCCCAAGAGGTCTCGCTCTTTCAGATAGACTTGTGCTGCGCGTAAAATCTTCTGTTGTTTTGAGGAATCGACGGCTTCCAGTGGGTGACCGGTGCGTTCGCTTCGTCGAGTTTTCACTTCGATGAAGACAAGCGTTTGCCCCTCAATAGCAATGACATCGATTTCCCCGGCCCGGTTCTCGTAATTCCGGGTGACAATGCGAAATCCCTGCTGTTTCAAATAGCGAACAGCCGCTTTTTCACCCGCATCGCCGAATAATTGATTCAGCCAACCGGGCATGCGTGTATCTCCCGAATCGTCGAGGGAGAGATGAGATAATGACTCAACCGCTTTCGCGATTTATTTGCCTTTGACTTTGGCCCGACGTTCTGTGAGACGAGTCGCTTTACCGACTCGATCACGCAGATAGTAAAGTTTGGCGCGACGAACACGTCCGTGACGTTTGATTTCGACTTGCGAGACTTTGGGAGAATGAATCGGGAATGTTCTCTCGACTCCTTCACCAGAAACGATACGCCGAACGGTGAAGTTTTCGTTCACACCTTCGCCACTCATGGCAATGATCACACCCGCGAACACCTGGACGCGTTCTTTATTGCCTTCCTGAATCAGCGTGTGTACCTCAACGGTATCACCCACTTCAAATTCGTGTTTAGTTTCTCGCAAGCTGGATTGTGCGACGAGATCGAGAATTTCTTTTTGATTCATGGTCAGCCTCTGGGGTCTCAAAGTTTCATCAAGAGGGTAAGTATGGCAGATTTGAACAGAACGTCAACTCATTCCACATAGGAAAAATCGACGCAAGTCACGAATTCTCGCCGGTTTCGTCGTTTTCTAACAAGTCTGACCGGAGTTCTCGAGTCCTCAAAAGTGACTGTTCATGCCGCCACTGTTCGATTTTACCATGGTCTCCCGAGAGTAATACATCGGGAACTTCCATCCCCCGGAACTCCCGAGGACGGGTAAATTGTGGATATTCCAATAATCCAGACTGTGAAAACGAGTCGTACTTATGGCTCGTTTCGTCTCCTAAAACACCGGGAATCAGTCGTATCACGGTGTCGATTACCATCATCGCCGGGACTTCACCCCCATTGCAGATGAAATCACCAGCGGAAATCTCCAGAGGCTGTAAGCCCTGACGAATTCGATCATCGAAGCCTTCATATCGACCACACAACATGATCAAACGAGGCTTTTCTGCGAGTTCTTCGACCAGATTCTGATCAAGTTTCCGCCCTTGTGGCGTCAACATGATTAACTGGCCGGGCTCTTCCGCCTGTGCCTGAACATGCTCGACGCATTGATAGACCGGTTCACACGCAATCAACATTCCCGGGCCACCACCGAAAGGCTTATCATCAACCGATCGATGTTTGTCCGTCGTCCAATCCCTAAAATCCCACAAGTTGACATCGACCAGTCCTGCATCAATCGCTTTTTTGAGCAGGCTTTGGTCGAGATAACTGTCGAACAACCGAGGAAAAAGTGTCAGGACATCAAAACGCATCGTATGATCTCCGTCCCTTTCGATCATAAATCATGACCAAAAGTTCCCGCTGATTACTCTGCGGATTCTTCTTTGGGAGCTTCTTCAGCAGCCACTTCGGCTGTGGCATCTTCAGTCGCTTCTGCATCGGCAGGAGCTGCTTCTTCTGGAGGAGCTTCCGGCTCGGGTTGTTTAGGAGCCTGCATCTTCGGTGGCTCTTTAGTCAAACCGAACTTGTTCGTTTTGACCTTCTTGATCAATGTCTTGACGTTTTCACTCGGTTGAGCTCCGACCGACATCCAGTAATCAATCCGTTCGAGATTTAATGTCACACGTTTTGACTTCTCGGTGACGGAGGTGTCGTACGTGCCGACTTCCTCAATCGCTTTGCCATCGCGAGGCTTGCGAGAATCCATCACACAAATACGGTAAAATGGACGATGTTTACGTCCCATTCTCTTCATACGAATCCGAACTGCCACGTTATCTCCTCTTCAGTAAATTTGGCTTCTCCGTTGCGGAAGCCGTTGATCAAAATGCCGACTCGGCGTACCGAACTCAGCGTCTGTTTTTCTTACGTTGTTTGCGGGCATTCTTACGTTTCTTCTTCTTATCTTCCCGCATCTTCAATTTATCTTGCGTCCCTCGTTTTGAACGCTGTTTCTGCTCAGCAATGGACGCTCCCTCATTAAAGAGGCCCCCATCCGTCATCTGTTTCATCATCTGCATGCGACCTCGCATCCCCATGCCGGCCATGTTTTTCATGACACCAGCCATGCTGCCGAAGTCTTTCAACAACTTGTTGACATCAGAAGGGTCAACTCCCGATCCCTGTGCGATGCGATTCCGACGAGAACGATCGATCAGTTCGGGATGATTCCGTTCATCGGGGGTCATCCCGTTAATAATGCCTTCGATGCGAGACATGTCTCCTTCGGCATCGATATCCGGGTTTTGGTCCATGAGACCGCCCATGCCGGGAATCATTTTCATGATATCCTTCATGGACCCGAGCTTTTTAATCTGTCGCATCTGATCGCGGAAGTCTTCGAGGGTAAATTTCCCCTTCCGCATCTTTTCCTGCTGTTT
>Ga0055584_100008478_pt1 | contig 10083 bp, 8 predicted proteins | sample OSDHelmetaG_FD_58716 | JGI IMG/M metagenome (GOLD analysis project Ga0055584, IMG submission 58716) | Pelagic marine sediment microbial communities from the LTER site Helgoland, North Sea, for post-phytoplankton bloom and carbon turnover... | ecosystem: Environmental > Aquatic > Marine >...
CGTCTTCATTGACGAGACGACCTTCTCGCTGGGTGATGAAGGCCGGATGGTGCTTGATGAACTGGTGTTTGACCCGAACAACCTGGAAGGCAGTTCAACATTTTCTGTGTTGCAGGGCGTTTTCGTATTTGTCAGTGGTGAAATCGCCTCGAACAATCCCGATGAGATGGAAATCCGCACACCGGTCGCAACACTGGGTGTGCGAGGCACTAAAGTGGCCGGTCAGGCCGCGCAAGAGGGTGAGGCGAACACCATCGCGCTGCTGGCTGAAGAAAATGGCGACGTCGGGCAGCTTCGCGTTTTCAATGCTTCCGGTGAAGTTATTCTCAGCCAGGCCAATGAGACCACCGTTGTAACAAGTGTGTTCTTCGCGCCGGAAGACCCGTTCTTCTCGTCGGCTGACCAGATCACAAACATGGTCGGTAATGCCGGGCAACTTATGCAGGACCGACTGGGTTTCCGCACCCCGGAAGGAGATGATGACGGTTCTGACGGTGACGGCGCCGATGGTAGTGGCGGCGGTGGCGGTGAAGAATCCGCTGAAGGTGAGGACGAAGAGGCCGTGGCTGAGGGCGAGGGAGAAGGTGAAGAAGACGCGGAGGTTGAGGGCGAAGAGCTAGAAGCCGAGCTGACCGATGAAGAGCTCGCGGCACTCGCGCCTGCGGCCGGTGAAGGTGAGGACGGCGAAGATGGTGAGGGAGGTCTGCCCGATGATGCGGACTTTGGTGGCCTTGCCGCCGATGATCCGCTGGGCCTGACTGCAGACTTCGGGTTCGATGATGCTCCCGATGATCTCGGCGGTTTTGCAGATGATGTCTTCGCTGATTTTGCGGATGCTGGGTTTGGTGATGGTGAAGACGCTACTTTCGATTTCTTTGCGGATTTCCTGGGTGACGACGACGAGGAACTGCTCCTTGATATTGCGGATTTGGAGGAGTTGTTATCCGTTGGCGGCGACGGAGAAGCCTTTCTGCAAGGCACGTTCCTTGAGGTCGGTGTGTCGGCCAGCGGCTCTCTCGGGACCAGCGAGGTCGCCGGTACCGGGTTTGCATCGTCAGGCGCGCAACTGAGCATGTTGTTTGATGCCGACGGGCTGAACACAGGCAGCGCTCCGGCGGCGGGTGATTTCTTTATTCCTGGTTCTCCGGTTGAGGGGTTCACCATTGGGTTCGTCGATAGTTTTGGGACTTCCACTGCCACCAACAAGGAACGTGATGGCACAACGGACATGGCTGCGGATACTGTCGACCAGAGTTCCGGCACGACTAATTCCTCGGTGACCACAGGCAACATGAACGGCGTGCTGGATTTCACCCAGACCATCAGCTTTGAAGATGATGACACGTTCTTTACGACCACAATTGATCTGACCAATGTCGATTCTTCGGGGCTGACAGATGTTCGGTACATGCGGAACATGGACCCTGATCAGGACGCCGATACGTTCTTCTCCAATGCGACTGAGAACGATGTCGAGAGCAACCCGGATTCAGAAAGTCCCGAGGTTGATGCTGTTGTGGTGGCCCGAGGGGCGAGCTCCAATGTTTCGACGGCGTTGATCGCGGACAATTCCAGTGGTGACGGGATCGAGGCACGCGCGTCCGCATTCGGGTTCGACAACAGCGATCCCTACGCGACTTCAGCTTTTTCAAGCCCGGCGGACCCGGAGGGCGTGTCTGGCGATATTGGGATCAACCTGACCTTTGTCATTGATTCTATCGCGTCTGGCGGGACGCAATCTTTCAGCTATGTCACGTCTGCCAATGTTGCGACTGACGGCAACGATTTTCTGGTGGGTGACGGCGGAACGGGCTTGGGTGAAGGAGGCGAGGGCGGAATCGACAACGTTATTGATGGCGGCGCCGGCAACGACCAGATCCGTGGGTACGAAGGTGTCGATCAACTCACCGGTGGCACCGGCAACGATATTCTGGACGGTGGCCTCGGCGGCGACACGCTCGACGGTGGAGCCGGTGTCGATAGCCTGGGTGGTGGCGATGGTAATGATCTGCTGATTGGCGGCGCGGGTGCCGACGTGCTTGAGGGTGAGGCTGGCGCCGATATTTTCCAGTACCAGGATGTAACGGACGGCAATCAGTTGGCTGACCGTGTGTCAGGAGATACTTCCGGAGACCACATCATCGGCGGGTTCACCAGCGGTACAGACACCTTTGAGCTGCTTAAGCTGGCTTTCGGATTTGGTGGTTTCACCGGCGCACTGACCGATGGCACGACGTTCTTCAGCCTTAGTTCTGCATACGATGGTACCAATTCCGGTGGGGAAGCGGGCACAGCTCACGTCATCTTCGACCAAACCAACGATACACTCTACTTTGACGATGATTCATCGACTGATGGGTATACCGTTCTGGCGACAATAGACGGCGGCGGAGCCTCGGTAGTCGCTACCGACGTGAATATTTTTTCTGCGGTGGCGGCATAGACGCTCTAGAGGTGCGTGCGCCTCAGGTAATGAAGGGACGGTCGGTAACTTGAATCCGGTTCTTCCCACTGCGGCGGAACGCCTATAAAACGGGCCTATGACGCAGCCCGCCAAACTACCTGAAACTATCGACGAAACCCTTGCTCTGCTGGAGCGGGGGCGCTATGTGGCGGGCCGTGAATTCGCGACCATCCTGCTGCTGGCGTTGAAACTCGGCCGCCCCCTGTTGCTCGAAGGCGCTACAGGCGTTGGCAAGACCGAGCTTGCGAGTGTTCTGGCCCAGGGGTTGGGGCGGCGACTGTTGCGGTTGCAGTGCTACGAGGGGCTGGACGCGGCCGCAGCAGTTTACGAATGGAATTACGCGGCCCAGATGTTGGCTATTCGCATGGCGGAGGCGACGTCCGGGGATGCTGACAATCTTGCCACTGACCTGTTTTCCGATCGATTTTTGATTGAGCGGCCACTATTGCAGGCGCTGCGTGCTGACGAGGCCGGCGCGCCGGTGCTGCTGATTGACGAGATTGATCAGGCCGATCCGCCATTTGAGGCCTATTTGCTGGAAATACTGTCGGACTTTCAGGTAAGCATTCCTGAGGCCGGGACCCGGATCGCGATCGAACGACCCATTGTTATTATCACTTCCAACAGTACTCGCGACGTCCATGATGCCTTGCGTCGGCGCTGTGTCTTTCATCACGTCACCTGGCCGGATGCCGAGGGCGAGAAGGCTATCCTGGGTGCGCGGCTGCCTGGCGCGCCCGAAGCTCTGAGCGGCCAGATTGAAGCGTTTGTTGGTGACCTGCGGACCCGGCTTGAAGGGCGCGAGCCGCCACCTAGAGAAGAATCCAAATGGGCGTCCAGCCTGGTCGAGATGGATCGCTTTGAATTGGAGCCAGAGCGCCTCAACAAAACCTTCAATCTTTATTTCCGGTACCGTCGTGAGCTCGCCGATGCCGAGGGCAAGGAGATTGCCAAAATTCTCGCCCGGGCGCAGGCCGAACTGGCCGGACTGGAGGGCCCATGACCGGCAAGAATTATGCGCCGCTCGATCTCAAAGGCACCATGGCGGCAAATATCGTTCATTTTGCCCGCGCCTTACGCGCTGCCGGTATGCGGGTTGGGCCGGGGGCCGCGCTTGAAGCGGTGCGTGCGATTCTTGAAGTTGGGCCTCGTCGGCGTGCTGACTTCTATTGGGCGCTGCACTGTGTTTTTGTCGAACGGCATGACCAGCACCAGATTTTCGATCAGGCATTTGCCTTGTTCTGGCGCAGCCCCAAGGTGCTGGAGCGGCTGATGGCGGATCTCTACACGCCCAATATTCCACCGGCAAGGGGCGACGGTGAAGAGGCGCCACCAGTTGCGCAACGTGTGCTCGACGCGCTGTCACTGGAAGCGGATCAGCCGCCCGGACAGGAAGACGAAGAGCCACCCGCGCCCGAGCCGGATTCGACTATGACGTTTTCGGCACAACAGATTGCCCGGACGATGGACTTCGAGGGCATGACCGGAGAAGAACTGGCGCACGCCAAGGCGGCAATCGCTAAATTGCGCCTGCCGATCGAGCAGGTGCCGACCCGGCGTTTTCAGCCTGACGCGCGGGGCAACCGGATCGATATGCGCGCCAGTTTGCGGGAAAGCATGAAGCCAGGTGGCGAGGTCGCACCATTGAAACGCCGGCATCGGGCGCAGCGCCCGCCGCCGGTGGTCGTGCTGTGTGATGTGTCAGGTTCGATGAGCCGGTATTCCCGAATGTTCCTGCATTTTGTGCATGCGATCACCAATGATCGAGACCGCGTCCACACTTTCATCTTCGGCACTCGATTGACCAATATTACCCGCCTCTTGCAACACCGAGATGTCGACGTCGCGCTCGATAAAACGGCCTCGACGGTGGACGACTGGTCTGGCGGCACGCGGATCGGCGAGTGTTTGCGTACCTTCAATTACACCTGGTCCCGGCGTGTGCTCGGACAGGGTGCAATGGTCTTGTTGATTACGGACGGCTTGGACCGTGATGATCTTGGCGTGCTGGAACGCGAGATTGACCGGTTGCATCGTTCGTGTCGGCGCCTGATCTGGCTGAACCCGCTGCTGCGCTATGAGGGGTTTCGGCCTGAAGCGGGCGGTATCAAGACCATCCTGCCCTGCGTCGATGAATTTCGGCCAGTGCATAACTTGCAAAGCCTGATGGATATCAGTGAGGCGCTTAGCCAACGGCGCGTCGATAACCTGGATGCGGCTTGAATGTTCGCTCCGACGTTGAATTGAAGGAAAGAATTATGAAGCTCGAAGGAAAAGTCGCCATCGTGACAGGAAGCTCACGGGGTATCGGTGCATGTATTGCTAAACGATACGCAGCCGAAGGCGCAGCGGTGGCAGTTGTCGCCAACAGCAAGCTGGACCGGGCCGAGCAGGTCGTTAGTGAAATTGAGCAGGCGGGCGGGCGTGCCGCAGCGTTCGCGGCTGACATTAGCAAGCCAGCTGAATGTGAACGTCTGGTGGCTGAGGTCGTCGATGCGCTTGGCGAGGTCAATATTCTGGTCAACAACGCCGGTGTTTTTTGGCCCAAGCCAATTGAAGATACGACGGAGGAAGATTGGGACGGTCAGATCAACCTCAATCTCAAGGGCGGTTTTTTCATGGCCAAGGCCGTCGTGCCAATGATGAAAAAACAGGGCAGTGGCAAGATCATCAATATTACATCCATCGCGGCGGTTCTGGGGTTTGAGAATTCCGCAGCATATTGCGCATCCAAGGGTGGGCAGTGGAACATGACCCGCGCGATGTGCCTGGAGCTTGCACGCCACGGCATCAACGTGAACGCAGTTGCACCGGGGAACATCAAGACGGATATGAATGCACCGCTGCGGGAAGACCCGAACTACGACAAAATTCAGGCAGCCAAAACACCAACTGGGATTGGCCATATTGATCCCAATGAATTGACGGGCGCGGCGGTATTCTTGGCGTCGAATGATTCGAACTCGGTCCATGGCGAAAGCATTCTGGTTGATGGAGGGTGGGCCGCTTCGTGAGCGACGCGCAGTTCGACCCACAGGTTTGGGCGCCCAAGGACGCGCTCACTGATCGCCCCGCCGGCATGGATGCTGACGAATGGCGGCTGCGGGTCGAGCTTGCCGCGTGCTACCGCATTGTTGATCATATGGGCTGGACGGAGTTGATCTACAGCCACATCACGACGCGGCTGCCGGGTGCGAGCGACGAGTTCCTGATCAATCCTTACGGGCTACGTTACGACGAGGTGCGGGCATCCAATCTTGTTCGTATTGACCTCGACGGAAATATTATTGGCGAGAGCGCGTGGCCGGCCAATCCGGCAGGATTCATCATTCACAGTGCGATCCATGCCGCCGGGGCCAATGCCCGTTGCATTCTGCACACCCACACTACGGCGGGCGTGGCAATTTCTGCGCAGAAGGGCGGTCTAAAGATGGAAAGCCTGTATGCCTCTCTCTTGCACGGGCAAGTGGCGTATCACGATTTCGAGGGCGTCACGGTTCGTGATGATGAGAAGGCACGATTGGTTGAGAACCTCGGAGGCCGCAAGCATCTGATTTTGCGGAACCACGGTCTATTGACAGTAGGCGAGACGGTTGCCGAGGCATTTTTGCGAATGTGGCATCTCAACCGGGCCTGCGAGGTGCAAATTGCAGCCAATGCCGGTGGCGTGCCCGTTATTGCGGTGCCGGACGAAGCTTGTGCGGCGTCGGCCGCAGCCTGAGCCGGCTACGATCAGGTAGAGCCGCACGGCGCCCGGGCTTTTGCCGCCTTTTGGCGCCTGATTGACGACCGCGACCCGTCTTACCGAACCTGATTACGAGCGGGGCCTCAGGCTGGCGATCGTGGGTCAATGGGCAGCTGGGCGGTGAGCCCGACGGCCTTTTCAAGCAGTGCGGCTGCGGCCAATGCCACATCCTCGCGCCGTGGCGGGGCGACGAGTTGCACGCCGACTGGCAAGCCACTTGCGGTTAGTCCTGCGGGGCTCGATACGATGGGGCAGCCGGTGAGTGTTAGCGCGTAAGTGATCGTCAGCCAGTCCATGTAATTGTCGAACTTTACGCCGCCGGCTTCTTCGATGTAGCGGGTTTCGACATCGAACGGCGGCACGATTGCGGTCGGGCAAATCAGCAGGTCATTGTCGTCAAAGAAACGAACCACACGCCGATATAATTGTCCGCGCGAAATTTCGGCACGGCCGATGTCGTCCGAGGTCAGGGCGCGGCCCTTCTCGATGTTCCAGACGAGGTCAGGTTTTAACAGGTCGCGGTGTTTGTCGAGCAGCCCGCCCTTGTCTGCGGAAAATTGTGACGCGCGCAATGTATGGAATGCCTCTTGCGCGCCGGTGAACGCGGGGCTGGCCTCAACCACTGTGGCGCCCATATCAGCAAACTTCTGTGCGGCATCAGCGCAGATCGACGCCACCTCTGAGTCTACTGGGCACAATCCAAGGTCGGGACTATAGGCAATGCGCAGCGGCAAATTGGGATTTCGAACGGATTCGGAATAACTCCGGGCCGGCGCGGGGTAGGAGAGGGGATCGGCTGACTCAAGGCCAGCCATTGCGTCGAGAAACAAGGCGACGTCGGCAGCGTCGCGTCCCATAGGGCCGTCCACGCCGAGACTGGAAAAGGGCATGGCCGGCGAGCTGCGGGGTACGCGCCCCGGGCTGGGGCGTAGTCCGGTAATGCCACAAAACGAGGCGGGCGTGCGCAGGCTGCCGCCGAGGTCCGAGCCATGAGCAAGCCAAGCCTGGCCCGTGGCGATGGCAACCGCCGCGCCGCCGGATGAGCCACCGCATGTCTTGTTGGTGTTCCATGGGTTGCGTGTGGCGCCAAACACTTCGTTGAAGGTATTGGCGCCGGCGCCAAATTCCGGCGTATTGGTTTTGCCAATGACGATGGCGCCATGACGTTCCAGTCTGTCCACGAGCACGTCGGATTTTTGCGGGACGTTGTCGGCAAATATTGGGGAGCCGAATGTGGTGCGCACACCGGCTACGGGCATGAGGTCCTTGATTGCGATGGGCAAACCGGCCAGCCAGCCTGGTCCTTGTGCCGTGTCTGATGGGGTGTTCATCAGGTCAGCGGCGTGCGCCCTTGCGCGCTCGAAACAGTGCGTTGGCATGGCGTTGACGGCCCCATCCGTTGCAGCGATGCGGGCCTCCACGGCGTCAATCAACTCAAGTGGGGAGATGTCGCCTGCTTTCAATTTTTGTACTGCGTCGCAGGCCGTCAACTGGACCAGTTCATCTGTCATACTTGGTGCCTCCGCAGGATCATTCACATGCTACAGGTGTCTAGCATAGCGGTGCCGCCAGAATACCAGATTTTGCGTGCGGGTACGGGCGCGCGCGCGGTAGAGTTGGGCCGGCGTTTGTAATCGGGGAGCCAGCAGATGGAAAAGGGATGCGGCGTGCACGATATGGGTGGGCTTGAGGCCGGACCCATTGATCGGGAAAGTCAGCACGCGTTTGAATGGTGGGAAAAACGGGTCGATGCCATGCTGGTGCTGTTGTCAGGCAAGGACCACAAGCTCATTACGGTAGACGAATTGCGTCGCGGAATTGAAGAACTTGGCCCCGGCGCCTACGAGAATTTGAGTTATTACGAGCGCTGGATTCATTCGATTACCCATGCCCTGCTCGAAAAAGGCATCCTCAGCAGTGATGAACTGGGCCGCAAGATGGCCGAGGTTGAGAGCCGCGCCGACGGGGGCGCCTGACCGTGGCGAAATACAACGTTGGCGAGACAGTGCGTGTGCGCGAAGCCCACCCGATGGGGCACCTTCGTACGCCCCGCTACATCATGGGGAAGGCCGGTGTGGTTGAGCAATGTTGCGGCAAATTCGGCAATCCCGAAGATCTCGCGTTCGGCAGGGACGGGACGCCGAGGCAGTCACTGTATCGCGTGCGCTTTGCCCAGCGTGACGTCTGGCAAGACTATGAAGACTGTGCTGCGGATACAATCGATGTGGAACTTTATGAACACTGGCTTGAGCCAATGGCCGCAAAACATGGAGATACGCTATGAGTGATACCGGCGGACATGACGCGGGCCATGACCACGATCACGCGCCTCCGCCAGATAGCAGCGAAGGACTTGGCCACTACAACGTGATGGAAATTGCCGTCCGCGAACTGCTGATTGAGAAGGGAATACTGGAACCCGATCAGATCAGGGCCGCCGTTGAAGCGATGGATTCGCGTTCACCGGAGGGCGGCGCCAAGGTTGTGGCGAAAGCCTGGGTCGATCCGGAGTTCAGGGCGCGTTTGCTGGAAGACGGTAAAGCGGCCTGCGCGAGCCTGGGGGTCGAAATGGGTCCGACCCGGCTGGTTGTGGTGGAGGATACATCCGAGGTTCACAACGTGCTCGTCTGCACACTCTGCTCTTGTTATCCGCGTATGCTGCTCGGGTTGCCGCCGGATTGGTATAAGTCCCGCGAGTATCGCTCTCGCGTGGTGCGGGAGCCGCGAACCGTATTGCGGGAATTTGGAACGGAGTTACCGGACGACGTGACCTTGCGCGTGCATGACAGTACGGCGGAGTTGCGTTATCTCGTTCTGCCGATGCGTCCCGCCGGAACCGAGGGGATGAGTGAGACAGAGCTTGCGACGCTGGTGACGCGTGATTGCATGATCGGCGTAACACTGCCTGGCGTGCCTGCCTGAAGCACTTGCCTGACGAGCCGGAAGAAAACACGCGCGCATGGATATTCTGGTTACGGCGGTCATTCCCGTTTTTGCGTTGATCGCGTGTGGGTTCGTGGCTGGCAAACTCAAATGGCTGGGGCCGCAGAGCACGGAGGCACTAAATCGCTTCGTGTTCATGTTCGCCTTGCCGGCGCTGTTGATCCGCTCCATCGCTCGCGCGCCGGTCTCTGACATTCTCAACGGAAATTTTCTCGCGGCCTTCATCATCGGCATGATCGCGGTCTGGGTGTTGAGCGGCCTGCTGTCGCGGCTGTTGTATCGCGAGAGTTTGGAAGACGGAGCCATCCGTGCAGTCAATGCGACCTATGGCAACACGGGCTATCTGGGAATCCCTCTGGCCGCGACTGTTTTTGGGCAGGCGGCAATCGTGCCGGCCAGTATGACCGTGGCCGTGAACGCCATTCTGATCATTCCTATGGCCGCGATATTGATAGAGGTTTCCCGCAATCGTGGGCGCGGTTCGGCTCAGATCGTTGCCGGGACTTTTCGCACGCTCGCCGTTAACCCGATGGTGTTGTCAGTGCTGACCGGGTTGTTGCTGGCAGTGTCTGGTGTCGAATTTCCGGAGGCCGTAGATAATTTTCTGAATATTCTGGGTGATGCCGCTGGTCCATGTGCGCTGGTGGCCATCGGGTTGTTTGTCTCGACCATTCCCGTGGGGGGCTTGATTGGTCGTCTTACGGTACTGAGTATTCTCAAACTTGTCGTTTTTCCGGCAATTGTCTGGGGATTGGTCAGCTGGGTGTTTCCATTGGAGCCAATGTGGGCGGCGATGGCAGTATTGATGGCGGGTACACCTTTGGGGGCCACCGCCTTTGTTGTTGCCCAACGCTACAAGGTGCTGGTCCCTGAATCGTCGGCAAGTGTGGTGGCGACGACCGCGATATCCCTCATAACGCTGTCATTTTTG
>Ga0055584_100008481_pt1 | contig 10082 bp, 10 predicted proteins | sample OSDHelmetaG_FD_58716 | JGI IMG/M metagenome (GOLD analysis project Ga0055584, IMG submission 58716) | Pelagic marine sediment microbial communities from the LTER site Helgoland, North Sea, for post-phytoplankton bloom and carbon turnover... | ecosystem: Environmental > Aquatic > Marine >...
GCGCCTCTTACTCGCCGCGATACGCAAAGACGGCGCGCAGCAACGATTTGATCAGGTTAAGCTGGTTTTCCAGGGCCGCTTCGCTGAAGGGGTCCTGCCCCAGCAGATCGCGGTACATCGGTGCCATGGTGACATAGGACATCACCAGGTTGTTGAAGGCCATCACTGCCCAGGGCTGTAGGCCGGCATCACCAAAAACTTCGACTGCCTGCCCCTCTATTAGTGCTCCGGATTGGAACATGGGGCGAAACAGGCGCTCAATCAGCTCGTTGGTATGCGGGCCACCGGACAGGGCCGCATGTTGCAGCAGGCGCGCCAGGTTGGGGTTGGCATGGTGCCAGCGCACGATGGTTTCCAGCCACTCAAAGACCCGCTCATAAGTAACCGGACCACTGTCCAGCTCTCGTTGGGGGGCGGTGAACTCAGTCAACAAACGTTCCAGCACGGCCTCGTATAACGCTTCCTTGTTCTTGAAATGGTTATACAGGCTGGGCGAGCGAATCCCGACCCGGTCGGCTACATCCCCCAGGGAAGTGGCACTGTAACCTTTCTCGGCGAACAGGTCCTCGGCGGCATTGAGAATACGCTCAGAGGTAGTGGGGGCACTGGTAGCCTGCTGATTCATTGATAATTCCGGTGTTGTGCTGAGAATAATAACTAATAGGCGTTAGTATAACCCAGCCTCAATAGGATGAACCAGCGCCCGGACGGTTGACAACGGGGGGGGTAATGTGAATAATCGCGCCTCCTGATTTTATGACTCTATCGAGGTAACAGACAGTGGCAAATTCACCACAAGCAAAGAAGCGCGCCCGTCAGGGTGAGAAACGTCGCACACACAACGCCAGCCTGCGTTCGTTGGTTCGCACCAACATCAAGAAAGTCAACGCGGCTATCAGCAGCGGCAACGCTGAACAGGCCCAGGCGGCCTACGCCAGCGCCGTGCCAGTTCTCGACAGCCTGGCCGACAAGGGCATCATCCACAAGAATAAAGCCGCTCGCCACAAGAGTCGCTTGAACGCCCAGGTTAGAGCCCTGTCAGCGTAATTTCTGCCAGATACAAAAAAGCCGGCTTTAAAGCCGGCTTTTTTGTGCCCCAGCAAAAGGTATCTTGACCAGACGCTGCGGTGGTGCGGAGACGCTAGCGATAGTCGCTAGGCAGCAGAGCTGGTTTTCGCAGACTCCTGCTTCTCGTGCTCCTTGGCAAACTCAGCCAACATGCTCTGCTCGTGGGACTGGGCTTCGCCAGTATCCAGAGGACGCTCCAGGGAAGACCAGTCGATATCACCATCAGTAGCCAGATTTTCGTAATCCAGGATGCCCAACTCCTCAAACTTGGGACGGATCTTATCGGTGAGCAGGCCAATGCGATTGAGATTGGGAATCACGCGCTGAAACAACAGGTTGCGGAAGGTAGACATAACAAAACCGTCCAGCACCTTGACCCGCGCTTCTTCCACATCCCAGCCGAAATGGCGGAACACGTCTGTGGCGACCAGCCGCTCACGACTGATTACACAGGCTTCATAGGCAAATTGGGCGCGCTCTTCACGTTCCTCATCCGTCAGGGTCTGCACAAATTCTTCCAAATAATTCACGCCGAAGGTGACATGCCTGGCCTCATCCCGGGTTACCAGGTACACCACGTCCTTGAGCACTGGATCCGGGGTGGTTTCGCGGGTGGTATTGAAAGCTGACAGGGCCAGGCCCTCGATCACGATCTGCATACCGATAAACTTCATGTCCCAACGCTCATCAGTGAGTATCTTGTCGATGATGCTCTTGAGGTGGGTATTAATGGGGTACATCATGCCGATGCGCTGTTGCAGGTACTTATTGAACACCTCCACATGGCGCGCCTCGTCAAAAGTCTGTGACGCAGCATAGAGCTTGGCGTTGAGTGTAGGTGCACAGGAACACAGCTGCGAGGCTACCAGCAGGGCACCCTGCTCGCCGTGCAAGAACTGTGACAGACTCCAGGCATTCATATGCAACCAGAATTCTGACTGGGTTTTCTCGTCCATCGCCAGGTAGGGCGGGTAATCGTGGAGGTTCATCATCTCCGGCGAACGCGTTTCCTCGGGCCAGGGACGGTCCCAGTTGATATCCATCTCGGGGTCCCAGTTGAGTTGCTTACCCAGGTCATACAGCTTCTTGATGCGATCGTCCTGCACCTTATAGTCCCAGTTGTAGGAGCCGCTAAGCGGGGTCTGGAATATCTCCGCCACGTAATCAACGTCGGCACTGGTCAGCACATCTTCGAGGTCCGGATTCTCCTTCGGGTAATCTGCTCCTGAATACTGTTGTATCTTGCGCGGCGCATCGTCAGTCCACTTTATATTCATTACCACTGCTCCCTTTTTATGTGAGTGGCATCACTATGGAGGATGGCCGAAAACGCAACAAGGTAAAGTGTTGTCAATTTACGGTCATTTGTGGCCAAATGTATGCATGCCGACACCCAGCACACCCGCCCAGTACGTCCTCATTCTCATCGATATGGTGGAGAGCCAGGGCTGTGATCACGACCGTCTATTCGCCGGCACCAGCCTGGCCGACAGTGGCATTGCCAGCCTGGGTGCGCGCATCAGCGACCTGGACTTCTCCCGCCTGGTAAAAAATGCACAGGGCCTCACCGGCGATCCCACCCTGGGCCTGCAACTGGGCCTGCGCCTTAACCTGAGTGCCCATGCGGTTCTGGGACAGGCCTTTATGACCTGTCGCGACCTGGCAGGGGTGATGGACCTGTTTCTAAAGTTCTACCACCTGCTGGCACCGGCGCTAACCCTGCAGTTCGAGGAAGTCGACGAGCGCTGTGTGCTGACTATCGTCAGTGAGCCTTATGTGACCCCGATAGAGTTCGGTTATGAGTTGATGTACGCCGCCGTGTTAAATACCCTGCGCGGCCTGCTTAACAAACCGGCGCTGCAACTGCGCGTTGAACTGCCCTACCCGCGCCCCGCTTACGGGGAACTGTATCGCGAAATTTTCGGTGAAGGCGTCCACTTCGACTGCCCTCGCGGGCGCATTTCCTTTCCCCGCGAGCTGTTGCTCACTCTCCTGCCCTCTTCCAACACTGCCCTACGAGCGCTGTACGAGGCCGAGTGCGCACGCCTGCTGGCCGATCTGGAAGAGGATGACTCGGTGGCAGTACGCACTTTGCGCCTGCTGCGCAAATTGGAGGGGCAGTATCCGCAGATGCCGCAGATCGCCGATATGCTCAATGTCAGTCCGCGCACCTACCGTCGGCGCCTGGAAGAAGAGCAACAATCCTTCCAGGACCTGCTCGATCAGGTACGCGCTGAACACGCCACGCGCTACCTGCAAAACACCCGGCTGCCGCTGTCCAGTATCGCCTATATGGTGGGCTTTAATGACGCATCGAATTTTCGCCGGGCCTATCTGAAATGGACCGGGCGCTCCCCTAAAGAGGTACGCATTGGCACAAAACATTAAAGCTCTGTCTGTTTGCCTGGGCCGTGAAGCAGCGCGGAAAATCGAGCGCAACGGCTGGTCGGCTGAGTTGTTCAGCCTGCTGTTGGGCGCATCGGGTGGACCCAAGTGGTTTATTCTCGGCCAGCTCGATCGTCTGCTGTTCGGTGATTTCCTGCAGCGCAGCACTCAGCCCCTATCAACACTCGGGTCATCCATTGGCTCCTGGCGCCACGCCTGCCTGGCCAGCGCCGATCCTGTGGCCGCCATAGAGCGACTTGAGCAGGGCTATTTGCACCAGCACTACGCCAGCAAACCCACAGCACAAGAGGTCAGCGAGGTCAGCCGTAATATTCTGAGTCGCGTGTTGGGCGCCGACGGCGCCACCCACCTGAGTAAGCACCCGCGTATTAGCACCCACATCGTCACCGCGCGCGGCCGTGGTCCGGCCGCCGCATCTTCCACACCATTGCTGGCCACCGGCATGGGCATTGCCGCACTGGGCAACACCCTGAGCCGGCGCCTGCTGCGATTGCACTTTCAGCGCGTGGTATTCCACAGCGGCAGCCAACCCAGCCCCGGTTTTGCCCTGCATGATTTCGACACACGCTTTTGTGCGTTGCGTGACGACAATGTTGCCGCGGTGCTGCATGCCAGCGGCGCCATTCCCTTCGTGTTAACCGGAGAGCGCGATATACCCGGCGCGCCGCTGGGCCAATACTGGGACGGCGGTATCATCGACTACCATTTCGACCTCGGTCAGTACCGCGGTGACGGACTGATCCTCTATCCGCATTTCAGCTCTAGTGTCATCCCGGGCTGGTTCGACAAATTCCTGCCCTGGCGTCAGGCGGCCATACATGAGATCGACAATCTGGTATTGCTGTGCCCCAGTGCTGCGTTCATCGCCGACCTGCCTATGGGTAAAATCCCCGATCGATCAGATTTTACTCATCTGGAGCATGACGACAGGGTACGTTATTGGGAACAGTGCGTGGAACGCAGCAAGGCGCTGGCGCAGGAATTTACTGAATTGATTGGCGGCAGTGACCCGCTGAGAGGCGTGACGGTATTTGACTGAGTACTCAGCTCACATGGGTATCCAGGTAATCCTGAACTTCTTCCTTAAGCACCCTTTCAAACATGGACGCCAGTAATCCCAGGCGCACCGACACATCAATCAAGCCGTCGTGAAAAGACATTTTACCGTCTACACCGGCGCCTTTGATGGTCACTGAATCGCCGACCCAACGAGAGCGCACACCGTGCTGGCGCTCCAGGCTCTTGGCCAGGCCTTCAGCGGCCTCACGCACTTCTTCTTTGGGCATGGTATAGGCTTTAGTTATTTTGAATCCGGCCATGCGTTTTTCCTCTGATCAACGCCTGCAAGTATAGTTTAAGCGGGGGAGATTGGCATCATTGCTCCCAATTGAAACGGCCACCCGCCACGGAGCAGGCCTGGTCGCAGAATTCCTGCTCCAGCATCGACTGCATCAGCTGCGCATTCTCACTATAGGCCACCGTGCGCTGACCGCCGGGAAGGTCGAAAACTGCGACCGCGCGCCAGGGGTCATCACCCTGGTATAACACCGTATAGCCAACCACCCGCCCGTCACCCTGGTAGTCCGCCACTATTTCACGCACATCAGTCGTGGCCCTCACCTGCGCGCTCACATCGCTGTAGCTCCAACCATCCGCACCGGGTTGCGCCGACCACAGGGCGCAAGCCTGCTTGGTCAACATACCGCTAACTGTGGTCACCAGGCCCACCTCGTTGGGTTGGCTGCGCAACAGCTGGGCCATCTTAACGGTCGCCTGGAAAACAAAATTATTCAGCGGACCTCCAGCAAAGGTCATACCACCGGTGACACTGACATCACCGCCGGGTGTCATCGCAAATTCATGCAACTGCGAGCGCACCGCATAGGGAAAGCAGGAGTACAGCTCGCGCAGGCGAATAGCATCGAAACTGATACCCGCAGCCGCCATCACCGCCTGTCCGGCTTGCTGAAAGCCGGCACAACCACCCAGATCGCCGCGACTGGCCACCACCGACATGAAATTTGATTCTGCAGTGGCGCGCGGGAATATCCACTTGCTGCGTGCAATACCCAACTCCTGGGCTACCGCGGCAGAACACAGAATAAGTGCAGCGGATTGGTCCACATTCCACTGACTGTTATGCAATTTGGTATAGGGAAAAGCCAGCATGCGGTTAGCGCTGGAATGCTCGCGGATAGTCTTCGCATCCACCTCTTGTTCCGACCAGGCATCTGGATTGCTGGCGGCGACTTCGCTAAAACGGGCATACATCGCAGCCATCTGGTCGCGATGCTCATCGGGACTCAAGCCCTGCTTGTAGCGCAAGGCACTGTCCATTATTGCGTAATACCCCACGGGCATACCCAGGCCGGCGGCCGACTCAACCTCGGACCAAAGCTCGGCATCAGGCAACAACATGACATCCGGCTCGCTGTCGCTCTGCGCAGTCTCCAGCGCTTCACCGCCTGCCTTGCTGGCACACAAAGAGCGATACTTGGCTTCTCCCCCAACCACCAGCGCAACTTCAATCTCGCCACTGGCTATACGCTGACAGGCCCGGCTTATCAGGGTTTGCTGTGATACGCCTATCTCAGCGAGCACGCTAACAGCCTGGGACGCAGCTACCGCACTCGCCAGCACGCGCCCGGGATCGCTGTATCCCCAGATGCCTTTAGGCACCAGGATTTCACCGGCACGCGCCAGCAGTGCCGCGTTTCCGGCATCAGCGGCGGCGTCATGCAGGGCCTGCTCCATCAGGGCAAGCGGCTCCAGCGCCTGGTGAAAATCGGCAATTTTCTGCTGTACCGCGGCCACCCCCACCAACACCGGGGTATCAGGAGTGAACTCAGCCATTGATGAATTCACCTGCATACCAGTTCAGCATCGCTATTTTTTCATCCAGCGGTTTATCCGCCTCCATTTCATAGACATTGCGGAAAGCGATGATCACGTCGGTAATACCGATATTTTCGAGGCGTGCAATGCCTTCGCGGGTGAACGCGTCCTGGCCAGTCGTAAACACCCTGAACGGTCGATCGCTGGTTCCATACTCTTCGCGTAGCTGCATAATCCGCTTGATGTAGGCATCCAGCTGCGCAGTGTCAGCGCCAGCACACATCCAGCCATCACCCTGCCGCGCAGCGCGCTTCAGTGCCGGCTCGGCGTGCCCACCAATCAACAGGGAGGTGGGTTGCGTGGGTACCGGGCACATTTTACTGGCCGGTATATTATGCATTTCACCCTGATAGCCAAAGTACTCACCGGACTCCAACCCACGCAAGATATCAATTTGCTCATCGAAGCGCTTACCGCGTTTCTCCCAGGGCACGCCGCACACGGCGAAGTCTTCCTCCCAGGGGCTAATCCCGATACCGAAATCGAAGCGATTACCTGAGAGGGACTGTATCCCCTGCACCTGCTTGGCCACCACCGGCGCCTGGCGTACTGCCAATTTGTACACAAACGTGGCGAAACGGATGTTCTCGGTTACCGCTGCCATGGCCGCTACCGATATCAGGCTCTCGACAAAGGGCACACTCTCCAGAAACTCCCGGCTGCCATCTTTGTTATAGGGGTACTTGGAGCTGGCCTCCTGCGGATAACAAATACTGTCAGACACGCAAATACCGTCATAGCCGGCCTGCTCGGCTGCACGCGCCAAAGGCAGGTAATGATCCGGGTCACACATACCAATCTGATAACTGAATCTCATAATGTTTCTCCTATATAGGTAGCTTGCCTGATGGAAAATGTACTGCGCATACACAACACTTTAACGATAAACTGCGCCAAAGTGGCCATCAGTAACGTACCACCTTGAAAATTCCGCTAACTGGCCTCACATACTGAACCCTGCGCGGCGCTCTGACCTATACGCCGCAGCGACCCACGGGGATCAACCCGGCCAAGTGGCCACTACTGGATTACGCATTTTCATGAACAAGACCGATGACTTGCCTGCGCACGCCCCCGACGATCGCTCCCTGCGCTTTCTTTTCGAAGACACGGACATTCGCGGTGAAACCGTGCATCTGGGCGACGCCTACCGCGATATCATTGCGCTACACCAATATGCCCCTGCGGTCAGCAAGCTCCTCGGGGAATTCATGGCCGCTGCCGTACTGCTAAGCACCACCCTAAAGTTCGAAGGTAAATTAATACTGCAAGCGCGCTCAGAGGGTCAAATTCCGCTGTTGATGGTGGAGTGCACCAACGCACTGGAAATCCGCGCCATCGCCCGGGGTGCCGATCAGGCTACTTCCACAAATTTCGACCAATTGCTAAGCAAGGGCCAACTGGTCATTACCATCGACCCCGACCAGGGGCAGCGCTACCAGGGCATCGTGCCGCTGATCGGGGGCTCTCTGGCGCATAGTCTGGATAGTTACTTCGAGCATTCCGAGCAGTTGAGTACGCGGGTGTGGCTTGCCGCAGACGGGCAGCGCGCAGCGGGACTGCTGCTGCAACAACTACCGCCGCAACTGACCGAAGATACTGCCGAGCGCAGCCAGCAATGGGCGCATGTTAGTTCGCTTGCGGAAACCGTTCAAGATGATGAACTGCTGGCATTACCGACCCAGACACTACTGTATCGCCTGTATCACGAGGAACCGGTGCGCCTGTTCGAACCTGCTGCGGTGTCATTCCGCTGCAGTTGCTCACGGCAACGCACCTACAATGCCCTGGCCTCGCTGGGGCCCTCCGAAGTGGAAGATTTACTGCAGGAATTGGGGCGCATTACCATGGACTGCGAGTTCTGTAACCAGCAATACCACTTTAGCCGAGAGGATATGGGAGAGGTTTTGGGTGAACCTGGGGGCAGAACCCTGCACTAAGCCCCGTGATAGCCGAAATTCGCCGGAATTATATCCAATATATTTCGCATCAGGCCACGATTCTGACATAATTACGCCCCCAAAAAGTTCGACAAACGGCGACAGGCCCTGAGAGGACCTGCCCTGATAACCACAGGACACACAATGACCGCAGATATCCAGACCGCACAGGTGTATACAGACCTCGGATCATCACTACTGATCGAGGAATCCCTGAAACGTGGAGAAGGCGTACTGGCCGACACCGGCGCCCTGCTGGTCACTACCGGCAAACGCACCGGCCGCTCTCCGGCAGATCGTTTTACGGTCCGCGAACCGAGCACCGAGGACTCCATCGACTGGGGCAGCGTCAACCGTCCCTTCGACTCAGACAAATTCGATGCCCTTTGGGATCGCGTAGAAACCTACCTGGTTGAACGTGACAGCTTTGTGTCGCACCTGCACGTGGGGGAGCACAGCGACCACTACCTGCCGGTAAAAGTGACCACGGAAACTGCCTGGCAGGCGCTATTTGGACGCAATATGTTTATCCGCCCGGACAGCTACAACGGCGGACGCAAACCCGAATGGAAGATACTCAATGTGGCCAGCTTTGTCTGCGACCCGGAACGTGACGGCACCAACTCAGAAGGCGTGGTCATCGTAGATTTCGCCCGACGCAAAGTGCTGTTGGCTGGTATGCGTTACGCCGGAGAAATGAAGAAATCCATGTTTGCGGTGCAGAACTTCCTGCTGCCGGAAAAAGATGTCATGCCTATGCATTGCAGCGCCAACGTGGGAGAAGAGGGCGACACCACCCTATTCTTCGGGCTGTCCGGTACCGGCAAGACCACCCTGTCGGCAGATCCCGATCGCTACCTGATTGGCGATGACGAGCACGGCTGGGCCAAAGGTTCGGTGTTCAATCTCGAGGGCGGCTGCTACGCCAAAACTATAGATCTGAGCCAGAAAAACGAGCCGGTGATATGGGACGCTATTCGTTTCGGCGCCATCATCGAAAACGTGGTGGTGGATAAAACTCGCCACGCTGACTATTGCGACACCAGCCTCACAGAGAACGGCCGCTGCTGCTACCCGCTGGAACACGTGGAAAAACGCACCGCGACCAACAACGGCGGCGAGCCCAAGTGTGTGATCTTCCTGACCTGCGATGTCTCCGGGGTTCTGCCACCGGTGTCCATCCTGTCCAAGGAGGCCGCGGCTTTTCACTTCCTGAGTGGCTATACCGCCCGGGTGGGCTCCACTGAGCTGGGCGCTGAAGCGGGTATACATCCCACTTTCTCTACCTGTTTCGGCGCGCCTTTCATGCCGCGACCAGCGGGAGACTACGCTGAACTCCTGATGAAGCGCATAGAGGACTTCGACAGCCAGGTTTATCTGGTTAACACCGGCTGGGCCGGTGGCTCGGGAGCCCCCGGAGGCTCCGGTGCACGCTTCCCCATACCGGTCACCAGGGCAGTGGTTAACGCCTGCCAAAGTGGTGCATTACTGGACGCCCCCAGCGGGCACCTGGACATCCTCAATCTGGACTTCCCCACTACGATCCCCGGGGTTGACGACAAGTTCGTTAACCCGCGTACCGGCTGGGGAGATGAGGCAGCCTACGATGAGCAGGCTGCGAAGCTGGCTGGCCTGTTCGCCGAGAACATTAAGAATTTCGATGTCTCAAACGCGATTGTAGCGGCTGGGCCCAAAGCCGACTGAACCCTGGTAGGTAAAGCAAAAAACCCGCTGCAAAGCGGGTTTTTTGTTACAGCCCCTGCACCGTCCAGG
>Ga0055584_100008482_pt1 | contig 10081 bp, 9 predicted proteins | sample OSDHelmetaG_FD_58716 | JGI IMG/M metagenome (GOLD analysis project Ga0055584, IMG submission 58716) | Pelagic marine sediment microbial communities from the LTER site Helgoland, North Sea, for post-phytoplankton bloom and carbon turnover... | ecosystem: Environmental > Aquatic > Marine >...
AATGTTCCGTGAACGCTCTAATGTTGTCCTTATCCCTAACCTGCCAGATCGAGGAATTGTTAGGGATTATAGCTGGTTGAAAGGATCTGTATCAGATGAAGACCTTGCTAAACTCCAGGCTAATTCAAAAGAGAATCCTGAGACAGAGGAGTTTTTTGGTATACAGTCCCGTAATCTTGACGCCTTATATAAGGCTGGGGTGAAGATAGCAATGGGCACCGATGGTCGAATCATGTGGGAGGCGCATCAGCAGATGGAAGACATGGTGTCATCAGGGATGTCGCCAGCAGATGTTATTGTTGCTGCCACTAAAAACTCTGCCGAGGTTGTCGGTCTATATGATGCTGGGGTGATTGAAGCTGGTAAAAGTGCAGATTTTATTGTCCTGGATGCAAATCCTATAAGTGATATTACCAATACTCGTAAGATTAATTCAGTCTACCTGCGTGGAGTTAAAGTCCAACGATAATAGAAATATTATTTCTGAAATAATAAAGGGCAGAAGAATCTGCCCTTTATTTTTAACTAGATCTAGATATTATCTATTGCGTCTTGCCTGGATCCTTCGTGCATTAAAACGCTCACGTGGAGCAATTTGACCATCATTATTTCTATCAATACGTTGACGCAGGTCCCTGACCCTGTCTAGGTCAGGTCTCACGCGATCAGGACGGACATCTGAACCCTGGCTTTCTTTCCATCGTTGGTGAAATTGTCTGGCATGATAGGCCTCGCGATCATTCAGCGTGCCATCACCGTTTTTATCAAAGTGGTTTAATATTCTCTCATGTTTCGGCCGCAGTTCCTGTTCTTCATCCTGCGCATCCGCCTTTGCAGGGACAGTAATTAATGCCCCGATTATTGTGAGTATGATTATGTCATCTTTGAGGAATCGTTTTATATAGGTATTCATAATTTCTCCTTATTTTTATCCATAAACCAACTAACGGACGAGGCTCTTCAATGTTTACCTAACATGGAGAATTAATCCGAAATACTGCCAAATTGTGATGTTGTTTGCAGTAATGAAATTCGAGTTTGATCATGTGATCAGGCCATATATGTGCTAATATTTTCGTCGTTTGAAATCTGCAGCAAGGAGGAAAGCTGGCCTGTCCACATTGCTGAAAATTACATTTTGTATATTGGGTTAATGGCTTAAGTCATTATTTTTGAACTTGTAAAAGGATTATTTGCAGATATGCGCCTCTCTGAAAACACAGCTTGTAGTATTGTTAAGTCAGGATCACCAGGCTCCTCTAAGAAAAAGGTGCTGGCCTGTGTCATCCATCAGGCCTGTATTGGTACGGGCCTGTTCCTATTGCCCACATTACCGGCCATTGCCCAATCTTCCGGAGATGAATTATCCCGGGGACAGGTGCAAGAAGAGGTAATTGTGATTGGAGACCAGAGTGAATTCAGGCGTGATAATTCTTCAGTCACCAAATTTACTGAGCCTTTACGGGACACACCGCAATCTATCACCACCCTCACCAGTGAATTTCTTGATCAACGAGGCGTTACCACACTTGAAGATGCACTGCGTACTGTTCCCGGCATCACCCTCGGCGCAGGGGAATTTGCCTGGCAGGGAAATAACCCAAATTTACGGGGGTTCTCATCACGCAATGATATGTTTCTTGATGGTATTCGTGACTTTGGAAGTTATGCACGTGACCCGTTTAACCTTGAAAGGGTAGAGGTGCTGCAGGGGCCGTCTTCAATGGTATTCGGCAGAGGGTCAACGGGTGGTGTGATTAACCAGTCAAACAAGAAACCCTTGAGGGAAGAAGACTTAACAGCGGCCAATGTCAATATCGGGACCAATTCCACTTTACGAGGGACCGTTGATATTTCAAGACCAATCACATCACTGGGTGAAGATGCGGCATTCCGGGTCAATATGATGGGGCATAAATCAGATATAGCCGGACGTGATGGTGGCGGTGCAAAACGTTTTGGTATTGCACCATCTCTTGCAATGGGACTGGGGTCGGCAACCCGATTGACCTTAAGTTATATGAAGCAGGTGGCCGATGATACACCGGATTATGGTTTACCCTGGTTTGGTACTGTCCCGGCAGATGTTCCCAGAGAAAATTATTACGGGTTTGATGATGATTATGTGGATACCAATGCAGACATTTTTACTGTTGAACTTGACCACCAGTTAAATGATATTATCGATCTGAATTCCCAGTTTCGATATGCTCATTACACCCGAGATAATCGAATCACAGAACCTTTGATCGATGCCGGCACCCCGGCCGGAACCTCACCGGCAGACATCACCATCGACCGTTATATATTTTTCGGTGACAGTACAGAGACTATGCTATTCGGCCAGGTCGGCGCGACATTTCTGTTCAATACTGGGGACATTGGACATGCCCTGGTTACCGGTGTAGAGATTGGGAAAGAAACATCGGCACCCACCTTTGGTTTTGCTATCGGTGTACCTGGTACCAACCTGTTAAACCCGAACCAGGGCGCAGGTTTTTCCGCTACCCGCCTTGAGACGCGCGTTGAAGCCGACACAACAGCCAAGAGTCTTGCCTTTTATGCACTGGATACCATCAAGTTTGGCGATACCATACAATTGGTCACGGGAGTGCGCTGGGACAAGTTTTCTACGGATTACGACGCAGATCGATTTGCCGGCACACCAACGAGGTTTACCGGTGCCGGTGCAGATACATCTGAATCGATTGAACAGACCGATAAAGTAGTCAGTTACCGGGCTGCACTAGTGTATAAACCGGTGGAATACGGCACTGTCTATTTTGGTTGGGGTACATCATTTAATCCTTCAGGTGAAACACTGTCGTTTGTTACCAGTGGGCGTGGTCTGGGTACCGGCAATGTGACTTTGAGTCCGGAAAAAAATCGTAGCTTTGAGTTTGGAACCAAGTGGGAATTGCTGGACGAAAGCCTGGCGGTAAATGGTTCCATCTTTCGTATTGAAAAAACTAACGCCCGGGTCCCTGATCCGGATAATCCCGGATTTAATAAGCTGGAAGGAAAGCAGCGGGTAGACGGGGTCTCCTTTAATATCACAGGCCATCCCAGTGAAGACCTGGAGGTCTGGGCAGGTTATACCTATCTCGATGGAAAAGTAGTTAATTCGGGGTTTCCCAAGGTCGACACCCCTCACCATTCATTATCAACATGGGTGTCCTATCGACTTACTCCCGTTTTGCAGTTTGGCGGAGGTGCCCGGTATCTTTCAAAACGCCTTGTCACCTCGGGCGCCACACCAAAATCTATCGATGGTTACTGGGCACTTGATGCCATGGGCAGTTATCAGTTAAATGATAGTGTGTTACTGAAACTCAACGTGTCTAATCTAACTGATAAATATTACTTCAGTCAGATTCATCCCTGGCACATCGTTCCTGGTCCAGGGATCACCGCAACGTTCGCAGCCAACTTCCTGTTCTAACGCTGTCATGTTGATCCGGGTACCAAATGTCCTTTCAGCTGAACAGACTGAACAGATCATAGGGGCTCTTGAATCGGCTAATTGGGACGATGGCCGTCATAGCGCGGGGTATCTTTCTGCTGAAGTTAAAAACAATAACCAGCTTGCTGATCAGGATCCTGTCGCGTTTGAGCTTGGAAAAATAATCCTTGTTGCTCTGGACAACAATCCACTGTTTACCTCAGCAGCGCTACCTTTGAAAATTCTGCCGCCCTTATTTAACCGCTATAGCTCAGGGCAGACTTACGGCCCACACATTGATGGTGCCATACGCCCTGTAAGCGGGACACCTCATCGTCTACGAACAGATCTATCTGCTACATTATTTCTTAGTAGCCCTGATGATTACCAGGGGGGAGAACTAATCATTCAAGATACACTGGGTGAACGCAGTATCAAGTATGCTGCGGGCGATATGGTGTTATACCCGGGAAACACCATCCATCATGTAAGGCCGGTAACGCAAGGTACACGCCTGGCGTCTTTCTTCTGGATACAAAGTATGGTTCGTGACCTGGAACAGCGAACCATTCTTTACAGGATGGATAATGCGATACAGGAACTGGCCAGGAACGACACAGCTCAATCGGTGTTAGTGGATCTGGCGGGTATTTATCACAATCTTTTGCGGCAATGGGCGGACACCTGAGAAAAATTCCAGCTATTTTATATAGCTTATTTCTTGTTATCTCGATTAATCAGTTGGTGGCACCATAACTGAATAAAGAATTCTCAGGAAGGTCTCCGGATTTAAAAATCCCTGTCCCCAGGACTCGTCATAATCTGCATTGGGTTTAAGCTCAATAATTTCTTCGATGGTCTTGCCTTCATCTATCAGGTCTTGCATCCTGTTTCGGACAGTCATCAGCATTCTTCGATAGTTATTTAGGTCCCGCTTATTTCCCAGTGGTCCATGTCCGGGAATTATCCGGGTGTTGTTATCTGCAAGGCCAAGGACGAGATCAACAGCACGCAACATACCATTAATACTTCCTTCACTGGATTTATCTATAAAAGGATAAATGCCGTTAAAAAAGACATCGCCAGCATGAATGACATTTGAATCTCGAAAGAATATGACACTATCACCATCGGTATGAGCGTTTAATACATGGATCGCTTCTATGGATTGATTGTTTAAATGGAAGGAAGCTGTTTCACTGAATGTTATTGTTGGAAGCGCGACATCCGATGCGGCCGGTATTGCCTGATTAAAGGCCTCAATAAACCCTTCAGTACTCATACGCTTTCTTACATTATCATGCGCGATAAGTATCACGCCTTCATTTCCCAGGTTTTCATTACCACCAGTGTGATCAAAATGCCAATGGGTATTGATCATGAATTTAATGGGTTGAACGGTAATCTCAGATAGCGCTATTTTTATTTTTTCTGTCAACGGAGCAAATTGATCGTCTATCAGAAAAATGCCATCGTCTCCAATAGAAGCACCTATGTTGCCACCTTGTCCGACCAGCATGTAAATTCCATTGGCTACTTCTATGGTTTCAATGACGGTATCAACAAACTGATCTTCCTGCCCAAATACTGTAGGTGTATTGGCGAAAAAAGATAATAAAATTAAAACCCTAATTAACTTACCCATTATTGATTTCCTCAGATTTTAAATTGTTCTTATTTATTTTATTCTTTCGTATTCTCCAGAAACGTCTCGCCAATTCTTGCATGTCTGTTACGGTATCGCTCTCATCGACAATTTCCACACCTAACATGGTTTCCAGTGCATCTTCAAGCGTAAGGATACCACGGACACCACCATATTCATCGACCACCAGCATAATATGTGTGCGTTGATGAAGTAAGTTATCCATCACTTTCGATAGAGGAAGCATTTCATTTACCGACAGCATTTCACGTTTATATTGAGATACAGTATCAGAGGATTTACCACCTGCCATCGCATACAGCAGGTCAGCTCTGAGAACAAAACCAGTAATGTTTTCTGGATCGTCCGTATACACAGGAATCCTGGAGAATACCTCTGATGAAAAATCGTTGTAGTATTCTTCTATCGTAATTGATTCGGGGATAGTATAAAGGACAGTTTTAGGAGTGATAGCATCTTCGACTTTTAGCTGGTCAAGAGAGAGTAAACTTACCATTATTCTGGATTCTTTTTTTGCCAGCTCACCTTCCTCCCAACCTTTTTCAGCCAAAGCGGCGAGCTCTTCGCGGCTAAAACCTGTGAGCATAGGGCCATCAGTCATCGAGCGTGTCAGATAATCGGAAAGTTTTACAAAAGGATATAATATCCAGATGAGGTAACGTACAAAGTATGCAGTTACTGGGGCTAGTCTTTCCCAGTAATGCGCCCCCAGGGTTTTAGGAATGATTTCAGAAAAAATCAGTATCAGCAAAGTCATGATAGCAGATGCTATACCCAGAGCAGCATTACCAAATAGTATCGTTGCCTGTGCCCCTGCACCAGCTGCACCTACAGTGTGAGTGATTGTATTTAAAGTAAGGATTGCCGCAAGCGGTTGGCTAATATTTTCTTTGAGATCTCGTAATATCACCCCGGTTGGTTTACCTTCTTTTTCCATTACAGCGATATAGCCCGATGTGATACTTAATAATACGGATTCAGCAATAGAGCACAGAAAAGAAAAAACAAGGGCTATCAGGACGTAGGTGACTAATAAAAACATTTAAGGATTATTATACAGGAAAATATTTTACGTATGAAAAAAAGTAAGCATAAAGTTTAGAAAATTAAGACTATTTTTCAAGTTTTTCATTTACCCATCGAACTATCATACCGACAAGTTCTGGTTTGGTTTTCATCATGCTGGATCCGCGTCCTGCATCATCGTACATGAGTAATTCAGTTTCCTTGTTATTGGACAGATGGTAGGTTTGACGGGTAGCTTCTGCAAGGCTCCTGCCGTCAGCCCTGACGTCGTTAATGCTTGCAGTTAAAAATAGCGGAATGTCCATTTCTGTAATGTACCGATTCGTTGTTTCATTTCCGCCATAAAATGATAGTCCGACTATCGTTATTATGCGCTCATCTTGATAGGCAGAGGCAACAGTTGGCCCCCCGCGAGATGTTGCCGTGACCAGGGCGATGCGTTGAGGATCTACCCCTGATTGTGATGCCAGATAATTGATCGCGGCTTTGATATCTTTTTGTATAGTGTCGATATCAAAGGCGTAAGGTCTTTCATTATTGGGTGCGCTTTTCATATAGCCACGTTGGTCAAAAATTAATGATGCCAATCCGGTTTTTGTGACCTCCCTGGCCAGGTGCCACCATGTCGTTGCATCATGATTCGCACCATGTATAAAAACGACACCTCCTACTGGCTTTGAAACGGTGTCTATCCTGTCTGGCATATAAAGTGTCCCGCGCAATAGTTTTCGGTCTTCCGTTCTAAATGATACTTCTGATTGATAACCGATACCGGCTAGATTTTTCAATAACCAGTCTGTCGTTTTGCCTATGGGGTTTCCAGGTCGGTTAAAGATAGAGGCTCCTCTATCCATCACAAACAATAATTCACTACCTTTATCATTCGAGAGAAAGTAGGGCTCTGAAGCCAATTGTTGTTTTTGTTTATTATCGTCTTCGCTCATAAAGGCCAGTACAGGCAGATCTTTTCGCATTTTTAAGGCGTTTCTTCCTTCATCACTTAACCAACCTGTGCTTAATAACACGGCTTTTATCTGCTCGGTATTTACAGCCGCTTCACGGACGACATAATCTACCATTATGCTTGCGCCAAATACCGCAATACGATTACCGTCTACTTCTTTTTGGGATGTCAGGAATTTAACAGCAGCACGTATATCCAGTTGCATTGCATCACGTTCATCCTGGGTAAATAATTGAAATTCCTTTTCTCCATGACTGGCATCTGTGCCACGAACATCAACTGCTAGTGCCGCCATTCCCTTGTCTGTGATTCCCAGGGAAATCTCGTCACTTATACTTCTGGGCACCCAGTCAGGCTCGCTTAATATGACAACTCCAGGGATGGGGTTTGCATTGGCTCCAGGAGGAAGATACAAGGTGGCATATAAGGTCCAACCATCATCTGTTTTGAAGCTCGTTTCTTTGATAATCGATTTATTACTTTCCGGTATCTGTGCATATGTACTTGATTGAATCAGAAAGAGAAATAATGTTGCAGCACTAATTGTTTTTAGTAATGTGGAAATATTATTCACTATATTCTCCGGTAAAATAATCTTACATATATTTAGCATATTATAATTATATGTATATATTTTATACATAAATTAGATTTGAAATTATCACGCTATAAAAGCGATTTATCATGATTTCATTATCAGTAATTGTCTCGCATTTTCTGTCACAATCTTTACCGCTGGATGTGATATTTTTCTCTCTACTGATATTGCATAAAAGTCTTGTTTTACATCAGAAGTAATACCAATGCTCTGGACTTTGAATTGCCTGCAAATTTCATCTCCAATAACAGAAGGAGCAAAAAAGATCCCTGTGGCTTCAGACCCAAAAGCTTTAAGCAGTGCTGTATCATCAAATTCTCCCACAATAAAAGGATGTATACCTTTATTCTCCAACCAATTCATAACATGATTTTTAATTGCGGCAGTAGGTCCTGGTACAAGAATAGGTTGCTGATGTATAGAATGGGGAAAACTTCCTTTTAATTTTGAAATTAGTTTTGGCGCAGCAAAAAATTCGATATTACTTGATCCAAGAATATGATTAAAAGCTTGAACATTAATATTTCCTGGCATAGGACAATCCGCAATGACCATATCTAGCTCATGAACTGCCAGTTCACCCATGAGTTTTACCAGGTCAAACTCATGACAGATAAGTTTAGAAGACTTACTGGAATTTAGAGTAGGGAGGAGGAACTTAAAGGCTATGGATTTAGGCACCACGTCTGCTACACCTACTCGAAATTCAGAAGGTTTTTCACTTATTCCTGTATGTAGAACATTTTCCAACTGCTGTCCTGTAGAAAATATTTCTTCTGCATATTGAAGGATTTTTAGTCCCACGTCAGTTAACACAAGCTTACGACCGGATTTTCTAAAAACTTTTTCCCCTATGCTTTCCTCAAATACTTTTAATTGGCCACTAACTGTTTGAGGAGTCAAATTTAGCCTATTACTAGCCCTTTGCAGACTTCCTTCGCGTGCAACGACATAAAAATAATTCAGGTGCTTATAGTTCAGTTTCATATCAATACTTCGAAATAATCTTAGTATTATAGTATAAAAAACGGATATAACTTAGTAAATTTTACTAATATATTGTTCCTCAAGTTCAATATATAAGGAAATCAACATGAGAGTGACATTCCAGTTTAATGGCGAATTTCATGAGGATGAGCAGGATTTACGAAATTATGCTACGGATAAAGTTTCAGTTGCTCTGAAGCCAAGCAGGCGTCATGTAAAAGAAGTTATGGTCAGTGTGAATAATACTCAGCACAAATCTCATGAACGTGGAAAGAAATGTTCTGTTCACCTGTTTATACCTGGTCAGTATCCAATCCAGGTTAGAAAACATGCGGATAATATTTTATCTGCGATTAGTGGCGCAATACAAACAGCAAGTTATAAATCGAAAATTCGTACACGCCAGCGTGAAATATTCGCGGCTTAATTAAGGAGACTGGTAATGTTTATAAATATGAAAAACAGTATGACATTAACTACAACTATATTAACTACTATATTATTCTCTTCTGTTGCATCAGCACAGGGAGTAATTGAAATAAGAGACCCATTGCGTGGAGTATCTTACTACAGTGTAGAAGTAAGCTCAGATCCACTAAATGAATTGCATTTTATTGACGATCGCTTCCCCCAAGATGACTCATTGACTATTGGTATAAGTGCTCTATTCTTTGATGAGAGCAAGACTGTTGATGAATATATAGTTTGGTTTCATCATGATGGTGAAAGGAAGTGGTTTTCAACTACACATAACAATGATCTAACCGTCCATGTAGGCGAAACAGACAAAATATTTGATTATTTACATTTAACCACCTCTGGAACAAATGAAGGGGTAATATTCTCTGAAAAAATTGAGTTCAAATTAACAGCAGAAGAATTTCTATCGATCCTTGATGCGGATTCAGTTGGATTTGAACTATCTACAGCACTTGGGAGAATAACTAAGAATCTGAACCAGGATGAATTAACCGCACTATTAAAATTTGATGCAAAGGTCAGGAAACTCCATTCTGAATCTTATTCTATACATAGTACGAGTATGGAAATTGAGCATAACCGATTTGAGAATTTCAATTAATTAAGGAATTAAGTAATACGAATGCCTGGTCCTAAGTTAGGACCAGGCATTTTTTTATGCGCGAATAAATACTATTTTTATATTTTATATCTGGGATATTATTCTTAGTTACAACAGTCCTATAATTAAATCGGAGTGGAACTACAATGTTAACCCAGATAGGTAGGACAATTATTATTCTCGCATTATTCATGCTGATGGGTAATTCGCTATATGCCCAGGTATTTGACTTTTCCCCGCCTGTCAGGGACCCCGATGTTGGATATGTCCCTACCTCCTATGAAGTTGTGGATGCCATGCTCACGATGGCCAAAGTG
>Ga0055584_100008483_pt1 | contig 10081 bp, 24 predicted proteins | sample OSDHelmetaG_FD_58716 | JGI IMG/M metagenome (GOLD analysis project Ga0055584, IMG submission 58716) | Pelagic marine sediment microbial communities from the LTER site Helgoland, North Sea, for post-phytoplankton bloom and carbon turnover... | ecosystem: Environmental > Aquatic > Marine >...
CACAAGGTTATTTTAAAATAACGCTTAAAAGTGATAAACATGATTTTGAGGCTTATGATACGGCTAAAAATATTTCTGGTACGCATAGCATAGTATCAAGTCTTTATAGATCTTATAAAAGAGGCGTTCAAAGGAAAAGAGAAAATATGCTTATGAATAATTATCGCTATACTAGAACTATTTATGTAGGAGGTAGTAGAACTAGGCTTGTAGGCTTGGTTAATACTAAGCCTAATATTTTCCTCAATGCGGCCAATGCTGTAAAATCTAAAGCCTTTAGAGAGTCGTGCAGTCCTTCAAATGAAGACACAAGTAAGTATGTAGGGGTTGAAATGGAATTTTTATCTTTGGACAGTGTAGAAGAATTATCATCGGAATTTTTTGCTTTATTGCCAGAACTAGCAAACAAGTTAACGATAAAAAGAGACGGCTCAATTTATAATAACGGAATTTCAAATGATTATTCTGGAGTTGAAATTGCAATCTTAGATACGGAAAGTAATATTAAAAATACAGTAAAGCAAGTAACTGATTTATTGACCAAGTTAGACTGCAAGACTAATAGAACGTGCGGAATACATGTTCACTTAGATGTTAGAAATAGAGACCATAAAACAGTATTCCATAATTTATGTACTTTTCAAAAATATATGTATGCAATGAACCCTAAGAGTCGTAAAAATGGCCAATACTCAAAGCTAACTAGAGGAAAAGACTTTGATAAACACATTAGAGGAAACGGCTACAATAGTAGATATAAAGGCGTAAACGCTCAAAGCTATAGAAACTATAAAACTATTGAGGTCCGAATGCATTGTGCCACGTTAAGCGATACAAAGATCAACTATTGGGTTAACATATTAACTAATATTGCAAACTTGGAAGATAAAGTAATGCGCTGCCCTGTAAAAATCGAAAAGTTTTTTGATATTATAAAGCTTAATGAAGACGCACAAGTATATGTAAAAAGTCGCATTGCTAAATTTGCAGAAGCATCTTAATGTTTTTTATAATCTTAATGTTATTAATGATTTTCTTTCCTAGCGCTGCATTGTGGTTGCTAGGAGCATTTATAGGGATATCAATACTTGGCATATTAAATAGTTAACAAAGGAATAATTTATGAAATATAATTATATATTATGGGTTGGCGGCAATATTATGTTTGAGTCAACGAACAAACAAAGTTGTAAAAATTGGTTTGACCAATGGTTTTATGATTATGATGATGCATACATTGAAAATATAAAAACAAACAAAGTTATTAAACTAACAAAGGGACAATTAAAATGAAAGTAATATCAATATTTAAAAATGAACCATTAGCTTATCAAGCAAGCAACTTTATAAAAGTATTAAAACAGGATTATCCTAAAGATATTTTTGAGAGAGTAACATTAGATTTTGTGGGTATGAAGAAACAAAGTTACTTTAGGTCTCATTTAGATCTTGAATTGAAAACTAAATTAATTAAAATAGATTTACTATTGACAAACATGGCTAATGATGATAAATTCTTTAAAAGGTTTATTAAGACCTTTATAATAGCTAAAACAACAACAACAAAGGAAGTTAAAAAATGAGCATAGTAATTAAATCAACAATAATATTTGTACTTATATCCTGTACAATTATATTTTTACAAACTATACAAGCTAATGAGATAACAAATGTAGTAACAATAGAGGAGTTAAAATGATTTATAAAGTAATAGGAATAAATAAAAGTAAGTCTCGGTTTGAACAATACTTTACAAGTCGATTAATGGCCTCAAAGGTTTTATTAAACCTTGACAGTGAGTGGACCGCTACAATATTAAAAACAGATTATAAAACATTAGATGAAATTGGAAATGATTACGAAAATAAATTTAAGAGAGGATTATAATTATGGAAACAATAAAATACGAAATTGAGGCTTTACAGGCTTATATAGCTCGATTACAGGACTTAAAAGATAAGCCTTACATCTTTATAGGATTTGATAATTCATTCGACATGAACAATCCTGATCGCTCTGAGATAGGCGTTCCTTTTGAGTTACAAAAAGACTTGATAAATGACGCTTTATCTTCAGCTAGAGCAAAATTACACTTTTACTTGTTAAGTGAGGTTATTTAATGAAGTCTATTAAATACTTTTCAAAGCAAGTTATTGATGATTTTTATACATACCATAGTAATAATACAATTTTTGATTTTAAAGGCTTAACGTGGTTTATAGAAAATTATAATTATTCTAATAACAAGTTTAGAATTATAGATTATTGTTCAATGAATGATAGGCTAGTTTGTGCTCACACCTTTATAGCAGAATCAACTATTAATACTACTTATTTAAGTGCTAAAATGAGACAACTCAAACAAGTTCCTATGCCTAACCCTAGCTCTACAATAAAGTCGCCAGACGTTACACCAGAGGGAGTTGTTAACACAAACGTAAAAGAAATAGATAATACAAATTACTTTGAACATATACTAGAAACATGTTACAATATAAATGTACATACTAACTCATAAAGGAAACAATATTATATGAATAGAAAAGAAAAAATAGAAAAAATTCAAGATGAAATAGACAATCTAAAAAGTGACTTTAATGCTTTAGTAGATACTTATAATTTCCAAGAATCGTTTGAAATAGCGTTAGCGGATTTTAAAGAAAGATTTGAAAATGTTTTAGTAGAAAGTGAGGGAAAATAATATGGATAATGAATTACTAGAGAGAAAATTGGATTTAAGCGAAACATTAACAGACTTATTAAAAGTTGTAAACTTCCTAAAAACAGGAGATTACAATCTAGCAGAGATTACATTAAAAAATGAGCATAGCTCTAGCGAAAATAAGGAAAATTTTACTTTTCAGTTAGAAGAAAATCAACTAGACCTTTTTAGGAAAGAACTTTTAACAAGATTAGAAGACGAAATTAAGACTGTAGATATTAATTATAAATTATTAAAGTCAAGTTAAATCGTTCGTTATTCGCTGCGCATCACTCACTAAAGGTCTTATAAGAGCTTTTAGATAAAGCAAGGGCAATACCTTCTGTCTAAAGGTTCTTTAAGATAGCCTAACATTCTTCATTGTTTAGGCCGTCCGATAACTGATTGCCAGTCGTTAGTTCGGAGTGACTTCAAGCAGAGGCTCTATTTGAACTTACTTACTTAGAGGTTCTTTGTGCTAAGTAACAAGTATTTGTCTTAATTAGTTCTTTAAAGCCTCTAACTTGGTAATACTAAAACCACTTCTAGGCTATATTGAATTGTATCATACTTTTAGACATATGTCAAGAAGTTTAACACTAAAAAAGAATTAAAGTAATCGTTGACAAAGGATATTGAATAAGAGATAATAAGGTAACAAGAAAGGAAAATTATGAAATCAGTTAATTTAAAAGAAACATTAATAGCATATATAGTTAAATACTCGCCAGAATTAGAAACTGATAATGATTACCACTCTCTTGAAATGGTTGAGGATAGTATAAAAGAATTAGATGATGCTAATACATATAAGCTGTTAGTCAAATTTATGGCAACTGTAGGCTACCAAAGCGGAGACTTATCTTATAGTGAAAAGTCTCATCAATTTAACTTAGATAATATAAGAAAGGGATTAAAATTATGAAAACTATGAAAGATTTAGATGGTATATCAACCAACTTACTACTAGCTAAGGTAGCAGTAAGAACAAATAAGTCAGAACAAGAGATAATAGATTTAAAGGCTATTATAGAATTAATGAAAAGAGATATAACTAAACTAAAAGATAATATGATGGCAGAAATTAAACTAGAAAGTGGGGATTATTTATGAAAAGTAAAAGTGAAATGCGGAGAATGTCTATTGTAGACCCTCAAGCTTTGTCAATGGAATGTCATAGGCTATTAGCTGAGAATAACAAGCTAAAAGCAGAACTAGAAGCAACTAAAAGCTATAACACAATCCTAGTAAAGATGTCTAAGGATTTAGAAAAGACTAACAGTAAGCTAATTAATATTATAAACAAAGAGCGAGGTAAAAATGAGCGATAATTATTACGATGATGCAGGCCATATAAATTTTTTAAAAGTAAAGTCTGTTAATCCTATTGATTTATTAAAGACGATTGAATCGGATAAAAATATAAAGAAAGAAAGATGTAAACATTGCAACTATTTGCATTTATTATGTGAACATGGTTTTTGTAAGCATTGTTTTTGTGGTGAACATAATGAATAGTATGAAGAGACGAGGATTCTTACAATTTTTAGGCGTTAGTGCTTTACTTCCTACAATGAAAGTAGAGCCTAAGTTTAAGAGAGTAAGAGCTAAGGGCGAACCAATGTTTAAAGTTGGCGACATAGTAACTTATAATAAAGTTGGGCGTAATGGATTAAGAGGGGGAGAGCCTTATTATAATGAAAGATATTATAATTGTTTAGGCGTTAAAATGATAATAGAGACAATAAGCTCAAACGGAGGATATAGCTATAGCGTTAGGGAATTTGATAAGCCAATACCTTTTAGTGCTTGGCATGACGAGGACACATTAAAAATGCATACGCATGTAGAAGTATTGCACGGAGTAGTAGAATAATTAAAATAGTTCTTGACAAAGAACAGTGAATAAGAGATAATAAATTAACTTAAACAATCAACAAACGAGGTTTTATAAGATGTGTAAAGTATTTGGAGTAACAGGAATAACGAATAAAAATAGAGATAAAGTGATCCGAGTCATGAAAGCAATTACGCCTAGATTATGCGTAGTAGAACAAGACGGATTTGGGTACGCTGCGATTAATGCAGAAGGCGAAGTGTACGGCGAAAAGTGGTTAGATACTAATGAGGCTTGGAAGCGTAGACAAGAGTTTAAAGAGATAAGTGTTCCAGAAAGTGATAAAATTTTATTAGAAAAGTTTGGAACTTCTATAGAAGGCGACAATCCTTTATTGCATACACAAGGAGAACAAAAATATGCTAAGTATGGTACAGGAGTTTTAGGGGATGCGGTGGCTGTAGTAATGCATAGTAGATTTTCTACATGCGGAGATAAAACCATAAATGAAGTGCACCCTTTTGTTGAAGACAATACGGCACTAGTTCACAATGGTATGATATATAATGACCAAGACCCTATTTTTTATAAGACATTATCAACTTGTGACAGTGAAATATTATTGCATCAATATAATATGTATGGCGTAGCTATGGATTCAAGAGAGTTACCAAGTTCTTTAGATGATGTTGACGCTTATTTAGCTTGCTTAGTATTAACTAATACTATTGATAAAGATAAAAACACTATTCCTATTTTGGATATGTTTAAAGCGGATGCAACTCTACATATTACTTATGTAGAAGACCTTGACGTTTGCATGTTCTGCACAAGCTCAACGGCTGTTGAAGCAACTTGTAGAGTTTTAGGTTATAAAACAAGCAAGACTTTTCTTTTGAGAGATCGTATGCAGCTAAGACTTAATGCCATTACTGGAGAGGTTATAGAAGAAAACGACTTTGTATTTGAAGCACGTAATAATAATTCAACTACTAATGGTGAAACTTATTATAAGTCTAGATACGGAGAGAATTGGAAACAAGCAATGGAAGATGATAATAAAGATTATGAAGAGTATTATAATGCGTGGAAAACTAACAATGATGGCAGCAAAGATAATTGGGAGCAAGATAAAATTGATGAACGTGATCCATACAAAGCAGAAATTCCAGAGCATAAAGAATACCATACAAATGATGATTTATTAACAGCCGAGGAAGTTCAATCAGAGAATTATAGTAAGGTATTTATAGACCCTTTTGATAATGATGGCGGATATGATTTTGAAGAGTTAAACGATATTGTCTTAAAGAATATTGATGATGCTAATTATGATAGTAACAATAAAAATATTAAAAAGGCTAGTTTAATTAATAGAACTAGAAGACATAAAAGGGGCGGCTAATGTCTTGTAGGAGAAATGCTAGAAACTATAACTCGGCAAGTTATGATAATAATCGCATACCGCCAGATAATAGTATAGCAGGACAAAGAAGGGCGGCTAATAGAGCTGCCAGTCCTTATGATAGGGCCTCTCTTAGGAGAGGTAGCGTAGTAGCTTTAATTGCGGATATGGAAGCAGACTTAGGGGGAACATACCTAGATTATATGCCAACAAATAATATTATGGCTGATAGCCATTCATATGTATTGGATAGTATAAGTGACTGGGGAACAATACAAACTAACACTAAAGGAGTTAATAACATGAGAAACTATTTCAGAAAATATTTTGATAGAAGAACATTACGAGATTTAAAATTAGAGATTAAATCAGAGACTACAGTGACTCGTAAAGAGTTTACAACTTTATATAAGACTTTAGATTTGTATAATTCTCTAGACAAAAAAGAAAAGGAGTCTAATTATGGTAAAATCTTAAAGGATAAGATAATAGCTATTAGATTAAGAGTAAAAGAGAGTAGACGTATGAGATTGCATTGCTCTTTACCTAAAAAAGGTGTTGGTACATATGTTACCTTTTCTACATATAATGCATATGGGTTTAAACATTTTAGCTCAAATATTGGGGCGTATAATTATTTATTAAGCAGAGTAAAAGAGTTATTACAAATAAAAAGGCGAGAGAGCAGAGATAAAAAAGTAAATTATAGAGTAATTAACAATAGAAACGAAATATTTACTGTTGGAGGAGTGCATAATAGAGAGGGAACTTTTTTAGCAATAATACGAAACTTTAAAGATGATTATATTAATTCAACTAAAGCCCCTAGTATGAGTGAAAATTGTGTAGGAGTCGAATTAGAGTTTTTTGTTGAGAGTGATCCGTCCTATTTAAAACAGATGTTTGTAAAGGCTGATTTGTATAAATATGTTTTTGTAAAAGGCGATAGTAGTATTGAATTAGATGATGATTGTGATTGGGATGATTGGTCTGCTTTAGAAGTAAACATAATAGCTCCAGAAAATGAAATAGCAAGCGTAACTACTAGAACTTTAAAAGTATTAAACTATCTTGGTGCGAGAGTTAATGAATCGTGCGGAGTGCACGTGCATTTAGATGTTAGAAATAAGAATAAAGAAAGAGTTTTTAGGAACTTAGTTAGGTCACAAAAAATACTACAAAAGTTAGTTAGTAGTGACAGAGTTTTTAATACTTATTGTAAAAAAGTTGAAACCGATGTATGGAATGAGTCGGAAAACGATAGGTATATGGCAATTAGTTCTAAGGCATCTTACTCTAGATTTGAAACAATAGAAGTTAGGTTATTAGATGGATGTTTAGAAAAAACTAGGATATTAAATTGGATTAAATTACTTGTTAATATCTCTAATTATAAAAAAGATCTTATTTATTCGGCAACGGCAGGAGCTACCGCTTTAGAAGCTGTAAAATTTCTAACAAAGACTAAAGTTATTGATAAAAAACAATTTGAATTTTTAAAAGAGAGGGTATCATAATGATAAAAAGAGTTTTAAGAGCATTAGATTATATTGGTGATTTAGATGATAGGTATTATTATAAGGAAGATGTTTTAGATAGGTGTAATTATTTTGTGAGAGATCTTATTGAGGATGTTTCAGATACTAGGCTTATAACTCCACTATCAAAAAAGAATCATGTAGGAGTAGAAATAGAGTTTATATCTAAATCAGAATATTTCGACATAGCTTTTGATATTAGAGACTCAGGACTGGAAAATAAAGTAGTTTTGGGTTTTGATTGTAGTATTAATTCGCTACAACAAGGCGAAGGGTACGAGGTTAAAGTTATAGATGAGGAGTCGAGTATAAATAATACTTTAAAACAGGTTTTGCTTATATTGAGAGATCATAAAGCTTATACAAACGAATCGTGCGGATTGCATGTACATATAGATACTAGAAATAGAGACGTAAATAAAGTATTTCATAATTTTTTATATGCTCAAGATCTTTTATATAAACTATCCTCAGATGATAGGAAATATTCTACTTATTGTAGAAAACAAGATCTGAATAATATTTGTACTTATAGTAGTCATTCTTATGGAATAGAAATATCTGAAATAGATACTATTGAAATAAGAATGCAAGATGCTACTCTAGACCTTAAACTTATTAGTAATTGGATTAAATTACTTATTACTATAGCTAAAAAAAGAGTTTTATACGACAAAAAAGACTTATCACCAGAAAAGTTAATAAAGATTACTAACTTTAAAGTTGAAACAAAAGAGTTTATAAAAGAAAGAGAGTTTGATTAATGTCTATAATAGATACTATTATTAAATATTGGTGGATGGGCTATGTATACTTAGCTATATATATTTTACTAAATTATAACAAAAAAGAGGATGAAAATGACAACATTTGAAGTAGGAGAGTTAATTTACGATGATCTATCGGGCCGTGTAGCAGAAGTAGCAAAGATAGGGTACGATAATAAACATAGATGTGTTATTGTAATGTTAAAACAAGATCCAAAAGTTCTAAAGTTTAAAGAAGGTTGGAGAAAGTCTTGGGAGGTAACAACATATGCAAAATAAATATTTATATATTATTATAGTGTGCTTATTATTGTATATAGGATTTGACGAATATCTATTAAATAGTTATTATAATATGAATACAGAATTGCTAGAGTTGTTTGATATATTAATAGAGGAGTGTAGAAAACTATGAAATACAAAGTATTAACTACTATTCTAAAAACTCATGGGTTTTATTTCATAAGACAGGGTAAGGGTAGTCATGAGATTTGGGGCAATAGCAGAAGAACAATGTCTGTGCCAAAAAGTAGAGAAGTTAACAATATGCTAGCAAAAAGACTAATATCGGAGGCAAAAGTTGGATAAATTTATAAGTAGAGTTTTAGAAGTTACTTATGGGACCATTAGATCAGCTAGTAATAGCAGGAGACTTAGTTATCAAGGATTTGAAGAAGACTATAAAAAATATATAGAATGGTTAAAAAACTTGCCAATTTACATAAAGTATGGTATAATAACTAATGAGGACGGCGAATTAGAAGCTTTATCGGCATTACAATTCCCTGAAATGGAAATATTTCAACAGGAGAATATAGAATGGTACATAAACCTTATTTGAATAGGACATTGTGCGATGTATTAGATGAAATGAGGAAATGCGACAAAACCTCTAATTATTCCTATTTATCTGGACTAATAGAGGAGGCACAAAGTATGGGTAATAGGATGGAAGCTTCATTTGAAGCTTTGGACGAACTTAATTACTACGAAAAACGAAAGAAAGAGTTATATAAAGAGCTAAAGGATTTACAGAAACAAGTAGATAAGGAAACAAAGTGAATAAGACAGGAGAAATTGTATTTAATGATGATGGCTCTGTAAAAGAAATAAACGGTTACAATGGAAACCGTAAAAACTTTGAGTATATAGAATTATCAGAATATTACGAAATAGTCGAGAGAATGGAAAAAGAGACTTCTAAATTAGCAATAGCTTTAAATGAAGTTCAATATTTACTAAGAAAGTTGGGATAAAATGAATAAAAATATTATATTAGCATACGGAAGCCTTAAGAAAGGTTACGGTTTAAACAAAGTTTTAAAAAATAGTGAGTATCTAGGTAAAGCTAGGACAACAGATAATTACACCCTTATAGACGGCGCAAACTTTCCTTTTTTGATAGAAAGAAATGGTAAAGGTGCTATAGGAGAGTTATATGAAGTTGATGCTCCGACAATGTTATGGTTAGATAAGATCGAGGGACATCCTAATTTCTATGAAAGAAAAAAGATCTTGACAACGACAGAGAATGGTGATAAAATAGAAGTTTGGGCGTACATTCATCCAGATGTATTCGGAAATGATTTTAATATAATAGAGGAATTCTAATGAAATTTATAATAAAAAGGTTATTATTTATAGCCTATATGGTAGATATATTTTTATTAATTCCTGCATTTTTTATGGCTAGTAGCTCTAGCACAATAACAGAAGCAGTTTTTATATATACAGTATTAGTCATAGCAATGTTACCGTTAATACTTTTAACAATTAGTTGGGTACTTACAGGAGGAGTTGCATACGATATAGGATCATTTTACGAGAAAAAAT
>Ga0055584_100008484_pt1 | contig 10079 bp, 10 predicted proteins | sample OSDHelmetaG_FD_58716 | JGI IMG/M metagenome (GOLD analysis project Ga0055584, IMG submission 58716) | Pelagic marine sediment microbial communities from the LTER site Helgoland, North Sea, for post-phytoplankton bloom and carbon turnover... | ecosystem: Environmental > Aquatic > Marine >...
CGAAAGCGATAGTGGGAGGGCTTCTGTTGCCCGGTGCCCTCCCGAACCGCGCTTGCTTAGAGTCTAAGCAGCGAGTGCGTAATCATTATCATTCGCACATAGAGATTGGCCCGATATCGGTGGTACCATGCCGAGCAAAAGATACGTCTTTACCACGCACGTCGATCCTAGTTCGCCCCCTGACACCGTGTACTCTAGCCTCCGCAAAGAAGCTGGGGTAGTTGGTGGAGGCGCCGGGTACTGCCCCCGGGTCCGCAACGATTATTCCACGTACCGTTTATCACCATAGTCGGGTGCTACCCAACCTGACTTATATAGGCGCAATGCCTTCAGAATGAAAGAGGATGTTGAGGCATGCCGCTGACACCTGAACAAGCCCAAGAACTCGCCGACGCACGCTCGGCCAGTACGAACACCCGCCGCGCCACCGTTCCGGCGTTGGAGGAGATCCTGTTCGAGGCGGCACCGGTGCTGGACCATGGCTTTGTGCGGGTCGTGGACTATATGGGCGATGACGCCGCGATCGTGCAGGCCGCCCGCGTTTCCTATGGCCGTGGCACCAAACAGGTGAGCGAGGATGCGGGGCTGATTCGCTATCTGATGCGGCATCGTCACTCCACCCCGTTCGAAATGTGTGAGATCAAATTCCACGTCAAGCTGCCGGTGTTTGTGGCGCGGCAATGGATCAGACACCGGACCGCCAACGTCAATGAGTATTCCGCCCGCTATAGCGTGTTGGACCGGGAGTTCTACGTGCCTGCGCCTGAGCAGCTAGCGGCTCAGGCCGCGACCAACCGCCAGGGCCGTGGCGATGTATTGGAGGGGGCAGAAGCGGAGCGCGCGCTGCGCTGGCTGCGTGATGACGCGATGCAGGCCTTTGATCACTACGAATCTATGCTGAACGAGGATGAGACCGCCGCTGACCACGACGCTGACGGTCAGGGCCTGGCGCGTGAGTTGGCGCGGATGAACCTGCCGCTTTCCACCTATACACAATGGTACTGGAAGTGCGATCTGCACAATCTGTTCCATTTCCTATCACTGCGAGCCGATCCGCACGCGCAGTATGAGATTCGGGTCTATGCCGACGCGATGCTGGAGATGGTTAAACGCTGGGTGCCGCTAGCTTATCAGGCATTCATGGACTACCGGTTGGGCGCGGTGGAGATGTCTGCGCCGGGTGTTGCCGTGGTGAAGCGCATGCTGGCAGGCGAAGCGGTGGAGCAGAAAGACAGTGGGCTCTCTCCGCGGGAGTGGCGGGAGTTGATGGCGGTGTTGGGACGGTAGGAGGTTCTACAGCGATGACCCTTACGAAAATTGCCACTGCCGTTGGTGTCGTTGTGACCGTGGCGACACTGCTATTCTCTTTGCTGCAATTTTTGTCGACTCAAGCCCTTGAAGCGGAGAAGCCGTTTCTCACGAAAAAGCTGGAATGGTGCGAAGAGGCCAAGAAAACCGCGGCAAAAATTGCAGTCCGCACCAAAGGCTCGGTGGATGAGGATATCGCCAGATTCAAGGAATTGTACTGGGGTGTTATGGGCATGGTCGAGGGGGGAGACGTCACCGCCGCCATGATTGCATTCAAGAAGGCAATCGACTTGAACGGTCAGGGGAACGGTAGTCTAGCGCTCGACATAGCCCATGCTTGCCGCAGAGAGTTGGCGTCCGAGTGGTCGCCGATCTGGCGGATCACCCGTCGCGATTGAGTAAACCCTGGTGAGTAGACCCTGGCAGTTCGTTCTGCGATAACACGCTGATGAATTTGAGACACGGTCTGTTGCAGTCCTCAGACTCGACATCCAATTTTGCAGGAGCCCACCTATGCCTTTCGTAACCACCGACGACGGCGTCAAACTCGCCTATGAAGAGACCGGCAGCGGCACGCCCGTTGTGTTCGTGCACGAGTTCGCTGGCGACATGACCAGTTGGGAGCCACAGCTTCGGACGTTCGGCATGCGCTATCGTGCGATTGCCTATAACGCCCGCGGTTATCCCCCGTCTGCCGTGCCGCCGACGCCGGCGAGCTACAGCCAGGACCGGGCGCGGCTGGATATTCTGGCGGTGCTGGATGGCCTTGGCATCGACAAGGCCCATATTGTTGGCCTCTCCATGGGCGGCTTCGCGACGCTGCACTTTGGCATTCACCACGCCGACCGGGCGCTATCGATCACGGTTGCCGGCTGTGGCTACGGCGCGGAGCCAGACAAGCGCGCTCAGTTCAAGGCGGAGGCGAATGCCACTGCGGATATGATCGAGGGTGATGGGATTGAGGCCTTCGCCAATACCTACTCACTCGGCCCGACGCGGGTGCAGTTCCAGAACAAAAACCAGCGCGGCTGGCAGGAATTCCGTGACCAGCTTGCCACGCACTCTGCCCTGGGATCGGCTAACACCATGCGCGGTGTGCAGGCGGAGCGGCCGTCTTTGTTTGATCTGAAGGACCAGATGGCGGGCATCTCTGTGCCAACGCTGGTGCTGACCGGCGATGAGGATTGGCCCTGCCTGATGCCGGGCATCATGATGAAAGAGACGATCCCCAGCGCTGCCCTCGTGGTCATGGCCAATTGCGGCCACACCATCAACATAGAGGAGCCGGACGCGTTCAACACCATCGTCGCCGATTTCATCACGCATGTGGACGCCGGCCGTTGGCCCATGCGCGATCCGCGGGCGGTGACGGGTTCGATTTTGGGTGTTCAGGATAAGTGACGGCCCAGGAGACCTAGCCTCAGTCCCAGCGGTCGCCCCATGCGTTGGCGATGGCTGGGCGGGCTGCAACTGCTGCGAATAACGCCTCCAGCTTTGGGGTGTGAGTGGCGCGCCAGTCCTGTTGGTGGCCCCAACGGCTAACGACTGCCCAGTAGACATCGGTCAGGCAAAAGCGCTCTCCCAACAGATACGGGCCGGCCGCCAATTGCGCCTCCATGCGGAGCAGGCGGTTGCGCCAGATCTTGACGGCAACGGCTCTGGTCGTATCGGCATTCTCCGGCGTCGGCGTGAACCGTTCCGGGTAATCGAGAATTTCGACAATTGGTATAGAGCTCTGTCGCCGCGAACGCTAACCAACGCAGAGCGTGCTCGCGTTCTGGAGTGGCGCGCGGTGGTAGCAGGCTGCTCTCTGGATGCCGGTCGTCGAGCGATAGCAGGATTGCCAACGTTTCGGTCAGCGTCTCGCCTTCCTGCGTGACCAGAGTTGGCACTTTGCCGTGCGGGTTCACCGCTAGGTAGGCTGGCTCCTGCTGAGCCCCTTGCCGCAAATCTACGAATTGAGTCTCATACGCGGCACCGATTTCCGCCAGCGCAGCCTCCACCATCGCCCCGCCGGAGCGGGGATGCAAATAGAGTTTGTAGGGCATGTTTAAGCCTCTTTATAAGAACATATAGAGACTATAGTGCGGTAATTGCTGGAAACTCTACTGAAATTGTCGTGTGCCCACAATCCGTTAGGAACTTGGCGAAATCGTCAGGGCTGACCGCGGTTGTGGCGCGGTTGGTGAGGGGATGAAAATGCAACGGCTCCATGGCGGCCAAGCGCTGATCCAGCACAAACGTCACACGATGATCCGGGTCATTGATCAGCGCGAAGGGCGTGACCGACCCAGGCTCAATCCCCAAAATTTCCATCAGCAGATCTGGCTTGCCAAAGGACAGGCGCCCTGCCTCTAAGGTCTTGGTCAAGGCCTTTAGGTCGACAGCGGCATCTTCTGCAGCCGTAACCAGCCAGAGGTCGCCCTTTTTGTTCTTCAGGAACAGATTTTTGGAATGTCCGCCGGGGAGCGAGCCCCGCAGCGCCTGGCTTTCTGCCACGGTGAACACTGGTTCATGCCAAGTCGTGTGGTGGGCAATGCCTAGCGTATCGAGATGGCGGAGCAGGTCGTCGGATGAGGCTGGGTTCACTACCTGCCCCAGTCGCGCACTGGCCCGCTATCGATATGAATAAAGCTGGAGCGGGAGTATAAGCCAACGCCGCCGGCTTTTAGTGACAGCGCAGCGCGATGTGTCTTACGCAAGCTTTGGTTCGGCAGGCGGAAATCTATGGCTTGGCCGACAAGGTGGAAGGATTTTTTTGCGACGCCCGATGCTTTGCTGCGCAACATTCTGTTGGTTTTAGCAGAACGATAGCCGCAGAAAATTTCAGCTGATTTAGGGGCGCCGATCTTGTCGCAAACGCGGTGGATCATGTCCAGCGTGCGCATATCTATATGAATGACGTCATCTGTACGCCAATCTCGCAGAAACTGGTTCAATTCAGTCCAGGCACCGAGATCATATTTTCCATTGCGCCAGTAAGTGGCGGAGATGGTTTCGTCGGTGTGCAGATGTTTCATCGATAGGCCTCTGGCCCGACTTGCCGCTTCTGCTGAACGGATCACAAATGGGGCGGCCAACAAGCCGCCTAGAAGCGCGCGTCGGCTGAAACTGCCTAGCGTGTTTGTCATTAATTGACCCTTCGCAAAGTCTCTTGTCCCAGCGGTTGTCCGCGAGATGACCGTACCTGTGTTGTCGCGGCTTTTGATATCCACGTTATACAGTTATGGTTACCAAATTGAGTCTAGGCGTGCCAAGAGCGCTAATGAGGCAGATTACCAACCTGGCACGACTTACCTTGATCAAATAGAGCCGCTTGATCTGGCCAATTTGCGCTAGATTCATAGGGTTAGCGTGACTTCCCATAGATCATTAGGGGCGGTAACCATGGATGGTGAGGCAGGGCGACGCATTGGTCGCCCCACAACACGCGCCGGTGATCAGCTCAGCGCCGCGCATGCTCGCTGGATGCGGCTGCAGGCGTCTTTCAGTTTCTCATCGCTGGTTGCGTAGGAGATGCGGAAGTTCGGGCTGAGGCCAAAGGCGGACCCAGGCACGACCACGACTTTTTCGGACTCCAGCAGATAGAACGCGAAATCGTCGTCGGTCTCGATCACTTTGCCATCGGGCGTTTTCTTGCCGATGACGCCGGCGCAGGATGGATAGACGTAGAAGGCGCCTTCCGGCGTGTTGCAGGTCAGGCCTTCAGCCTCGTTAATTCCATTGGCGACCAGATCGCGGCGGCGTTGGAAGCTTTCGATCCACTCAGCCCGGTAGTTCTGCTGACCGTCCAGAGCCTCGACCGCAGCGGTCTGGCTGATCGAACTGGGGTTGGTGGTGCTCTGCGATTGGACTTTGCGGATGGCGTCGATCAATTCCTTCGCGCCGGCGGCATAGCCGATGCGCCAGCCGGTCATGGCATAGGCTTTGGAGACGCCGTTGACCGTCAACGTGCGGTCGTACAGCTTTGGCTCAACTTGAGCCGGCGTGCAGAATTGGAAGTTGTCATAGACGATGTGCTCGTACATATCGTCGGTCATCACCCACACGTGCGGATGGCGCACCAGCACGTCGGTGATTTCCTTCATCTCGTCCCAGGTGTAGGCCGCGCCGGATGGGTTAGAGGGCGAGTTCAGGATCACCCATTTGGTCTTGGGTGTGATCGCGGCCTCTAGATCCGAACCTTTCAGCTTAAAGCCTTGCTCGAGCGGACATTGGACGATGACGGGTGTGCCTTCGGCCAGCAACACCATATCTGGATAGCTGGTCCAATACGGCGCTGGGATGATCACCTCATCGCCTGGATTCACACTGGCCATGAGCGCGTTGTAGAGCACGTGCTTACCGCCATTGCCGATGGTGATCTGGGAATTGACGTATTCCAGACCGTTCTCACGCTTCAGCTTGCGGCAGATGGCAGATTTCAACTCCGGCCGGCCGTCGGGGGCGGTGTATTTGGTGTCGCCATCGCGGATCGCTTTGATACCGGCCTCTTTGATGTGATCGGGCGTATCGAAATCGGGCTCGCCAACAGCGAGGCCAATAACGTCTTCACCAGCGGCGGCCATTTCCATAGCGATGGAGTTCATGGCGACCGTCGGTGACGGCTGAATAACGGAGAGGCGATCGGCAACGATCGACATGGCACAAAGATCCTTGCGGCTTGGGGTTGAAACCGCGGCGACCCTAGGACTCTTGCAGCGCAATCGCAACAACTAGCGGCAAAGTTGATAGCTCTTTTTGTAAGACATTTGGCCTAGAAAGTGACAAGCCCGGCAGGGGAAACCGGGCTTGTCTGGGGGCTCATGCTGCTAGCCCGTTTTGTTAGGGGATAGGCTAGCGTGGTTAATGTAGGGCTGGATTCGTTAATTTTCTGTCAACGGCAGTGATAGGTGAGTGGCGCGAACGCCGTAGCTTTTGTGCGCGTTTTAGGCGTTCACACGGGCTTCGAGGCCCTGTTTCACCATTGGCCACTCGTCCGGTAGTACCGAGAAATAAACGCTGTCGCGGAAGCGGCCGTCAGGTAACACCATATGATTGCGGAGCGTGCCTTCATACTTGGCGCCGAATTTTGCGATGGCGGCCTGGCTGCGCTTGTTGCGGAAATCAGTCTTCAGTTGCACGCGGATCAGGCCGCAGACCTCAAAGGCGTGCTGGAGCAGCAGGAGCTTGCACTCTGGGTTGGTTTTGCCGGCCCAGTAATCTGGGTGATACCAGGTTGAGCCGATCTCCGCGCCACGGTTTGCTGTCGAAATGTCGAACAGGCGGGTCATGCCGGCCAATTTGTTATCTGCCAAATGCCGCACGACGTAGGGGTGGTGGTTGTCCTGCTTGATCGCGGCATAGGCCGTATCAAGGTACTGCTGGATCGAGTCGCCGCGGGGCGTGAAGCGCCAGATCGCGTCTTCAGAGCCAACGGTCTCAAGTTCCGCGCGATGCTCCGGCGCTAGCGGTTCGAGGCGGACGAAGCGGCCTTCGAGTGGTGTAAACGGGAATTGGGGCATGAGCAGTCCCTTTTTGTGGAGTAGGGGCATTTGGAGTCGAGGCGATTGGAGTCGAGGCGTGGGAGCGCTATATTGAATCCGAACCGATTGCCCGAATGATAGCGAAGCAGGCCTGCCATGGACACCGCCATCCTCGACCGCCTAGCGCTCTACGATCCGGCCAGCCGTGGTGTCATTCCGGAGCCGATGGATTCGCCACCATTTAAGTTGGTTTCGGATTTTCAGCCGGCAGGTGATCAACCGCAGGCGATTGCGCAGTTGAATGCGGGCGTGGTGGCGGGTGACCGCGATCAGGTGCTGCTCGGTGTTACCGGCTCCGGCAAGACCTTCACCGTGGCCCACATGATCCAGGAACAGCAGCGGCCCGCGGTGATCCTGGCGCCAAACAAGACGCTGGCGGCGCAACTTTATGCGGAGATGCGCGGTTTTTTCCCGGAGAACGCGGTCGAGTATTTTGTCTCCTACTACGACTATTATCAGCCGGAGGCCTATGTGCCGCGGTCGGATACGTATGTGGAGAAAGAGGCCAGCGTTAACGAGGAAATCGACCGCATGCGCCACTCAGCGACGCGGGCGTTGCTGGAGCGGCGGGATGTGATCATCGTCGCCTCGGTCTCGTGCATTTACGGTATCGGCGCGGTCGAGACCTATGCGGAGATGACGCTGGACGTGCGCGCCGGTAAGCCGCTGGATCGGGATGGCTTTCTGCGCCGGCTGGTAGAATTGCAGTACAAGCGCAACGACGCTAACTTCTACCGCGGCTCATTTCGGGTGCGAGGCGATACGATTGAAATTCACCCAGCCCACTTGGACGACCGCGCCTGGCGGATATCTCTGTTCGGCGACGAGGTCGACTCGATCCACGAGTTCGACCCGCTGACCGGCGAGAAGATCGCCAACATGGACCGGGTTCGGATTTATCCGAACAGTCACTACGTGACGCCAAAGCCGACACTGATGCAGGCGGTCGAGAGCATCAAGGTGGAGTTGAAAGGCCGGCTGGAGGAGTTGAACGCCCAGGGCAAACTGCTGGAGGCGCAGCGGCTGGAGCAGCGGACAACCTTTGATATTGAGATGCTGGTGACCACCGGGTCCTGCAACGGCATCGAGAACTACTCGCGTTATCTGACCGGTCGTCCGCCGGGCGCGGCGCCGCCGACGTTGTTTGAGTATATCCCCAAGGATGCGATGCTGTTCATCGATGAGAGCCACGTGACCGTGCCGCAGGTCGGCGGCATGTTCCGGGGCGATTATGCGCGCAAGTCGACTCTGTCGGAGTTCGGCTTTCGCCTGCCGTCCTGCATCGACAACCGCCCGCTCAAGTTCGAGGAGTGGGACGAGATGCGGCCGCAAACAGTCTATGTCTCGGCGACGCCTGGGCCGTGGGAGTTGGAGCGGGTGCAGGGCGTGGTGACGGAGCAGGTGGTGCGGCCCACGGGCCTAATCGACCCGGTCTGTATCATTCGCCCGGTTGCGACCCAGGTTGATGATCTGATCGCTGAGGCGCGAGAGGTGGTGGCCAATGGCGGCAGGCTGTTGGTGACGACGCTGACAAAGAAAATGGCGGAAGACCTGACCGATTATCTGTTCGAACTGGGCATGCGCGTGCGCTACATGCACTCCGAAGTGCACACGCTGGAGCGGATCGAGATCATCCGAGACCTGCGACTGGGTGCGTTCGATATTCTGATTGGCATCAACCTGTTGCGCGAGGGGCTGGACATCCCGGAATGCCAGTTGGTTGCGATCCTGGATGCGGATAAGGAGGGTTATCTGCGCTCTACCACGTCGCTGATTCAAACCATTGGCCGGGCGGCGCGGAATGTAGAGGGACGGGTGATCCTCTATGCGGATGTGATGACCAAGTCGCTGACCAAGGCGCTGGACGAGACCTCGCGGCGGCGGGAGCGGCAGCAGGCCTACAACATCGAGCACGGCATCACGCCGGCGAGTGTGAAGAAGGGTATCAGCGATATTCTGCAGGGCGTGTACTCACGCGATAGTCTGAACGTCGATACTGGCGTGCTGGGCGAAGGCGACCGCATTGGCTCCAATTTGGAAACGACGCTGGCCGATCTGGAGAAGAAGATGCGGGCGGCAGCGGCTGACCTGGAATTCGAGGACGCCGCGCGCTTCCGTGACGAAATCCAGCGGTTGAAGAAAATGGATCTGGGGTTAGAAGACCGCGGCTTTGGCCACAAGAAGGCCGGCAAGCCCAGCGTCGGCAACACAGAGATCGAGCGGATTTCGGCGGGTGCTAGGTCGGCTAGGGCGAGTACTGGTAAGCAGGGCAAGTCTGGCAAGGGGCGAAGGCGGCGGGGACAGTAACCTAATCGAGTAAGCCTATCTGGCCGAGCAAGGATGGCGTAGTCTTTCGCCATGTCTGGCTTGGGGGTTGTTGCGATTGAGTGATTGGTGGAACTGAACCAGTTCTACCATACCCGTGGAGGCCCCCAGGTGACCGCTAACAATCCGCATGAGGCCGTTGCTGCTGCGCTCAGCAAAGTTTCGCTATTTCAGGACCTGGATGAGAATGAGCGGCTGCTTTTAGCGCATAGTGTGCGTCGTTCAAATTTTAAGCCGGGCGAGGTGGTGGTGCAGCATCTGGATGAGGATGACGATGTCTATATCATTTTGTCGGGCACGTTGATCGCCTCCATTATCTCTCCAGAAGGCCGTGAGGTCGCGTTCGACCCTTTGGAAGAGGGGCAGTGTCCCATGGCGTGGTGTAATTTCGGTCGGTAGCGCGGGCTGAGCGGAGCCTCGCGTAGCTCAGGCGCAGCCCGCGCGGGCGGCTTGGCGGCCACGGTTGTTCTCCGGCTAAGGTTTGGTTTGCCGACCGACCTTTGACCAAGGAGACTAACCATGACCAAAGATACCCTATCAGAAACTGCAGCCCTGCGTGCGCTCTTGTCAGAAACGCCAGACACGCATGTGCTGGCTGAGATGCTGGGTTTCGTTGCCGACCGACTGATGGCCCTGGATGTTGATCAGCTCTGCGGTGCTGGCCTGCACGAGCGCAGTGTCGAACGGGAGAACCACCGAAACGGGTATCGCGCCCGGGCCTGGAATACCCGAGCCGGGACCGTGGATGTCCAGATACCGAAGTTGCGCAAGGGCACCTATTTTCCTGAGTTCCTGGAGCCACGCCGGGTGGCGGAGAAGGCGATGACCGCTGTTATTCAGGAAGCCTACGTTCAAGGTCTCTCAACGCGCTCAGTCGATGACCTGGTCAAGGCCATGCGTTGCCCGGCAGGCGTTTGCATG
>Ga0055584_100008485_pt1 | contig 10079 bp, 8 predicted proteins | sample OSDHelmetaG_FD_58716 | JGI IMG/M metagenome (GOLD analysis project Ga0055584, IMG submission 58716) | Pelagic marine sediment microbial communities from the LTER site Helgoland, North Sea, for post-phytoplankton bloom and carbon turnover... | ecosystem: Environmental > Aquatic > Marine >...
GATCACTTGGCGGCGAAAATCACTTTGTTGAGGTGTGTGTGGATGAAGCCAACTTCGTGTGGGTCATGTTGCATTCAGGCAGCCGCGGGATCGGCAATGCAATAGGTCGATATTTTATCGAGTTGGCTAAGCGCGACGTGCAGCGACAACAACTGCAGCTACCACACCGTGATCTTGCATATTTTCGAGAAGGCTCGGAGCATTTTGACGACTACATAGAAGCAGTCCAGTGGGCGCAGGACTATGCGACCAGCAATCGTCGTGAGCTAATGCGTTTAACTCTAGCTGCGATGAGCGGTGTGTTGCCAGCTTTTAAGGCGACGCGTGAAGCGGTGAATTGCCATCACAACTATGTCAGTAGTGAGCACCACTTTGGTCGAAATTTAATGGTCCCTCGCAAGGGTGCGATTCGAGCAGGGCTCGACGAGCTTGGCATCATCCCAGGGAGCATGGGGCCGGGTTCGTATATTGTGCGTGGAAAAGGCAATGCGCTCGCGTTTGATTCGTGCGCTCATGGATCCGGGCGAAGAATGAGCCGAACCGCGGCTAAGCGAAAATTCACTGCAGCCGATGTGACATTACAAACTGAGGGTGTCGAGTGTCGCAAGGATAAGAATATCATTGATGAGATACTCGCAGCCTATAAGGATATCGATGAGGTTATGGCGCACCAAGATGATCTTGTTGAGGTGCTCCACACACTCAAACAGATTGTTTGCGTGAAAGGCTAACAGCCAAAGTCGGGCCTTGTTCGTGGGTGTCATTTAGACCGCCTGGCGATATTGGTTTATCGCCAGGCGCTTGTTTTATGTAGCTATGGCCTCGAGCATGTGGTGGAGAAAAATCAGCTTGAGTCCTGCTTAGAACGAGAGAAGATCCACGCCGGGGCAAGCGCTATCAAGAACACTACGGCCAGCGCAATGAAACAATCTTGGAAGCCAAAGGTCAGTGCCTGTGCGTTTATGACTCTGGATAGATAAGCAAGCGCGAGTGATGTACTACTTTCGCCTGAGATTCCGAGCGCGTCGAGTTGCCGTGTGACGTCTTGCAATAAGGCTTGGCTAGTGGCGTTGGCTGCGGTTTGCGTCGCCGTTAGACCGTCTGCGTGGAAAGTTGTGCGTAGTTGCAGCCATACGACAATGAGATTGGTACCGACTGCACCACCGAGTTGGCGAATAAAATTGACGCTGCCTGAACCGCGACTTAGTTGACTGGGGTGCAAGGTGCTAAGCGCGCCAACGCTGAGTGACGGAATAATGAAGGCGAGCCCAAAACGACTGATACAAAAGAATGCCACGAGGGACCAAAATGGTGTGTTCACATCCGCGCTACTCATTGCGGCAATACCTAGCGCAAAGAAGCATAGACCAACCATGATTGGGATATGGTGAGGATACTTATCGGCAATCCGCCCGGTCAATGGCAATGCTGCCACCAGTAATAGCCCCGCGGGCATCAATACCAATCCGGCTTCCGTGGCTGAATATCCTTGTACCGTTTGCACGAATACTGGGACCACGTAGCTTGACGCAAAATTACCACCGCCGAATACGAATCCAACACAGAGCGCGGCCACAAATCGCCGATTGGTCCAGAGGCTGAAATCCAGCAGCGGATTACGAGAGTAAAGTTGTGCTACTACGAAGCAAATGGCGCAAATTGTACCGCCGCCGAACAACAGCAATATTTCTCCTGAGTTCCAGCCCGATCGGATGCCATTTGCGGTTGCAGTCATTAATAATGCCAGTGCTGCGCCGAGCAAAATATAGCCAATCCAGTCGAAATGCGGTAATGGTCCGGAGCGTTTTTGTGAAGGCATAAAGAACAATCCGCCCACCAGCGCAATTAGGCAGAACGGAACCGGCATGATGAAGATGAAACGCCATTCGAAGGCGTCGATGGCCATGCCGCCTACAGCTGGGCCTAGCGCGGGTGCGAGCACAACCCCAGAGCCATAGATGCCCATTGCTAGGCCACGTTTGTCAGGTGGAAATACCTGAAACATTGTCACCATGACCATCGGTGTAATGATGCCAGCGGAGAAGCCTTGCAGGATTCGACCGACAATTAGTACATCGATGGTCGGCGCGAACCATCCAACAACGGTGCCGACCAAAAACACCAGTATTGTGATGGTGAATGCGCCGCGTTGTCCGAATGCCTCTCCCATCCAATGATTGAGTAACTGGCTGACGGTCATGGTTGTCAAGAACGCAGTGGACATCCATTGCGCTTGATCTTGGCCAACGCCGAATGCGCCCATGACTTGTGGTACCGCAACGTTTGCGATAGTTGCGGAGAGCACCATGGCGAAGCCGCCCATCAATCCGAAAATTGTCACCAGCCATCGATAGTTTGGTCCGTAACGTTCGAATAAGACTTCAGCGGTGTCATTCATGAGATCAAGTATGCGGTTCCCGGCCTGCATTCAGCACCACTATGCACGGCATGACTGATGATCGTTATTGGCACTAGATGTCGCGTTTTTGCTGTCACCAGCTACGGTGCTGAGTCGCACACGCGTTGCTGACGAAATTCACGCGCGTGACTCAGCAGCGACATCCAGGTCGTAGCGCTTGGTCTTAGTCGAAGCCGTGAAAGCTGGCGACCTTGGCGAGTTCTTCGCGCTCGCTGACAAGGGTGTTCTCGATGGCATCCGGATCGGCGTAGCCAAGACTCATACCCGAGACCAGCACCTGTCTTTCGGGGATGTTCATGTGTTTGAAGATTGGCTCTTGGAACTGAATCCACGCCGCTTGCGGACATGTGTGCAAGCCGAGGCCGCGTGCCGCTAGCATCAGGGTTTGGATGTACATCCCGACATCCGCCCAGTTGCCGCGCGCTAGATAGCTGTCAATGGTGATGAACATGCCGACCGGAGCATCGAAGAACTTGAAATTACGCGCGCCTTGTTTAGCGCTGGCTTCGCGGTCGCCTTTTTGAATGCCGAGCAAGCCATACAGACTCCAGCCAACCCCACGTCGGCGGCTTTGATGTATGTCATGCCATTTCGCCGGGTAGTAGTCGTAGTCTTCGTAGGTTCGGGCTTTGCCACTTGCCGCGAGCGCCAGTACGTCATCCGTTATTGCTTGACGCACCGCGCCGGTGCAAACGTGCACATACCACGGTTGCGTATTGGTACCGCTCGGGGAACGTTGCGAGACTTCTAAGATCTTGTCGATGTCCGCTCTGGACACTGGTTGGTCGGTAAATGCGCGCATGGATCTGCGCGACTCAATTGCTTCGAAAACGTCCATTCAAGCCTCTTGATTACGTAGCTACGAAATTCTTGGTCAAACCCACAATTCTGACAGCTTAGTGACTTTCCACCCAGTCCAAGCTTTACTAGCTGATATCAGCGTGCGGGTCGCCAAGGTAGGTTGCGTGGCGCAAGCTCGAGCTGGCGCAATTTAGGTAGGCGCCGCGGGTCAACGGTATTGGGCTTAGGTAATGAGGCTTGGATTTGGATAGCAATGAGGTTGTGGCACTCGCGGGCACGGTTAATCCGGATCTCGCTGCGCGCCTGGGTTTTATCTACGAGCTGGATCGGCTGAAGAGCGTATTGCGGCAAAACGTAATTGCGGATGGCTCACGTAATGAAAACTCCGCTGAGCACTCCTGGCATCTAGCCATGACGGCGCTGGCGATGGCGCCCTATGCGAAGGAGCCAATTGACCTGACCCAGGTGATGAAAACGTTACTGGTGCACGATATTGTCGAGATTGATGCGGGCGACGTCGACATTTTTGATACTGCTGGTCGGGCCGACAATGAAGCCGCGGAGCAGCGCGCGGCTGAGCGAATTTTTGCATTGTTGCCGGAGCCGGATGGCAGCGAATTGCGACGGCTTTGGGACGACTATGAAGCTCAGTCTAGCGCCGATGCACGCTTCGCCTATGCCTGCGACCGGCTGCAGCCGTTCATGCTCAATCTTGCAGTTGGCGGGCGTACATGGGCGGCGAGAGGTGTCACCGCAACACAGGTAAAACAGATCAACAGCCGCATCGCTGACGGCTTAACCCATGTTTGGCCTACGGCTGAGATGATTCTCGACAAAGCGGTATCTGATGGGACCTTAGAGCCATAGCGCATCGCGGCGCTCGCTGACGATGCGCCAGGGCTCGTGCATTTGGCCTAAGCCTGCTTCGTCCAATAGCTCGGCGCCGCGGGAAACACCGGGCGGCATTCATCTCGAGTTGGCGACCCGTCAAGGGTGTGAGCAGCAGCTTTCCACACCGCATAGTGGGGCGCCGCTCGATGTTCAAGTCGGGCTTCTTCGCTCGCATAGACTTCGTAGAAGTGGTACACGTTTTCGTCGTTAACATTACGCAATACGTTGAAACGAATGCATCCCGGCTCGTCACGTTCCGAGCCGACCGCATCGGCCTCAATCGCGCGCAGGAATTCGTCGCGTAATTCGGGCTTCACCCGCACCGTCACCCATACTGCAATCATCGTTATCTCTCCGGCTAGATTGCTCGCTCGTTTGTGTCCCTATGATACGTCAGAATCACGCCGTGCTTAGGCGTACGCGGGCGTCAGCTAGCTGACGCAGCGAGTGTGTTTGTATCAGTGGGCATGGCGCCGGCGATGCATTTGCTTGCTAGGGGTGGGCAATTGCAGCCAAGATCGCGCATACTAGCGCGCTATTCGGTCACACTCGTGGTTCCGAAACTTCTAAATTCTCTTTGTTTCAAATTGACGTACAGCCATAGGGTTGGCGCCAGGTGTCCAATTGTCGCATGGCTATCAGGCTGGTGACTTCGCCTTGCGCGTTCAGTTTTTTGCGCGACGCGCGGAGTTCCTCATGCTTTCGATAGCAAATCTCACGATGCAGTTTGGCCCGAAGCCACTGTTCGACAATGTCTCGGTAAAGTTCGGTGATGGAAATCGATACGGGCTGATCGGCGCAAACGGTAGCGGCAAATCAACCATGATGAAGATCATGGGTGGAGACCTAGTACCTACAGCCGGGTCTGCAATCATTGACCGGCATCAGCGAATTGGTAAGTTGCGCCAAGACCAGTTCGGATTCGAGGAGTTCTCTGTCCTCGACACCGTCATGATGGGACACGCTGAACTGTGGGAGATCAAGGCCGAGCGCGATCGTATCTATGCGATAGCCGACATGACTGAAGATGATGGCATGAAGGTCGCCGAATTAGAGGTGGCATTCGCTGAAATCGACGGCTACAGCGCCGAAGCGCGCGCCGGCGAGCTGCTGCTCGGTGTCGATATTCCAATTGAACTGCACGAGGGCCTCATGAGCGCGGTTGCGCCGGGGTTAAAACTGCGCGTGCTGCTTGCCCAAGCGCTGTTTTCGCAGCCGGACATATTGCTGCTCGACGAACCAACTAACAACCTCGACATCAACACTATCCGGTGGCTTGAAACCGTACTCAATGAATACCAGAGCACGATGATCATCATTTCGCATGATCGGCACTTTTTGAACAGCGTATGTACACACATGGCTGATCTGGACTACGGCGAGCTGCGCGTGTTTCCAGGCACGTATGACGACTACATGACTGCGGCGACGCAAGTGCGTGAGACGATGATGGCGAACAACGCTAAAAAGCGTGCCGAAATTGCCGATCTGCGTGCTTTCGTTAGTCGGTTTTCGGCGAACGCATCGAAAGCGCGGCAAGCGACATCGCGCCAGCGCCAGATTGAGAAAATCAAGCTCGATGAGATTAAGCCATCCAGTCGCGTGAGCCCCTACATACGGTTCGATGAGGACAAGAAACTACATCGTTTGTCGCTCGAAGTTGAGCAACTCAAACAAGGTTACGACGGCGATGCTTTATTCCAAGATCTGAACTTGATGGTCGAAGCGGGCGAGCGCATAGCCGTAATTGGGCCAAACGGCATCGGTAAGACGACGATGCTAGAAACACTCGTCGGTAACATGGAACCGATGAGTGGCAACGTGAAGTGGTCTGAAAATTCGAACGTTGGTTACTTCGCCCAAGATCACAGTGAGCTGTTCGAGTGTGATCTGAACGTGTTTGAGTGGATTGGTCAATGGCGCCAGCCGAGTGATGATGAACAATCGCTGCGCGCAGTGTTGGGCCGCTTACTGTTTTCGCGTGAGCGCTTTGATCAACCGGTGCGCGCAGCGTCGGGTGGCGAGCAAGCACGCTTATTGTTTGCACGCTTGATGTTGCAAAAACCGAATGTAATGCTGATGGATGAGCCTACCAATCACCTCGACATGGAGTCGATCGAGGCGCTGAATCTGGCTTTGGAGCACTATCCAGGAACGCTGATTTTCGCAAGTCACGATCGCCAGTTTGTGTCTTCGCTCGCGACTCGAATCATCGAACTTACGCCGACTGGAATGACCGACTTTGGCGGCGACTATGAGCATTATCTACGAACGCATGGCGATGCAAATGTTGCGATGAAGGCTACTGGCTAAGCCAAGCTCCAGTTGCTGAGTATTGCGCGCACTGCGCTGACAAACGCTAAGGGCTGATCGAGCATGAGATGGTGCTGAGCGTGCGGTAGAAATACTCGCGGCGTACTTGCCGGTTGTAGAGTGGCCATGTAGTCCACTACCTCTGGCGTACATAGCGAGCTTTGCTCGGCGAACAACAATGCTGTGCGGCAACGGGCCGCACTTAAATAATCTCTGAACGGTTCACTGTGGCGTTCGCTGGTCAATGCGCTCGGGTCAAATTTCCAGGTGAAACCGGTCGCCGTGGCGCGTATCGAATGATGCGCAATATGTTCGATGATGAAGTCATGTTCGCAGGTTTGTTTAGGCTTGAGGCGAAAGCGCGCAATGGCTTCGGCGTAATTTGCGTACTCTCGCAGTGTGGTCGCGTTGATTGGCTGCATCGACTTGGGTCGGCTGACGTGCGGCGGCCTAACTGGCGCTTCAGCGATCACAAAACCACCAATGGCGTCGCCATATAGTGCGGTATGACGCATCGCCGTCAGCCCTCCGAACGAGTGGCCCACCAGGTAAGGCGCGCGTCGGTTTGGGCCGTAAAATCCAGCATCATGCATTACCGCTTCAATTTCGTCAGCACGTATGGTCGCGCTATAGCTATCGCGCCAAGCACTATCGCCCATGCCTGACAGGTCGATCGCGACTACCGGGCCGAGTGAGGTGAAAAATGGGGCGACAAAGCGCCACCAGTTGGCATGCGCACCGCCGCCGTGAACGAACATAATGCCGGCGGCGTCTGCGTTGGGCGCGGCACTTTTCCAGGCCAAATAGTGGATTTGGCAACCGTTAGCAGCAACCCAATTTGAACGCAGTGGCTGCGCACATGCTTCGGTAAACCAATTCGGTGCTAGCGTGTCTAGTTGAGCCAGGTCCATCGGTGCAAGGGCTAGGCTGCGTTCGTGCAGATTAAGTTCTGACATACGATTAACTATCTATTGTGATCGCGGTGCATACGCACGCTCTAGATGACTGGGACTCGCCGCGTCGCGATGGCTGCGGGCGAAACAACATCGAGGTCCAGTGGTACACGCCAACGCTCGGTCAGACGCACAACTGGTGGTTTAAGCGTTGGCGTAGCACGGTCGAGGCGAAAGCCTTCGTAGCCCTTGCTCATTACCTCGTTGCACTTATTGACGTATATCGGAAAGCCACCGATGTAGGGCATAAACACCCGTGGTCGCCCGGGTACGTTGGCGCCGACATACCATGAGCTGCACGTTGAGCGCAGCGACATCTCGGCGACCTCGTTGACATGGCTTATCCACGCGTCCTCATGCTCAATCTCAGCTTCGATTGTCTGCGCACCCACGTCGCGCATATGCGTAATACAATCCACCATCCAATCGACATGCTGCTCGATCGCTTGAATCATACTTGCCAGCACCGACGGGCTGCCTGGCCCGGTGATCATGAACAGGTTCGGAAATCCGGCGCTGGCGACACCTAAGTAAGTGCGTGGGCCTGCGCGCCATTTTTGCGTAAGTGACAAACCATCGCGTCCGATGATTTGCATCTTCTCGAACGAGCCAGTCATCGCTTCAAAGCCGGTAGCACAAACGATCGCATCGACCGGATATTCGATCCCACCAGTTACAACTCCTGCGCTACTTAGACGCTCAATTGGCTGTGCGGAAACATCCACTAGCTTTACATGTGCTTGGTTGTAGACCGCATAGTAGCCAGTGTCTACGCATAATCTTTTACAACCGAGTACGCTATCGGGGCACAGTAACTCAGCGATCTGCGGGTCGTTGACGATGCTTCGAATTTTGCGGCGGGCAAACTCTGCGACCGTGTCGTTGGCTTCTTGCTCGAACAGTAAATCCCCGTATGCACCGAGAAATGGCAAGCCGCCGCGCTCCCAAAAGGCACGGTATTGTTGCTCGCGTTGTTGCTCTGTTGCAGCTAAGGCCGGCTCGCTGTTAAACGGGAAATAGAATCCGGTCGGTCGAGCGCGCGCTTTGGCGCGTAGTTCTGGATAGGTGGCTTTGACTGAGGCTACATATTCAGGATCTAGCTTTTGGTTCCTAGCTGGGACCGTGTAGGTAGCGCTGCGTTGAAACACTGTTAACGTTTTTGCTTGCTCGGCTATCAGAGGAATCGATTGAATCGCTGAGGAGCCGGTGCCGATGACTGCTACTTCTAGTCCGGTGAAATCTACGCCTGCATGAGGCCACTGACCGGTGTGATAAATGGGCCCGTTGAATTCACCTTTGCTTACGAATTCGGGCACATTGGCAGCTGAAAGACAGCCGATCGCCATAATGCAAAATTGCGCTGTGACTTGGTCGTGCTGGTCGGTGCCAATGCACCAGCGATTGGCTTGCTCATCCAGCACGGCCGTTGTAACGCGTGTCTTGAAACGAATGTTGTTGCGCAACTCGTAGCGGTCTGCAACGTGGTTTGCATAAGCGAGGATTTCCGCTTGTGGTGAGTACTTTTCTGACCAAGTCCACTCTTGATCTAATTCTTCAGAGAACGAGTAGGAATATTGCATGCTCTCAATGTCGCAACGTGCACCTGGATAGCGGTTCCAATACCAGGTGCCACCGACGCCGTCCCCGGTTTCGTATACGCGCACATTGAGTCCCAAGCCGCGTAAACGATGCAGCATGTACATACCGGCAAAACCGGCTCCAACAACAACGACGTCGAAGTCACATGTTTCGCCTTGTTGCTCGCGTGCTGTAGTTGGGTTCGCGCTCGGGGTCTTGTTCACCGCTACGGTCCTCTCCAAAAGGGGCAATATTTAAGCGCCGCACTAGGCGTGTATTATTCGCTGCCCGCGCACATGTTACCGATACAATTGTCGGGGCCTGGAAACCTTGGGTGTTTGGCACCCAGCTGAATATGTACTGCACACGGGCTAGCCAGCTCACCGTGATTGGAAGGAATGTTCTGCATGGACTTTGAAACTTTAGTACGCGAACGTCGAAGCATTCGCGGCTATAAACCCGACCCCGTTCCTAAGCTCTTGATTCAAGAAGTGATTGAGCTCGCGACCAGCGCGCCGTCGTCGATGAATACACAACCGTGGCATTTGCACGTTGTAACGGGCGCTCCGCTTGACCGCATTCGCGCCGGTAACTCTGAGCGCAATCTAGCTGGGGTAAAACCGTCGCGAGAAATTTTAACTCATGGCGACTACGAAGGTGTTCATCGCAAGCGTCAAGTTGACATCGCCGTGCAGTTGTTTAAAGCCATGGGCATCGAGCGCCACGATGCCGAGCGACGCCAGGACTGGGTATTGCGTGGGTTTCGCCAGTTTGATGCGCCAGTATCTATCGTTGTGACCTTCGATCGGCAACTAGAACCCGGTGCCGTGAGTCATTTCGACTTAGGCGCCGTTGTTTATGGACTGGTGCTGGCGGCATGGAGTAAAGGCCTTGGAACGGTCATAAATGGCCAAGGAATCATGCAATCACCAGTAGTGCGCGAGCATGCCCAAATACCGCCAGACCAGATCATCATGACCTGCGTTGCTATGGGTTTTCCTGACTACGACTTCCCTGCAAATCACGTGAAGTCGACGCGCCGCGCCGCGCATGAAGTGGTAACTTTTGTTGGATTTGAGGAGCCTGCAGCAAGCGCCCAATGAGCGCCGTTAACGCTCAAGCGC
>Ga0055584_100008488_pt1 | contig 10077 bp, 7 predicted proteins | sample OSDHelmetaG_FD_58716 | JGI IMG/M metagenome (GOLD analysis project Ga0055584, IMG submission 58716) | Pelagic marine sediment microbial communities from the LTER site Helgoland, North Sea, for post-phytoplankton bloom and carbon turnover... | ecosystem: Environmental > Aquatic > Marine >...
CAAGGCATCCAATCTTGTTTTTACGGTGGTTGCGTCGTTGTCGCTTAAATATTTGTTCCAAACCCCCGTCCAGTAATAATCGGGAAAGCCTTCGTCTATCAAAAAGCTTTTAAAATAGTTGGTCCTATCTTCGTCAATAGATTCGGGGTAAAGCAAATCGGCCATTTCGGTAATCAATAAGTTAGGGTCTGCAGCATCCGGAATATTGTTCTTTACAAATAAAACCGTATCGAGCGTAGCATGGATTTCGCCACTCGATATGGTGTTTTTACCTTCAATTAAACTTTCAACGAGCCTGTACCGCCCTATAATGGTATTTGATGAAAACCAGTTTCTATCGTAAAGTGGTTCTTGGTAGTAGGCAGGATAACCAGCCACTTCTTCTGGGCTGTAAAGGCCCATACCGGAATAGATGAAATAGGAATTGTGCACAAATTTGTAGAAAAAATCGTTATAAAATTGTAGCGCACTGGTGTTGGGGTCGGGGTATGAGACATTGAACATGGCACATACTTCAGAAATTAATTGTAAAGGGCTTTTAATAATACTGCCAATGGTTTCGTCTGTGCTATCACTGTCATCGGCATCATAAAAATGTTCGCTGCAAAGCAGTGTTTTTACAACGGGTAAAATTTCGTAATCGTTATCAATTAACTGTTGGGCCAAAGGTGCGATGATGTCGTTTTCTACCTCTTCGTCCCAATTGCTTTTTACGAAATAACGATAAAGTCTCCGGCAATAAGATTTTGCGGTTTCTGGTTGGGCAAAAACCATGTCGATAAAATCTTCAAGTTCGTCCAATATCTCGGCTTCGGTACTTTTGCCCTCAATGGTGGCATTGTTAAAGGCGGCACTAAAGGTTTTGTTTTCGGGGTCGTGCAAATCAACATTGATATAGCTGGTGGGCAAGCCCGTTTCGGGGTCAATAATGCTTCGGTCTTCCTGAATTTTAAAACCGGAAAGCACCCTAGCGGCCTGCTGGATATCTACCTCGGTATAGTTGGTGTAATTGCCAGCGCCAATTTGTTCGCCTTCCAGAATGGTAAAGAGTTCTAAAAACTCCCTGGCATAATTTTCGTTGGGGTTGTTTTTGTTGTTTCGGGCATTATCTAGGTACTCCAACATAGCGTTATCTAGAGTGATTTTTTTAGCCAAGGTTTTTATGTTTCCGTAGGCATAAAAATCAAGTAAACGCAAGTAGTCGTAAAAGTATGTCGAGGCCCCGGCACCGTCGTCTTTGGCAACAGTAAAACAGGTATGGAAAAAAAACGAAAGTTTGTGCTTTAAACTGGTTTCGTTCATGGCATTGTACCACCACCAACCGGTTACGAGGGCCCGTTTTCGGGTTTGGTCGCCAAATGAGTTTGGTAGTTCCGACGATGATGTCCAGTATCCATCGGGAGCATCTGCGGGCAACGGGTCGAAGGGCTCGGCCAAGGCGTAGGTAGATGGCGTGGTTAAACTATCAATAGCATTCGCTGGGGTCATACCTACAAATTGATCCAGTTGGTTTTTGGTATAATTAAAAGTAGTTCGCCTAAGTAAATGCTTAGCTTTTCTTAAATCTAGATTACTGTTCAACGGATTTAGGGACGCCATATCGGTTATTTTTTACGCAATAATAAAAAAAGAATGATTTGTATTACAGCTATTTGTGTTTTTTTGAAGTAAAAACGGCTTTTCATCGAAAAAATTGTTTATTATGTATACAAAATATAAGAAAAAACTTTCACATAGGGTTTGATGGCAAATTTGTTTGCTTAGCCATATGCGCTTTAAAATGCAATTTGCGTAATCATTTTTCTAAAATATGCTTCAAATCACTACCTTTGCACTTCTCAAAATTCCAATAAAATTATGTTTAATAATTTAAGTGATAAACTAGATAAGGCCTTACATGTACTAAAGGGTCATGGAAGCATTACCGAGGTTAATGTCGCCGAGACTTTAAAAGAAGTTAGAAGAGCCTTGCTTGATGCCGATGTTAACTTTAAAATAGCAAAGCAGTTTACAAATACCGTTAAAGAAAAAGCACTAGGGCAAAACGTACTAACAACCTTGCAGCCAGGGCAATTAATGGTAAAAATTGTAAAGGATGAGTTAACCGAACTTATGGGAGGCGATGCAGAAGGTGTAAACCTTTCGGGCAATCCTAGTGTTATACTAATGTCTGGTTTACAGGGATCTGGTAAAACTACTTTTTCTGGTAAACTTGCCAATTACCTTAAGAACAAAAAAACAAAAAAACCGCTTTTAGTAGCCTGCGATGTGTACCGTCCTGCAGCGATAGACCAGTTGCATGTTGTTGGTGAGCAAATTGGAGTTGAGGTTTTTAGTGATAAAGGAAACAACGACCCTGTGGCTATTTCGCAAGCAGCAATTGCGCATGCCAAGGCCAATGGACATAATGTGGTAATAATAGATACCGCCGGTCGTTTAGCGGTTGATGAAGCGATGATGACCGAAATATCGAACATCCACAAAGCCATACAACCACAAGAAACCCTTTTTGTTGTAGACTCAATGACCGGACAGGATGCTGTTAATACAGCAAAAGCCTTTAACGATATATTGAACTTTGATGGGGTTATCCTTACCAAATTAGATGGCGATACCCGTGGAGGGGCAGCTATCTCTATTAAATCGGTAGTTAATAAGCCTATTAAGTTTATAGGTACGGGCGAAAAAATGGATGCCATAGATGTGTTTTATCCATCACGTATGGCCGATCGTATCTTAGGTATGGGCGATGTGGTATCGTTAGTAGAGCGTGCCCAAGAACAATTTGACGAGAAGGAGGCTAGAAAGCTCCAAAAGAAAATAGCCAAAAACCAATTTGGTTTTGATGATTTCTTGGGGCAGATCCAGCAAATCAAAAAAATGGGTAACATGAAAGATCTTATGGGCATGATACCTGGAGCTGGAAAAATGCTGAAGGATGTAGATATTGACGATGATGCCTTCAAAGGTATTGAAGCTATCATCTATTCTATGACACCTAAAGAAAGAGCTACGCCTTCGGTTTTAAATGCTAGTAGAAAAAAACGAATAGCCAAAGGGTCGGGAACGTCGGTGCAAGAGGTCAATCAGCTTTTAAAGCAGTTCAACCAAATGAGCAAGATGATGAAAATGATGCAAGGTGGTGGCGGTAAAAAGATGATGCAGATGATGAAAAATATGCGTTAATTGTAAAGTTTACGATTTCTTTACAGATATTAGATAATAATGACTGTAAGAAGAGTTTATAAAACACTTAGTAAAAAATAATTTTATTTCTTATTTCTTCTGAAGAAGAAAAAGAGATTGGGAAACTTAAAATAAATGACAATCTTAGACGGTAAAAAAGTTAGTAACGATATTAAGGAAGAAATTGCCGAACATGTAAAAGGCATGAAGGCAAAAGGCGAGAAAGTACCCCATTTGGCCGCTGTTTTAGTGGGTAATGATGGTGCCAGCATGACCTACGTTGGTGCTAAGGTAAAGGCTTGCGAACGTGTTGGTTTCGAGTCTACTCTTATAGAGCTGCCCGAGTACACTTCAGAAGAAGAATTGCTTGAAAAAATCAATGAACTCAATAACAACGACGATATTGATGGCTTTATAGTGCAGTTGCCGTTGCCAGAACAAATTGATGAACAGAAAGTGCTTATGGCCATAGATCCTGATAAGGATGTAGATGGATTCCATCCAGTAAACGTAGGGAAAATGGCCTTAGATTTACCAACTTTTTTACCGGCAACACCATACGGTATTTTAGAACTGTTGGAGCGTTACCAGGTAGAAACTTCAGGAAAGAATGTCGTGGTTATGGGAAGAAGCCATATTGTTGGCCGCCCAATGAGTATTTTAATGAGTCAAAAACGAACAGCTGGCGATGCCACGGTTACCGTGGTGCATAGCCGAACCAAAAATTTGGCTGAGATTACCAAGAAGGCTGATATTATAGTAGCAGCCATTGGTATTTCAGAATTTTTAACGGGCGACATGGTTAAAGAAGATGTTGTAGTAATCGATGTAGGTATTACCCGTGTACCCGATGCTACCAAGAAAAATGGTTATAGGCTGGCCGGTGATGTAGAGTTTTCTACTGTAAGCCAAAAGGCGAGTTATATTACTCCGGTGCCAGGAGGTGTGGGGCCAATGACTATTGCCATGTTGCTTAAAAATACGCTTTTAGCTAGAGAGCGAAGAAAATAGAAATTATATAATAACAACTAATTAAAAAAGGATTTTAAACCTAGGTTTGGTTTGAAATCCTTTTTTATTTTCGATATGGAAGTTTGTTGTTAAAGGTTTTTCTGGAGTCTGTTAAAAGTTGGTTGAGTTCTGTAAACTCTTCTTTTGTTAATTCGCGGTAAGTGCCTACTGGTATATCCATCTTTATATTCATTATTCTTATTCGCTTTAGAGTTTGTACCTCGTAGTTTAAATAAGAGCACATTCTTCGTATTTGACGGTTTAAGCCTTGGGTTAGTATAATTTTAAATTTATATGTGCTCAACTTTTTAACCTTGCATTTTTTTGTGGTTTTGTTAAGTTCGGGCAGATGGATACCACCAGACATGCGTTCAATAAATGTTTGGGAAATGGGCTTGTTTACCGTTACTATATATTCCTTTTCATGATTGTTACTGGCTCTTAATATTTTGTTTACAATGTCACCATCATCTGTCAAAAGAATTAAGCCTTCACTGGGTTTGTCTAATCTACCAATGGGAAAAATGCGTTTGTGGTAATTAATATAGTCAATAATATTGTCCTTTTCTACCGTGGTGTCTGTAGTGCATACAATGCCAATAGGTTTGTTAAAGGCTAAGTAAACAAACGATTCTTTGGTGTTCTTTACTGGTTTTCCATCAACGGCAACCTCATCGTTTGGGGCAATTTTGGTGCCTTTTTCAGGAACGAGACCGTTTATGGTTACTCGCCCTGCTTCAATAAGTTTGTCGGCTTCTCGTCTAGAACAAAAGCCAACTTCACTTAAATATTTATTAATACGTTTTAATGCTGTATCTGCCATGAGTCAAAAATACAATAAACTTAAGCTTTAAGAAAGTCTAAAATATGTTGGTATATTTTTTCGGATTTAAGCCTATGCCCCAAACCTATAGTTTTAATAAGTTTGGAGTTTTTATAAACACGATGGATGTCTAGGGCTTCTTTATATGAAATGATTCGGTCTTTTCTATCGTGGATAATAAGGCCTTGGGCCTCGATGTTAGAGAAGAAATTTTCAACGCAATAGTGCTTGGGCAAATGCTTAAAGTGTTTAAGGTAGTATTGGTCTATGGCTTTTTCAACAGTTTTGTTATACCCCATCATTTTAACATAATTGGCAACCGAAATAGCAAGATTTGAAGGTGCTCCCAATAAAACCATTTTTTTTACGCAGGGCATGTCGTGGTTTTCTAAGGCGATAATGCTAGCAGTACCTCCAATAGAATGTCCAATAATAATTTGCGGGCTAAACTCTTTAACAGCTGCATTTATGGTTTTGGCATATAAGGGTGCGTTAAAAATATTGTTTCCAGAGCCCCCATGTGCAGGAGCATCAATGGCTACAACGTTATACTTTTCTTGTTTTAAAAGTTCTATTAAATCTTTCCAACGGAAAGAATTGCTATCCCAACCATGGGCCAAAAGCACGGTTTCTTTATGGCCCTTCCATTGGTAGGTTTTTATGTAAAAATTGTTATAGCGTAAATTTTTTTGAGTGGCCAAGTTTAAGTATTGTAAGGCTTCTTGGTTTAGTTTGGCATTTCTTGGTTTAGAAAATATATAAACGGCAAGTTTAGCTGCTAAATTTGGCGAGATGTAACTTAGTAGGTTTACAATAGCACCTATTGTTTTAATGTTGTTCATTTAAATTATGGGTTTTGCAGTTTATGAAGAAATACAAGATTCTAACAGCAAGACTGCTGTTTTAACATGTGCCAATGGATGGGTATTGATATTCTTGCTTTTATATTTTGTCCTGTTTCTGGTACTATCTTGTTGATGTTATATGTTATAATAAACAATTTTTGGCCTTGTGATTAATGGTCTTTCATAGGCTTTTTCTTTATCATGCCGCCTTTTAAGTCTTTAACCATGCCCATAATAATAAAGGCTTTTTTGTCTATTTTGTCTATTTCGGTTTGTAATTTTGCTAACTCTAACCGTGTAACAACGGTGTAGATAATATCTTTATCGTAGCTTTCGCCACTTCTACCATAACCGCCCTTACCAGCGTAAATCGTGCAGGCGCGCTGTAGTTTTTGTATAATCATTAGCCGAAGTTCTTCGTGTTTGTTAGAAATAATAGTTACACCTATATACTCTTCAACACCATCAACAACAAAATCTACTGTTTTGGCAGCCGATAGATAGGTTAAAATAGCGTAGAGAGCCACTTCTATAGATAGGACATAAGCTCCCACCGAAAAAATAATAATATTGATAATAAGCAGTACGTCTCCTATGGTTAACGATAGTTTTCTACTTAAAAAAATAGCCATTACCTCGGTGCCATCAATAACGCTACCGCCTCGCATAGACATGCCAATGCCTAGGCCTAGGAAAAACCCTCCAAAAACAGCAATTAATAGTTTGTCGTCTGTTATAGTAGGGTACTCAACAAAATGCACTACAATAGCTAAAAAGGAGATGGCTGCAATACTTTTTAGAGCAAATTTTTTACCAATGGTACGCAAGGCCAGAATTAAAAAAGGGGTGTTTACCAAAATTAAAAGAACAGCAAGTTGAAGTGATGTTGCATGTTCTAATAATAGTGAAATACCGGTGGCCCCACCGTCAATAAATTTGTTGGGCAATAAAAAGCCTTTTAGGCCAAAACCAGCAGAAAATACACCGATTATTATTAAAAGATATTCTTTAAAGGCGTGTACTATCTCTACTTGAAACCTTCTTACCAAAGGCACTATTTCTTTTTTGCTTATTTTTTTTTGCGATTGTTTTTTTTCAAGCCTTTTTCTGGCAATATCAACTAATAGTTTTGATAGAAATGGATTCATTAATTATGTTGTGTTTTAGTGCGACCAGTTTATAAAGAAATATTTAATCTTTGCTTGGTCTGGAATGTGTGTAGGTTCAAACTTTAATTGCATGTCGAACCTTAAATTAGAGGGCAGTTCTTTTTTGTCTATGGTAAAGGCAGCGTTTATCTCGTCTACACCAACAACGACCGAATTTATTAAGTTGCTAATTCTCGATATGTTGTAATGGTCTTTTATGTCTTTAAAAGTACTAGCAGTATTTAAGCCCTTATCGGTTTTAAAACGGCTGTCTAAAATATGGATGCTACTGATGGTAGATGTCGAGTCTAAAGCGTGTTTTGGCGTAAGCGTTAGTAATTTTTCTCCTCCTTTTTCAAAAATTTCTATACGGTTTGCTTGTCCTAAAAACTCGTCGCCACTTATAGATTTTACAATAGAATCGTTAGGATAAATAGTTTCTAGGTCTTTAACCTGAGTAGAGTCTGTTAATAGCCCAATATGCTGTTTGGAAATTTCAAAAGGGTTGGGCTGTTTGTTGCAACTCGAAAAAAGAACGATGGCCAATAAGCCTAAGATTGAAAAACGCATTAATGATTTGGTTTTAAGTTATTAAATATCGGTAAACTGATTTATTTTTTCATCATTTTGGTTAAAATACCAAAAACGCTTCTAATAAAAGTAGCGCTGGTTAGCACTTTAACAATAGGGTTTGTTTTTGAGCTTCGGCTAGAGGAACTTCGTTTTTTAGAAGCTGCTTTTTTTAAGGCTCTTTGTTCCTGTTCGGCTTTTTCTTTGGCTTCTTTGGCTTCAGCCTGTTTTATTTTACTGTTCAGTATTTCGTAGGCACTTTCTCTGTTTACCGTTTTGTTGTATTTTTTTGCCAATGCCGATTTGGCCAAAAGTTCATCTAATTCGACTTCCGAAAGCACATCCATTCTACTCATAGGAGCTCTCATCATAGTGGCAGCCAAAGGAGTAGGGCGGCCTTTTTCATCGAGGGCTGAAACAAGAGCTTCGCCAATACCTAATGAGGTTAGCATTTCGGTAGTATTATAATAATCGGAATCTGGATAGTTTTGGGCCGTAAGCTTAATGGCTTTTCGGTCTTTAGCCGTAAACGCACGTAAGGCATGCTGTATTTTTAAACCTAATTGCCCTAATACTTCTTCGGGAACATCGGTAGGGTTTTGTGTTACGAAATACAAACCAACACCTTTGCTTCGTATTAGCTTTACAATACTTTCAATTTGGTTTAATAGGGCTTTTGAAGCTTCGTCGAAAATTAAGTGGGCTTCGTCTATAAACATAACTAGCTCTGGCCTGTCACTATCGCCTTGTTCTGGAAATGTGGAATAAATCTCGGCCAACAAACTCAACATAAAAGTAGAAAATAGTTTAGGCCGGTCTTGAATATCTGTTAATCTTAGTATGTTAATATAGCCTCTGCCATCGTTGTCTATCCTTAATAGGTCTTGGGGGTCGAACGAGGTTTCGCCAAAAAACAAATCGCCACCTTGTTGTTCAAGTTCTACTATTTTTCTAAGAATGGCTCCAGTTGAAGCAGTAGAGATGCGTCCGTAAGATTCTGTGAATTCTGCTTTGCCTTCTTGAGTTGCATATTGCAAAATCTTTTTAAAATCCTTTAGGTCTAAAAGGGGCAATTTGTTATTGTCGCAGTATTGAAAAATTACAGAAACGATACCGGATTGAGTTTCGGTTAAATCTAAAATACGTGATAATAAGACGGGCCCGAATTCGCTAATGGTAGCTCTTAGTCTAACGCCATTTTGTTCCGAAAGGGTTAAAATTTCAACAGGAAACGATTTGGCTTCGAAAGGGAGTCCTATTTTTTGGTGGCGTTCATCAATTTTTTCATGCCCAGAGCTGGCTTTTGCCAAACCGCTTAGGTCGCCTTTAATATCCATTAATAGAACCGGAATACCTTTTTCGCTTAGATTTTCTGCTAGAACTTGTAATGATTTTGTTTTTCCAGTACCCGTAGCACCGGCAATAAGCCCGTGGCGGTTCATAGTTTTTAGAGGGATTTTAACATGTGCTCCAGTTATGGTTTCGCTATTTAACATGGCTGCGCCTATAGGAATGTAATCCCCTTTTGTTGCATAACCTTTAGCAATATAGTTGTAAAAAGTTTCCCTTATATTCATGTCCAATATTTTGGATAAAAATACAGGAAAATAAAAAAAATCTCTTGTTTTTTATTCTATTTTCTATAAATAGCGGGTTTAGGCTTACCTATAAGCTTCGTAAATAACAAGAATGTTGTCTTTGCGGTTGGTAACGTTAATGGTAAAACCGTCTGCATTAAAACTGGTAACCGAAGCGGCTGTTAACCCTAAATTATCACCGTTTTGGTTCGAGTATCTAATGCCTATAGCTTTAGAGCTAGAAGCATATCTAGAAATATCATTAATGGAATTACCGCTACCACCAATATAAATAACTTGCTGGTTTATAGAGCCACTGTTATTTGTGGCATAACCTATAGAGGTTCCAAAAGCGTTTTGGTAACCCCCGTTATTGTCGCCTACATTGTTGTCTGTATTTAGGTCATAACCTTCAACATTGGCGTGTGCAGAAAATTTTATGGAAGATGGTTTAAAGGGTAAGCCAGAAATGGTTTTAGTACCGGTTTTATTAATAATAAAACTTCCTATATAAACTGTAGGTCCTAAATAAGCACCCGAATCGCTGCCCGAAGTTAAAATATTGCCAGAGTCGGTACTAACAATTGTAGGATCTGTGTTTATGGCAATCCAACTAGGAGTTGCAGGAGTGCCAGAATTGTATTCAAAAAGGTTTAGGGTTGTATTAAAAACAAGCAACCCTTTTGCAGGGTTGGTAATACTGTTTCTTTGTAATGTTGTTAAACGTGGTACTAAAACACCTTTGTCTGTAGATTTAACATCTAAAATAGAAGATGCGTCAGGGTTTGTTGTACCAATTCCTACTTGGGAAAAACCATAGCACATACTAAAAATTAGTACTAAGGGTAATACTATTTTTTTCATAATTAGGGAACTTTGGAGGCTATTTAATAGCAAATGGTAAGAGCCAAATTTAA
>Ga0055584_100008489_pt1 | contig 10077 bp, 9 predicted proteins | sample OSDHelmetaG_FD_58716 | JGI IMG/M metagenome (GOLD analysis project Ga0055584, IMG submission 58716) | Pelagic marine sediment microbial communities from the LTER site Helgoland, North Sea, for post-phytoplankton bloom and carbon turnover... | ecosystem: Environmental > Aquatic > Marine >...
CGGCGTCGACCTCGGTCACGCGGGTTTCACGGCGCAGGTCGATACCGGCTTCCGCGTAGTTCTCCGGTCCGGCGAGGAAGAGGCGCTGAAACTCGGGAATCTCTCCCGCGATCACATACGGAATACCGCACGGTGAGTAGGCGACGTCCTCAAACTCAGTGCAGATGATGACCTCTGCATCGGGGTTGGTCCGCTTGGCCATGGACGCCGCGCTGATGCCAGCCGCACCGCCACCAATGACACAAATCCGTTCGGGCATTCGGTCCCCCCTGAGTTTCTCGATAACGAACGCTACTCCAGCCGCAGGAGTGTCCGCTAGCCCTCGGAGTGCACTTCGTAGGCGACTTCCGGCGGCTCCGCCAGGGTGTTTGTGACCCAGCAGAAGCGTTTTGCACGCTCAACCAGAGGCGCCAGCTCGTCCTCGGGGAGGCTGGAGTAGACGGAAACCTCATACCGTCCGTAGCGTGGTTCTCTTCCTGCTCGAATTGCCGCGACGCCCACCCTCAAATCCGGTGGTAGTTCGATGTCTCTCTTATTCGCCGCCCAGGCGATGGCCAGGCAGAAGCACGAGGCCAGCGCCGCCGTGAGGAGTTCGGTGGGCATCGGCCCGGTGTCGTCCCCGCCCACCGACGCCGGTTCGTCCGAGCGCAGCACATGCCCGCGTCCGGAGACCTCCGTCGTGAATCCACCGCGCCATTCCGCGGTCCACACCGTTGGCTCGTCGCTCACATGACCTCCGCGTAGAACCGTTCATGGGCCTCGGCTGCCGCCTCCCAGCTGAAGCGGGATGCCGTCGTCTGCCCACCCTGAGTGATCGTTGCGTGACGCGCCCCCGTGCCGAGCACCTCACCCAGGGCCGCCGATAGCCGGCGAATATCTCCCACCGGGACCATCAGGCAATCGCCGCCATCGGAGAAGTGCTCCCGGAAAACGGGCAGATCAGTGAGGACAACGGGGCACCCGGCGGCCATGGCCTCCACGGCGACCAGGCCGAAGCCCTCCTTCATCGATGGCATGGCCAAGGCATCGGCGCCGCGATAGAGCGCGGGCATGTCCGGGTCGTCGATGCGCCCCATCGCCACGACGTCGGATCCATCCGCGCCGGAGTCGACCCGAAGGCCGAGACGGTCCGCTTCGCCGTGCCACGCGTCGCGATAGTCACGGTAGTCAAAGAGCGTTTCCCCGCCCGCGATGGCGAGGACCGCATTCGGGTGGGTCTCTTTGAGGAGGGCGAACGCTCGAAGCAGCTCAAGGCTGCCCTTGCGCGGCTCGATTCCGCCGACGGCGAGCACCACCTGACGGCCGCCCCAGCCGAACCGGGAGCGGGCATCCGCGCGCGTGAGGTCCGGAGCGCGGAAGCGGTCGGCGTCGATGCCGTTCGGGATGACCACCGACTCAGCGCCGAACTGATCCTCAAGCTGGTCGGCCCAGTAGCGAGACACGCAGATCACGTGATCGACCTTCAGGATCGACGCTCGCTGACAGGCGTCCAGCACCGGGCTTCGGAACTCATCGACATGATGCACCGTCCGCACGATCTCGCCGGTGCGGCCCTCGGTACGAAGCGACAGCAGCGAGCGCGCCGACAGGCAGTCCTCCGAATGCTCGACGTCGACCGGGCCGGCCTCGCGCAACCCGCCTGCGAGGGCGTCGGCGTATCTCAGGATGCGCCGGTCGATGTCTTCATCGTCACGGCGCTCCACCGGTACCAGGTGTACGGGCACGTTCGGTTCGCGGAAGAAGCCCGCACCATCAACCGACAGCGCCCACAACTCCATGTCATGCCCGCGCTGCTGAAGCGCTTCGGCCAAGGCGAGGGCATGCACCACCCCGCCGCGCGGCTTCGTCGAGTAGGTGAGCAGACGGATCCGCAACGCGGCTAGGCGATCGCCGCGGCCGCAAGGCGCGCCGCAATCGCGTTGCTGGCGCATACCGTGACCCCGGCCGAGGCGAGCGTTTCCTCTTGGCCGGTCAGCGGTTGGGGGTCATGGTCGGTGCCGAGCACATGCGCGATCACCGCCATCTCCGGCCGGGCCGAGAACACCGGCGCGAGGGCTGCGACAAGTACCCCGGCCGGATCGGGATGACTGCCGTGTCCGAGAACGACGTCGAACAACAACACGGCCAGTTCCGGGTCCTCGAGTTGGGCGAGGATCTGCTCGGCTCGGGCCTCGGGGTCGATCATGGGGTGGGGTCGGCCGCGGGTGTACTCCTCCTCGCCCAGGTCGATGCATGCGTGGCCGGTCGGTGCGACCGAGGTGTCCAGCGGCCGCGCGTTTCCGGCCGGGGCGTTCGTTCGTACGTCGCCGACCAGCTCGGCAAGAATCGCCGCCGCTTCGCCGCAGAGCGTCCCGCCGGAGAAGAGCCCACGGACCACTCCGGGGCGCGGTTCAAGCGCCATAGGCTCGGCAAGCGGGGCGGCCTTCGCCCCCGCGGCGGCGGCCGCCATCCGCGCAGCTTCATCCAAGGTGGCGACTACCTCGACACCCTCTGTCGAGCCGGCACCTCCGCCGACAAAGCAAGCGACAGCGGGTTTGCCGGTGGAGCCGAGGGCGCCGACGACGGCCTCGGCTACGGAGGGTTCGGGCGGCTTGCTGACGCAGAGGATGACTCGCGTGTCGTCGTCGGCGGCGAGGCGGGCGATGGCGTCGAGCATCGTCCGGGCGCCGATCTGCTCGTACAGGTCGCGACCACCGGTTCCGTAACACTGGGTGATACCGCTGCCGAAGTGTTCAAGCAGCACGGTCGCCTCCTGTGCTCCGGTGCCGGCGGCGGCTACCACGCCGACCGGTCCAGAAGCGACGGTGTTCGCGAAACCGAGCCCGACGCCGTCCACGATCGCCGTTCCGGCGCCCGGTCCCATGACGAGCTTGCCGAGGCCGGACGCGCGGTTCTTGAGCGTTTCTTCAGCGTCGAGCGAGACGCCGTCGCTAAAGAGGAGTACATCCATTCCGGCACCGAGCGCCTTGTGGGCATCGAGCGCGGCGTATTCGCCGGGAACGGAGACGATCGCGAGATCGGCGTCGACGCCGCGGAGGCTGGGCGCAAGGGGCATGGGCAGGCCCTGTTCGGACACGGCGGCGTCCTCCAGGGCCGCGCCCGCGACCAGTAGCCCGGCGTCCGCTGCTTCTCCCTGGACGATGATCACGAGATCAGACGGTCTGGCGGCCTCCAGATCCGGCGCGTCGAGGGCCAGATTTCGGGCTTCCTCGATGTTGGCAGGGGTGCCCATGAACGCGAATGCGCGATCCACGCCGTCGACCGCCTGGGCATCGCGAGCCGCGCGCATCATCTTCGCGCTGTCGGCCCAGCGGCCAGCTTTCACCTCGACCGCGATCATCGGCCTACCGCCACTCCGGAGCGACCGACAAGCAGCGGTTCGGCCTGTACGCCAAGCGCCTCGTCGTCGGTCTCTCGCGCCCTCAGCAAGGTCGCCTGCGCGCCGTCCATGAGCACTGCCCCCGGTCGTAGATGAATGAAAGGTGATGCCTGCGCGATGGCATATGCACCGGCCTGGCCGATCCACAAGAGATCGCCCGGCCGAACCGGTCCGATTTCAACTCCGCGAGCCAGCACATCGTGCTGAAGGCAGAGTGGGCCAAAGATCTCCGTGGGCCGCGCCGCCCCGGTCCTCGGATTTGCCGCGCTGACGGGACTGCGTTTCCACTGTACGCACGGCACTTGCGTGATCCCGGCATCGACCACCGCCGCCCCCGGGCCTCGCCTCGCTACGACTTGCGTCAGCAGCCAGCCCGCATCGCGCACAAGGGCTCGGCCGGGCTCGAGGATGAGGCGACGCCGGTTCGGTCCAAGCCTGTGGTTCACCGCGGCGACGTAGCGATCAAGATTCGGGCCTGCGGCGGGCCAGCCCCCGCCAAGATTGAGCCACTCGACGCCGCCGATCGCATCCGCAATCGTGTCCGCATGCGCCGCCGCTTCCTGGAACCGTGAGACGGGAACCGGGTACTCGACGGTGACCGAGTGGATCGGAGGCCCGGTAGGGGGCAGATCGCCGAGTTGGTAGGCCCCGAGATGGATGTGAATTCCCGCCACGTTCACGCCTGCATCACGCAGCCACTTCGCCGCGGCTTTCGCCTGCCGTGGGACGAGGCCGAAGCGGTCCCGACCGATGCGATCGGGCGGAGTGAGCCGCAACCCGACGGACGCATTTCCCGAGGCGGCCCATGCCAGGTCGGCCACCAGGCGGACCTGCTCGAAGCCGTCCACGATGAGCATCGCACCCTCCCGCAGGGCCTGCCGGATTTCATCCGCGGTCTTGAACGGGCCGTTGAAGATGATTTCGGAACCGGGAACACCGGCGCGTCGAGCCGCCCGATATTCGAACCCCGAGGCGACCTCGGCCCAGCAGCCTGCGCGGTGCAGTCGCGCGATCACGCCCATCAGCGGGTTGCACTTCATGGAGAAGGCAACGGTGTCGTCGTCGCTCCACGCCGCCTGAAAGCTGCGGCCGGCTTCGGCGAGGGCCGGGCCGTCGAAGACATACAGCGGCGTGCCGAAGCGGTCGGCCAGTTCTGAGGCATTGGCCGGGGTGGGTGGGCTCGCGCTGCTCATGCGGCCTGCGCCTCCGGCAATCGCGGCCAGACTTCGTCCCCGACTCGGCCGACCTCTTCGAGGTGGGGATACCCGCTCGCGATCACAAGATCGATCCCCGCGGTACGGTAGCGATCGAGCCACGAGGCCACCTGATCGTACGAGCCGACCAGCGCGGTCCCTGCGCCGCCGCGGACCTCGCGGACGCCCGCCCAGAGCCCCGGCGCCAGCCACCCCTCGGAGTCCGCGTCAAGAAGGTTCATACGGCGTTGACCGATCGAATCGAATGCGGCGAATTCACGCGAGCGATCGTCCCTGACCTGGGAGCGTGAAAGCAATGCTTCGGCCGCCTGCCGCGCGTCGTCCTCGCGCGCCCGGGCGATGATGTGAATGCGAAGGCCCATCCTGATCGCCCGCGTCGCGGCATGCCGTACTTGCGTCACGCGGGCGGCGATCTTCTCGGGCGGCTCACCCCACATCAGGTAGGTGTCGACGTGATCGGCGACGAGGGCGAGCGCCGCATCGGAGGCGCCGCCGAGATAGAAGGGGCCATCGAAGCGAGGTCGCACCGCGTCGACCAGCGCGCGCACCTTGGCGTAGCGTCTGTCGTGGGACTGCTTCGGCGTGCCATACCCGGTGTCGGGACCTCCTCCGGCGACGAGGTTGATGGCAATGCGCCCGGGCGCGATGCGCTCCAGGGTTTCGATCTGGTGCGCGGCCAGCCCAACCTCAAGCGGAGCGGGATTCACCGCCACAATCAGCCGGATGCGCTCGGTCGCGGCCGCTAGACCCGCTGCGGTTGTCCAGCTCTCCATGAAAGGCGCCTCAGGGGAGAAGGAGTCGTTGACGATCCCGGTGGGGATCAGAATCTCTTCCGCGCCCGCGTCTTCGGCGGCGCGCGTCACCTTCAGCAGGTACCCGAAGTCCGGAGCTCGTTCGGGCAGCCGGGTGCCGAGAAAGTGGCCGTCGCCCTCCGACGGGCAGTACCAGGCGAATATCATCGTGGAGACGTCGTCATGTCGTGGCGGCCGTCCCGATCGGACGGGTATCGAGAAGGCGCGCGAGTCGATTTGCTCGCTCGGTGTCGGCGCCGAGGAAGAACTCTCGCACGCCATCGCGATAGATGCCGCTCGCGGCCTCTTTGATCGCCTCGTCCCACACTTCGGCGAGGCGCTCCAGGGCCTGGGGCCGAGGGTCGGAGATGTTGATCCTGATCGTGTCGAGGGCCCCCGATTCTCCAAGGCCGTCGCCCGGGTAGATCGCGACCTTGCGGGCGCAAAGCGCCACCGTCAACTCCTGTGCGGTGACCCCCAGCCGCCCCACGTCCACGACGCACGAGAACCCGTAGTCCGGTCGTACCACCGGCGTCGCGATGGCGCAGAGTGCGTCGAGGTTGCGCCGGATGACGGCTTCGCCCCGCTCCAGCCATTCGTCGTCGTTGAGCGCGGCGGCGGCGCCCGCGTGCGCGATGGCGCTGGTGTTCAGGCGCACGGCGGCGATCTTCACCTGCAGCGCCGCCCGGATGAGGTCGGGTGGTCCGGCGAGGGCCCCCAGCCGCGCGCCCGCCATGCCGAAGCCATGGGCGAGGCCGCTCGTCGCAAGCACCATCGAGCCTGGAACCTCGGCCGCCAGCGAAGAGAGATGGTGGTGCTTCACCTCGCGGTTGATGCGGTGTTGTGCGTGGGTCGTGTCGCTGAGCAGCACGATGCCGTGGGCGGCGGAGAGCTCGAGCAGCCGGACCAGCTCGTCACGGGTCTGGACGGTCCCGAACGGGTTGATGGGATCGCAGACGACGACCATCTTCGTGCGGTCGGTAACCGCCTGCCCCACACGCTCGGGATCCAGGCGCCAGCCGGAGTCGGCGTCGAGATTGACCCAAACCGGTTCGGCACCGGCCAGACGAAGCGCGGGAACGAAGTGGAAGTACCCGGGATCGGTGACGATCACCTCATCTCCCGGATCGAGGCAGGCGAGCGCGGAATACCCGACGCCCGCCTGTGCGCCTTCGGTTCCGATCACCTCGAAATCATCGCCGCGTTCTCTCCCGAAGAGCTTCTCTGCGAAGAGATCACGTAGGTCGTGACTGAGATCCGGGGAGTAGGGGCCCACGGTGCGTTCGTCGACCGCCGCCCGCATGGCCGAGAGCGCCTTGGGGGATGGGCCGATGTGGTTCGCCAGCCAGCCGAGATCCGCCCATTCCTCGCGATCCAGCGCGATGCGCCCATCGCGGTAGATCTCCGATGGATCCCAGCCCAGGATGCGATACGCGTCCCGGTAGGTCATGTAGTTGCCGAATCCCTGCGGGTCGGCGAGGACTGCGCGGGCGCGCTGCGAAAGCGCCCCGGACTGCCGGGCATCACCACCGCGCCACGTGAGTACCGACGGCCGGGTGCTCACGCCACGATCCGGGTTCCGGCGGCACCCTTGAGGGCTTCCATTCCGAGCTCCAGCGACGTGATCAGGGCGTCGCGCCCACCTCGCTCGACGAAGTCGGCCGCCGCCGCGATCTTGGGACCCATGCTGCCCGGCGGGAACTGACCGTCGGACAGGTGCCGACGTGCCTCGGCGACAGTCATCTCGCTCACGGGGCGCTCCTTATCGGTGCCGAAGTCAAGCATCACCGCGTCCACGCCGGTGAGCAGCATCAGAGTCTTTGCTCCTACGAGCCGGCCGACCAGTGCGGCGGAGAGGTCCTTGTCGATGACCGCTTCAACTCCGCCGAGCGATCCGTCGCTGCGCGCGACCGGCACGCCGCCGCCGCCGCAGGCGATCACGATGGCGCCGGACTCCAGGGCTGCCAGGATCTGTTCGGCTTCCAGCACCTCCTTCGGGTCGGGCGACGCGACGACGCGACGCCAGCCGCGTCCGGAATCCTCGGCAACATTCCAGCCGCGGGCGTGTGCGAGCCGTTTGGCACGACCCTCGGGGAAGAACGGTCCGATGGGTTTCGTCGGATCCTCGAACGCGGGGTCGGTGGGGTCGACGACCACGCGGGTCATGATCGCGGAAACGGGTTGGTGCGCGCCCGCCGCGTGCTGGACGTCGTCAATCGCCTCGGCGAGCAGATACCCCAGCTGTCCCTGAGTCATCGCTCCCAGCGAGTAGAGCGGCTGGAGAGGCAATTCCGGCGCGACTGCCTCCTGGGCGATGGCGAGCGCGCCGACCTGTGGGCCGTTGCCATGCACCACGAGGACGCCGCGACCCTCGCTCGCGATAGCCACGATCTGCTTCGCAACCTCGGCCGCGCGCTCGCGCTGCCCCGCCTCTCCAAGGCCCCCCTCAGGGGCCAGAGCGTTGCCACCAACCGCAAGTACGGCTGTATCGACCATAGGCACCTCCCGATGTCGAAGGGATCAAACCATGATCGAAGGGTCCCGCGCATCAGTCATCTGCGGCGCCGACGGGCGTACAGACGGCTGGATCAAGGAACAAGGCTCGGGCCGTGCAATCTGAGGTTGCGCGCAGGTGTCGGCGGGCGGATACTTCCCGTAGTTTCACGACATATCACGTCGGCGGGGCGTCCACCGCCATTTCATCGATAGGGCCTCCCACCGGCACGTCAGCACACAGAGCCGGGAGGCAAGCGTGGCCAAGATCGATGGACCGAAGCCCGAAGAGGGTCAGCAGCTCTACGACATCGAAGAGAAGCTGTTCCCCGACATCCAGGCCGAGCCAGGCCAGGAGTCATGGACATTCATGCACACTGTTCCCTACGAGGGCTCCGTGGGCCTCGTCAACCTTTTGACGACGACCCGACTGGTCCGCAAGGGCTTCAAAGTGAATCTGGTGCTCTATGGACCCGGTGTGCTGATGGCATCCGGAACTCGTGGATACCCGACCGTGGGAGCCGAAGCGTTCCCGGGTCACATGGCGATCAACCGTCAGCTCAAGACGCTGCTCGATGAAGGCGCCACGATCTACGCGTGCCGCTTTGCCATGGGCGCTCTCTACGGAATGCGCGAGGACGACCTTATCCCCGGCGTCACGCCGTTCAACCCGCTCGACGTGCTCGACGGCGCGCTCACCGCGTGGCAGAACAAGGCCTTCCAGCTCAATACCTGGACGCTGTAGGCGTTCGGGGGCCGGCGGGTGCGCGAGAGTGTTCTGGAGGCACGGGAGTGGGCGGAGGCAGAGGAGAAGCTCTACCCCGTCATCACCGTGCGCCCGGACCTCTACGAGGTGTGCGCGAGTTTGGTGCGCGCACTCGCCAACCACCTGTCACAGGTCCCTGACGTCGATGCGTTGGCGGCGACGTTCCGCTCGACCAGTTTCGAGCGGGACGCCGCCGCCGCCGGCATTCAACAGAACGAGGTTCCGCCGGATCTCAATCGCGATCTTGTGCGCGGGGCGGCATATGCCCTGTCCGCGCGAGAGATCGCAAGCCGGGGGACATCGTCCGACACGCTTCGCGCGATTCAGGCCGCGAAGCGCGCCGGCGAGTCGACGGCAACGGTATGGAGCGAAGGCGACAACGAGCTTTGGCCCCCCTACCGGCGCGTGGAGATGTCGATCGGCACCGGGCGGGCAATCGTGTCCTCCACGGAGCTTGATCCTGAGACGATGGTCTCGAAGTTCTTCCTCACCGCAATCCAGCTTGATCCTGTGACGGGAGCGAGCCTCGATGAGGAGCCCCTGGTACCTGAAACCTCTTTCACCCACCCAGAGGAATGGCACGCCGCAGCAGCCGAGCTGCGGCGCTCCGTCCTCGGAGCCACTTAGGAGCGCCTAATGGGTCTACCCGAAGGAATGAAGCGCGAGGTCATCGACGGTCACAGCCACATCGGCGAGATCGAGGGCTTTCCGTTCTACGGCTTGGTGGAGCCGGTGAAGCCCATCGTTTACGACTTCCCGAAGACCAAGGACATGATCAAGCACATGGATAGGTACGCCGTCGAGCGCGCCTTGGTCATGAGCAACTACGGCATCCCCAAGCCGGAACAACCCTTTTCGTTGAACCCGGTGGTGATGGAGGCTGCGAGCCAGAGCGATCGTATTCGCGGTCTGCTCTGGGTGTCGTTCCTCGAGCGCGACAAAGAGCACACCATGGAGTCGCTCAAGCACGCCGGAGAAGACGGAATCCTGGGCCTGAAGACCACCTTCCTGCTCGGCGGCACGCCGAACCCCGGGGAGTGGGACGAGGAGACCCTCGCAATCGCGGACGCCTGCATGGATATCTGTGAGAAGCACGACTACGTCTTCCACTTCCACACCTCGCCGGGTGGCAACAGTGACATCAACAACTTCATCCCGCTGGTGGAGCGCTACGGCAAGCGCGTGAAGATTCACCTCGTCCACTTCGGCGGCGGCGTCAGCGGTCACATCAAGCTCGTCCCGCAGTTCCTCGACTGGGTCGAGCAGGGCTACAAGGTCTACACCGACACCTCGTGGGCGGTCGGCTTCGGTGCCCGCTGGTTGCTTGTCGAGATCGAAAAGCGGGGGGTGGGCGGAGACCGCGTGCTCTTCGGCAGTGACGAGCCCTGGTCGGACTTCATGGGCGAGTACTGGAAGATCGAGGGCGCCCCGGTC
>Ga0055584_100008490_pt1 | contig 10075 bp, 7 predicted proteins | sample OSDHelmetaG_FD_58716 | JGI IMG/M metagenome (GOLD analysis project Ga0055584, IMG submission 58716) | Pelagic marine sediment microbial communities from the LTER site Helgoland, North Sea, for post-phytoplankton bloom and carbon turnover... | ecosystem: Environmental > Aquatic > Marine >...
GAAAGAGCATTATCTGTATTAGATAACAATTCACAGTAGATTTTAATGGTGAATGATGAAAATTAAAAATGCAACCAAATCATATCTAATAAGTATCGCCGAAATCTATGGTTATTACCTTGGTAAATCAACTATGGACTTAGAAATAAAGTCTCCAGAATATTTTGAAACCCTTTTAATGAAACAAGAGTGGTCAGAAGGACTTTATGTGATTGAAGATAATGATGAAGTAGTAGGGTGGGGAATCTTAAAGAAATATAGTGATCGGTTAGGATATGCAAAGGCTGGTGAAACTTCTGTCTTTATTCACCCAGAGAAATTGGCCAATGGATATGGAAAATCAATGAAAACTCACTTGATGTCAGAAGCAAAAAACAAAGGATATAGACATCTAGTAGCAAAAATTTGGGCCAATAATAATGTCAGTATTCAATACAATTTGAAATTTGGATATACTATAGTGGGCACACAAAATAAAATTGGTTTTGTTAATGGAAAATGGATCGATGTAGTAATTATGCAGTATGTATTTCCTGATTAACTAATGTTTGTAAATCTTTCCGTCTTTCATTACAAAATTTACTTTTCTCAGGTTAGAAATACTTTTTTGTGGTGCGCCTTCTACCGCAATGATATCAGCCTTTAGACCTTTTGATAAAGATCCTACTTGTTTTTCTATTTCCATGATATCTGCATTTCCTGATGTTGCAGCTATTAAAACGTCCTCCGTTTTCATTCCATATTCTACCATCATTTCTAATTCTCTCACATTATCTCCATGTGAGAAAACACCTACATCTCCACCTGCTAATATTCTTACTCCTGATTTTAAGGCCAACGCAAATGATGTCTTTTTCTTTTTGATTCGAACTGGATCAGCATCTTCTCCTTTTTTCCAGCCCCTATACTGCATAATAGCGTCACCAGCTGCCAAGGTAGGGCATAACGCAACTTTATGCTCTTTCATTAATTGAAACACTTCACTAGTTCCTGCATCGCCATGTTCTATGCTGCTGACACCAGCAAGGACAGCCCTTCTCATTCCTTCAGCCGTTGCAGCATGAGCTGCAACTTGTCGCCCACTAGAGGATGCGATGTCAACAATTAGTTTTAACTCATTTATAGTAAAAGTAGGCATGGCTTGACCATATGGACCCCATCGATAATCTGCATAGACTTTTATAATGTCAGCACCATTTCCAATTTGTGTTCTTACCTCAGAAATAAGGTCATCTATTCCATCTGCTTCATTGGCACCAAGAGGAACTTTAACGTGATCCGCAAATCCTTTAGGACCATAACTCCCAGTGGCCACAATTGCGGGCCCTGCTACTATCATTCTGGGACCTGGTATAACTCCTTTATCAATACTTTGCTTCACACCCACATCAGCATATCCAGCTCCTTCTGCCCCCAGGTCTCTTGTGGTCGTAAATCCTGAAAGAAGTGTTGATTTCGCGTGAATGGCGGCTCTAATAGATCTCTCTGCTATTGATTCCTTCAAGACTTGATCATTCCAGGATGTTTCATCATATGGATGAAGAAGAAGATGTGAATGCCCTTCTATCATCCCTGGCATGAGTGTATGGTCAGGAAAGTCCAGCACCTTATAGTTCGTCCATTTGTATACTTCTTCTTTATCAATAACATTTGTGATTAAATCCTCTTCAACAACTATAGCCTTATTTTTAACAATATCTTTTCCATCAAATATATGAGTAGCCGTAAGAATAAATCCTTGTGAATTTTGTGCTGTGCCTAGGAGGCAAAATGCTAAAATGACGAGTAGTAATAAAAGCCTTCTCATAATAAATATTTAGAAAATTAATTCAATGGAATTGATACTTTAATCAATGTAACCTGATTATCGAATGTTGGTACTGTGGGAGTATGTAATATTGAAAGATCATCAGAAGTATCAAATAATGTCAAGTGTTTGTCCACATAAGCTTCAACAATATTCAAAAGATGCGCTACTCCGACAAATACGAAACTTAACTCTCTTCTGCTTCTAAATCCATTTCTAATTCGGAAAGCTGTATCAGTGCTTGTCACTGTTCCACAACTTACTTCATTTATGCTATTGTTCACTATGCTCTCATAACAAGTATTCCAATTAGAGTATCTGTCATTATTATAAATAGCATAATAGATTGCTGCACCTTCAGCGGCATATACTAAGGGTACTTTCCAATAATCTTTATTATAAATCTGACCTCCACCCGGAACTATCAAGGAGTAGAGCGCAGCTTTGCCGGGTTGCCCTTTGAATATATTTCGCTTCTTTTTGACATATGACGTAGTATCCGTGGGAGACGAGCTAACAGATCTTTGAGATACTACAGAAGTGGTAATAAAAAGAAAAGTAACAAATAACAGCCCAGTGATCCGCATAAGGCATTAACGATCCAAAAGAGATTCTATGATATCATTAAATTCATCATCACTACCAAAATGTATTTTGATTGTTCCTTTACCATGGCTGGATCTGTTTATATCCACTTTGCCGCCGATTTTATCCGATAGTTGATCTCTGATTTTTCTTACTTCAGGTAGTATCCCAGGATTGTCCTTAACTTTAGAAAGGTTTTGTGGTTGATTAAGTCTAAGTAATGTTCTTTCAGTACCCCTCACAGATAACCCTTCAATCAAGATTCTCTCTAATAGTAAAAGCTGAACTTCTGTTTTCTGAATTCCTGCTAAGACTTTGGCATGACCTATACTTATTGCTTTAGATTTCAATGCTTTTTGAACTGGGGCTGGTAACTTAAGTACTCTTAGATAATTAGTAATTGAGCTTCTTTTCTTTCCTAATCTATCAGATAATTCCTCATGTGTAAGTTCACATTCATCAATCAATCTTTGATAGGAAAGGGCTACTTCCATAGCATTTAAGTCAGCTCTTTGGATATTCTCTAACAATGCAATTTCAAGCATAGCTTGATCATCAGCCTCTCTGATATATGCAGGAATATCATCAAGACCAGCATCTTTAGATGCTCTCCATCTCCTCTCTCCGGATATCAATTGATATTCTTTAGAAGATAATCTCCTCACAGTTATTGGCTGCACGACACCAAATGTCTTAATTGATGTTATTAATTCTTCTAAATCTTCTTGCTCAAATTCAGTCCTAGGCTGAAATGGATTAGGTTCGATCCAGTCTACAGGTACAGTGCCTATAGAAGTACTAGAATCTGATTCTACTTTGACGACACCGCTTTTTTTCTTTCTTGTTTTGTCTTCAGCATCTATGTTCGCCAATAGAGCCTTTATTCCTTTCCCTACTTCTACTTTTTTCTTATTCGCTGCCATTCTATCTTATTATACATTGATACTAACCTCGTCGTTGTTGTATTTCAAAAATTCTGTAGCTAAATTCAGAAAATTGATTGCCCCTTTAGAAGAAGCATCATATAAAATGACAGGCTTTCCTACACTTGGGGATTCTCCGATCTTTGAATTACGATGAATAATCGTGTCAAAAATCTTATCACTTATTAAGTTCCTTACTTCTTCTACAACCATATTAGCCATTCTCAATCTGCTGTCATACATGGAGAGAATAATTCCTTCAATTTCCAAGTCGGAATTAAATTGATTCTGAACACCTTGAATAGTTCTTTTAAGTTTACCCAAGCCAGCTAATGAAAAAACCTCACACTGTACAGGAATTAAGACAGAATCAGCTGCCGTGAGTGCATTTAAAGTCAATATTCCTAAAGAAGGCAAACAGTCAATGATGATATAATCATAGTCGTCCTTTACTTTCTTTAATGCTTTCTTTAGAGCGTATTCTCTTTTGCTTTTTGATACTAATTCTATCTCTGCTCCTACCAAATCAATATTAGATGGAAGTAAATCTAGATTCGGAATCTCTGTCTCTACTATGGCCTTTTTGATCATATTTTTATCAACAAGACAATCATACAATCCAAATTCCACTTCAGATTCATCTATACCTACTCCAGCTGTTGTATTAGCTTGTGGATCAGAATCAATAAGCAGAACCTTTCTATCTAAGACTCCAATGGTGGAAGCAAGATTTATTGCAGTTGTAGTTTTACCTACTCCTCCTTTCTGATTAGCTATTGCTACGATTTTTCCCATTTAATTACATTTCTATTGAGTCTCCTATTTCCAATAATATGAGCTCTTTCCCTCTATTTTTAAATGCCTCTTTGGCTTTTTCTAAATCAATGGTAATTGGTGCAAATGTAGTAAAATGACACCCAATAATTTTTGGACAGTCTATGTAATCTGCCGCTATCGCAGCATCTTCATAGCCCATGGTGAAATTGTCGCCAATAGGTAAGATTGCAAAATCAAGTTTAGGACAAGTCAAAGGAATTAACTTCATATCCAATGTCAAAGCAGTATCACCAGCATGATAAAAACATATTTCATCATCCCAAATAACAAATCCTCCAGGATTTCCAGCATAGGTACCATCAGGAAAACTACTTGTATGAATTGCATTTACATACTTTGCTGTACCAAATGCGAATTCTTTTTTACCACCATGATTCAGTGGATGCCCCTTCACCCCTTTAGCTCCTAACCAATTAATGACTTCATAGTTAGAAATACAAAGTGCATCATTGTCCTTTGATAATTGTTCTGCATCAGCAATGTGATCACCGTGCCCGTGTGTCAACAAAACGAAATCTGGTTGGACTTCTGATAAATTTATATGAGAGGCCAGCTCATTAGGAGAAATATATGGATCAAAAACCAGAGTGTGATTTTTCATTTTAATCTCAAAACCAGAATGACCAAGAAAGCGTATTTTCATAATTAAAGAAGAATATAAAAAGGATTTCAAAAAAGAAACCAAAAGTATGCAAAGTAGAGGATATAAGTATCAGTGAATTGATTCTCTCATCCATCAATTGAAGAAAATATTTTTAGTTATGAATTTATTACTAAGCGGTCTTGATGATTAAATAAATGAGAGCCAGACACTTTCAAGTCAGGCTCTCCAATTTCTCAATATTATAAATAGGTAATGGAGATTTTACACCTACCTTTTTACTATTTTTTTTATGTCAAATGATCCATCCCCCCTTCTGATTTCTATAAAATAAGCACCACTAGACAAACTTTGAACATCTATTTCACGATGATGAGTTGGATCAACTTTTATTAGTTTAATTAATTTTCCGTCCAGTCCCCATATACTAATTTGATCAAATTCAGCTCCCTCTATTTCAAAACGATTTAAAAATGGGTTTGGAAATACTTCAATATCATTTTTAGCAATTGTGGAATTCTCAAATTCTGATAAGGACTCATCTAACATATTGAATGACTGCATGACTACTTCCGGCATAGTTTCATTTTGTTTAGAAGGGGCGCTTGAAGTAATGTACCCATCATTATCCTTTACTGAGAGACAATAGTCTTCTACTTCACCATGAGTAATAGGATCACATCCATTATCATGATAATCATGAGGGTTAGCAGAAATGCGCATAGGAAAATCTCCAGATGGAAGGCCATTCGAAAATATGAATCTTCCTTTTAGTGCCACCTTACTTCGACCTCTTGCTATTCTTTCTGATTTAGAATATTTGCCATTTTTATTCCAATCGATGAAAATTGCCCAATACAATGTATTTCCATAGGAATTACTTCCAGCCGTAAGCTGTACTTCTATCACTTTGTCCTTAGTCACGGATAAACAAGTCTGTGAATAATCTCCATATCCTCCATCATTTCCAGTTACTATTTTTTGATCTCCAAACTGAGCAGATTGAATCCAATCTCCATAACTGTCTGTAGGACCTGTGTGACATAGATCATTCTCATCTGATCCTTTTACAGTTACTGAAAATGAGCAGAAATCAATATTGCCACAAGCATCTTTGCCTTTGTATTTAATTTCATATGTGCCAGCTGAGAGACTACTTCCATTTGCGGGACCTGAAATTTGGGTGAGCTCAATTCCACCAGGAATTTCCATAATATATTCCCTTTTTTTGTATGAATACTGATCATTCCACTGACCATTGTTGAGTATCTCTACATAATGCTGATCATCATAATAATTGTTTGGCTGACCTGGATACCAATTTTCATAAGAGAGTGGTGCACCGTTTACCCATTTGAAATGTCCTTCATGATTATAGTCAGAAAGGCCAATGAAAGCACTCTGTACGGTTAGAAAATTAGCCAACATTGTATTTTCTTCTTCTTCATCTATTACAGCCAAATATCCTCCATGTTTTTCACATTCTGCTTGAGCATCTTTCCAAGTTAGATCCTCTTTAGAACAAAAATATTTATGCCCATTTCTACTACCCATGAAAACAAATCCAGGAATCTCTGAATAATCTGAGCTAGAAAAAGAACAGCATGTCTCAGCTGTTGGGTCATTCCACATCACATGAGTAGAGCCATGACCTGACTGAAGATTGACGGTTAGGTCAGTGGGACAAGTCAAATTCAAACTTCCTGACTTAATGACATCAAAGCTGCATGTCTTACTGTTGCCACATCCATCTGTGACCTTGTATGTAATGGTTGCTGAAGATCCATTGAAAGACGAAGGACTATGAGGCCCTCCTATCTGTTCTATCTTGATGCATGGTAGTTCAACAATGAACTCTAATTTTTTATAATTGTACTGGTCATTCCAATATCCATCATCTAGTAATTCTACATAATCCTGTTTTCCTCTATAATCATTAGGTTGCCCAGGATACCAGTTAGAATAGGTTATAGAAGATCCATCTACCCATTTAAAATCACCTTCATTTATATGATCGGAGAGGCCAATGAATGCAGATCTCACTTCCAAGAATTCACTTAAGAGATTATTTTCATATTCATCATTGATCACAGCGAGATATCCACCCATACTTCTTGCATGTTCTGCTGCGTCTTGCCATGTGGCAGAAAATTTTGAACAATAATATCTGTGGCCATCAATCGAGCCCATATCAACAAATCCACTACTATAATCTTCATCACAATTAGCACAACTCGAGTTAACTTGTGGTAAAGGCCAACTGTCATAATGTAGATCCTGCCCACATTCTAATACAATATCATCAGGACATTCAATAATCAAGTCATTACCTGTATGCTCTGATTTTACTGTTATTTCAAATGAACATGTAGAGGAATTGCCACAATCATCAGTGGCTGTGTATACTACTTTAGTAACTCCTAGAGGGAATGTACTTCCATTAGGGTGACTACTTTCTATCGTTACAGTACTACAATTGTCAGATGCTGTAGGTAAGTCCCAAGTATAATTTGAATTATTTATGTCGAGAGTAACATCATGAGGGCAATTATAGATAGAAGGTGCTTCATTGTCTTCTAGCCTTATTTTTTGAATACATTTTCTTAAGGCTCCATTTTGTAAAGTAGCGGTCCATTCTCTTTCTATAATCAAACTACAATCGCTATCTGAAATGATTTTGTCCTCAGAAGTAATTCCTACACCTCCACATAGATTGCCTGTGTGTGATATATTGGGTCTGCCTGTATCTTTTGGATCAGTACTTTCTCCTCTACATCCCCAATAATCAGTGGGACATAAGATTTCAAAATTATCGGTGCAGTCGTCACGTTTCACTGTAATGTCAAATGAACAACTGCTGCTGTTGCCATTATCATCGGATGCTATATAGGTCACTGTTGTTACACCTTCTGGGAAAGTAGATCCATTATCATGACTATTTTCCAAAGTAACGGAAGTGCAATTGTCAGAAGCAGTTGGCAACGTCCAAGTATATGATGAAGCATCTGAATCAAGTGTCACATCTTTTGGGCAATTATGAATAGTAGGTGCCTGGCTATCCTCAAGTGTGATAATTTGAGCACATTTTTTCGTGAATCCATCACCTAATTCTGTAGCATTCCATAATCTTTGTACTATATGTTTAGTAGGAAAGCTAGAGATCACACTGTCTTGAAAAGAAATATTTAAACTTCCACAGAAATCCCCGGAATGAGAAACATTAGCCTGTCCTGTATCATAGGGGTCTATACTATCACCTAGACAAGCATAAAAGTTTGGCGGACAAAGAATAGTGAAATTTTGATCACAAGTATCTACAATTACATTTACAAAAAAGGAACAGCTAGATTCATTTCCACACTCATCAGTTGCTGAATAAATGACCTCAGTATGTCCTTCTGAAAAAACTGCTCCACTATTGTAATTACTTATGAGTTGAACTTGCCCACAATTATCATTTACCTGTGGATCTAGCCAGTTTAAGGCGGTATTCGGATTGTCTATTGTTACATCTGGTGGACAATTATTTATTATAGGAGCATCACTATCAATAAGCTCTATTCTTTGAATACAAGTCTTTGTTTCATCAGTTTCTGAAGCTGTCGCAAACCATGTCCTTTCGATGAAACTATTACAAATTGAATCAGTCATAATAGAATCTATATGACCAATAGACTTTGATCCACAAAAGTCTCCCATGTGAGTTGTATTTCCTGAACCAATAATTGATGGATCAATATCATCTCCTACGCATCCTCTATAGTCTGAAGGGCAAATCAATTCGAATTCAGTCGTACATCCCTCTTCGACTGTTATAGTAAATGAACAATTATTTGTATTTCCACATCCATCTGTTACTGTGAATACAACTTGGGTGATTCCTAAAGGGAAAGAGGTTCCACTTGCAATATTACTGGTCAGAGCAACAGAATCACAATTATCAGATACTTCAGGATTTATCCAGGTATGGATAGAATATGGAAGACTAAGCGTCACATCAGGTGGACAAGACATCAATTGAGGAGGTGTATTATCAAAAAGTTCTATTTTTTGACTACACTTTCTAGTGATATTACTCCCCGGGATGGTAGCGCTCCATAATCTATCAAAAAGATTATTACAGTCATTGTTAAGGGTGATTTGATCAGTATAGGAGTATTGTACTGAGTCGCAAAGTATTCCTGATCGAATGATAGATGGGAATCCAGTATTAGCACTATTTGTCGATTCCGTTAAGCATCCTTGAAACTTAGGAGGACACCGTAGTGTGTAATCGTAATCACAATTTTGTTGTGCTGTCAGTTGATTTTGAGTAAGAAAAAGTGAGAATAACATTAAGGCATACGCGAATAGTAGTCGTGTTTTCATAAAAACGATTTAGACTATGCGATACTCATTGTGTTCACAGCATTACAAAGTCATATGATAAAATATCAGCGCTAAATTCAGTGATTGCCTTGGATTGGTAGATTGTTGCCATCTCATTGGGATTTAAGTAGCAACCCCACTTCTACCATAACTCATCCTACAATGAAATTAAAAAAAATGTTAATATGTTATTTATTAATACCAATAAAATATCAAGGAATACTGAGAATAGGATGGGGTATACCCTAGCAAGGAGCATGTGTACAAAGAGAAGTTGACGTTACTTATTTAAATCATCTTTTCTGCAGAGATGAAATTTTCCAGTATCACTAATGCATCTGGTTTTAGTACATCAGTATTTATAACTTTTTACTTCTGTTTTCAATTCGGATATTCATATAGCCAATATGATTATAATCAGACCAACATTGAAAACAACATAGGATTGTTGTTGATATGTTCAAAATTTATCCCTTCCTCTTTCATTCGTTCTAATAAAGTTTCAAAATCAGATTTGTCCTCTACTACAATTCCTACTAATGCAGGTCCGCTTTCTTTATTATTCTTCTTAGTATATTCAAATCTAGTAATGTCATCATTTGGGCCTAGTATATTAAGGAAATCTTTAAGAGCACCTGACCTTTGCGGAAATTTTACAATGAAATAATGCTTTTTATCTTCATGAAGAAGAGCCCTCTCTGTTATTTCTTGAGTTCTATTAACATCATTGTTTCCACCACATAGAATTATTCCAACTTTCTTTCCTTTTATTTCCTCCCTTAATTGTTCCAATGCAGCAATGGACACGGCACCTGCAGGTTCTGCGACTATCGCATCTTCGTTATATAAATTTAGTATGGATGAACAGATTGCTCCTTCTGGTACTATTACATTATCATCAATAATCTCCTTGATAATTTTATATGTAATATCACCGATTTCTTTGACGGCAAT
>Ga0055584_100008491_pt1 | contig 10075 bp, 10 predicted proteins | sample OSDHelmetaG_FD_58716 | JGI IMG/M metagenome (GOLD analysis project Ga0055584, IMG submission 58716) | Pelagic marine sediment microbial communities from the LTER site Helgoland, North Sea, for post-phytoplankton bloom and carbon turnover... | ecosystem: Environmental > Aquatic > Marine >...
CACGTCCCGCAGGAGCTGCTCGACCGCCATCCGACTCGATTCGCCTGGCTTTTACAGCAAGGCATTAGTTATGGCTTTCATTCCCAGGAGGGCTCGGAGCACCGTGCCCCCCGCGCCCGGGCGTTGGCCGCTCTTTACCGTGAGGAGATGGGGCTTCCTCAGGACGGACGCATCGACTTCGATCTCTATGGCTGATGGGGCTGATGGGCTGACGTACGACCGATCGCGATCGCTCTCGTCGGTGCCCTTGGCTGGCGCATCGGATTCCTTTGCTCATCAGACCTAATAGCTCTTGGGGAGCTTGAGCACGTGCTCGGCAAGATAGTTGAGCACCATCTCGTTGGAGATCGGTGCGATTCGGCCCATCCGTGCCTCGCGCCAACAGCGCTCAACATTAAACTCCTTGGCATAACCAACGCCTCCGAAAACTTGGAGCGCGCGATCGCAGGCTGTGAATGCCGCTTCGCTACAGCGGAGTTTGGCCATGTTGGCGAGGGGGCCGGAGGGCTTGCCGTGGTCAAAAGTCCAGGCTGCTTTCTGCCATAACAAGTCGGCCGCTTCGAACTCCGAGAGCGACTCCGCAAGTGGATGGGCGATTGCTTGGTTTTGCCCGATCGGCCGGTCAAAGACGATCCGCTCGCGGGCATAGTGGGCCGCGACCTCGATCGAGCGCCGGCCGATGCCGGCCATCTCCGCGGCGATCACGATGCGCTCCGGGTTCAGTCCGTCGAGCAGATGGTAGAAGCCGCGCCCGACCTCCCCGACGACGTCGTTGATCCCGACGGGCAAGTTCTTGATGAAAACTTCGTTCGTGTTCACCGCGTTGCGTCCCAATTTGGGAATCTCGCGGATTTCACAATGGTTCGGATCGAGGTCAGCGATAAAAAGGGTCAGCCCCTGGAGCGGCTTTTGGCATTCCTCTCGAGGTGTGGTGCGGGCCAGCAGCAAAATTTTTTGTGCCTGCTGGGCCTTGGTATTCCATGATTTCTTCCCGTTGACGATGAAACCGTCGCCTTCGCGCCGAGCGAAGGTTTTGATCCGGCTTGTGTCAGTGCCCGCGTCATCTTCGGTCACGCCGAAGGATACGTGGAGCTCGCCGGTTGCCGTGGGGGGCAGCGTCCCTTTGTTTGAGCTCTTCTGAGCCATGGTGGATGACGGGGGCCGTGCCAAAGATCGAAAGGTGCAGTGTCGATGCCGCGTTCTGCGCGCCGGCGCTATGGCCGACCGCGTTCAGCAGCACGCCCGCATGCAGCACGCCAAGCCCGGCGCCCTCGTCTTAGATCGCCTGCAGTTCGTCGTCGAGAGGCTGCTGCCTTGGAGAATCCCTAACCCTCGCCGTCTTCCTTATGAAAGACGGGCGGTCGCTTTTCGAGGAAGGCGCGCATGCCCTCCTTCTCGTCGGGCGATCCCGCCGTCATCCGAACGGCACGACGTTCCGCCGCGATGCCTTCCTCAAGCGATAGTGCGCCCGATCCGACGATCGCATCGAGCACGCCCGCCACTGCGAGAGAGGGCTGCCTCGCGAGTTCTTGTCCGAGTTCTTGTGCGCGTTCCTGGAGTTCAGCGTTCGGCCAGACTTCCTGGACCAGGCCGATGCGGAGCGCCTCGGGTCCCGAAATCTTTTTCGCGCGCAGGATCATGTCGAGCGCCTGATCGCGCCCGACGCATCGCGCGAGTCGCGCGCTCCCACCCCAGCCCGGTACAGCGCCGAGATCCATTTCGGGAAGGCCGATCTTGGCGTCTTCTTCGGCGGCCAGTCGGAAATGGCAACCCAAGGGCAGCTCGAGTCCACCGCCGAGGCAGAAGCCATACATGGTTGCGATCCAGGGCTTCGACATCCGCTCGATCTGGGCGATGACGCGCAGCCGCTGGTCGAGCATGCCTTCGATGCTGCCGAATCTCTTGATGCCTTCGCCAAATTGCTTGAGGTTCATCCCGACCGAGAAGTTCTCGTCGCCGGCACCGCGGATGATGACCGCACCGACCGAATCGTCCTTCGCTAGCTTGCGGACCGCGCGCTCGAGAGCGTCCATGAAATCGAGCGTCATCCGGTTATAGGGCGCGTCGTTGTTGGTGAGGGTGACGACGCGACCCTTCTGTTCGATGAGCAATGCATCCGACATGAAAACGCTTCTCCTTCTTCTTGGCGCACAGTTTGCGTTGCGGGATTCTAGAGCAGGCCGTCCTCTCGGAGGTCTCGGAACGATTGTTTGAAGGCCTCGATGATCGTCCCGACGTCCTTCTTGCTATGAGCGCCACACAAAAAGGCAAGATGCACCCCCGGAATGAAGACGCCGTAGCCCAGGAGATGAAGATAGAACTCTCGCTCGGCGAATCGACCGTCCTTCGAGAAATCAAAGGAGCCCTCCACGGGGTGGCCGTCGAAGCGGAGGTGGATCATTGACCCCGCATTGTAGAGATGTGCGGCGAACCCTTCTTCTTCACAGAATGAATTAACCGCAGCCGCGAGTCGATCGGTCTGTCCGTTGATATAGGGATAGAGCGTGTCTTGCGTATCGCGCATCTCGGTGAGCGCGGCGATCCCGGCGACCGAGGTCAGTGGGTTGCCATTAAATGTGCCGCCCGAGAAGACCCATTTCGACATGTCTCGGCCGGAAAAGCACGCCATGATATCGGCGCGACCGCCCACTGCGCCGACGGGCAAACCGTGGGCCATCGCCTTGCCGTAGGTCGCGAGGTCCGGGGTGATTCCGTAGAGACCCTGGGCCCCGCCGTAGGAGAGCCGGAAACCCGTCACGACTTCGTCGAAAATCAACAGGACGCCGGTCTCCGTGCAGACGTCGCGCAGCTCCTGCAGAAAGTTGTCGAGTCCGAGCCGGGGGTTTGAATTTTGCGCGGCTTCAATAATCACACCGGCGAGCTGATCCTTGTTCTCGCGGATGAGATCGAAGGCTTCGGCGCGACGATAGGGCAGGACCATCTGCGCTTCGTCGCGAACATATTTCGGAATGCCATTGCCGACGAGGAAAGGAGTCGGCTTTTCGCGCTTCGATGTGGGGTCGCCAAAGACCAACGCGTAGTCGTGAGCGCCGTGATAGCAGCCGTCGAAGGTCGCGATCTTTTCCTTGCCCGTGAATGCGCGCGCCGCACGCATCGCGTACATGGTCGCCTCGGTTCCCGTGTTGGCGAAAACCACGCTGTCAGAGCAAGGGCTGGCGTCCTGCAGCATGTCGGAATATTCGAGCTGATGCGTGGAGGGCAGTCCGAAATGCCAGCCCTTCTTGATCTGCTTCTCGAGGGCCTCAACTACACAGGGGGGACTGTGGCCAAGCACCGCGGGCCCGAAGCCCATGGCCATGTCGATGTATTCATTCCCGTCGATGTCGGTCACGTTGCCGCCCTGAGCGGAGTCGATGTAGACGGTATGGGGGAGATCGACGGTCTGGACGATTTCCTGGGCGAGATTCTTCCCGCCGCTGGCCTTGGCTTCAGCGGATTTGGGCGTGCGAGCAATCAGCTTTCGCCGAACCTCCTGTGAATTCTTGCCTTCGAGGATGCGCTTGAGGGCCTCGGCCTTTTCGACGTGTTGGAATTGGGACATGGGAGGTCTCCTTCGTGGCCCGTCGGGATGTCTTGGGGCGAAATTCAGGTTAGCCACGATGTTCGCCCTCCTCGTATACCCCTAATAGGTGAGTCCCCCAGGGTTGCGTGCGTATTCACCGTGGTCCTCATCGCGGTTTTAAACGCCAAGGCCACTCCTCAAAAGGGGGAGGTTTCTTCCTCCTGGCTTAGGTGATTCTTGGGGCGCGGACAAACGCGAGGAGCCGTCATGAAATTTGGACTGATTCCCATCAATATCGGGGCTGAGAAGTCGGACGACGTCATCCGACTCGCCCAAAAGGCCGAGGAGGTCGGATTCGAGTCGGTCTGGACCTTCGAGCACACGATCATCCCCGTCGACTACCAGTCGAAGTACCCGTACAGCGACGACGGGAAGATGGCGGGGAACTCAAAAGCCCCGATCATCGACCCCTTGATCACGCTAGCTGCGATCGCCGCGAGTACGACAAAGCTCCGACTCGCGACCGGCGTCAACATCCTCACGCAGACGAATCCAATCTATATGGCCAAGCAGGCGGCCAGCCTCGACTTCATGTCCGATGGTCGCTTCATGCTAGGGGTGGGGATCGGCTGGCTGCGCGAAGAATATGTAGCGATCGGCGCGCCCTTCGAACGCCGAGGCGCGCGCCACGACGATTACGTCGAGGCGATTCGGAAGATGTGGACCGGGGACGTCGTCGAGCACAAGAGCGACTTCATCGACTGGAGCGGCTTCCACAGCTATCCGCTGCCGGTGCAGAAGGTCGGCGATCAGCCGGCTGTCCCGATCATCATCGGCGGAACCAAGGGCAAAATCTTCGAGCGGGTCGCGAAGCTCGGCGACGGTTGGTACGCGCCTACACCGAGCCCTGAAATGCTTGAGCCCATGATCCCGCAGCTGAAGGCTGCTTGCGCAGCCGAAGGTCGGGACGTGTCGTCTGTCGAGATCTCTTCGATGTGGTTCCCGTCGATGACGGGCAAGGACGGACTCAAGCGCTTCGAGGACATGGGCGTCGAGCGACTGACCGTGTTTAATGCGTCTTTGGAAGTTGATCCGCTCGAAGGCGTGGAGCGTTTTGCGGATGAGTATCTGGGCTAGCTCGTTAGGCCGGGGTGCGCAGTTCTACTTTTACTTATGATGACAATTTAGGAGCACCGAAGATGGATTTTCCCAAGATGACCGTTGCGGAACGCGAGGCCTTTCTCGCGGGGTCACGCATCGGTGTGATTTCGATCGTGAACCCGAATCCCGAACGGCCGCCTTTGTCTGTACCCATCTGGTACCTCTACGATCCCGACGTCGGTGTTTCGATCATGACGGAGCCGCGCTCGGCAAAGGGCAAGGCGCTGCATAAGGCCAAGGCTTTCACGATGGTGGTCCAGGATACGGACTCGCCGCGTAAATATGTCAGCGTCGAGGGCCCGGTCGTCGAAGAGCGTCCCGGCGAAAAAGAGAGAGATCTGCGTGTGCTTGCGAATCGCTATATGAGCGCAAAGGACGCAGACGGTTATGTCGCGTCCTACAAAGACGGGCCCTTCGGTTATATGTACGTGATGGAACCGCGAATCTGGCTGACGAACGACATTAGTAAGTTCTAGTCCACGCGGGCTCTGCTCAATGCAGTCCGTACCAGCTTCCGCGTCCAGCGCCGTGTCGTGTGAGGTGTCGGGCCTTCGTTAAACGACTCAGGTGATCCTTGATGGTGTTGCGGCTGGCACCTGTGCGGCTGACCGCGTCGGCGACGTTGATACGACCGCGCTCGCGGCACAGCTCGAGCAGCTGAACTGAGAGTTCCGGTAGACGTCCCAGCAGGAGGCGCTCCTGTTCGAGCTTCTTTCCGAGGCGGGTCTTCTGTTGATGGAGTGCATCGAGGAAGAACAGGAGCGAGGGTGACCAGTCCGAATCTGTGCCGCGAATCGTTCGTTGAGTTCGGCGGAGCGAGAGGTAGTAGTTCTCCTTGTTGGCCTCGATCACGCTTTCGAGTGAGCTGTAGGGAACGTGGGTGTAGCCAGCGCGGAGTAGCAGGAGTGTTGTCAGAATTCGAGACAGTCGGCCGTTGCCGTCTTGGAACGGGTGAATCTCAAGAAAGACGACGATGAAGATGCCGATGACGAGCAGCGGATGAAGCGACTTGGCGGCGAGTTCGGCACTTGCCCAATGGACAAGCTCGGCCATTAGGCGAGGCGTGTCGAAGGGGGAGGCAGTGGCGAAGACTGTTCCTAGGTACTCTCCGTCGGCCCCGTGGGCTTCGACGTGATTCGGAAGCGTCTTGTAGGCGCCACGGTGGCGGGCATCCTTCTCGGTGAATTGCAGTAGGTCACGGTGGAGCTGGCGGATGTGGTTTTCGGTGAGGTCGATCGCGTCGTTATGCTCGAAGACCGATTCCATCACAGCTGCGTAGCCCGCGACTTCTTGCTCGTCGCGGGACGCAAAGCGGTTAATGTCGAGGTTCGCGAGGAGCCGCTCGACCTCCCGATCACTCAGGGTGACGCCCTCGATCCGCGTCGACGATCCTACGCTTTCGATTGTTGCCACGCGGCGAAGCGATGAAAGCCGATCGGGGGCGATCCGGCCACGAAGGATGGTCAGATTATTCTTTGGATGGGCACCGCCGATCAGTCGCGGAATGGACTTCGAGCCGTCGGGCGCGACGATCTCGCCGACGATCCGAGCCAGCGGGGGCGCGCGATGATCGAGGAAGCCAACGAAATCATTCGGGCCGAAGCCATGCAAGAGGGACTCGCGAAACTTACGACGGAAGAGGCCTATCGGCGGTTGGTGGAACTCGAGATTCCGGCGGCGCCGGTCCTCACGCATGCGGAAGTTTTGGAGGATCCCCAGATCACGCATAACGAAGGCGTGATCGAAGGAGAGCATCCGGTCTACGGTCGCTTTCGGCGGGCCAAGCCATCTGTTCGATTCTCGGGTACGCCGACGGAGGAGACGCCGGCTCCGCCGCTCTACGGTGAACAATCGGATGCGATCCTCGACGAACTCGGGGTTTCCGGCGAGGAGCGAAAGTCCCTGCGCGATGCCGGTGCTGTAACGACCTAATTTCAAGCCGCCCCGTGCTTCTGGATATCCGCCGCAAGCTTTTCGCGAAAAGGGGCCACGTCGTCGATGAATTGCGGATGCGCACATAGTGATTCGTAGTGTGCGGTCGCGCGAGGGAAGGCCGACCAATCGATCGGTGTCGTGCCGAGGTCTTCGATCGTGTTCTTCCAGGCGCGCTCGCGTGAGAAGAGGCTGTACTCGCACACGAAGCAGATATCGGCGAGGCTGAGCTCAGGGCCCGCGATGAATGCGCTGTGACTTAAGACTGACTCGATGGCATTCATATAGTTTTCGAAAGCCGTGCGCGCTCGGTCGTGAATCTCGAATGTTAGGCCTTTGCTGCCCAGGGCGAGTAGGTAGAATTGTGAATCGCGGGCGAAAACCAGACTGGCGTCCAGGAAACTATCGATGCGCGAAGCACTGTAAGGATCACGCCCGTACAGGCCATGGTCGTTCCCGCCGAGGCGGGCGACGGCGCGCATGATGCTGTTGGATTCGAAGATCCCGACCGCGCCGTCGCCACTAAATGCCGCGGGGACAGTGCCGTAGGGATGCGCCGCCAAGAACGCATCGGATTTGAACAACTCGCCGCGAAAGCCGGTTCGACCTTGCCTTTGTAAGGATGGATCCGCGCGATCGGCTTCAGTCAGAGGACGCGCATCAAAATCCCATAGCCACTGTCCGAGTTCTCGGGGCGGCGCGCCACGAACATCGACGTTTACGTCGAGCAGCCGCGCCGTGATCGTCGCCTTCCAAATCCGCGGATTCGGTAAGTAGGAAAGAATGCGTAGATCGCTCATTCGTCGAAATTCTCGGCCCGCAGCCCACTGTTGACAGTCGAGGGGCGTCTCAGATCCGGATCCGGTTTCGAAGTGAATCCACGTCCGAGTCGAGAATCTCTTCGGGGGTCATCGAATAGAGATTGCGAGATCCCCAGCCCCGTCGGATCGCTCGAACGCTCACTCGCGGATAGAGGATGATCCCGATCAGGAAAAGTCCGAGCCGGTCGAGCCAGTAGGCGAACTGATTGCTGCAACCGCCGCTCGCGAGTTCCCAGCCTGCGGTTTCGACTTCGCCGCGGAAATCCGTTCCGTATCCTGTGAGGACATGATGCGTATCGTGGGCGACCAGACCGCGCTTGAATCGGCCGAGGGGAATCTTGAGGGTCAGCTCGCTTCCGAGCCGGAAGACGATGGAGTCTTGTCCCATCCAATCCTCGAGGGTGTCGGCACCGGGACAAAGGCCGTGGTTCTGAATGTGATCTTCGAGGAGCGCTCGGGTTTGCAAGGCAGGAGAATGAGTCATTTCGAACCTCTTTGGACACGGCGCGCGGTACACGTGAGTGTGCCGTATCGGAGCGATATCGCCATCGTCTTAGTCTTCGAGCCTCACATCGCGGGTTCTCCGCTCCGATCAGCCTCGGTTCGAGTTTTGTTGCCGACGCTCGCCTAGCGAGTGAGGACAAGCTTGCCATGGATACGCCCCGCGAGGAGATCTTCGTAGGTCTGCACGAAATCACTCGCCGGTCGTTCCGTGACCGCGGCGACTTGAAGTTCTCCCTTTTCGATCCAGTTAATGAGGAGGTCCGCGATCTCGCGCACGATGGCGGGATTGGCAGTGGCCTCGCCGCCCCAATCGACGCCGACCAGGGCCGAGCGCTTGAGGAGCGCGAGATTCATGGGCAGCTTCGCAATCGTGCCGCTGGCGAAGCCGATGACCAGATGGCGGCCGCCGGGGGCGAGCGATCGGAAGGCAGCCTCGGAAGCCTAACCACCAACCGGGTCGTAGACGAGATTCAGTCCCTCGGGCGTGATCGCCTTGAGACTTTTCCGCCAATCCTCCTGAGTGTAGTCGACGGTCGCGTCCGCTCCGGCGGTTTCCGCTGTGGCGCGCTTCTCGGGAGTGGAGGCCGCGCCGATGACGCGTGCGCGCATCGCCTTGGCAACCGCAATTGCCGCGGTTCCGACGCCGCCTGCTGCACCTAATACGAGGAGCGTCTCGCCCGACTGCATCAGGCCGCGCGTATACAGCGCATATACTGCTGTTAGGTATTTGTCCCAAAGGCTCGCTGCCTGTGCCACAGGAAGTCCAGCGGGCGCCTCGATGCATCGGGTCGCCTTCGTGCATACGAAATCGGCGAGTGAGGCGTACGACGTACCAAAGACCGCATCGCCTGGGGCGAAGTCTTTCACTTCGTCGCCGATCGCCTCGACCTTCCCTGCGAATTCACCGCCGGCGGAGTAGGGGAGCGGCGGCTTGATTTGATATTTCCCCTGAATCAAAAGCCCATCGACGAAGCCGATACCGGTCGCTTCGACACGGACGAGCACCTCATCCGCACTGGGCGTGGGGCAAGGAACGTCGACCTCTTCGAGGGAGGTCGGGGGGCCGAATTCTTCGCACACAACAACACGCATGAGTCAGGTTTACTGGAGGAAGGTTTTTAGGAGCAGGGAGCCGGCGTGAGGGGCTCGCCTCGAGTCTGAACTATTGAGTGGCGTCGAGGCTGGCTCTGCCATTGCGACGCAGGCTCTGTTCGGTTGCCTGTGCGTTGTCGGGGTCTAGCCTTAAAGGGGTAGAGTGACTCGACTCTCCCCGAGCTAACGAATCGAGAAGCATCTAATGATGATTGAGGAGAGGGCCCCATGTACGGAGTAGCAATCGAGGCGGCGAGTGGACCGGACTGCGTGGCGCAGATCCAGCAGGCTGAGGCGGCTGGCGTGCCGGCTGCGTGGACGACGATGGGGGCCGCCGGGGTCTGCGACATGATGCCCGTCCTGGCCGCTGCGGCGGCGCAGACCGAGCGGATCCTGCTGGGCAATTCGATTGTCCACACCTGGTCCAGGCAGCCGGCGACTTTCGTTGAGGAGGCATTGGCGATCGATGAGTTTGGGCCCGGTCGGTTCCGCCTGGGGATTGGCCCCACGACGGAGTTCTTAGTGGAGCGGATGTACGGACAGTCGTACCGGAAGCCGCTGACCAATCTAAGGGAATATCTGCATACGATTCGGACGCTTTTGAGCGACGGTAAAGTGACTTTCGAGGGCGAGCACGTGTCGTTGCGCTGGCGGATCGGCACGAAATCCTCGCTGCCCGTGATGGCCTCGGCGCTACGTCCGAAGTCGTACAAGCTCTGCGGGGAGCTGGCCGATGGTGCGATTTCTTGGATGTGCCCACTTAAATATTTGACGGGGACGGCGCTTCCGGCGCTACAACGTGGGGCCGATGGGGCAGGGCGGGCCGCGCCGCCGCTGGTGGCGCATGTGCCGATCGCGGTGACGACAGACCGAGAAGCGGCGCGTGCAATGGCTCGCGAACAGGTCGGGTACTACGCACAGGTGCCGAACTATCAGGGCATGTTTGCCGCCGCCGGTTACGACGTGACGGACGGATATAGCGATGAGCTACTCGACGATCTCGTCGTCTCGGGGACGGAAGAGGAAGTCGCGGCGGGGCTTC
>Ga0055584_100008492_pt1 | contig 10075 bp, 7 predicted proteins | sample OSDHelmetaG_FD_58716 | JGI IMG/M metagenome (GOLD analysis project Ga0055584, IMG submission 58716) | Pelagic marine sediment microbial communities from the LTER site Helgoland, North Sea, for post-phytoplankton bloom and carbon turnover... | ecosystem: Environmental > Aquatic > Marine >...
CCAAGCCCAAGAAAAAACCGGCCACCAAGCCGAAGGCAAAACCGGTCACCAAGCCGAAGCCAAACTCTTCCTCAGGGAAGAAGGCAAGTGCGACCAAAGCAAAAGGCCCTACTGTCAAGACAGTCGTTGCCAAAACATCGAAAAGCAAATCTCAATCCACTGGTTCCAAACCTGAAAAAGTCGTCAAAACTCCGCAAAAACGGCAAGTCCGTCGCAAGCCCAAATCATCGGAAGAGGGCGAAAGAAAAGTAAGGGAGATTGCAAGTCAGAGCCAACCCAAGCATTCCGAAGAAAAAAAAGATACAGGAGGCTTTAGTTTGAGCGACGTTCGTTCGATTTTGTCGAATCGAAGCAAAACCGAGGCCGAAGCCACCCCAGCGGAAGCTAATCCTTCGACGGAAAAGGATTCCCCGAAAAAGCGTTCCAGTACGTCCAAAGCGAAGGCTTCCAAAGTTAAAAAAATTCAAACTGCCTCCATCGACGATATTTTGGGGTTGAGTCTTTCCGCCGTTTCCCAACGTCCCATCAGAGATGAAAAGAAGGTACCCAAGGAATTGTTTTCATATTACAGCGATTTAATGGACCTGAGAGCATCGTTGAAAGGAGCTTTGGGGGAAAGGTCCAGCGAAACCCTTGGTGCTTCCGCTCGGGAGTCATCAGGAGAACTGTCTCTTAATTCTTCAGATGCGGGGACGGAAACCTTTAATCGTGACGTTGCCTTGTCCATGGTGGCGAGCGAGCAAGAAGCACTGGAAGAAATAGAAGATGCAATCGATCGAATTTTCGACGGTACTTTTGGGATCTGTCAAGAGACTGGTAAGCCTATAAAGAAAGCTCGGTTGAAAGTGGTTCCTTTTACGCGCTTCTCTCTCGAGGGACAGAATTTGTTTGAGAAAAGGAAGAGACGGGATGGTGAACCCGTTTCAGGAGCCTTCGCTACAATTTCCGATTCGACCATGGGGCAAGACGAGTAAAGAAGTTCTTACAAGTGGCATATCGTAAGTTTTGGCTTTTGTTTACTTTGGTTCTTTTATTCGATCTATTGAGCAAGGATTGGGCCGTTGAAAATTCAGTAGAACTTCGCCAAAACCCTGTCCGGGTTCTTGACTTGATAGAAGGCCATCGTTCTTTCTTGGAGTTTACTTACGTGACGAACCCAGGGGCTGCTTGGAGCATGTTTTCGGATTATCCGGGGGTTCTGACCATCCTCGCGTTTGTTGCCTTGGCTTCGATTTACTTTTTTCGCAAAAACCTAGAACTCGCAAGACCTCCCATCCAAATCATATTTGGACTGATATGTGGTGGAATCGTTGGAAACCTGTTTGATCGAATTTTTAGAGAACCTGCAGAAGTGGTGGATTTCATTGATGTTTTTATCCCCTTCGTTGATTACGATTACCCGATCTTCAATATTGCGGATTCTGGAATATTCCTTGGGGCTTTTGCTTACTTGTTTCTAAGCTTTTTTGAAACACAAAAAGAGAAAGCCAAGAATGAAGAGAATAAATCAGCTACTAGTTGAGTTACTCTACGTTCATTGACTGTTCCCGAATTTTTTCAACTTCCGCTCGTGCGTCCAATCCAATCGAGGTGCATTGAGTCTTTGTCGACTTTGAGCAAAAGGTATTGAGTTCCCTGCTCACCTCTTGGAGTAAAAACTCAAGTTTTCTACCAATCGAACCTTCTTGGTTCATCGTTTCCCTGATTTGGCCGAAGTGACTTCTGAGTCTTGAGATTTCTTCCGATACGTCGCATTTTTCAGCGAAAAGGGCGACTTCCTTGAGTACCCGATCATCATCCGAATTAAGGGACAGATCGGCCTTATTCAAACGTTCCAAAAGTTTGGACTTCCATTCGCTTGCCATACCCTTGCTTTCCTGCTCCATCCGGTCAGTCATTTTTTCGAGAGAGCTTGTCCTTTGTCCAAGATCGTTGAAAATGCTAGTTCCTTCTTCTTTTCGCATTGCGATCATTTCCATGGTCGCCTGGCTCAAGGTTTCTTCTAGTTCGCAGAGCACATCTTCGAGTTTTGGCAGACCATTGTCACGATTTCTTACTTGGGCGAGTTGAAGAATCAATTCCGGTGTGACCTCACAGGTAAAACCCTTCTCTTCGATAAAACTTTTCAATTCATTCAAGTCTTCCTCCATAACTTTCCTTTCGAACAAGCCTTGAGCGTTCTGGTCGGCCGTAGTTTGTTCAACCGAGATGGATATCCTGATTCTCCCTCTTTCCAACGATTGCTTGAGAAAGGCATTTGCTTGCCGCTCGAAGGCTTGCCACTCCTTGGGTGCGGAAAAAACGATTTCAAGCCCCTTCTTGTTTACGGAAAAGACTTCGAGAAGAACCAAGTGGTCGGGCAAACTGAGTGTTGCCCTCCCAAAACCGGTCATGCTGTTCATGGCTTTTTTGCGTTTGGTATCCCAGGGGTTTCCATCAAGCGGGCTACTTCCATCGCATCCTTGTCACCCCGCCCGCTGAGGTTTATGCATATGATTTGGTCCTTGGAAAGTTCCTTGGCCCTTTTGAATCCGTGAGCCAAACCGTGAGAGGTTTCGAGGGCGGGAAGAATACCTTCTTCCGAAGACAAAGTACGGAAGGCATCCAAAGCCTCGGCATCGCCTATGTGAGCGTATTCAATTCTGCCTCTATCCTTGTAGAATGCGTGTTCGGGCCCAATGGCCGCGTAATCCAATCCCGCGGAGACCGAGTGGGTTGGGTTAATCTGTCCATCGGGGTTTTGTAAAATCCAAGTTTTACATCCCTGGAGAATGCCTAACTTTCCTCCTTCGAATCGGGCCGCATGTTCACCTTCGTCCAAGGACCTTCCTCCAGCTTCGACTCCAATTAGCCGCACGTCTTCCTCTTCCAAAAAATCGAAGAAAAAACCGATCGCATTACTCCCTCCACCCACGCACGCAATCATTTCATCAGGTAACCTGCCTTCCATTTTAACGAATTGCCTTTTTGTTTCCTCGCCGATTACTCGATGGAAATCACGCACCATGCCGGGGTAGGGATGAGCACCCAAGGCCGAACCAAGAATGTAATGGGTGTTTCTTACATTCGTTACCCAATCACGCATTGCCTCGTTGATTGCCTCCTTGAGCGTCTTGCTCCCTGCTTCGACTCCTCGTACCTCAGCTCCACTCAATCGCATTCGGAAAACGTTCAACGCTTGCCTTCGCATATCTTCCGCTCCCATGTAAATTACACAGTCGAAACCAAAACGAGCGCATACCGAAGCGGTTGCTATACCGTGTTGTCCGGCTCCAGTTTCGGCGATGATCCGTTTCTTGCCCATTCGTTTTGCAAGTAAAGCTTGTCCCAAAGCATTGTTGATCTTATGGGCTCCCGTATGCAAAAGGTCTTCCCGCTTAAGGTAAATCTTTGCCCCGCCCAAGCGATTACTAAGTCTTTCCGCATAATAAAGCTCAGTCGGTCTTCCGGCAAAGTTGCGGAGCAATTGATCAAGTTCCTTTTGGAATTCAGGATCTTTCTTTGCTTGAAGGTACGCATCATTCAATTCTCTCAGAGGGTGAGACAAAGTTTCGGGGACAAAGGATCCGCCATAAGGACCGAACCTACCCGATTTGTCGGGTAGGGAAAACCGATCGAAAGAAGAGTTTTGGGCGGAGGTGACGAGTGTGTCTTTGATCATAGGTAAAAAGTGTATAGTTTTTTCATCATACCTGCGGATTTGCTTGCTACAACACAAGAAACGTTCGCAAGATCTAACTTTTGCCATGAAGCCAACTTCTTTGCCGACTATAATCGTCCCAGCCCGGTTGGCATCAGTTCGCTTTCCCCGCAAGCTTTTGGCTGATGCAGGAGGCAAACCACTCATCTTGAGAACAGCCGAGCGATTACGACTGGAGGTACCCGAATACGATGTTTTTTTTGCCGTCGACGGTCACGAGCTTGCCCAACCTCTGCAAAAAGAGGGGTTTTCGGTTCTCCTGACCGATCCCGAATTATCCACCGGTACGGATCGAATTGCTCAGGCTAATCAAAGCCTTCGACGAAAAAGAATTCTTAATGTTCAGGCGGATGAACCCATGGTTGAACGAAGTCATATTCTTGCTCTTGGCGATGCCTTGAGCAAAGAAGGGGCTTCCATGTCCACCCTTGCCGCTCCCTTCGAACGTGAAGAGGATTTCCTAGACCCGAATCAAGTAAAGGTGGTCCTTGATCGGAAAGGCTACGCGATCTATTTTTCAAGGGCCGCCATACCTCATCGAAGAGATCGAGCAGATGAAAGTCGGAGAACCGGGAATAACTTTGGCTTGAAGCACCTCGGTATGTACGGATACGACTCATCTTTCCTCGAATCGTTTTCTACTTGGAAGCAAGGGTTCTTGGAAGAAATCGAAAACCTTGAGCAACTGCGGGCTTTGGAAAATGGTTGCCGGATCGGAGTTTCGATCGTGGCAAAAGCGACGATAGGAGTCGATCATCCGGGTGATTTGGATGAATTGGATTTTGCCGATCTTTCGGACTCGTGAATTCTCCAACCATTATTCGCCGGTTTGTCTATCGGGAACTTTTCACGACCACCCTGCTGGCTACCTCAGTCTTGACGGGCATTCTTCTTTACGGAAATGCCGTCCGTTCTCACGAATCTCTTTTTCAAGCATTGTCTCTGTCACCCGGTCTCTTTTTGGAACTTCTTGGATTTCTTGTTCCTTATTCGATGATCTACGGCATCCCATTCGGTTTTGCTTTGTCGGTCCTCCTTTGCTTTGGAAGATGGTCCTCGGATAAGGAAATACTAGCCTGTCGTTCTTTGGGCATGAGTATTTGGGATTGGGGTAAACCAGTATTCAGTCTGTCCCTTTTGTTGAGTGCCCTGACTCTTTACTCAAATTTGCAATGGGCTCCGGTGAATCGTGCCAACTTTGACCGAAAGATGGAAGAGGTCTTGTGGACAAATCTCAATTTGGCGTTGGAAAAGGAGGGAGAAATCGAATTTTCCATCGGTGACGATTTAAATGATGAATCCGGGGCGAGTCTAAGAGCTTTGGGTGGAGCTGCGCTTTCCCGAGTTTCCATTTCGGTTGGAGAGATACGAGAAACAGAATGGGAAAACCTCCGTATTCTGCTTTTCGAAGAGACCGGTGATTTACTCTCCATCGTTCATGCCAAACGGGGCATCGTAGAGAAATCGGAGGAAAAGGCCCGGATCTTACTTGAGCTCAGGGATATCGACGTTGAGTCGGGAGGCAGTCAGGAAGAAGGACAGTCATCCGATTTATTCGTTTCCTTCGAAAAGTGGAACCAACCCCTGGTGCTGGATCTAGATGCAAAGGAAGAAACTTTGAATTACAAAAGAATGCCTATTGGCCAACTTTGGACACTCTCTCGAGAAACTGAAGACAAAGAACTTAAAAGGAAAGCAACTGGTTTGCTTAACAAGAGTTTTTCGCTTGGGTTCTCTCCCTTTTTTCTGTCTTTGGTTTTACTGCCTCTTGCCGTAACCAAAGGCAGGAAGGAATCCATTAGCAACATGGCATTCGGTATCTTCGTCGCTGTTTCTTACTATGGAATCGGAAATCTCTTTGCCAATTCAGCATCTCCTCCGGTACTTTCAACTTTCGGTTGGTGGATTCCCAACGCCATTTGCCTATGCTTGGGTTTGCCGCTTCTTTTGCGTTTCGAGAAAACCGGATGACTCATTGCGCATTTAAACTGCTCTATGTGGTTTTTTTATGCTTTTTATGAAAAAAAATCAAAAAATCAAAAAATTATTTTGAAAAAACTTATAAATTTCATGTATGATTTTCCAATCAGGTGCTAATACCTATAAAGCCCACTAGTAATCAAGACCTTATCATGAAGAAAACGACTTCTTTCCTTTTTGCCTATTTGGCATTTGTATTTTGCCCTCATTCACTCGTTTTCGGTAACGACATAGCAGGTTATTCTGGCAGTGTCACTATCACCATTCCCGCCACTCGCACTGAATCGGGGGTAACCACAAACGCCTCCACCAGCACCCCTATTTACAAAATTGTTAGTGCGGGAGTCTCCGGCGAACCAGTCTTTTCCGGTTTTATTTCGAGCGTCGGCACGAACACCATAAGCTTTGAAAATTCTACGGACGGTGACGGCAATGTCTTTAACCCTTTTGTGACAGGGGCCTTTAAAAGCACTGTTAAGGTACCCATTCTGTCCGCAGTTTTGTCCGGTAATCGGGTCAATTCGATCACCATTGACTATGCAGGAGAAGGATTCAACGACACATGCAGTACCGGAAACGGTCAATTGATCGAGATCGATTATCCGGAAGCTGATGACAACCAGTCCACGGCCACGGCCACGGTCAGTGGAGGCAAGATAACTGGCATCACCATGACGAACAAGGGGGCTGGATACTCGGGGCCACCAAGCGTAACCGTTGTTGGGGGTCCTCATTTTGTGCGTCTCACCGAACCTGGTTCACCCGATGTCGGTCGATTTTTTCTGATTACCGACAACACTTCGAATCAATTGACACTCGACATATCCAAGCTTGCGACGAAGTCGAAATCCAATCCTACGGGAGAAACCTTGGCGAAAGTTTTGCAAACCGACTACTCTGTCGAAATTGTGCCGGCAGCAACAGTGGGTAGTATTCTCGGAAACAGCAAAGCATCTGCAGAAGCAAACGGTTTCAGTACGGGTTTAATTTCATCTTCCGATTTTGTTTATTTGTGGAACGCTAGTGAATTTAGTTACGACCCCCACTTCTTTCTCGGTAGTGACATTGGGACTTTCAAGGCTGGATGGTACAATGTTAACAACATCGGAGCAGGTCATGCGACAGACCAAATTCTTTACCCGGACGAATCTTTCATCGTCGCTAATCGAACGAGTAACGATATTGAATTAACCATCGAAGGTGCCGTTGGCACCACCAATCAAAAGATGTATTTGCCGCCATACCCGCAACAGGCATTGATGAACAATCCTTTTGGTGCTGACGTGGTTCTCGGCGAGATTATTCCAGCCGACAACATGGGCACAGAAATATATGATTTTCGACCAAGTGCATCTGATGGAAATACAACCAATGCGGACACTATCTTCTTTCTTTCAGGTACCAATTGGAATGAATATTACTATAAAGGCGGAGTGAACGATGCTGTGACTGCAGTCGCCACAGCCTCTGCCAAAGTAGGAACGCATGGTGGCAACAATGGTATCGCGGACTCCGATGTCGAATTTGCTTCGGGAACCGTAACTGCCTTGGTGAGTTGTGACGCGACTGGAGGAACCAGTGGAGATCATAACACCTCCGAATACACGAAAATTTCTCTTTCAGGTGGAGGCCCAGCAAGCGCCGACGATTGGAACGGATTCAACATGACCTTTAGCGAAATTTCAGGACGGAGTGTCAGCGACAGCTATGACAGTGATAACAGCAGGCAGTACGAACTCGATGTCAATGGCTCGGATGTCGCCGAAGGTAGCGGAGTCATGGTTTACTCCAATCTCAATGGCACGCATGAGGTTGTAGACAGTGCATCCGGTTACGTGATTGTCAAAGTCAAGCGCGATGTCAATTTCGAGTCAGGAAAAGGTGACAAGAAATGGGCTCTCGGTTCGGTTGGGGCAGGTTACAACACGACGGCCAAGGCTTATTTCATTGGAGGAGGAGGGTCGGGTGCGATCGCCTCCGTAACTGTTTCAGGTGGTGCGATCACTGGATTTGACTTTACCAGCACCGGTAATTCGAGAGGTTCGGGTTATACGGAAGCCCCGCAAGTTGTCATCACCGGAGGAGGTTGGCGCATGATCGGTGGTGCCGATGCACCCGAAGATGGTCAAGTTTTGAGTTCTGAAGAGGGAATTATTGTTGTCCGCAAACACCCTACTGGAATTTTGACTTACATAGAGGCGATCAATCCGGTCGGGAAGTAGCGGGGTTTCATCTTCTGCCTAGGCAAAAAGGCGGCTCGCTTGTTTTTTTGGGATTGGAGTTTTTGGACTGATTCGCGTTATTGTTTTCTTTGGTTGCCTGTCCTTCCGATCCTTTTGCCCCTGGATACCTGACTCGGGAACCAACTTTTGATGAGGTTGTGGGGGAATATGAACTGAAGGAAATTCATGTTGACTTGATCGAGTCCGGGTTGAGCGACCGCATCCGTGATTCCGCACGGGGTTCCTCGATTGTTTTGAAAGTCGACGGTACGGCGCTCCTGACCAAATTTCCCGTCCTCGAGGAGGTGGGAAGTTTTCGCTATGAATTCAAGGGTTTAAAAAACCTCAAGGGCAAATGCAAAGTAGCCAAGCTTGGGAACGTGAGTTCGGGGGAAGATGACCTGCCGGCAATCTAAGGCGTGCGATTTATCCTGCCTAGGCAAAATTACTCAGCTAGGTTATCGGGGCAAAACCGGGTTGAGGGCATGATTTTCGGATTAAGTGATCCGGATGAAGGGCAAATCCTCTTCGCCAGGTTTCACTTCCTTGACCTCAGCAAAACCAATGAGCGGATTTTAGGATTGAAGTTTATGTTGTTTTGCTTGGATGGGGAAAGAGGTTCTTAAAACTCAAAGATCGTTGAACCGTTCCTTTCGGCTAGAAACTAACCCATGCTCCATTCCCCGTGGAGTCGCTGTACTTGAAGAAAAGCCTGTTTTTCACGGTAGACAAGTCCTTGTTGAACCAATACCAAGTGGCTGAATTACTTGTGTGAAGGAACGGGTAAATATTGGCTGTGGTCCATTGCCAACCATCAAGGAATTCAACCCAAAACCAAACGGACAAATCAGCTTTTTGGGGGTCCATGAACATCCATCCCAAGACGGAATGATAAGCCCAAAGGTCTCCGTTTCGGTGCCAGAAGGGGCCAAACCAATCGCTGTACCACCATGAGTTTCCAAGTTGGACCGAACCGCTTATAAGATCGGCTCCCGTTATGGGCCTGAAATTTGCCGTAACTTCAATGTTCTTGGTAAGAAAAATTCGAGTGTTTTCTGAATTCACGCTTTCAACTCCTTCCGCATCCCAATGGCTGAAGAGATACCCTGGGTTCTCACTGGCTGATATATTTTTCCAGCCGGTTCCAAAAATACCAGATCCTTCCGTGCTTCCTCCCTTGACCGGTGATGAAACCAAATTGAGGGAGTGCAAGCCTGGAGCCGAGGGGTCTCCCTTGTAGTCGGGATCGCTCACAAACTTGGCCTTGATCGTCTTGTTCTCGTTGAGAAGAACGCTTGTAGTCGCGGCCTTGGAATCATTAATTCCTACACCTTCCCAACCGTCAAAAAGATAGCCCAGGCTCGGTGTTGCGAAGATTGGATGCTTGGAGTTGTAGATGAACGAACCCGAACCAATCGCAAAGCCTCCATCTGTGGGCATGATTATAATTTTCAGCTCGATTGGCTGAAGAGGAATGAAGCTACCAGTCAAGGACAAGTCTTGGGTGACGGTTAATTCAAGTTGTGCATTGAAGACATTGGCGTTGACAAGACCGCTTCCCGTCCACTTGTCGAACTGGTATTCTACACTCGGCAAGGCTTCGAGACTTATCTTGTCGCCATGAGCTACTTTGAGGGTTTGAATTTGCGAGTTGGTTCCCTTGTCGGCCTTGATTGTGCCACCAACGAGTGGTGCGGTGAAAACCTTAACTTCGTAACTGAGTTTTTTGAATGTCGCGGTGATCGTTTGGCTACTGGCCAGATTAAACTCGTGGGTGCGTGAAGAGGACAAAAGTGCTCCGTCCGTACCGAGCCAACCGTTGAATTGGTAACCGGGTTCGTCATGAGCGGTCATATTGAGATCGTCACCGAACTTGTAAGGCGGATTCGTTGATGTGACAATAAATCCACCAGTGACGCCATTAAGAACCGAACCATCTACGTCGAGGGTTTGAACAACCTGAATCACCGAGGCGGGTTCACCGTCGAAGTTAGCCGAAATCGTGGTGTCTTGGTTTATGGTGATTTGCTCGGTGGCATTCCCCAATCCATTGCTCCAAGACAAGAAGACGTAACCTGGATTGGGTTGGGCTTGTATGGTGAAAGTCTGATTGAAATTAAATGCATATTCTCCGTTCGTCGTAAAAACGTCTCCCCCCCCGGGAATGTTTTTG
>Ga0055584_100008493_pt1 | contig 10075 bp, 10 predicted proteins | sample OSDHelmetaG_FD_58716 | JGI IMG/M metagenome (GOLD analysis project Ga0055584, IMG submission 58716) | Pelagic marine sediment microbial communities from the LTER site Helgoland, North Sea, for post-phytoplankton bloom and carbon turnover... | ecosystem: Environmental > Aquatic > Marine >...
GGCCGCAACACATTTCGCAGCGGTGTGATCGCCAGCACCGCAACGAGTAAGCCAGCGCTCCAGAGGCCGGTCTGGTGAATAACTTGTCCGTAGCTAATTGCATCACTTGCGAAACGCATGCAAATGACGACAAATGGCACGGAGAGCAGTGCCCAGACCCAGTATTTCGAGCGTACGCGATTCAAGAGTTTGGCAAACTTTTCGGCCAGATTCATTGTGTTAGGATGCCTTGAAAGCCGCGGCCAAATCAATTCAGGACAACAACAATGATATTTACCAGATTAAAGAACACCTTTTCATTGCTGGCAATGATCGCCCTGTTGGGTGCATTCGGCGGCGTGGCGGCCGCTGAACCGGAGTCACCTGATTTTCCGACCGCCGAGTTGGTCAACCCAAATAAAGCGAGCATAGATGACCTTGCTGCAATACCCGGCATGAACCCTGCCGCAGCAGCAGCAGTGATCAACGGACGCCCGTTCAAAACCCAGAGTAAGATGGATGCGGCCATTGGTGAAGCGCTCGACGACGAAGGACGCAAGTCTGTTTACGCACGGGTGTTCATAAAAGTCGGCCTCAATAAAGGTGCTGAAGAGGACTACAAGCTCATTCCGTCAACGATGTCAGCGGAAAAACTGGCCCGCGAGTTTGAGGAATATCGACCTTACGAGTCAATTGAGCAGTTTAGTCGCGAAATGTCCAAATACGTTAGCGATGAAGAAGTCGCCTACCTGGCACGCTTTGTCACGCTGGATTGACTGATCGGACTTTCGGGTCTGCAAGAATCAAAGAAAAAGGGCCACGAGGGGCGTTGGTTGACAGATAACTAGGCAAATCATACCGTCGACTGTCGACAATAATAATTAGAAAAGGATCGAGGCGATTGGCAGCCGAGGCGAGGACAGGCGCATAGTGGTGGCGGACTCCGAATTACGGTCGGATAAAGTCCGCGTTACCGTCCGCGATCTTTACAAGCGTTTCTCGCAAGAGGTCGTCGCACTACAAGGCATCAATCTCAACGTCCAGCAAGGAGAGTTTGTCTCACTGGTTGGCCCTTCCGGCTGCGGTAAATCGACCCTGCTAAAGCTTGTTGCCGGACTTGAAGTGCCGAGTTCCGGCGACGTCGTGCGCGCCGGAATTGACGAGACCCCAGGATCCGTTGGCTTTGTTTTTCAGGACGCGCATCTATTGCCCTGGCGAACTGTTCGGCGCAACGTCGAACTTTTGCTGGAAATTCAGAAAATTTCAAATGAAGAACGACGACGACGCGCCGACCAGGCGATCGCTCGTGTTGGCTTGAACGGATTTGAAGATGCCTATCCGCGACAACTTTCTGGCGGAATGAAAATGCGGGTTAGTCTTGCTCGAACATTGGTGCTAGACCCACAGCTCTTTCTATTGGATGAACCTTTCGGCGCGCTCGACGAAATCACACGCGAAAAACTCAACGATGACCTGCGGGAGTTGACGCAGGCAAACGGCCTAACGACGTTGTTTGTTACGCATTCGGTGACCGAAGCGGTTTATCTTTCGAATCGGGTGATCGTAATTTCAGAACGCCCGGGGATCATCGTTGAAGAGATTTCGGTGCCATTCACCGAGCGTCACCGGAGTCTGCGCAACACACCCGAGTTTGTGCAGATCTGCGCCGACGTTACTGATGCTTTGTACAGAGGCATGGGAGAGACCGGGGTGAACAAGCAATGAAGCGAGTTCTCGAACTGGCGGGCCCGCCACTTCTGGTGCTAGTTATCATCTTGGGCCTGTGGTCGCTTGCAGTGCGCATCTTCGAAATTCCGGCCTTCGTGCTACCTGGTCCCGAAAGGGTATTCGAAACAGCGATGTTTGAGTCCGAGCGACTCATGACCGGATTTCGCAACACGCTCATCGCGTCCACTATAGGCCTCCTCGCGGCCACTATCGTTGGCGTGCTAGGCGCCGTCATACTTAGCACCTCGCGTCTGCTCGAGCGCGCTCTGTATCCCTGGGCGGTCGTACTGCAGACGGTACCCGTCGTTGCCGTCGCGCCACTCTTCGTCCTGTGGGTCGGCCCAGGCCTCGTCAGCGTTGTGCTGGTGGCGTTCATCATTGCCCTGTTTCCAATTCTGGCGAATACGCTGATGGGACTGGTTTCTACCGATCCCGCGCTGATTGACCTTCTAAAGATGCAGGGCGCAGGTCGAGTCGCAATTTTTCGCAAAATCCGCTTGCCGAATTCGCTGCCGTACTTCTTTACGGGCATGCGGATATCGGCAGGCCTCGCTGTGATCGGCACCATCGTCGGCGAGATGGTCGTAGGTCGCGGCGGTGAAGAAGCTGGTCTCGGCTACTACGTTGTTTTCAGCGCCACCCAACTAAAGACCGACTTTGTCTTCGCGACGATTATTGTTTCCACCGGGCTCGGGATCGGTTTTTTCCTCGCGATGGTTGGTCTCTCTTCTCTCGTCATGGGTCGCTGGCACGAATCCGAGCTGCGTCGCGATAGCTAGGCAATTGTCATGAAGCGAATATCAAAACGAATACTCTTGCCTCTGCTCATTTTCGTCGTTGCGGCCTGCGTTGAACCGGTTGAAGACGACACGATCAGCGTTCAAACCGACTGGTTTGCCTCGACCGATCACGCAGCGCTCTACGCTGCTGAACTGTATGGCTATTTCGACGATCGAAACCTGAAGGTTGAAATTCGGCAGGGTGGCCCGGGAATTCGCGCTGCCAATGACGTGGCCACCGGCAGGGCGACCTTCGGCCTGGCGCTGCCGGAAAACATCATCCTGGCGGCTGCAGAGGATGTCGAACTGCTGTCGGTCTTCGCCTCGTACCAAGAGTCTCCGATCGGACTGATGGTGCACGAGAGCTCGGGTGTCAGCGGTATCGAAGGCATCGCCGATCTATCTGTGCAGATATTTCCCGGCCAGGTTTTCTGGGAGGTGCTCAAGCATGAAACTGGCATATCGCCTGCCGAGATCGCTTTCGATGGCTCCATGACTGCCTGGGCCGAGAATCCAGACTGGGCAGTGCAAGGCTTTGCCACGACCAATCCATTCGACGCCCGCAACGCCGGTGCCGAGCCGCGCATGCTCACCGCGACTACGCTAGGTTTTCGTTCTTACGCGGGTGTGATCTTTACCGACCGATCCTTCGCCCGCAATCACCCGGAAAAAATGACTGCTTTTGTCGCCGCACTGCAGCAGGGTTACGCTGATTTCCTGGCTGACCCGCACGCCGTCATTGAATACATCAACAGAGACATCAATAAAGACTTCCTGATCGAGGTGGGCGAAGCGGCGGCTCCGGTCATGCAGGATCTCGCAGTCAGTGCTGACACTGAATCTCTCGGACTCGGAGCAATGAACCCGGACGTCTGGAATGACGTTGCAGCGCGGATGCTGAGTGCCGAAATCATTCGGCGTGAAGTCGATGCGGCGACGCTGTGGACGAATGAATACCTGCCGACAGCACAGGAGCAAGCGACTCAATGACGAAGCCCAGCAGCGTCGACTTGCTCATCCGTGGCGGCATCGTGCTGCCGATGGACGAGCAGACGGCATTCGAAGGCGATGTTGCCGTCCAAGACGGCAAGATTGTGGCGCTCGGTCCCGACCTGCAGATGCAGGCAACAGAAGAGCTCGACGCTGCCGATCGCGTTGTGCTTCCCGGCCTCGTCAACGCGCACATGCACGAATGCATGGAGCGCGGCTGGTTCGAGGACCTGCCTTTTGATATCTGGCTGAACGAGCATGCTCAACCCAAAGATCGTGCCTACACTCCAGCGGACCAAAGAGCCGCGGCACTGCTCAACCAGGCAGAGATGATTGCCTCGGGCGTTACAACATTTGTCGACATGTTCCGCTTTCCGGGCGAAGCAGCAAAAGTTGCCATTGACTCTGGCTTGCGAGCAATTATTGCGCCGCAACTCATCGACTCCGCACCCGGTGTCGGCGAAACGCTCGAATCAAACATCGCCGCTTTTGACGATTGGCACGGTGCGGGCAACGGCCGAGTATCGATCTGGTTTGGTCCGCATGCGCCCTACTCCTGTTCGGAGGGAATGCTGCTGGCGGTCGGCGAGGCGGCGAGAGATCGCAAGACCGGTATCGCCACCCACCTCGCCGAAAGCCGCTGGGAAGACGGTTTTATCCGTGACAAGACAGGCTTAAGCCCCACGACATACCTCGACCGCGTTCTCGGCCTGGCGAGTGACGTTATCGTCGCCCACACTGTGCACGTCGATGCAGATGACATCGAATTGTTGGCGACGCGGGATGTGGCAATAGCGCATTGCCCGACATCCAACATGAAACTCGGAAATGGCATGGCGCCAGTGCCGGAATTGTTGGCAGCAGGCATTCGCGTCGGGCTTGGCACTGACTCGATCATGACCAATAACAACCTCGACCTGTTTGAGGAGATGCGGCAAGCGGCGCTCGTTGCCAAACTGCGCCAGGAAGATCCGGCCGTCCTACCTGCATGGACAGTCCTCGAAATGGCCACTATCCGCGGCGCAGACTCGCTCGGACTCGCCGACCGTATTGGCAGCCTCGAAGTGGGCAAGCAAGCGGATCTCATTCTCATCGATCTCGACCGGCCACATCTCTGGCCTTTTCATTATTCGGATTCGAGCTTTGGCAACCTGGTGGAAAACCTCGTCTACTCAGCGCGTGCGGGCGATGTCGTTGCGACGGTAGTTAACGGCCAGGTGTTGATGGCGGACGGCGTAATCCGATCCCTTGACCTCACCGAGGTTCGCGCCGTCGTGGAACGACAAGGACGCGATCTCCTGCAACGGGCCGGCGCAGAAGCCGTCGTATTGGGGCGACTGGGCCGGCGATAACTAGCAGTGTAAACTGTCGACAGTCGACAATTTAAAATCAGAACCTGGATTGGAGTAAACATGGCAAAGGTATATCGAGACGAAGACAGCGACCTTAGCGTCCTGGACGGCAAGACTGTATCCATCTTGGGATACGGCAACCAGGGACGCAGCCAGGCCCTGAACCTGCGGGACAACGGTATCAAAGTAGTGGTCGGCAATCGTGGCGACGATTACCGCGCCCTCGCCGCCAATGACGGTTTCGAGGCGTCCGATATCCCTGCAGCGACGAGCAAAGGCGACGTGGTTATGGTTTTGTTACCGGACGAAACCCACGCCAACGTACTGCCCGTCGACGTCTTCCCACATCTTAAGCCTGGCGCAACGCTGGTCTTTGCTCATGGCTACTCGGTGTTCTATAAGGAAGTGGAGCCCCCGGAAGGACATGATGTAACGCTGCTTGCGCCGAAGATGATCGGCGCCGCAGTTCGCGAATTATTTACCTCGGGCGCAGGATTCCCATCGTTGGTGGCCGTGGAGCGAGACAGCACCGGCCATGCATGGGATACCGTCGCGGCGCTGGCCAAAGGAATCGGCAGCACGAAACTTGGGGCGTGGGCGACCACCTTCGAGGAAGAGACCATTACTGACCTTTTCGGCGAACAGGTAGGCGGCGGCGCAGCGATCATTTCGATCATGCGCTCATTCAAAGTACTTACCGACGCCGGTTACGATCCCGCGGTCGTGCAGCTGGAAATGCTGGGCTCAGGTGAATTAATTGAGGTTATTCGCAGTCAGTGGCGCGAAGGCGTGGTCGAGGCATTATCCGGTCACAGTCCGACCAGCCAGTTTGGCCAACTGCATCGTGCCGAGGAACTGCAAGACAATGGTGAAGCGGAAGGCTACCTCAAGAATGTTCTGGGCCAACTGCAGGACGGCAGCTTTGCGGATATCTGGCGACGCGAACAGGAGTCGGGCTATGAGCGTCTCGAAGCGCTGCGCGCCAAATACCTCGCCGATCCGTTTTGCGATGCCAGTCGTAGTAATCGCGAGGAATTGAAAGAGGTCATCGAAAAGGGGATTGTGTGAACCCAGCGCCGACGACAGAGGCACCGGTTTTCGGCCAGCGCATCGCCGGCCTTGCCGTGCCCCCTGCCAATGGCAGTGCCTTGCTCAAGCGGCGCTCACCGGCTGACCCATCTAAGGTTGTCGCTCAATTCGGCGTCGCGACGCCCGAGCAAATTAACCAGGCCGTCACGGCCGCCCGAAAATCGCAACCTGAATGGGCCGCGCGACACCCGGCGCAACGCGCCGACGTCCTGCATCGAGCGGCCCGGCTTCTCGAAAAACGACGCACAGAACTGGTGAACTGGGAGGTCGCGGAGTCCGGCATGCTGCGGTCATTGAGTGAAATGCACGCCGGCTGGTGTGTCGAGGTCCTCGACTTCTATGCTGGGCTAGCCCGTAATCTGTCCGGTCGTAGCGTATCGCTCGGTTCGTCAAAACTAGGTCTTGTTGTACCCGAGCCTTATGAGATTGTTGTCGCACTTGGGCCATGGAATTTCCCGCTCTCCGAACTAATCTGGAAACTCGCGCCTGCCCTGGCCGCGGGATGCGCCGTGATTTCGAAGCCGTCCGAAGTCACTCCTGTAACTTCGTTAATTCTGGACGAGGTGCTTGTCGAAGCAGGCGTACCTGCAGGACTCACCAGCGTGCTGGTCGGCGGTCGGGAGGTCGGTGCTGCATTGATCGAAAAACCGGACGTTGGCCTGGTGAGTCTTACTGGCGGACGAGCAACGGGCCAGGCCGTGCTCACTACTACGGCCAAGAATCTGACACCCACGGTGATGGAGCTCGGCGGAAAGAGCCCGGTCATTGTTTTACCGGGGGCCATCGCAACGCAAGTGGCCGAGATTTTAGGCGGTGCAATCGGCTTTCGCAGCGGGCAACAGTGTATCTGCCCAAGCCGGATAATCGTTGTCGGCGACGATGCTCGTCGCAGCGACATTGCCGAAGCTATCAACGAAAAACTTGCCGAGTTGTCGCCAGGCGATCCGGATTTGAAGGAGACGACACTCGGGCCCGTGATCCACACAGAGCACGCAGATAAGCTGCGGCAAGTGACCGCAGGTGCAGTAGCGAGAGCGATACCAATGCTAGGTGGCAAGATGCTTGATGGTGCCTTTGTCAGTCCGGCAGTCTTTATGCCCGATGACGCCGATGACGCCGTCGTAACCGAAGAATTATTTGGCCCCTTCACGGCGGTGCTGGCGCGACCGGATGTCGAGTCGGCCATTGAATTGGCAAACCGCACCCGCTTTGGACTGGCTGCCGGAGTGCTCAGCGGCGGCGACACCGGTCGCGCCATCGGTATCGCGCGTAAGCTTCGCGCTGGCTCGGTATGGATCGACGACTACGGAACCATCGAATTGGAACTCCCCTTCGGTGGTATTGGCGACTCCGGCTTCGGCCGTGAGCTGGGCATGGAAGGACTGGAGAGCTTCGTGCGCTGGAAATCGATTCACCTTAATCATGGCTAGCTTCGAGCAGGTTCAGACACCAAGTCTCGTCGATTCTGCGTATAAGGCTGTGCGCAAAGCTATCCTCGTTGGCGACGTCGAACCCGGTAGCAGACTCTCGGAGGCGGTTGTCGCCAGGGAGATGGGAATCAGCCGAGCACCCGTCCGAGAAGCGCTGCGAATGCTGGAACGCTCAGGATTGGTAAACCAGCAGCACAACAAGGGCTACCGCGTCAGTGAATTTAGCGATGACGACTTTTTTGAACTCGCCACCTTACGGTTTGCGTTGGAGTCATTGGCGATGCGGCTCGCGATCGCATCCGAGGAACTCGTGCCAAATCTCGAGGCAGTGCTCAACAAGATTCAGGACGCTGAGAAATCTGGCAACTCAGCGCAAGCCGCAAAGTTGGATCGGGAATTTCACGAAGCAATTCTGATCGCGTCCGGTCACGGTCGGCTTCGCGATATCTGGGACGGGCTTCGCGACCAGGTAGAACTTGCCGTCGCAAACAACAACCGAGCTTTCGCTACTCTTGATGGTTTATCCCGTGCACACTTGGCGCTGCTAGAGGCTATTCGCGCAGGTAATCTCGAACAAGTAACGCAAGAGCTTGAGCTGCATATTTTCAATGGACCACTAAGAAAGAAGGATACCGATGCAAACTCCTGAAACGCTTGAGGACCTCGCGCACAAGTCCAAATCCGCCATAGTGATTGGTAATGGCGGCGGCGGAGACTGCCTGGTCGGCCTTCTCGCCGCGGGCTGGCTTAAACGCATGGGCGTCGAACGCGTTGCGCTCGGCGGAATCGCCTGCCAATGGTGGACGGCCCCGGGCGAGGACCGACCCGAACTGGTCGACGTGCTCGGGCCCGATCTGTATTCGATCGACGACCTCGATGAGGTCAAGCGAGTCCATGACTACGCCGCCATTTGCAGCACGGACACGCATTCGCATGGGCGAAGACCGCATGAAGCCGTGCTTGCCGAACATACCGGCGAAGAAACATTTGTCGTATCTCATCAAGGTGGTGTGAAAGGCTCGACCGCAGGACTAAAAGCCGTGGTCGACTACTTCGATGCCGACTTGGTTATCGCGATGGATGTTGGTTCAGATACGTTATCTACAGGTGACGAAGTCCGCCCCACAATGACGGTCCTGGCTGATCACATCACTTTAGCCGCCGTTATGTCACAAGACGCTGCATCTGTATTTTGCCTTGCAGGTTTCGGTGCTGACGCGGAACTGGAAATTGAAGAGCTCACTGAAAACACCGGCAAGGTGCTTGCGGCTGGCGGCTTGCTCGGTGTGTTCGCATCCTCCAAAGCTGAAATTGAAAATCTCGAAGCGGCACAGCAAAAAGCGTTCGACCCGGTTGGGCAACTCGTGGTCGAGGCTTATCGCGGTAATTTCGGACTACATCACGTGCCAACGGCCTCTCCCTGGGGACAGGTAGCACGGATGACTCCAGCCGCGGTACCTGTCTGGGCATTTTCTCCAGCTATCGTCGTCGACGCGGTTGCCAAACATGTCACAGAAATTTTACAGACGACCAGTCTGGCTGATGCAGAAGATATCTACGTGAAGCTCGGGCGGCTTCCGGAAACCCGCATTGTCGGGCGCGTCGACTTCCGACGCGACTGACCATCTGCATTCTTGCCAGCATTCGGCGCATCGGATTACCCCATGCGTAAGACGGTCATCAAAACAAACATGTGCGGCGCCGAATGGTCGCGACTCGTTTTGTTGTCGATGCTTTGGGGCAGCGCGTTCTTTCTTGTCGAAATCGCGCTGCTGTCTTTCAGTCCGCTACTGCTGATCGCGGTTCGTTTTTCGATGGCCACGCTACTCGTCTGGCTCATAGTCTTCGCCAAAGGATACGCGTTGCCCAGAAATGCCGCGGCCTGGCTGGCTTTCCTTGGCAGTGGCCTGCTCAACAATGTCATTCCACTGATACTGATCGTCTGGAGCCAAACCGTCATTACAGCTGGGCTTGCTGCGATTCTGACGGCTGCAACACCCATCATCGGTGTCGCTCTGGCCGGCCTGGGGCTGCGAGACGAGCCGATTACCCGGCCCAAGATTGCAGGTACGACGCTCGGCCTGATCGGTGTAGGCATTCTTGTTGGCCCGGCCGCATGGGCCGGTTTAGGCATTAACCTGCTGGCTCAGCTTGCAGTACTTGGAGCAGCAGTTTCCTTTGCCTTCGCCGGTGTGTACGGACGGCGGTTCGGAACCATGGGCATTCACCCAATGGTCGCAGCAGCGGGGCAATTGCTTGTATCGTCAACCATCATGATACCGCTGGCGCTCTGCTTCGAAGATATTGCTGTACTGCATTCGACGAGAGCCAGCGCATGGGCCGCGGTTGCGGCGTTGGCTATATTCTCAACCGCGCTGGCGTACGTGATCTACTTCGATCTTCTTGAGAGAGCCGGCGCGGTAAATTTACTGTTGGTGAATTTACTATTACCGGTGACCGCAATTCTACTTGGTTTCATTTTCCTCGATGAAAAACTGTCTACCTGGCAATTCGCCGGCATGGCCGTCATCTGGCTCAGTCTGGCCATCCTTGATGGACGGCTCTGGCGACGACTGTTTTTGCACTAATTTCTTCCGCTAACCTGTGTCATTTTGTACATCAACTATACGAACGAGCAGAAAAAAGGCCCGCTCAGAGGCGGGCCTTCAGTTATGTGGTGGTGAAGGGTGGATTTGAACCACCGACCTACGGGTTATGAGTCCGTCGC
>Ga0055584_100008494_pt1 | contig 10074 bp, 11 predicted proteins | sample OSDHelmetaG_FD_58716 | JGI IMG/M metagenome (GOLD analysis project Ga0055584, IMG submission 58716) | Pelagic marine sediment microbial communities from the LTER site Helgoland, North Sea, for post-phytoplankton bloom and carbon turnover... | ecosystem: Environmental > Aquatic > Marine >...
CTCCTCTGCCCGATCTCTCAGATCACTGGTGAGTATCGCGTTACTCTGCATGTACTCTGTCCAGCGTGAATTGTTCTCGACTGTCCAATCCCCTCCGCCTGTCAGGTATCGATCAAGGATGGATCTACCAGCCCAGTCAGAATTGAAATGCCCGTTGCTCCCATCTCCACCGACTTCCCGGCGCCACCGGCGATCAGACTCGACGTGCCCCCTGTCCACACGGTCACTACGCTCATCACGGATGGAGCGGTCATTTATCGACTCGCCGCTGGTAACCACATCCCCACTACCACCTGCATGGCGTGGGTTTTCTGACCCAGCCCATTGATATGTGGACGTGCGATGGTCACTGCCAATCAGCGACTCTGCGGTGGTGGGGCTATTTTTGATTTGATCCAGCCAGGTAGCCCCCGGTTCCTGAGATGTGGACTGCGACCGAATTCCTGGATTGGACCCGGAATCGTTTCTGCCTATTGCCGGATTGAACATGCATTTGCTCCTGTATGAAGAGCATGCTAGCAACTATTTTCGGAATGGGATATTAGGGCTTGCCCTAATACACCGTTTCCAGGACAAGCCCTGATACCCGATTACAGAATTTAGACTCGTGGCAGTGATTGCACGTTTCGTGTCGAGCGACCGGCTAATCGGACTGAGATCGCACTTCATCAAACATTGAAAAAAATCATGGTACAAAGCAACGAGCTCCAGCCGGTTGCCAGCTACTCGTAATACAAACCCGACTTCGTCCCACTCTGGTGGCTCGTTTCCTTGACTACCCAGTTACAGATAGGGGGCGACCTTGTCAGCTTCTACCGGGTATCGCAGTTCAACCACATAGCTTGTTCCCGTGTCGAATCCAACACCATAACGCACATTCAGCACGATTCGCTCAGTTCTGGTCAACACCTGAAATCTACGAAGTGTTGAAAGATACTCCGCCCAAGTCTGCGTTTTCAGGCTATTTCTTTCATCTGTGCCGTAGCATGTGCCGACCTCGAATGGCTCCTGCAAACTCTCCATAGCCAGCTCTCTGGCTTGCAATACATTGATTTTACAGGCCAATAGCTTGGTCCCTATATCGCCCGCATTCCCGCTTCCAGCAATACAGGATCGGATTCACCTGTAACTTTCGGCGAGTGATTCGCGATAGTTGGCGAATGAATCCATAGTCAACCGATCCTTCAGCGTTACCGATACGAATGCGCTGACCGAGCAATCCATCCGATTACGCTCAACTAAAGAGGCCAGGCGGTGTTTCGCGAAAAGCGACGAACCTCGAACAATCTGCCGGCAATTGCGCAACAACAGTTGCCCCCTCATCCGCCTCCGATCGAACTGCCAAGGAAGTGTTAACGGCAAGGCCATACGTAAATGCTTTGGAGGAGCTGTCATCAGCAACACCAGAAGAGGCGCCGACCGTAACGCCGGTAACATTCTCAGTAGCGGAAGCTGTGCCTGCCACTGCGATTGCAGCTCCTGCTCCCAAATTCGATGGCAGCGGTAGAATCTGTTCTCTCGGGTTCGACAGCGGTGGCCGAACCCATGCTGTTTCTCTGCACGACGGCCGACATGCCGATCACACAGGCAAGCCCAAACACTAGTAAAATGTTCAGCCGCATTGCAGTTCGCCAGATAGTTGTCAATCAAGCCAGACGCATCCGTCTCGCTTACGAAGCGCTGATGACCATAGCGAATCTCCAGCGCACTGCCGAGAAAAAGGCTAGTCCACCAGCTAATTTTCAATCGCATCAAGAACCGTACGCCCCTCACCCAAGTAAAGTGCGCTCCTGCGTGAGTCGTTCCAACTGCGACAGGTTTGCCTGAGAGGCAAGAGCGTCTGAAGAATCCATAGCAGACCGCCGCGAGTACTGAAAACTGGCTCCGTCCATACGCGGCAAACCCATGCCAATTGTCTGCTGTTTTCCCTAGCAAGATAGAAACACTGACAGAGCACAAGGGATTTTACTATTAAGGCTTCCCCTGACTTCTACATACTGCAATGTTCCATCCCGGGGACTGACGAGATGGGGCCTCAAACCGACAAGCGGCTAGCGCGACCGAAAAAATCGACGGTAGCTCACGAAATCATGCCACGCAGAAACGCCAATCGGCAGTCAGTTGTTACGGCGCGATAAACTCCGCATCCTACTGCTGCAAGATACGCGCAAGCCACAGTTCGACCCGCAAGGCTTGCGTATCGATCTCACCCAGTAGTTTGCCCACCAAAAAGGGCAAGAGAATGGCAATCAGTATCAGCGCAGCCATCGATTTGATTGAAATGGACAGAAAAAACACATTGAATTGCTGTGCAAATCGATTGATCAGGCCCATCGATATGTCAATAAGAAAGATAACGACCATCACGGGGCTGGCGATCATGAGAGTCAGCTTCATGAACCTGGACAATTCAGCCTCGAACAAGGACACCGACAGTTCACGCAGACTGTCAACCGGTTGCAATAACGGCCAGATCGCAAAGCTCTCCAGCAAAACACCTGCAATCACCAGCAAGCCACCGGCAGCAACAAACAGATAGTTTGCCCAACGCCCTAGAAATTCGCCAAAAAGCGTCACTTCATTGCCGGCGATAGGATCGAAGAGCATCGCGAAAGAGGTGCCGATCTGCGTGTCGATAAGCACGCCGGCCGCCTCGAAGGCCCACAAAAACACGCCAAACAGCACGCCTACTACGACGCCGATAAAGACTTCCTTGACGAACAGATTTATCCACAATGCCGTCGCTACAGTTTCGGTCGGTAGCTCTGGCTGCACTACCACAGCAATCATTGCCAACGACAGATATATGGCATTACGCACCAATGCAGGAATCGTCTCACTGGAGAACAATGGCAGCAACAGAAAGGCCACGGCAATGCGTGTCACGGACAAGGCAATGACGATGACGTAGTCACCCAGTGCCGTAAACAAATCCGTCAGCATGATTGATCAGGATCCGGTGAGACTGGCAAACGTTGTAAATATCCGGTCAGTGAACCGGTACAGGCTGGTTCCCATGAAAGAAGCAGTAACGAAGATCGTCAGTATCATCGCCACGAACTTTGCCGCAAATTGAAAAGTCTGCTCCTGCAACTGGGTAGCCGCCTGGAAGAATGCGATCAATAGGCCTACCAAGGCTACAACCAGTACCGGCGGACCCGCAAGTACCAGCACCAGCCACAGTGCCTGTTGGGTCAGTTGAAGGACTTCGGAGTCGATCATGACACGGAGCCGGTGTTATATGGCATAAGACAACACCAAGCCATGGGCAAGCTTGGCCCAGCCCTCGATGAGGACAAACAGCAACAGCTTGAACGGTAGAGATATAATGGTTGGCGACAACATCATCATGCCCATGGCCATCAGCAAGTTTGAAATGACCAGATCGATAACGATAAAGGGCAGGAAAATCAGAAAACCGATCTGAAAGGCCGACGTCAGTTCGCTGATCGTGAATGCAGGAATAATCACGATGAAATCCTCCGCCTGTACCGGTTCACTGTCTTTCGACATGCGCCGCACGGAGTCCTGAAAAAACGCTCGCTCTCGTTCAGAGGAATGCGCCAGAAGAAATTCCCGCAGTGGTTCCTTGGCGACGCTCGCAGCGGCCAGCATGTCTTCTGAATTGGCCGTAACGTCGATCTCATCTGAAATTGTCGCCAGCATGGCGTTGCCAACCGGGTACATCACGTAGATCGTCAGGACCAGAGCCAGACCATTGAGTACCACATTGGGCGGTACCTGCTGAACACCAAGTGCGTTACGTAACAGACTCAGCACCACCACAATCTTGGTGAATGAGGTGACCATTACCGCGGCGAAAGGTGCCAGCGCCAGAATAATTACCGTCAGCAGCGCTGATGATGGGGAGAACTCCGTCAGATCCATGGGTCAGGAGCAATCCATAGTAGTTGACAGACGGACCGCATACCCTTGACCGAGTGACACGATCTCACCAATATACTTGTCGACTACCGATGCGCCAGTGGCAATCTGCAGACGAACTCGCTTACCACAAAGTGAACCACATGCGGTCAGCATTGGCAGGTCAGCCGAAGCAGCGCGCCATCGGCGAACGTCTACAATAACCGGATCAGCGAGCATGACATTCAATGTTGGCGACTGTGATATGGACGCATCAGCCGATGAGAATGCAGACTGCCAGTCATCGACCTGCTGCTTGTCAAGCAGGCGTAAAAGCTCACCTGTCGTCGCATCGATTCGTACGCCAGTCACTTCGCTGTTCTGCGTCGACTCAGTGAAATCCGCTGACTCTTCGCCCGAATCCACCTCTTCCAACATCGCCACCTTATCTTCTGATACCTCCTGTTCCAACTCCGACACCTCAGCCCCTCCACTCACTTCTCGGACATCACCAAGCCACACTTCATTGAACGATGCAGGCAATACAATCAGCGCTCCGGGGCCCAAACGCTCGATATCGTCATTGCTAAGCACGAACCGGTCTATGCACAGGGCAAGCGATATCTGACGCCAGCTTAGCGCCGCCATATCAGTCAATTCTGCTGGAAACGCTGGCATCGAGGCCAGCCGCTGTGCTGTCAAGGCGAGTTCTACTGTGCGCTCTGGCCAATTCAATGCGCTTAGCATCACATCGACATCCGTGCCAGTCAGTCCCTCAACGACACAAGCCGGACTCAGCGGCACTTGTTCAGCGGCAGGCAAAGGCCGCCAGTCAAGCGCAGCCGCGCACCAGTGATCGATGCATGTCAGCAGCGGTTCGTGTTCAGCCAGTGCGATGGCGTCCTGGAACAAGGCAATCTGTTTATCAGCCTTATCATTCGTTTCATCAACCGTTTCGAATTTTCCATCATTTGATGTACAGCGCAGGCACAGACGCAGATCGTCTGCTACAAACCATCGACGGCGAGAGCGGTATCGTTGCCGAGCGACAGTGGCCTGTCCGACTGACACAGAACTGCTCGAACCCTGTGCGGGAATTGATGAATCCTGGATCGACATATCAGACTGCTTCACTGGTCATTAATAGTCTTACGAGTTGTGCCACTGTGCGTACGCCAAACTTGTTCAGTACACGCGCCCGATGCACTTCCACGGTCTTGACACTGATGCCGAGTTTGCCTGCCATTTCTCGGCAAGGCATGTCTTCAAACAACAGCGCTAGAACTTCCTTCTCCCGGGGCGTCAAGGATGCGCGACTGACATGCATAGCAGCAATTTCCTCCTGCTCCATACGTGTAAAAGGCAAGCGTTGATGTGACAACGCAAGGGCTTCATCGATCGCGGACATCAAAGCCTGTTCGTTCAATGGTTTCTCGAGGAAAGTAACTGCACCTTTTCCCATGGCAGTCACGGCAAGCGGTATATCCCCATGCCCCGTCATGTAGATCACTGGCACACGCAGTCTCCTTTCAAGCAGAAGATCGTGTACGTCAAGCCCGCTCATGACTGGCATACGCACATCGAGAAGCAAGCAGCACGCCTGGGATTCCGGAACCGACATCAACTCCTGAACCGCAACCGCATGATCGGCATGTACACGCACAGCGTATCCCATACTCTCCAGCAACCACGCGGTGGAGCTACGAAATGCTTCGTTGTCGTCGAGTATGAAAACAAGCGCGGAATTCTTGACAATGCCCATGTGTCTACTCGTTATCCTGTGCAGCATCGGCCGCTGGCAATCGAACGTGCGATGTTGAACCCTGGTGCGCGTTGGTTGATAGCCACAACCTCCCCTGGTGTAATTCGATGAATGAGCGACAGATGTTCAAACCGATACCCATGCCATCCGGCTTGGTCGTTGCAAACGGAACGAAAAGTGGATCGTCTGCGCCTAGACCACAGCCTCTGTCAACAATATCGATGCACACGTCATCGTTCTCACGCCAGGCTCTGATATCCAGATAGCGTCGACTGGCTTCCAACTCAGAGCCGGCATCGACGCCGTTTCGCATCAGGTTGATCAGCACTTGCTGCAACATGGTTTCGTCACCCGTCACTATCAGCGACGTTGCTGGTGCAGACAGGGAAACGCGATATCCAGCATTGGTAAACAACCAATCGAGCAACGCCATTGACTCCTGCAGAGAGTGACGAATATCAACTGGTTTACGCTGCGGTCGGCGCGACTGAGTGAAGTTTCGAATTCGCGTAATCACATTCGCAGTGAATTGTGTCTGGTCCAGCGCTCGATCGAGTGCTTCGATGATTCCATCAAGCGACGGCTCGGGCATTTGCAGTCGATTGCGAACACCTCGCAGCAAATTGGCAACGGCACCTACTGGCTGGTTGATCTCGTGCGCCAGGGCACTGGCCATTTCACTTACAGAGATTGTTCTGGATGTGGAAAACAGGCTTTCTCTGGCAGACATGTAGCGACGCGCATCAATCGTCACTCCGTCCAGCTCGTGCAGGGCAATTGCCGAGAAGCCATTTCCAAGTACACTGACACGTACATCCAGCAGGCCGAGACCATCAGACGATGGGCTGCTGACATGCAATGATTGCTGACAACCGGATGCACGAAGATGATCGGCCAGAGCCGTGATGTGCGAACAGGCGCTCAGCAGCGATTGACCAATGCGCGCATCTGGAATATGCCGGACAAATCCATTCGACAGCCAGACAATCAGACCCTGTTCGTTATCTACCAACGCCATGGCGTAATCGAATTGCTCCAGCGCACCGGCAACCGCCTCGTTGATCTGTTGATTCGAAACCGAGAGCACGTCGTTTATCTGTCCATCCGATGCCAGATGCCGTGGGCCATTTTCGACAACCTTCGACCGCTTGACGTTGTCTGTCTTCAACACCATGTCGCCACTCGCGGGCAAAGCTGCCACGTTCGCGGCTCGGCAACAAGTCGTTGGCGGGCAATCCGAATACCGGCGAACGACTCATCATTGATTCTGCAGTACACAGACGCTTGCAACACGTCGAGGTTGTGGCCGGAAATACTCCAGATATCTTCACCCGACCCACGCTCTCCGACGCTCTCATCGGCGACGCGAAGCGCGTCACAAGTCACGACAAGTCGATCTGATTCGTAGCCCATTATCAAGACGTGACCAGTGGCACCAAACGATCCATCAAATGCACAAACCATCAACACCAGGTCACACTCGGCTTGCGCCGCCGATGTTTCTCTTAAGTGCGGGGCCAAGGCTTCTCCGGGGAAAACACAGGCAGCCAGGCTTCCACTCCAGCCAGCAAATTCCATTTTTATCTGCATTGTTTCCAAAGCCATCTCTATAGCATGTAGCAACAGTGGATCGAACGGAGCGCTCGAAGTGCCGGTAGAATCCTCGTCGTCAGACGTCGCAAATGGCTCAGCGTCGCTCTGTCGAGAATCTTCTTTCAATCCGTTCACCTTACCGGTTCCAGAATCAGCCTTCCCGAGCAGATTGGTGAGTGCTGCTTGCTCAGTCAACAAGGACAGAACACGGGCCTCTGTGACAGATGTTGCCTGTATGCTCAATGCGGCAGCCATGGCAGCCGTATTCGACAGATTCTGCAGGGTTGGCATCGTGCTGCTCTGCTCTGCCCGCAAGCGACCAAGTTCTGCAGCTATCGTTGCCGACGTCCAGCCAGCAAGCTCCAGCAATCGCGTACTTTGCTGGTTGATGCTGCTGCCTTGCAATTGCGGACCGGCATGCACAGCGTAATTTACGGATTCAATCATGCCGTAATCAACGATCGTGTGCCGACCCGTCAAGCAGAACAATCCGATCAATACGGTGCCCACGTGCTTCCAACCCTGATTCAAGTTCATCCAGGAGACGTTTCAGGTTATCGCGGGATGAGCGTTCTGCACTCAGCTGTATTTGCCATGCACCATTGGCGTGTCGTGCAAGCTGCATCGACGTAAGGCCGTAACCAGAGTCTACAAGACGAAACGTCATCGCGTTGCCAGCAGCAGCGCTACGTGCCTGCAAGCTCTCGAGCAGCGTAGCCACATTCGATGCCGACAACGCACCTTGCATCGACGCTTCTCCGCCTGCCACACTGACAAGCATTCCACTTCCCGCCACGATACCTGTTGTCAGACCCGCTGGATTTACGAGCGAAGCCGACCAAGACGCAGAACCATCAGTATTCTCTGGCTCTGAACTATCGTTTGAATCCTCTCCTGAGTCGCTTTCCGGTTTTGATTCAGTGCGTGTTGGCGATCTGAATTGTGACTCTGATTGCTCAGCTGAATTTTCCGGTGGCCCAGTATCCTCTGGTGAGTTGTCTGCTTCAACTCGTTGCCTCTGAGAAGACATGGCGCTTGCGAAACGCTCACCATCTGCCGCAGCATTCGATCGTTGCAGCATCGAATTGGATGAACTTCCAACAGAGCGTATCTGCGTTGGCGTTGAAGCAGATGTGGGTGTGGGTGGCGGGGGATTACTTACCGTCGTGTTCATCAAACGTGCTCCTTACCGAGTAAGTTCGGTGGTCGATCGAACAGATCATCCATCTGATTGGATTCCTTTCGCAATTGCACTCGTGCATTTCTGCCTCGCTCTTTGGCTTTCATGGTTGGAACCATGTCGAGTCGTACAGATTCACGCGCCCATACAGACCGACATTTATCAAGCGTTCTTCGCTCCATACGCACATCATCTGCCGCAACGCTGTGGTAATAACGCTCACGCCCTACCTCAAGTCGAAGTGTACGTCTGTACAACGAATCTTCCTGGAGTGTTGCGGCGCTCATCACGGTATTGCTGTCGCTGCGTCGCGTGGCTTCTTCAAGCCTGGCCTGCAGGTCATCGACCAGTTGCTGTTGTTTCCGCAATGCATCTTGCGCCGCGTTCATGGCCAGGCGTTGCTTCTCGAGTGCCCGCCTTGCACGAACTTCCCGCAATTCCCACAGTTGCGCGAGCCGCTTGATATTGCCCGTGCTCATCCGCTCTCACCCACCGCCAGGCTCAGTTGATCCCAGGAGTCGCTCGAAGTTGTACGTTCACTCACCGTTTGCTGCAGGAAATCGGCAATGGCTGCTCGATGTTCGATAGCGCTATCAGCCAGTGGGTCACTCCCCTTCTTGTACTCACCAACCTGAACGAGAAATTCAATTTCCTGGTACTTGGCTAGCAGTGTGCGTAATCGACGGCATTTTTCCAACTGTGTTCTGGTGAGCAATTGCGTTGCCAGCCGACTGATGCTGGACAACACATCGATAGCAGGAAAATGGCCGCGTTCAGCCAGTTTGCGCGACAATACGATGTGGCCATCGAGTATTGAGCGCGTCTCCTCCGCGATTGGATCGAGCCCGTCGTCGTCATCTGTCAGTACAGTATAAAACGCAGTGATAGATCCCCGGTCATCGTTTCCACTGCGCTCAAACAAGCGAGGAAGATCTGCAAACACCGATGGAGTAAAGCCCTGACGTACCGGTGGTTCACCAACGGCGAGACCGATCTCACGAACCGCCCGGGCGTACCGGGTAATCGAATCCATCAACAACAGCACGCTTATACCCTGTTCGCGGAACCCTTCCGCGATAGCGGTTGCCGTGCGTGCCGCTGAAACTCGCTCCATTGCTGGCCGGTCAGAGGTCGACACCACGATGACTGATCTGGCCTTACTCGCGTCATCAAGGTTTTCTTCAATGAACTCGCGTACTTCCCGGCCGCGCTCCCCAATCAACCCGAGCACAATGACATCCGCCTTACAATGCGAGGCAATCATGCCGAGCAAGGATGACTTCCCGGCGCCAGCTGGTGCAAAGATACCAAGCCGTTGGCCAACGCCGACCGTGAGCAGCGTGTCAATTGCACGTACTCCGGTTTCCAGCGTGACATCTATGCGCCGGCGATTCAGTGGGTTAGGCGCAGCCGAATCGATTGGTCGTTGCGGCAGGTAATGACTGCCCTCCAAATCATCCAGAGGTCGGCCAAATCCATCCACGATATGCCCAAGCAATTGTTCGCCATAGGGGACCGTGACTTGGTCCGATACGATATGCACCTCCGAGTCGACAGCAACACCGTTTATGGCACCCAGTGGAATGAGCAGTGCATCACCATGATCGACGCCAACGATGTCCGCCAGAATGAATTCATCACTGAAGGGGTTGCCGATTCGGCAACGCTGTCCGAT
>Ga0055584_100008496_pt1 | contig 10073 bp, 6 predicted proteins | sample OSDHelmetaG_FD_58716 | JGI IMG/M metagenome (GOLD analysis project Ga0055584, IMG submission 58716) | Pelagic marine sediment microbial communities from the LTER site Helgoland, North Sea, for post-phytoplankton bloom and carbon turnover... | ecosystem: Environmental > Aquatic > Marine >...
GCGCACCACCGCCATGTCGCACTGCCGGATGAGCGTGCGGGTACGCATGGCGTTGACCCCCGCCGACTTCTGATCACGCCAGAACCCCTCGCTCTGCGGAGGCAGGTGATCCCCGGCAGCGTCGCTCGCGGGGTGGTCGGTGACGGCAGAGGTGAAGCGCACCGGGAGCCCTCGCGCGGCGGCCTGCTCCTCGAGCTCCTCACGCCACGGGGTGTGCACTTCACCGGAGAGGTAGATGGTCCAGATCATGGGCGAGAGTGTAGGCGTCATGGCCGCAGGCCGCGCCCCCGGATCGAGGGCGCGGCCTGCGGCGAGCCGGGACGCAGCGGGCGTCCCCCTGGGCGCTCACTGGAAGGTGACCGAGAGCCCGTCGGTGAAGTTCGAGGTCGCGGAACCGCCGATGGCGTCGCGGTACCAGGCCTGGAAGTTCCAGGAGTCACCCGGCTGGACAGAGACGAAGCCGGTGGGCTGAGGCGTCTGCGTCAGGTCGAGGGCGAGGGAGACCTCGCCCGCCGTTCCGGAGTTCACGATCTGGCCCGGGCCGACGTAGCGGCCGATGGCGCCGCCGAGGCAGAGGTTGCCCTGGCTCCCACCTGGGTTGGCCACGCTGCCCTGGGTCTGGCTGGCGAGGAAGAACGCGAAGGAGTTGGCCGGGAGATCGGACGCCGCGATGGTCATGGCGTTGGCGGAGGCCAGGAGGCTGCCAGAGGCTGACATCGCGCCGGAGGTGCCCGCCGAGTTCACGGCGCCGGGCGTGCAGTATCGCGTGCCGAGCGAGCCCGAGAAGTACGCGTCCCGGTGGGCCAGGATCTCGGGGAGCGTCAGCTTGGCGTCATACACGGCGACGCCATGGATGCGCCCCTGGTCCATGGGGTCCCAGGGGGCGCCGGCGGGGTTGTAGATCTGTCCGATGCCCTGCATGCCCTGCAGGATCGGGGCGTAGGGGACTGTGCCGAAGCTGAGGCCGTCCACGAAGAGCTCGGTGAGTCCGAGCGTGGTGTCCGCCACGAAGACCAGGTGCACGTCGGTCCCCGGGCTGTTGAGCCCGTTGGTGTAATACAGGTCGACGATGCCGAACTGGGTCAGGCCGTATTGATCCGAGTTGGCGAACTGCTCGAACTTGATGCCCGCGCTGTCCCCCGTGGGCGTGTTCACGGCGCCCATGAGCGCGTTACTCGGCCCGTCATTGGAGCCATAGACCACGAACTCGTAGGTCATCCCGTTGACGCCGGAGGGGGTGCCGATGTCGTCGTCGATGGGACCCTGGAGGTTGGAGTTGGTGTACGCGGCGGGGGTGCCGGCGCCGACGGCGGAGAGCCAGGAGCTCACCGAGCCCGAGGGCGGCGGGATGACGACCTCGCTTACGTTCAGGAGCCCGAGCCCGGTGGAGCCGTTCCAGCCGCCCACCCGGATGAAGACGCTGTCGCCGGCGTTGAGCGGCGCGGAGACCGAGCTCTGGAGCCCGCAGTTGTCGTCGTTGCAACTCACGGAGTTCAGGGCCGCGCAGGTGCCATCGAACATCTCGATGGCGGTGTCATAGCTGCTGCCGCAGGTGTCGAAGGTGTAGCTCGCGGCGTTCGGGGCCGTGAAGACGTACCACAGGTCCGGGCCCCCTGTGCCCGCGCAGGGCCAGACCTCGGGGCTCTGGGTGGCGGTGGTGGTGTCGTAGGAGATCGATCCGAGCGACAGGGTGCTGGCGGTCGTGCACTCGTCGTTCTGGGCCGACGCCGAGGCGCTCAGCACCGCGGCGGCCACGAAGAGGGTTGTAAGGCGTCGTTGCATATCGGGTTGGGAAGGGTGGAAAGGTGGGCCGGAGACGGGGCTCTGGGCTTCCTCCACGATAGGTGAGATCCAGAATCCTGCACGGCGTCTGCGTTCGCCCCGCATTCAGGGCGATCAGGGGCCCCGGTGGGGCGTGGCCTTCGCGGATCGAGACGGCGGGTGAATGCGGCCTCGCTCCGGATGGGAGGCGCGGGTGGGGAGGTCGCGATGGGCGCGAGGTCGGCGAGGCCGTGAGGGGTTGTTAGGCTCGCCCCCAAGTCTGACGCGTACCGTCGGCTCCACTCCTCAAGCTCGAATGTCGACCATGATCCAACCTCTCCTCCTCGCGCTGCACGGCATTGGCCTGGCGGCGGCGCCCTCGCCCTCCGTCCCGGCCCCCGAGGTGACGATGCCCGTCGCCGGCGAGTGGGTCGAGCTGTTCGACGGTGCGACCTTGAGCGGGTGGACCCAGCGCAACGGCACGGCGACCTACGAGGTCGTCGACGGGGCCATCATCGGTACCACGAGCGCCGGGAGCCCGAACTCCTTCCTCTGCAGCGACGAGTTCTACGGGGACTACGAGCTCGAGTTCGACGTCAAGCTCTTCGACGACCAGCTCAACAGCGGCGTGCAGATCCGGAGCCACTCGAACCCCGCGTTCAAGAATGGGCGGGTCCACGGGTACCAGGTCGAGGTGGCCACCAACGGGCACGCGGGCTTCATCTACGACGAAGCCGGCCGCGGGTGGCTGAGCAAGGACCGGGACCAGCCCGCGAGCCGGGCGGCGTTCAAGTCAGGGGAGTGGAACCGGTACAAGGTCATCTGCTTCGGTCAGTCGATCCGAACCTGGGTGAACGGTGTCCCGGTGGCCAGCGTCACCGACGCCGTCTCCCCGGCGGGGTTCATCGGGCTCCAGGTCCACTCTGTGGGCGGCGACCCCAAGTGGCGGGTGGGCTGGAAGAACCTGCGGCTCCGTGAGCTCGGGGACGGCGGCGGCTTCGCGTCCCTGTTCAACGGGCGCAACCTCAAGGGCTGGAAGGTCGCCGAGCGGCCGGAGAGCGTCCGCGTCGAGAACGGCGCGCTGATCGTGAACGGCGATCGCGCGCACGTGTTCTACGACGGCCCCGTCTACCACCACGCCTTCAAGAACTTTGAGCTCCGCGCGCTCGTGCGCTCCAAGCCGGGCTCCAACAGCGGGATCTACTTCCACACGGCCTTCCAGGAGGCGGGGTGGCCGTCGAAGGGCTACGAGGTCCAGGTCAACAACACCCAGGGAGACTGGCGACGGACCGGCGGGCTCTATGGCATTGACGACCTCCGGGAGCCGCCCGCCAAGGACGACGAGTGGTTCCCCATGAACATCAAGGTCGTGGGCAAGCGAGTCCAGATCACGGTGAACGGCCGCCAGGTCATCGACTACACTGAGCCCGAGGGCGTCGAGCGCCCCGACTCCTTCGCTGGCCGCTTGGTGGACCGCGGCACGTTCGCGCTCCAGGCCCACGACCCCGGCTCCGAGGTCTGGTACAAGGCGATCGAGGTGCGTCCGCTCCCCGAGTAGTGGGACCCGGCTAGTCGGGGACCGCGAGGTCCGAGAGGCGCAGGTCGACCTGGTTACGGATGGCCCCGGTCAGGTCCATGCTCATGAGCCGGATCGCCGGGTCCTCCTGCTCCCAGTCCACCTCGATCCAGCCCACGTTGTGTTCTGCGACCGCCGGGCCGACGCGCCGTGAGCTGGGTTCGATGGTGTCCCAGTCCTGATTGATCCCGCTCGCGGTGACGTCGTGGAGCGGGTAGAGGCCCGCCGCCTGCTGGCGGTTGATCTCGCCCCAGTGGACGTCGCCGGAGATGAAGACCACGCCGTTGGCGGAGGTGTCGCGGATCAGCTGCACCATGCGGCGGCGCTCCGCTGGGATGAGGGTCCAGCTCTCCCAGCCGTTGTAGCTGTGTCCGAACTGGATGCTGGTCGCGATGATGCGCAGGTCCGCCGGCTCCCGCAGGCGCGCGTCCAGCCACTCCCACTGCCCCTCCCCGAGCAGCGCCGCGTCACGGTCGGGGTTCGGTCGGTACTGGTTCTTGAAGGGCGGGGGCGGCGACTCGCCGTTCGACAGGAGCGGGTCGCGGAAGCTACGGGTGTCCAGGAGGATCACCTGCAGGAGGCGTCCGTCGGCTTCGAAGCGCTCCGCGTGATAGATGCCCTCGTGCGCGCGCCTCGGGGAGTCGAGAGGCTCGCGCCAGAAGTCGAGGAAGACCTGCCGTGACTGCTCGCGGCGGGGATACTCGGACCCCGCGTCGTTGGCCCCGTAGTCGTGGTCGTCCCAGATCGCGAGGGTCGGGCAGTGGCGCCGCAGGGCGTCGAACTCCGGCCGCGCGGCCAGGGAGCTGTACTTGCCGGCGAGGAGCGCCATGTCCTCCGTGTCCCCGTAAATGTTGTCGCCGAGATAGATGAACAGGTCGGGGTCCCTCTGGAGGGTCTCCATGAGGATCGGCTGAGGTCGCTCCTGGTCCGCGCAGGAGCCGAAGGCGATGCGCAGAGGGAGCTGGGAGGAGTCGAGGACCTGGGCGTCGAAGCCGAACTGGTTGAGGTCCGGGGTGGTGCTGCAGGCCGCGCCGGCGAGGGCGAGTCCGAGGAGCGAGGATCGTCGGTTCATGGGCGAGATGAGGGAGCGGGGGGGCGCCGCGGGGATGGCCTGGGGCTCCCGCTGGGGTGGTTGGTGTGCGGACCGGTGGCTCAGGGACGGCGGGGACTCGTCACCAGCTCGAGGTAGCGATCGGCCGCCGCCCGCCAGCGGAACCCGCTGGCCACGTGCTCGCGCAGGCATTCGCCAAGGGAGCGCAGGCGCTCCGGAGCCCCGTGGAGCTCGAGGATCTTGGCTGCCAGCGCCGCGGGGTCATCGGAGGCCACCAGCGCGCCGTGGACGCCGTCCTCGATCAGCTCTCCGACGCCGCAGATGTCCGTGGCGATCACCGGGGTCCCGAGGGCGCCGGCCTCCAGGAGCACGATGGCGAAGGACTCGATCCGTGAGGCGAGCACGAAGGCGGTGGACCCCTCCATGAACGCCAGGGTCTCGCCGTGCGGCAGGTCCTCGATCATCTCCACCCGCTCGCTGAGCCCGAGCTCCTCGATCAGGGCCGCCGTGGCGGCTGAGGTCTCGCCCCTGCGTCCGATCATGACGAGGTCGAGGTCGTCGGTCGCCGCGGCGACCCGCGCGAAGGCTCGCAGGAGGACGTCGTGGGCCTTCTTGGGCTCGTAGGTCCCGACGCTGCAGAGGTAGGGGCGTGTCGGGGCCGGGGCGGTCCCGGCGGCGGCGCGCGCGGTCGCCACGCGGTCGAGTTCGATGCCATTGTGGATGGTCACGACTCCGCCTTCGGGAAGGCCATACTCGGCGATCACCTCATCCCGGAGGCCGTCCGAGCACGCGACCACGCGGTCCGCGTGGAGCAGCATCCAGCGCCACAGGCGCCGCTCCAAGCCGCGGCGGCCGAAGGTGGAGCGGATCTCGAGGCCGTGGAGCGAGATCACGATCCGGTACGCAGGCCCGCCGAACCAGCGCGCGACGAACCATGAGAGTAGATCCAGGCCCGGGAAGTGGGCGTTCACCACGCGCACCCGCTCGCGGCGCGCGAAGCTGCGCAGGGTCCGCACGTGCATGGGGAGCGCAAGGAGGTAGCGGAGGACGCCAGTGGCGGTCAGGCCCTCGCGCCGCCTGGGGGAGCGAACCCGCAGGAACACCCGCTCGAGCCCACCGTCACTCACGCGCCTCGGCCGAGCATCGGCCCACTCGTTGACGGCCAGGACCGGCCGGAAGGGGCCGGCCTCGTGGAGCTGCTCCATCAGCGCCTTGACCACCTGGCTCACGCCTCCGATGGCGCCGATGTCCCAGGACATGGTGAACAGGTAGGTCGAGCGACCCTCCGGGGGGTGGCCCGCGGAATCCCCATTCGGGGCGGTGGGGCGGGCAGCGAGCTGGTTCACGTTGGAGTGGGTTCCGGCGGGGAGCGCTCGAAGGGGCGCTGAGAAGCTTCGAGAGAGCTTACCGAACGGGCGCCCCGGCCGGGCAACGCTCCCCGCTGGGCGGCAGGGAGCCGCTTCCTGGGAAGAGACACCTCCGTCCGCCGCTGCTTCAAATTTTCGTGTGCGCTGGCGGTGTGACCTATGCTGGACCCATGAACGCGAACTCACACCGTTGGCCACTCGCGAGCCTTGTGGTCGCGATTGCCGCCGCCGCTCTCGCCTCATTCGCCGGGGCGAGCCCGGCCCAGGAAGGTGGCGCCGCGGGAGCGCCCGAAGCCGATGCGGCAGCTGTCGGCACTGCGGGCCGCGCGGCCCGGACCTTCGTGGCCCACGACCAGATCCAGGCGAGCCCCGGCGACAACAAGGAGGTGGCCCTTCCAGCGCTGCGTGCCAGCCGAAGGCCACGCAAGCGCGTGGGTACGATCGGAGACGTGAAGGAGTGGAAGCGTGGGCAGAGCGTGGTGATGCGAGACCTGGAGTCGGTTGTCCCCAAGGGTTACTCCACCTGGAGCAGCAACCTCCACCGCAAGGCGCTCGTGGTCCGCGGGGGCACGTACACCTGGGACAACATCGGAGTGACGGCCGCTTCGGACGCACACCAGTTGAAGTGGGGGACCCGCGAGTTGAATTGCCCCGACCGGATCTTCCGGAACTGCGACTTCACGAAGATTCCGAAGGAGCACGGGATGTACGTGTCGGGCTACGGCGACACCACGCTCGAGGGCTGCACCTTCCTCATGACCGGAAGCCAGGGGGCGCAATTCGCACACCGCTCGGTGCCCTATCAGCAGTACGACCCCGACTGCCTCCCTTACCAGAGTCCTCCGACCCACATTGTTCGCAACTGTCACTTCGTCGACTGCGGGTTTCGCGGGGCGCGTCCCTCTTTCAATCTGACCTACTTCGACCCGGGGACGTCGGCCATGCCGGGGACCATCCTGGTGGAGGACAGCTCGTTCGTTTGCCGCTGGCCGGAGACGCGGGCGGACGGGCGCCGGTCCACCGGCGCCCTCGTCGTGACCAATATGCGCGGGGCCGGCCCGCTTGATCCGGAGCTTGGGCCGATGATGAAGAGCGTGACCCTCCGCAACTGCCTCTTCGACTTCACGGGAGGAGACAGGGAGATCGTGGACATTCGCTCCACTGCCGAGATCGTGATCGAGGACTGCGCCTTCATCGGACGGAAGCACAGCAGCCCGTACGTGCTTGTGGACCGGGATAACTCGGGGAACGACCTGAATGGGACGAAGTCGGAGCGGATCATCCTCCGGAACAACCTCGCCAGGGGCGTGGCCCTCAAGCTCCAGCTGCGTTCGAACGGCGGGCCGTCGATGATCGAGATCCCCCTCAACTGCGCGGGCGAGGAGCGGATCTACAGCGGGGTCACCGGCAACCTGATCTCGAAGCGCACGCTGAACTTGCCTGGAGACGCGCCGGCTCAGGGGGAGACGGACGGCGGCGATCAGGGCTGAGACGGTACGCAGCCCCCGTTGCCGAGGCCGGGCGATCTAGCCCTGGCCCATGGGGCGGATGGGGGGGAGGCCGCATGACGCCTCTCAGTCCTCGCCCGTGGCGTAGCCCAGCTCGGCGAGCTGGGCGCGGAACTCGGGGGTGGACGTGGCCCCGCTCCCGGTCCAGCGGCGCGGGTGAGCTTGTCGCAGGGCTTCCAGGGTCTCCCCGAGCCCGTCAGCGGTCCACTCGGGGCTGGAGACGCGTTGTGTTTCGCCGGGATCGGCGTCGAGCGCGAAGATGGTCGTGCTCGGGTGCGCGTCCTCGGGCCGGAGATCCTCGGGGTACCAGATCAACTTGATGCCGTCGCGCTCGAGGGTGTACGTCATCTCCTCCGATCCAGAGGGGCGGTAGAGCACCCACCGGGTTGGCGCCCCGGTGTCCGCGGCAGGCGCTTCGAGCAGTGACCGGCCCGACCAGCTGCGCGGGACCGGCGCGTCGGCCACCTGCGCGATCGTCGGCGCAACGTCCACGCTCATGGCCGCCCGGGGGCTCCGTGTGCCCTGGTTCGGCACGGGCAACGAGCTGGGCGGAATGAGGATCAGGGGGACCCGGAGCTGCTCCTCGTAGAGGCTGTTGCTGTGGTTGAACTGGCCGTGCTCGGCGAATTCCTCCCCGTGGTCCGAGGTGATGACGACGAGGGTGTTGTCCAAGGCGCCGGATGCCCTGAGGCGGTCCATGAAGGCTCCGAAGGCCTCGTCCAGCTCCCGGATCTCGGCGTCATAGAGGTCGCTGAGGTAGCGCGCATCCTCCGAGGTGTAGTCGTGGCTCTTGTGGGCAGCGGGCACGTCGTCCACCCGGGCGTTCTCTGGCAGCGGACCGTCGTAGGGGCGGACCAGGAGTTCCCGGGCAGCGCCCTCGGGGTCGTAGGGCGTGTGAACCTTGTAGGTGTGGACGAACGCGAAGTAGGGGCGCTCGCGGGCCTCGATCCAGTCCGCGGCCCCGTCGAGGGTCTCGTCCACCTCGGCGAGGGCGCAGCGGAAGCGCCGGAACCCCTGGGCGAGGCCGAGCTCGGGGCGGACGTAGCCGGCCTCGGTGAAGGCCGCGGTGTCGTAGCCGGCGTTGAAGAGCACCTCGGCGATGGTCTCCGCCTCCTCGGGTAGGCGGACCGACGCGTCGAAGACCCCGTGCTCCACCGCGTGGAGGGAGGAGAGCAGGGACGCGTGGGAGGGCAGCGTCCACGGGGCCGCGCTCCAGGCCCGCTCGTAGAGGATGCCCTCGCGAGCGATGGCGTCGATTCGAGGGGAGGTCGGCCGGTCGTATCCGTAGCAGCCAAGCCGGTCGGCGCGCAGGGTGTCGAGGACCACGAGCAGCACGTTCGGCCTTGGGCGGCGGGTGGGCTCGGGGGCCAGGGCCGGGTCGAGCCAATACGCCCTCCCCGCGCCGGACCCAGCCGCGCGGACCTCGAAGGTCAGCCCGGCGCCAGGGGCGTGGTCCGGCAGCATGGGGACCCGGGCCTCGTGGACCGTGTCGGCCTGTTCGGGCGTGAGCGTGGCCTCCCAGAGGGTCCGGCTCGGGCGCCCCTCGGCGCTCCAGGTGACCGCGAAATACAGGTCAGCGTCCGCCTGCTCGTTCACCTCGAGCATCGGGGCTCCCTCCGCCCCCTCCACGGGGCGGAGACTCCAGCGGTCCCGGGCGAAGCCGAACTCCAGGGGGCGCCGGGCGTCCGAGGCCTCCAGGTCCCATGAGAGGGAGCTCCCCGCGATGGTGCGGGTGGCACGCCGCGCCTCCCCGTCGAAGGTCTGGTGGCGGGTCTGGACCCGCTCGCCCGGGATCGCTGCGACGGCGCCGAGCCTCTCTCGGAGCGCCGCGGCGGTCGTGGGGTAGCAGGGTCGAAAGGTGGCGGGCTTGGTCTGGCGTGATCGGGTTGCGAGGTGGATCCCGGCTGAGTCCACGAGGACTTCGCCCGGAAGGAGGCCAAGGGGGTCCATGGGGGCCTCCTGGGGCCGCACGGCGACGCGGCCCCCGGGTCCGGTGAGCGCCGAAATGGGGGCCAGGAAGCCGGCGCCGGAGACGGGCATGGTCGGGACACCGCGCCAGCGCTGCGGGGTCTCCTCCGGCGGGCTCGTGGGGAAGACGTTCCACGGCTGGAAGGGGCGGTCCAGGAACCAGACCTCTGCGGAGGCCTTGAGGACCTCCAGGGCCGGGTCCACGCTGGCCTCAGGGCTCGTCGAGGCGGCCACCGGCCGGTCCATGAGCCCGCGGGGTGAGAGCCCCGTGGCGACCTCGGGTTCCCTGGCGCACCCGAAGGCGGTGGTGACTGCGAGGAGGAGGGACGTGGGGCGGATCATGGGCGGCGCGCCGGGGTCATTCCCGCGGCGCCTCGATGGATGGTACCGACTGGGCCGCGGCGCCCAATGGCACTTGCACCGTTCCGGGGCCGTCACGGCACGGACCCTTCTCCTTGTCGTCCGGCGGGAGGCCCTTACACTCCACCGCCGTAGTCCGACTCCGACCCCGCGCCCAGCCAAGGGCCTGATTTGATGCGCCAGCTGCTCCTCTCCCCGTTCTTCGCAGCCTCGATGCTGCTCCCCGCCGTGACCTCCTGCGCCGGCATGTCCCACCATGACGGGGGCCATGGAGCACACCACGAGCAAGGTGCCATGGGCGGCTCGCTGGTCGCGGTGATGACCCCCACCGCCGGGAACGAGGCGCGGGGCACCGTGACCTTCGCCCCGGGCGACCACGGCGTCGTCTGCACCGCCACGATCTCCGGGCTCACCCCCGGGGATCACGCGATTCACATTCACGAGTTCGGCGACATCCGGCTCGACAACGGCAAGGCCTGCGG
>Ga0055584_100008497_pt1 | contig 10073 bp, 7 predicted proteins | sample OSDHelmetaG_FD_58716 | JGI IMG/M metagenome (GOLD analysis project Ga0055584, IMG submission 58716) | Pelagic marine sediment microbial communities from the LTER site Helgoland, North Sea, for post-phytoplankton bloom and carbon turnover... | ecosystem: Environmental > Aquatic > Marine >...
GATCGCGTTTTCTCGCGGGGGAGTGCCGCTGAGGAGTCCCGCCGATCTGCTGGAGGTCGTCGAGGAGTCGGTATCGATCGCGCTGGCCGGTTCGAACGTGCGCGCGGAGATCGCGACGCCCGCGAAACGCTTGTTTGCCGATATCGATCGCGGTCAGATATTCCAGGTTCTCAGTAATCTGTTGATCAATGCAGTCCAGGCGATGCCGCAAGGAGGCGTCGTGCGGATTGTCGGAGAAACGATCCAGAGCCCGCCCGTGGCCCTGGAACCCGGCGAGTACGTTCGGCTCTCGGTAGTGGATCAAGGCCCGGGAATCGAGGCGGACTACCTGGGCCGGGTGTTTGAACCGTATTTCTCGACGAAGAAAGGCGGATCGGGGCTTGGCCTTGCTAGTGCGTGGGCGATCGTGCGCCGCCACGACGGCCTACTCACGGCGGAAACCAATCCGGGCGCAGGGGCGATGTTTCACGTGTACTTGCCTTCGATCAGTCCGAGCCCCGAAAGCGAACGTGTCTCGGAAGATCGTTCGTGCGAGGCACCCATCCCGATCTCCGCCACGTCGCCGAGGGTCCTCGTGATGGACGACGATCCGGACATCCGCGAGGTGACGTGCTCGTTGCTCGAAAGTCTCGGGTACATCTCGGAGGCCGTGGAGCATGGCGAAGCGGCTATTGCGTCCTATCGCAGCCGTCCGGATGCTTACGACGCCGTGATCCTGGACCTCACGGTGCCCGGCGCGATGGGCGGTGCGGAGACGCTTCGCCGTCTGCAAGAGATCGATCCGGGGATCCGCGCAATCGTGGCGAGCGGCTATTCCGACGCTCCGGTGATAGCCGACTATGCGGGCTACGGATTCTGCGCGGTGCTGGCCAAGCCGTTTACAGTCGAGCAACTGGCCGCGGCGTTGCTTCAGGCGATCGACTCCAGTCCGGCCCGCTAGCCGCGCCGACCCCGCTATTCCTCGACCACGTCCACTTCCGTCGCGGTCAAGTCAGTCCTTCGATGTTCACGCCACGCGACTTCAGCGCACCGCTGAAGACGGCGGTCAGTCACCAACCGGCGGCGGCGAAGGGGGCCGCTTCCGGTACAATCAAGGCTGGTGTTGCGTGACCGCCGTGGTCGAAGGCGTGCTGGCGAAATAGATGATCGTTCCCCATCTCGAGTTGAGCGCAGCCGCACTCTCCGGAGTGATTGAAGAGTACGTCACTCGCGATGGGACGAATCTGGAAGAGGCGACGGATACAGCGGCCGCAGTGCGGGGCGCGCTGGATGCGGGTGAGCTCGTGATCGTCTACGACGCCGAGACGGAGAGCTGCAACATCCTGGCGGCCGACCTGGGCGTCGAATTCGTCGATCGCGGTCAAGATTTCGAGTAACTGGCGAAAATCTCTCTTCTGCTATATCTTAACGATACTTTCTCGCCCCCTTACTCCCGTACAAGAACGGTTGTTGGACTGCCGGTGCCGAAGAGCGCCGGTCTAAGTGTATCGCCGGAAATGAATTCGGCGGACGGCCGAGAACCGTAGTTGTGGCTCCTCTGAGGAGCAAAAAGGTAGAAGAGAATGGGAAGCAGATTGTATGTCGGAAACTTGCCCTTCAGTGCGACTGAAGAGGCGATTCGCGAGTTGTTCGCGCAAGATGGCCGCGGCGTGACCGAGGTCAAACTGATCACGGATCGTGACACGGGCCGGCCGCGTGGGTTCGGTTTCGTGGAGATGAACAACTCCGAAGACGCCGCCACGGCGGTGACCGCGTTGAACGGCCAGTCGATGGACGGTCGTCCGCTGACGGTCAACGAGGCACGTGAGCGCAGTTCCGGCGGCGGCGGCGGTGGCGGCGACCGCTACTAATCACTACGCAAGTAAGACTCGAAAGCGCCCCTCCCCTGGGGCGCTTTTTTTTGCCGTACGGGCCCGCTCAATCCACCCGGATCGGTGATTCCGGATCCCACAATCGGAACCCGCCCTCGAAGGCGAGGTCGTTGCCCCCGCGACGGGTGTTCTTCGGCAGTTTGTCGAGTAGTTTCGCGTTGCCGCCCCCGAGCACGACGTAGTCGACCTGGAACGCCGCGCAGAGCGCCGGCACGATCTCGAAGACCTTCTCGCGCCACTTCTTCTTGCCGCGTTTCCTGAGACCCTGCTTGCCGAGGTAGTCCTCGTACGTGCGGCCCCTGTTGTACGGCAGGTGGGCGAGCTCGAGCGGCTGCAGCATGTCGTGCGCGATCAACGCCGAGCCGAGCCCGGTGCCCAGCCCGAGGAACAGCATCTCGTCGCCCTGGTAGCTGCCGATCGCCTGCATCGCGGCGTCGTTGACGATCTTTACCGGTTTGCCGAAGGCCTTCGCGAAGTCGAAGCCGACCCATCCGTCGCCGAGGTTCTTCGGCTCGGCGAGGATCGCGTTTCCTTCGACCGGGCCGGGGTAGCCGATCGAGATCCCGGCGAAGTCCCCGGCAGCGGCGGCGTGTTGGACGGACTCGACCATCTCGGCCGGCTTCAGGTCGTGGCTCGACGGCAACTTGATCCGTTCGGTCTGCCCGGTCGCGAGCAATTTGATGCTGGAGCCGCCGATGTCGATCACGAGCGCGCTCGGCGTCTTCTTTGTTGGACTCATGTCACCACCTCGACCTGGAAGTCGCGGCCTTCCGCGTGGCCGGCCTCAGGCCAGAAGAACGTGAAACGGATCGGCGCCGTGCCCGGGGGCGCGGTGCCGAGATCGACGAAATGGATGCCGAGCGACGTGGGCGTGGCCTCGGTCTCGTTCGCCTGCGCCCACTCGCCGCGCGTCCACTTCAGCCGGAAGGTTGCGGCGGCCTGGATCCGCAGCGTGGTCCCCGAGCGGACTTTGGCGACCTGGCGGTTGAATTTCCAGACCTCGAGCCTGCGGCAGTCGCGGCGCGCGCCGAGGTAACGGTCGGCGACGGACTGCGGTCGGTCGAAGACCCGGCCGTCCGCGACCGAGCGTAGCAACTTGACGTACTCGGCATGCGCCCAGCACAACGGCATCGCGGCACCGGTCGGCTTGCCGAGGAAGAGGAACTTCTCGGGGATGTCGGGGAGATCCCAGACCTGCTCGGGCAACAACCCGCAGCCCGAGGCGAAGCCCTCGAGCGCGCGGACGTAGGGCGCCGGGTCGCGGCCGGCGGCCAGTTCGTAGTGCCCGCGTTCACCGCTCAACAACGGCCAGGCGTGGCCGACGCCGCGGCCGTTGAACGGGTTGCCCTGTCGGTCCTCGCCGTAGCCGTCGTGGCTGTAGCGCCGCCAGACCGGACCGGCCGGCGTGTCGACCTTCAACTGCGCATCGACGACGCGCAACGAGTCCTCGATCAGCGCATCGCCCGGCGCGCGCACGCCGTAGCGAACGAGTTCGAGGAAACCGGCGTCGACGATCTCGTTGGCCGGGAAACGGTGCTGGGCTTCGGGCGGACGGTTCTTGATCACGATCGTACCGTGGTTCGGGTCCTCGTCGGGTGTGGGGTCGGCCGGGTCGGTCGGATGGATGCGGATATAGTGCCGCGGCACGTCGGGTAGCAAGGTGCCGGTATCGGTCACCGTCCACGACTCGACGTGGCACTCGAGGAAGTCGGCGTAGTCGAGCAAGAAGTCCGCGGTCGCGGGCTCGCCGCGTTGTCGCGCGAACTGCGCGGCGCAGACCAGGGCGGCGATATTGACCGCCAGCGTCGACGGCGAATATCCGGCGTTTTCCTCCCAGCGTTCTTGCTGCGTGGCCGGCCCCTGCTTGACGAGGTACGCCGCGGCACTGCGTACCATCGGGTAGGGGTCATAATCGCCCAGAGCGTTCTCGTTGTGCAGTTTTCGGGCGAGCAAGATCGGGAAGGCGACCTCGTCGAGTTGCACCCCGCTCCAGTACGGGCTGCCATCGAGCCAGAAGTTCTGGTGGAAGCCGCCGTCGGCGCGTTGCGCCACGGCGAGGTAGATCAGCGCGCGCAACGGCGTGGCCTTGTCGCCGGAGGCGAGCAGCGCCGTCGTCGTGTTGACCATGTCGCGCGGCCAAACAAGGTGGTACCCGCCGAGATCCTCGTCGCCCTTGACGTCGCCCCACGGGATGCTGAGCGATGCGATCATCGCGCCGGAGTAGTTCTTATCCTCGTGGGCGCGGAGGATCGAGTGGCTGCTGCGGTAGAGCCGGCCCTGGTCCTGCGAACTCGATTGAAGCGGCAAGGTTTCGCCGCAGGCGCGTTCCCACTGCCCGATGAAGTTCTTTTCGTGCTCCGTAAAGGGGGCGCTGAGGCTGTGGAACAGCGAGGTCGTGGCGTCGTGAACGTGCTCGCCGAAGGACAGGGCGAGGGTGAACTCACGCGCGGACGCGAGGTCGATTTCACCGACCAGGGCGACGTTGCCGTGTTCGGCGCTGTCGTATTCCCAGGTCAGGTCGCGATGCATGTTGAGGTCGGTCCAGCCGTCGGAGCGTCCGACGAAACCGCAGGAGGCTTTCTTGAAGGGGAGTGTGGCGGCGCAGGCCAGCCAGGTGCCGTTGCGGTTGGCGGTCAGGACCAGGCGATGGTCGATCTCGGCGAGGTTGGCCGTGTTGTCCTCGCCGCCGATGTCGAGGTGCGGGGCCAGCAGGACGAAGAGGCGGAGCCTGTCTTCGAGTGCCGGGTCGAGGATCTCGAACGTCGTGCGAACCAGGATGACCGGTTCCACCGGGTTGGAGAGGATCTTCTTGACGATGCGGTAGCGGTTCTTGCGGTCCTTGTTGATGAGGTTGACGCCGAGCGAGCTCTCCGAGGTGCGGCTGATCTCGTGTTCGGTGTCGCGGCGCTCGTCGTGGAAGAACGTGTCGCCGTCGGTGACGAGGAACTGGAGGTCGCGGATCTGCGGGCGGTCGAGGGTCGGGTAGTAGGCCTCGGTCAGCACCCCCGCGGCGCAGGTGTACCAGACACGGCTGGCGCGGGTGTAGGCGGTGCCGACGGCCTGCTTGCCGCCGCGGGTCCATCGGGGGGCGATACCGGGATGGCCATGGGCATGGTTGTCCTTCCGGATCGTGGTCATGGGAGTTGTGGTCCGGGGGGCATCGCCAGACGAGTCTAGCGTAGAACGGGATCGCGACGTCGTGGGGGCTTGCTGGCCAGCGGGCATGCTCAGACGATCGAACGGGCCGGGAACACGAGACCTCCATCTCCGAAGAAAATGGAGTAGTTTCGCGGACGATGTGACTTCGTAGCGCTACTATTCGTCTGCAGTGAGTGACCGGAGCCGGCCCCCCGGCGAGAGTTGATGATCTTGAACCTCAGGGAGGATTTCATGCTGTCTTGGAAGAGGGCGATTCTGCCGCTGTTTTTGCTGGCCCTGTGTGGGGCGCCCGCGATGGCCGACGGTGAACGTGGGGACTGGGAAGTCGGGGTCTATGCCGGCTACGCGTTCCTGGACGACTATGACCGGGTGTCTCCGTCGAGTTCTTACGACATGAAGAGCAATGTCTTGTTCGGCGTGCGCGGAGGCTACTGGTTCTCGCCGCGCTGGAGCTCGGAGCTGTCGTGGCAGACCGTCGGGACCCAGACGGGCCTGGCGATCGACGCGGACGTCGAGTCGTTGCGACTCAACGGTCTGTTCCACTTCAAGCCGGGGACATCGTTCCGGCCGTTCGTCACGCTCGGCCTCGGCGATGAGAGCCTCGACGTGCCCGGGCTCTCCGGCTCGGGTGACGTGTCGTTCAACGCCGGCGGTGGGTTCCACGCCTGGGTCGAAGACAACATGGCCTTGCGCGTGGAAGCCCGCTACATCTCCGCCGATCATGGGGCGGTCATCGACGGGAAGCAGGGGAACATCGAAACCACGATCGGCCTGAGCTGGATCTGGGGTGGGGCTCCTCCTGTGGACAGCGATGGCGACGGCGTCGGCGACCGCAAGGACCGTTGTCCCGACACCCCGCTCGGCGCCACCGTCGACGAAAAGGGTTGCCCGTCGGACAGCGATGGCGACGGCGTCTTCGACGGCATCGACAGGTGCGCCGACACGCCGGAAGGTCACGTGGTCGACGCGACGGGTTGCTCGATGGATAGCGACGGCGACGGCGTCCACGACGGCCCGGACAAGTGCCCCGATACACCGATGGGCGCGACGGTCGACGCGGACGGTTGCCCCTCGGACAGCGATGGCGACGGTGTTCATGACGGCATCGACAAGTGCGCCGACACGCCGAAGGGCGACGTGGTGGATGCGACCGGTTGTTCGATGGACGGCGACGGCGACGGCGTGAACGACGGGCCGGACAAATGCCCCGATACACCGCAGGGCCACGAGGTCGACGCCAGGGGTTGTTCCAGGGATAGCGACGGCGACGGCGTCCACGACGGCCCGGACAAATGCCCCGACACGCCCAGTGGCGTCGAGGTCGATGTCACGGGTTGCGCGGTGCTGTTCGAGGGCGAACAGAAAACGCTGGTGCTCGAGAACGTCCTGTTCGAGTTCAACTCGTCCGAGTTGACCGCGGCGTCGAAGGCCGTCCTCGATGAGATCGCAGGACCGCTGGTGGAGTCCTTCCCGGATGTCCGCCTCGAGATCGGTGGGCACACCGATGCCGTTGGTCCGGAGACCTACAACCGCACGTTGTCGCAGCGGCGGGCCGAGTCGGTGGTCGCACACTTCGTAGCCGCCGGGGTCGACGAGTCCCGGTTGGAAGCCAAGGGTTATGGCGAAGACAACCCGGTGGCCTCCAACGATGACGACGAGGGGCGCGCCAAGAACCGGCGCGTCGAACTACGCCGGCTGAACTAGTCTGGAGTTCCCCCGGGCCCACGCGGGTCCGGGGGACGTTCTGTCCGTATCTGTAGGAGCCGGAGCCGGCCCGGCGCTCGCGAGCTTCGGCGAAATCCGTCAGCGCACAAGCGGCGCCCGGACCGAAACCCGTGTTCCGCTGCCCGGCGTCGAGACGATCGCCAGGTCGGCGTCGATCAAGCGCGCGCGCTCCTGCATGCTCGACAGGCCCACGCCAAGGGTCGCGGCTTCGTGCATGTCGAACCCCGCACCCGAGTCTTGCACGACCACCTCGACATGTTCCGCGGTGCCCCGCAGTTGGATTCGTACGCTGTCGGTGGCCGCGTGTTTGGCCACGTTGCGCAGCGCTTCCTGGGAAATACGGTACAGGCAGATCGCGATGTCGAACGGCAGGTCCGCACGAACCCCGTTCGCCGAGAAGTCGACGGCGATTCCATGGTGTCGTGAGAACGCCTCGGTCTCGGAGGTCAGGGCGTCCACGAGCCCCAGGTCGTCGAGGATCGCGGGGTGCAACTCGTGCGAGAGGTGTCGGGCGTCGTTCGAGAGACTCTTCAGCGCGTCGCGGATCCCGTGGATCATCGTCGTGACCTCCGGCCGCTGCGTGCCGACCAGGGTGCCGAGCTCACGCATCTGAAGGGTGAGGACCGCCAGACGCTGGGTCAGGTCGTCGTGGATCTCGCGCGCGAGATGACGTCGCTCGTCTTCCTGCGCGGTCAGGAGCCGCCCCGCGAGCCGGCGCAGCCTGCGTTGGCTCTGTTGCAGTTCAGCCTCGCTGTCGCGCAGCAAGAGTTCCGCCTCACGCCGAGCCGTGATATCCGTGGACGAGCCCAGGACGTGGTTGGCGAAGCCGTCGTCTCGGACCAGCGGAGACTTGATGGTTTGCAGCCAGTGGAGCTTGCCCGTGGAGTCCGTGATCTGTTCCAACGGGATCAGCCGAGGCGTCAGCCGGTCCATCACCTCGAGATCCATCCGGCGGAAGAACGCGACCTCTTCCGCGTTGGGGTTGAAGTCCTCATCTCGTTTGCCGATGAGATCCTCGACGGTCGTGCCGTAGACGTCGGCGATGGCTTGATTGACCAGGGTGAAACGGCCCTCGCGATCCTTGGCGAAGATGAACGTCGGGCTGAGGTCGATCACCTGCCTGAGGAACGACGCCCGATTCTCGGCCTCTTCCAGGCGGCGTTTCAGATCGTCGAGTTCGTCCATCGTGTGTATGACTGCCTCACAGCGGAGCCCCGGGTTTCGCAAGGTGTCTCCGCGTGCGGATTATTCATCAAAACTCACTCTGCCGTAAAGCGTCGACCGAACCCTCGGAGGCAGACGAACGTCCTCCTGAACGAGGAGGACCGCGTTGATCTACAGCGGCTGGGCGAAGTGTCGTGCGGCGTCGTCCCACGCTGCGCGATGCACGCGCTCCACGGGGATCGTGTCCAGCGGCTGGGCCTGCACCTCCGATACCGAGATCCCGTCATGGCGGAACCAGCGGATCGTCGAGTCGCCGGCCTCCGATGCGGGCCGCCCGAGAGTGCCGGGAAGTCGCGGCCGTGCAACGTTGAGCAGGTCCGGCAATTCGATCAGGCCGTCGATCGCATGACGGCGGTAGGGGATCAACTTGGTGATGTTCCCGCGTTCGTTGATCTCACGCGTCAGGTCGCGGATCGTGGTCTGCGGCGCGGCGTCCACAACGAGGATGACCTCGCCCGGTGCGAGGGTGGACACGGCGGGGCCAAAGCGTTCGATCAACTCTCCATAGGGTTGTGCCAACACGCGGTAGTCGCCGATCTCGCGCTGGATGCGGAGTGTGTTGGCCAGCAGGACGAGGACGATGGCGGCCGCGGCGCCGAGAGGGACCCAGCGGCGCAAGATGTCGCTTCGTAGGTGCGGGCGAATGGCCGTGCAGAGGGCGCAGAAGACGACCGCATAGCCGACTGCGGGCAGGTAGAGGTAACGCGAGGAGAGTTTGTCCAGCGGAACGATGGGGGCGCTGCAGGCGAGAACCCAGATCAAGCCGGCCAGACCGGATCCGCGGCGTAGCCACCAGGCCAACGCGGCAAAAGCAGCTCCGACAACGATGAGGGAGGCGAGGTCGAAGCGGTAGATGTCTCCCAGTCCCAGCGGTCGCAACAGGATGAAGGGAGCCTTGAGCAGCAACGCGCCAAGCCCGGCCCCGGACGTGTGCAGGTCGCCTTTGATGAACACGTTGAGCAGGACGAACCCGGCGCCGAGTCCCGCACACCCGGCGAGGAATCGCCGCTCGCGTTTCCACTCGGGCAGGAAGAACGGGATCGCGACGATCGCGAACAACGCGGTCTCCTTGGCGAACAGGCCGATGCCGACGATCAGCAGGGCGGGCCAGCGGCTGCCGCCTGGCCGTCCCAGAACCCAGACCAGGGCGGCAAGCGTGCAGAGCGTCGCTAGCTGGTGCCCGCGCGCGGCGGGCCACAGTACTGCCTCGGAAAGGCGTACGTTCAGCGACCACAACAGGGTCGCCGCGGCGGCGACGGGATAGGTCGCACCCAGACGTAAGCACAACAGGAAGAGCAGGGCGGTCGTCAGGCCATGCAACAGGATCGAGTCCGCGTGCCAGACCCACGCGGAGCTGCCGCCGAGGATCCAGTCCAGCGCGAAACTCGAGTGGAGTACCGGGTTGAAGTCGCGGAAGAAAACCGTGAACACGTACGAAGGGCGCTCCATCGTTGCGTTCATCCGACCCAGCCACTGGTAGTCGTCGGAGAAGAACCCGACGTCGAGGACGGGTGCGTGGGCGGCGCAGGCGATCGCAGCAAGAAGAACCGCGCCGAGCAAGGTCCTCGACCCGGTCGTCATCGCTGCACCGGGATGGCGTAGAGCGCGCGGTGCCCGTCGGCCGCGAGCGGCGCACCGAGCGACTCGATGTACGAGTGAAACCTGGCCGGGTCGTCGACCAGCGAACGGAGCGAGGGGTAGTCCTCGCCGGACCGTGCAACCCAAGTAAAGTCCACGAGCAGGTGCGTGAAGCCCCGGCGTCGCAGACCCTCGTGTGCCTGCTCGACCACGAGCGCGCGGTCGAGTTCCAGTGCGAGCGGGTGCAGGTTGAACCCGCTCGGCGCGGCACGGCGCACCGGCACCCGGAAATGGCGCATCTCACCGACGAGCAGGAGGCGGTCGGTCGCGGGGTTCCACTTGACCGAGGGGTGGTCCAGCAATCGCTGCTGAGGCCAGGACCGGACGACGAACGCCGCGGGGGACTCGCGGCCGAGAAGGACGTCGGTCCCGCCGCTGTATCGAGCAACGGCCAGGGCGCTGACGGGCAGGTAGGCCACGCCGAGCAGCAACACCAGGATGGCCAGCAGGGCCCAG
>Ga0055584_100008498_pt1 | contig 10072 bp, 8 predicted proteins | sample OSDHelmetaG_FD_58716 | JGI IMG/M metagenome (GOLD analysis project Ga0055584, IMG submission 58716) | Pelagic marine sediment microbial communities from the LTER site Helgoland, North Sea, for post-phytoplankton bloom and carbon turnover... | ecosystem: Environmental > Aquatic > Marine >...
AAAAGCCAAAAAACATGTGGTAACCGCTAACAAAGAAGTGGTTGCCAAGCACAAGAAACATTTTTTCGACTTAGCAAACGAACATAACGTAACAATGTATTACGAAGCTGCGATTGCGGGTGCGATTCCGATTATTCGAACCTTAAAGGTGGGATATGCGGCAAATCAGTTTAACTCGATTTCGGGAATCTTTAATGGGACCACAAACTTTATTCTGACCAAGATCCACGAAGAAAACAAGCCGTTCGCAGACGCCTTAAAAGAGGCGCAAGCACTAGGCTTTGCAGAAGCTGACCCCACAATGGACGTGAATGGTATGGACGCCGCATACAAGCTGGTTATTTTGGCGGCGGTGGCTTTTAAAGCCGATGTGTCGATCGACGACTTTATTTGTGAAGGGATCGAAAATATCGACCTTAAAGATGTGGCTTACGGAAAAGAATTAGGGTATACGATTAAATTATTGGCGAGTGCCTGCAGTGGGGACGATGGGTCTTGTGCCCTAATGGTGCTACCCACGATGATGCCGAATGCCCATCCGATTGCGTCGGTCCGAAATGAGTTTAATGCGGTGTCGTTAACCGGCGATGCGATGGGCGACGCGATGTTATATGGGAAGGGGGCCGGCCCGAAACCGACGGGGTCTGCGGTACTATCCGATGTTATGAGTATTGCTTTTGATCACGATGCCAAAAGCAGTGATCTATCCCGCCGACATGTGGACCCTAATTTACAGAAAGTCAGTTTGATTCCGGCCGAAAATACGATATCCTCCTTTTATATTCGCTTAACGGTTAAAGACGAAAAAGGGGTTTTAGAGCAGGTCACGAATCAATTATCAGCGCTGGATATCAGTGTCTCTAAAATTCGTCAGGATGATGCTGACTCAAACTGTGCTACGTTAATTATCGTTACGCATAATGTGGTGGCCAAACAATGTGATGCACTTAAATCTAGGCTCCTAGAAAGTTCATCTGTGGTCTCTTGGGACGCGTGTTACAGAGTTGGCCTTAGCAAAGCCTCTTAAGATCGTTTATAATAAAAACTATGATTGATTTAGATATCTTAAGTGACCAAAAGGTCATTCAAATTCTTCGTGTTATTTTTAGCCAAACAGAACCTGTTACGGGGCATGGTATCAGTAAAAAGTTGACCATGTCGTCTAATACCGCCACAAAATATCTGGAACAACTAGCGGCGAATGGGGTCCTTAAAAAAGAAGTGATTGGAAAAGCCTATTCATATCGTTTGAAAGATGGTTACATGGCGAAAGAGCTTTTGGGGCCACTCTTCCAAAAAGAGGCGATGGTTGGGCGTATTATTGAGGAAAAACTAAAGATGTATTTAGGGCCAGAGTTAAGTGCTTTAATTATTTATGGGGGTCCGGTCGAACAACGTCAAAACCCGACTTTTGCAAATATTGATTTAAATCCCTATACCGTATGCTGTGTTGTTGACGCTGAAACAGATGTCCTACAGGCCAAATTAGAAGATCTAGACAAGTGGCTGCAAAACCAGTTTAATATCACCTTAGACGCCACTGTCGTCACACACAGTGAGCTTAACGACCGACAAGACCTGCCACTCTACCAAAAAATAGAACAAAGCGGCATTAACCTTTTAGAGAGCTAATCATGAACAACTATTACAAGCCTGGCGAAGACGAACTCGTCGAACAATTAACTGACCTAGAATACGACATTACCCAAAATGGGGGCACTGAACAGGCCTTTGAAAACGAATATTGGGACCACGAAGAAGAGGGGATCTATGTTGATGTCGTCACTGGAGAACCGTTATTTTCATCAAATGATAAATTCGATTCAGGGACAGGATGGCCAAGTTTCGAAGCCCCAATCCATGACGAGGCGGTAAATTTCTTAACGGATACGAACCATGGCATGGAACGCATCGAAGTCAAAAGTAAAATTGCTGATTCTCATTTAGGACACGTTTTCCCAGATGGTCCTGGTGAAACAGGGATGCGCTACTGTATTAACTCGGCGTCTTTGCGTTTTGTGCCTAAAGATCTAATGGAAGACTATGGTTACGGCGAGTACGTACTAGACGATTAATCAAACGCTGCTTCCATTAAAAGTTCAAATGCCTCTTCGGTTTCTGCCATTAAGACAGACCCTTGATTCGTGACGATACTATCCACAACGTCTTGGTGATCTGGGGTGCCATCTTCGTTACGGTCTAAATATTTGGCCATCACGCTTCCAGCATGAAGCAAACTAGCATCAGAGACCCCTGTTGCGGCAATAATTGGAATATTAAAGACATAAACGGCCTTTGTAACGTCTTCGTCCCAAACCGCTGGCATAAAGGAGGGCATGGTCGACACCACCGTTAAGGTAGAGCCAGCGTAGGTTCCATCAGGTAAATGAGCGGCTAGGTTAGGTAGTTTATAGGTGTCATTTGTTAAAAGTGTGGCGAGGCAGTTATCACTAGCGACCACTTCGTCTCGGGTACTTAGGCTCCATTCATTGCTAATAGACTCCGCGCGTGCTGCTTGTGCTTGTGCGCCAATCATAGTGCTGGCACCCCAGTAAATATATTCAGATGCCATGCATCCGTAATCACACGACTCATCGTCGTAGGTGTACCAGGCGCCATCAGGGTATGTTTCAGGAACGCTTGTAAACTGTCCACCACGGGCCGTATCCATGCATGTTGTTAATGATATTCCAGTATCTTTCCCAAAAATAGCAGGGTAGACTTTTGCCCATCCTTGATCGGTTAACATGTGTAAAATTTCTTCTAAACTGGCATCAAACACTACATTAGCTGTAGAAGACGCTTGCATCTCTTGAACAAAGTTGGGGTTGATCTCGCTTTGATATAGACTTTGGAAATCGATTGCGGAGTCTGAGGAGTCGCTCAAACCTGAACAGGCAGTAACACTGAGTAAAAGAGAAAGTAAAAAGATGAATGTACAAATAAAACGGAACATAAGGTGTCTCCAGTTAAGTATAGTTACCTTAAAGTGTACGCTATTTCGATTAATATAATCAACTCTCCTGGTTCAAAGAGGTCGTATAATCAGAACTAATATGTCTTAAAAAATTAAAATCAGAACAAAAAAGATCTTTTTTGATCTTTAGATGATCTTAGGATTGGCATGATGTTTGCAAATTAAATCATTAGTGAAGAAAGTGAAGGAGACGAGCAGGCATGTCGATAGTTCAAAAAGATGTAAGGACCTATGGCCCCATATCAGATTTAGAAAAGCATCTGCCATCAGAATGGTGGAAGACCTTATTTAATGCGATTTATTTAAAAACAGATGGCGATGTTGTGGAAAATGATGACAACACAGTCAGAGAAATTGATACGATACTTCAGATTGCGGCGCCTAAAAAAAACGATGTAATTTTGGATTTATGCTGTGGCCAAGGCCGCCATTGTATTGAATTATCGAAACGAGGATATACGCAAGTGATGGGGCTGGATCGATCGAGATACCTTATTCGATTAGCTAAAAAAAGAGCTCAAAAACTTAATCTAAATATCAAATTCTCGGAAGGGGATGCTCGAAAAATAAGGTTACCTGAAAGGTCGGTGGATCAAGTCTATATTCTAGGAAACTCGTTTGGGTACTTTGAAAGGGAAGAGGACGATATCGCCGTTTTAGAAAGTATCAAAAGAATTCTAAAACCTGACGGTAAATTAATTATTGATATTACAGATGGGGATTGGATGAAACATAATTTTGAGAAACGATCTTGGGAATGGATCGATCAATCTTATTTTGTATGCCGGGAACGGTCTTTATCGTCTGAGGGGCGTCGAGTGATTTCTAGGGAAGTCGTCGTAAATGCAGAAATAGGGGTGGTTGCCGACCAATTTTATGCTGAGCGGTTATATACGTTTGAAGATCTTCAAACCCTACTTCAAGGACTGAACTATAAACAGATCGTTAAAGAAGCGGTTGTCTCGTCTTTATCAACCCGGAATCAAGATTTAGGGCTAATGCAGCATCGAATTTTTGTCTCTGCACAAACCCCAAAACAAACGGTTAAAGCCACAACGAGCGTACATCAAAAAACGATGGTGACCGTATTAATGGGCGATCCTAGACTCTCGGATTCTGTTAAGAAAAACGGACAATTTAACAAAGAAGATCTAGAGACCATTCAGAGATTAAAAAAGGCACTAAAGTCGAGTAAAAAATATGAGATAAACTATATTGATCATCATCAGGACTTCTTGGATACGATTAAAAATAATCCGCCTCAATTTGTATTTAATTTATGTGATGAAGGGTTTGGCAATGATGCCAAGAAAGAGTTACATGTTCCCGCGTACCTAGAGATGCTTAATATTCCATATACAGGGGCCCCTCCGGCTACATTAGGGATGTGTTATAACAAGGCTCTTGTAACGTCGTTAGCGGGCAGTATGGATATTCCGATTCCCTTAGAAACGTATGTTGATACGACAGATCAAATTGCAACACTACCTAATATTTTTCCTACTATCGTTAAACCAAACTTAGGTGATAGTTCGATTGGCATTACGCAAAAAGCGTTGGTCAATTCGGCAGAAGAATTAATTGAATATATGGATTTTGTGAAATACAAATGTGCGAATGTTCCGATTTTGATCCAAGAATTCTTATCGGGCGAAGAATATAGTGTTGGCGTTATTGGTAACCCAGGTAAATATCGACTCTTACCTATTTTACAGGTCGATTATTCAACCTTAAATGAGGACTTGCCTAAAATCCTATCTTACGAATCGAAATGGGAGCCAGAGTCGCCTTATTGGAATCATATTAGCTACATTCAGGCCGACCTTGATGAAGAGGAGCAGCGACAGCTATACGATTATTCCACCAAACTATTTGAACGACTAGAGTGTCGTGATTATGCCCGGTTCGATTTTAGACGAGACGCAAATGGGGTGATTAAGTTACTAGAGGTAAACCCAAATCCAGGGTGGTGTTGGGATGGAAAGCTAAATCTTATGGCCGAATTAGACGGGTTATCCTATGAAGGTATGATTGATCTTATCCTTAGCTCTGCGATGGAGCGATATGGCATGAGTGAGCATTAAGAATAAAAAGTTCTGATTTAGAGATTTTATATTGATATTCTGGTCCACATAGCAGATAATGGGGGGTGCTATGACGGACCAGAAAATGACAATGGATCAAGATAACTTAATAGGAGAATTAGAATTTCTTCGAGAAATGAGTGTTGAGCCGTGCCCATTTTTCACAACACAAACGCATTCTCCGGCAATGAAAAAACTGTATCAACAAGTCCAACAGGTTGCCGAGACCACCTCTAATATTTATATCAGTGGCGAAACAGGGACCGGAAAAAGTTTATTGGCGAAATTAATCCATCAAAATAGTCACAGAAACACGTCCCCTTTTATTGCGCTTCATTGTGGTGCGATACCCGACGCATTGATAGAAAGTGAGTTATTTGGCTATGAAAAAGGGGCCTTTACAGATGCTCATGAATCGAAGCCCGGGAAGTTTGAATTGGCAAATAAAGGGACCATTTTTTTAGATGAGGTAGGGACGATGCCGATTGTTGCCCAGATTAAATTATTACAGATTCTACAGGAACGAAAAAGTAGTCGTATTGGTGCGACGGCTGATATCGATATCGATGTTCGTGTGATTTCGGCGTCTAATGAAGATCTAAAAACCTTGTCTGAAGAGGGGAAGTTTCGAAAAGATTTATATTATCGCTTAAATGTTTTTCCAATTACCTTGCCGCCATTACGAGATCGTAAGGAAGATATCCCCTTATTGGCAGACACTTTTCTAAAAAAGTTGAATAGCCGTCACAACAAAACGATTACGTCGATTTCACCAACGGCAATGGACTTATTACTGAACTATCATTGGCCTGGCAATATTCGCGAATTAGAAAATGTACTAGAAAGAGCGTATATTTTAGAAACGACCCAAATCTTAGATCCATCTAATTTACCGAGAGAGTTTGAATTAATACATAAAATTGAAATAAAAGGAAATGCCGTCGATTCTAAACGGACGCTTAAAGAACTTCGCGGTATCGAAATCAATCGAGTTGAAAAAATGTATCTTAGTAACGTGTTAAGTGACTGTAAAGGTCGAATCCAAGCCACAGCAACAGCGGCAGGTATTTCGACACGACAGCTACATAAATTAATGCTAAAGCACAGCATTAAAAAAGAGGATTTTAAGTAAGTTTTTTAGAGTAGTACTAGGATAGCGTCCCTGTGGCTTGCTATACTGCTTAGTATGCCTATTAGTATTGCCTTAGACCTAGGAACCACTAGTGTTCGTGCGATTGCCTTTGACGTGAAAAGCGAGGTAATTGCAATCAGCCAAAAAGAAATAGCACAACATTTCCCAAAGCCAGGCTGGGTAGAGCACGATGCCCTAGAAATTTTGGCATTAGCCGAAGCGGTTCTAAAAGACGTCGTTCAAGCCGTATCCCCCTCAAACATATCCGCAATCGGCATCACCAACCAACGAGAAACGACGGTGCTCTGGAACAAAACGACCGGCCAACCTATCCACAACGCCATTGTTTGGCAATGTCGCCGTACCGCCGATCGGTGTACCGAATTACAGTCGAACGCCCCCAGCATTCAATCTAAAACAGGGCTACGCCTAGACCCGTATTTCTCCGCAACGAAGATCGAATGGCTCTTAGATCATGTACCAAACGCCCGGGCCCAGGCAGACGCCGGGGACCTGCTCTTTGGCACCATCGACACGTGGATCTTATGGAATTTAAGCCAGAAACGTGTGCACGCCACCGATTTTAGCAACGCGTCGAGGACTATGCTCTATAACATCCACGAGCAAGCGTGGGACGACGACTTATTGGCATTATTCAATATCCCGAGTACGGTGTTGCCCGACGTTAGGGACAGCGACGCTCATTTTACCGATATCAAAATCGGCGATCAAACCATCCCCATCCACGCCATGATCGGCGACCAGCAAGCGGCACTCTTCACCCAATGCGGCGAGATCCCGGGCCGGTTCAAAAATACCTACGGTACGGGCCTCTTCGTGATGACGAATACGGGCAGCACCCCGGTCCAGACCGAAAATCTGATTACCACAATCGCTTGGAAGCGAGCCGGCACCCTATCCTACGCCCTAGAAGGCCCCATTTTCGGAGGTGGATCGATGATACAGTGGGTGCGCGACAACCTGGGGTTGATTTCGAATGCTCAAGAGTCCGAGGCGCTAGCAAATTCCCTAGAGGATAACGAGGGCGTCTTCTTCATCCCAGCCCTAAGCGGCCTAGGTGCCCCTCATTGGACCTCCACAAAAACCGGCGAATTCAAAGGCCTCACCCTAAAAACCACCAAGTCCCATTTAGTAAGAGCTGTCCTAGAAAGCATCGCCTACCAAACAAGAGAGGTCAGCGACGAGCTCCAAACCGTCCTTTCAGACCCGCCCACCGAACTCTATATCGACGGTGGCGCCACGAACAATACGTTCCTAATGCAATTCCAAGCCGATGTCTTAAATATGCCTTTAAATCAACACCAAACCCAAGAAAGCACGGCCCTAGGTGCCGCCGCGATAGCCGCAATCGCAGTAGGTGAATGGACTGAAGATCAGTTCAGGTCCAGCTTATCTGTTATCAAAACGGTAACCCCGCAGCCCGATGTGGCGACTGAAAAGCAGTATCAGAGCTGGAAACGGTTGCTTGCTCTTTAAAACTCTAACTCAGGGTAGCTTATCCTTATTTTAGCCTTAATAGCCTCTAACCAGCGAATCAGTACGGCCTTATCTGCAGGCGATATCAAAAATTCGGATGGGATGAACTGAGATACCACGTGGAATTGACCTGGAAAAAGAGTCGCATACTCATGATTAATGTCTTTAAGTCCAAAACGAATATAATCAATCGGACTCAGAAAACTAACGTACAAGATGTTAGCTCGGGTCTCGTTCATGTAGGTGTTCATTAACCGTTCAAAAACGTCAAGGTCAAGTCCCGGAAGCGTCTGGTCACAAATACCAGATAAGATGCTAGCATCTAGTTGCTTAGGCGTTTCTTTGTTTAATTGAGGGAGTTTAACTAAAGAGGTATTGAAGACACGATAAGGGTTTTCTAAAAGTAATCCCTCTGGAATAAATGAGGATACTGTTTCTTGGTCTAATGTGGTAAAAACACGAAGCTGCGTGCCCGAAAATCGATTAGACATAGGGCCAATTAAATGGCAAATACCCTTATGAAAATAAGTGTAGCAGTTTACGTGTTTAGGTAAAGGGCTGCTGGGCGTATAGGTCGTGCCAAAAGCGTCTCCGACCACGATCATCATCGCGCCTTTTTTTACAAGAGACCGCATGGCCAAGTTGAGATCTTGATTGAAAGAAGGTTGTGGCCAGAAATATAAAAGTACCGGTACCGTATTTTTTTGTACCCTTTCAGCCTGTTTAATCACTTGTGATACGGTTTTTGTCTGGACACTCTTTGGTAAAAGGTGGGCTATAGCGGGGTCCTTATCTGAAGCGGAAATCGTGACGGTTTTTCCTAAAGACGTTTTAAAAATACCGCGAAGCGCAGCGCTAGGTAGCCCATAACCAGCGCAAGATTCAAAGACATGGACCTTCTTTTGAGTAGATATCAAATGTCGAATCGTAGCCGCTAAAAAGTCTATTAATTCTTTACTAGGCAATTCATTTAAACCGGTAGTGCCATGAGTCCCATCCGGATTATAATACAAAAATGGGTTATTATCCCTAAACAGTGCTGTAAGTATATCTGCGGTTAACCCAGAATGAGTCTTAGGGTCCATCATAAAATTAACTAATTTTGGAGCGGTTCCGTCCATCTCTTTAAATATCCTGAGTCCCGCAACCAGACGTTTAAGTGTGCGATTGAATGCGACCTCAGAATCCCTAGTACGTGGAACAGCTACACACACTTTTTTATGCCCACCTTTCCAGTGTAATGTCTGACATGGTTTACCACAATAAGCTGTAGTATGACATCTAGAGCATTTCTGAAGTGCTTTTCCAAGCGCAGCTTCTTTATGGCACCAATCACAACTAGGAAGCGATAAAATTTTATAATTCAAGGTAGTCATTTTATAAAATTGTCTAAGTTTTCTTAAATATAGTCAATAGATATCCTTGATAATTCCCGAACACAAAATGATGTCGTTAAAGAACGGGTGTTTATATCCATAAGTTTTTTCTCTGAGTTAAAGCTAATATGTGGTGCTTCATAGGTGGCCACTTATGAAAGGCAGCTCTTTAAGACTCGGTGACGACGAGTTTTTCTAAGAGTAACGCGAGTTCAGAAGCATCGGTGATGATAGTACCAGCAATTTCACGAACAGCATTTATTTGTTGGGGGGTAATGATTCTTTTTTCAGAAAACCTGTGTTTAAGTAGGTAGTTAACAATAGCTTTAAGAGCAGTGTCTCTCTCAGTATCATCGGGGATAGCACCAACGATTTCAAGAGCACGATCTAGTTGGTCAGGGTGTTTAGCTAGGTGCTTAATAATAATTTTAAGAGCATCGGCTTTCGTAGAAACTTGTGGGATAGTATGAGCGATTTCAAGAGCACGATTTAGTGGTCTAGGGTGTAGTTGTTCACGGTAAGTGAGTAGGTGTTGAACAATGTCTCTAAGAGCGACGGCTTTCGTAAAAACGCTGGGGATAGTACGAGCGATTTTAAGAGCAAGGTCATTGTCAAAAAGCACCATATCACTGTTACCTGACTCTAGAGCTGTATTATTTGGGACTGCTAAAATTTTATGTTGTATATGTAGTGTGATCACACTTAACTATAGGGAAAACTAATAAAAAATTTCATTGTTTTAATTTTACTGAATTTACCATGAACGCTTCGTGTTTTGAATAGACATTAAATGTAGAATCGTAGCCTCTAAAAGCTCTAGCAATTCTTTACTTGGTAATTTGTTTAAACCTCGAGTACCAGGGGGGCTCTTAACAATAGTATAAAGAGAGTAGGCAATAGGAGTCAGCGAATGAACAAATTTAGCAGTAAATTCAAAGGGTATAACAAAGAAATGTGTCGATAGAGGTGATTTCTAGCGTAGGGGATAGTAGCGGAAGCTACAGAC
>Ga0055584_100008499_pt1 | contig 10072 bp, 8 predicted proteins | sample OSDHelmetaG_FD_58716 | JGI IMG/M metagenome (GOLD analysis project Ga0055584, IMG submission 58716) | Pelagic marine sediment microbial communities from the LTER site Helgoland, North Sea, for post-phytoplankton bloom and carbon turnover... | ecosystem: Environmental > Aquatic > Marine >...
GACCGTGGCAATCGGTGCCCGGTCCTTCGGGCTGACCAGCGCCCAGTCTTCATCGGCCTCGACCGCCCGCATGAAAGCGTCGGTGACCAGCACACCATGATGCAGGTTCTGCGCCTTGCGATTCGGGTCACCACCGGTCGGACGACGGATTTCGATAAACTCTTCCACCTCAGGATGATCGATCGGCAGATAGACCGCCGCCGAACCACGGCGCAGCGAGCCCTGGCTGATCGCCAGCGTCAGGGAATCCATCACCCGGATGAACGGCACCACACCCGATGTTTTGCCATTGTGCCCCACCTGCTCGCCAATCGAACGGAGGTTGCCCCAATAGCTGCCGATGCCGCCACCGCGAGAGGCCAGCCAGACATTCTCGTTCCAGAGATCAACAATGCCCTCCAGGGAATCCGAAGCTTCATTGAGGAAGCAGGAAATCGGCAGGCCCCGTTCGGTGCCGCCATTGGAGAGGACCGGCGTGGCCGGCATGAACCAGAGCTGGGAAATGTAGTCGTAGATCCGCTGGGCATGAGCCGAATCATCGGCGTAATGACAGGCAACACGCGCGAACAGCTTCTGCGGCTCACCCTTTTCGTGGTTCAGCAGATACCGGTCATCGAGGGTTTCCTTGCCGAAGGCGGTCAGCAATTCATCCCGGGACGGATCAATCTGAATGCGGACACGGTCGGTCTGATAAATATTTCCGGTTTCGACATCCTTGCCGACCAGATCGTTATCCACATCCCGAGCCGCCTCAATTTCGGCCGAGTCAGCCGTTTCCGGCTCCATTTCAACTGTTTCAAACACGTCCAAATCTTCCGTATCAATAGCTTTGCGCGAATTGTCCACAGCGCCATTAACAGCTGAAACTCCAACAGAACCGTCCATTACCAAGCCCCTCCCAAACATATACCGAAGTCCTCCACACCCTGTGAGCAGTTTCCGAAGGGAAAACGCTTAAAATCCACAACATCTGGAGACTTAACGCTCAATAAACACTAAATGTTGGAGGCCTGTCACCGTGAACAATACAGGAACATTGTAAACTTTGACGAATTTAAGTCAACGCGCCCGGACCCGAATCGATGAGATTCGCCAGATTGTTACGAGTCGGGATCAGCTTCGGTTTTAATGATTGTGCCCCTTTTGTGCCACAAAACCGCAAATCTAGTGGTTAGGCCAAAAACGACTCGGGAATTTTGCGGTGAACGAAACGGGATCAACCCGCAGCGCGACGGCAAAAACCCTCATAAACCCCAGAAATACAGGGTTTACAGAAAATCTTCCAGCGTCCGCTGCTGTTCGGTCTTGAAACCGACCAGCACACCGGCCCCGGTTTCGATCACCGGACGCTTGATCAAGGTCGGATTGTCGACCATCAGCTGCAGGGCAATGTCCTCGGTGACGTTCTCGCGGATAATTTCATCGAGCCCGCGCCAGGTGGTGCTGCCGCGATTGAGCAGCGCCTCCCAGCCCACTTCCATCGCCCATTCGGTCAGCTTGTCATGGTCCACACCATCCGCCCGCACATCCAGAAACCGGTGCGCAGCCTCACGTCGCTCCAGCCACTTCAGGGACTTGCGGGTCGTGTCGCAACTCTTCAGGCCATAGACGGTCAACATGGTGTCACCCTTTCCTTAAGGCTTTGGCGCAAACGGCCATCGCACGCTAGTCTTCTATTTCAGTCTTATGCGCGTCGTTGGCGATATACGCAATTCCGAGTCTCAAACAAGTCATCTCCATGCCATCACAGACGACACAATCCGTCCGACCACCCGCCATCGCGGGAACATTCTATCCTGCGGACGCCACCGCGCTGACCAACATGGTCAACCAGCATCTGGCCGAGGCCCGTCCGATCCGATTGTCACCCAAGGCCCTGATCGCACCGCATGCCGGGCTGATTTATTCCGGCCCGGTGGCCGGCACCGCCACCGTGCGCACACCAACCTCGCGACAGGCCGTCGCCACATCAACGGCGTACTCCAGAAAGATCAACGGGTCGTTATAGGTGAAGGCCACCGACCGGCAGCCATGCGCCACGGCTGCTTTCGCGATATCTTCCGGCATCGCCGCATCGGTCAGGCGGTCGAACTCCCGCGACTTCGAAATATCCCAGTTCTGACAGAACTAGCAGGTCAGGTTGCAGCCTGCGGTTCCAAAACTGAGCACCGGCGTACCCGGCAAAAAATGATTGAGGGGCTTTTTCTCGATCGGGTCGATGCAATAGCCGCTCAAGCGGCCATAGGTGGTCAACACGATCTGATCCTTGGTCCGCGCACGCACGAAACACAACCCGCGCTGGCCATCGTTCAGCTTGCACAGCCGCGGACACAGATCGCACTGGATGCGGCCATCGTCGAGCGCGTGCCAGTAACGGCCCGTTACGCCGGTGAATTCCTCATCCCTCTGTTCGATCTCGGTCATGACAGGAAAAATCTTATCAGATGAATCTCCCCGGGGGGCTTGGTTTGCGCCCATCGGGTCGCATATCATCGGGGAACAACCAATTCACGTCATTCCAGCCTCGAAGAGGGTGTCCCATGGGCCAGTTCGGCATCGGTCAGTCCGTCACGCGTATCGAAGATCTTCGTCTGCTCACCGGCAGCGGCACATATACCGACGATGTACAGCTTGAGAACGAAAGCGCCGCCTTTGTGCTGCGTTCACCCCATGCCCATGCCAAGATCGGAAGCATCGATGCCACGGCAGCGCGGGCCGCGCCCGGCGTATTGCTGATCCTGACCGGCGACGATGTGGCCGCAGAAGATATCGGCGCCATGCCCTGCATGTTCCCGGTCACCAATCTCGATGGCTCCGCACGGGGCGAGACCTATCGACCGCTTCTCGCTCAGGGCAAGGTTCGCCACGTGGGTGAGCCGGTAGCTTTCATTGTCGCCGAAACTCTGGCGCAGGCGCGCGACGCGGCCGAACTGATCAAGGTCGATTACACAATTCTGCCCTCCACGACGGACACCTATCGCTCCGCACTCGACGGTGCCGACCGGCTCTATGACGACATCGACAACAATGTCTGCTTCGACTGGGGCAAGGGACAGCAGGAGGAGACCGAGGCGGCCTTCGCCAAGGGCAGCCACATCACCAGCCTCGAGCTCATCAACAACCGGATCGTCGTGAACCCGATGGAGCCGCGCGCGGCCATCGCCGATTATGACGAAGCCTCCGACAAGTCGACCCTCTACACCTCCTCTCAAGGCACACATGGCATCCGCAACACAATCGCCGACAACATCCTGAAGATGGACAAGGAGAAACTCCGCGTTGTCACCGGCGATGTGGGCGGCGGTTTCGGCATGAAGATTTTCACCCATCCGGAACAGCCGCTTGCTGTCTGGGCCGCGAAGAAAGTCAAGCGCCCGGTGCGCTGGACCTCGGACCGCAGCGAAGGTTTCATGTCCGATATTCAGGGACGCGACCACGTCACCAAGGCCGAAGTGGCCGTTGACGGGGACGGCAAGTTCCTTGCCCTGCGCGTGACCACCTACGCCAATCTGGGTGCCTATTTGTCTCATTTCGGAACCTACATCCCGACCGAGGCCGGCACGGCAATGCTGAACGGCCTGTATGCCTTCCCCACGGCCTGGGCCAATGTGAAAGGCATTCTCACCAACACGGTTCCCACAGATGCCTATCGTGGCGCCGGACGCCCCGAAGCGATCTACTGCATCGAGCGGCTGGTCGACAAATGCGCCCGCGAACTGGGTCTGGCTCCCGATGAGCTGCGCCGCCGCAACTTCATCCAGCCCGATCAGCTGCCTTATACGACAGCCTTCGGCGACACCTATGACAGCGGCAACTTCACCGCGATCATGGAAGAAAGTATGGCGAAGGCCGAGTGGGCAGGCTTTGCTGCGCGCAAGGCCGAGAGTGCCAAACGCGGCATGCTGCGCGGCATTGGCATGGCGACCTATGTCGAAAAATGCGGCGGCGGCAATCCCGAAGTCGCCGATGTGCGCATTGATCCCGACAACGAAATAATTACCTTCTATATCGGCACCATGTCCAACGGACAGGGCCACGATACCTCTTACAAGCAGATCATGTCGGACCGACTGGGGATCGACACCGATCAGATGGTCATGGTGCAGGGCGACAGCGATATCGTTCCGCCAGGCCTGACAGGGGGCTCCCGCTCGGTCACCGTGGGCGGGGTTGCCATCTCCAAGGCATCGGAAGCCATCAAGGAAAAGGGCCAGGCGATTGCCGCCCAGATGATGGAAACCGCCGAAGCCGATATCGAATATGCCAATGGCAGCTTCCGCGTGGCGGGCACCGATCGCGCCATGTCCCTGTTCGAAGTGGCAAAGGCCGCACTGGACCCGGCCAATCTGCCCGAGGGCATGGAACCAGGTCTTGATTCCACGGAATCCCACCAGCCCGATGCGCCGACATTTCCCAATGGCGCTCATATCTGCGAGATCGAGATCGATCCGGAAACCGGAATTCCCGAAATCTGCCGCTACACCGTCGTCGACGATTTCGGTGACACGATCAATCCGTTACTGATCGCCGGTCAGGTGCATGGCGGCATCGTACAGGGCCTCGGCCAGGCGCTGCACGAAAACACGATCTATGATGCGGAATCCGGTCAGTTGGTATCAGGTTCCTTCATCGACTACCGCATGCCGCGCGCCGATGATGTCCCGAATTTCGACTTCTCCATGCGCAACGAGCTCTGCACAACCAATCCGCTCGGGATCAAGGGCACCGGGGAAGCGGGGGCCATCGGGGCACCGGCGGCCGCGATCAACGCGATCGTGGATGCGGTGTCCAATGACGCCGTCATCCACGATGTCGATATGCCCGCCACCCCGGATGTGATCTGGGCCCTCGCCAACCAGCCCATGGCAGCCGAATAGGCACCAAGGAACTCAACAGGGAGATACCCCATCGACACGGCGGCTCTGACACCGGCAGTGCGTGACCTCGCCTACGCAGCAGGCACGGCCATCATGGAAGTCTATCGCACGGACTTCGACAACACCCGCAAGGATGACGGATCCCCGGTCACGCTAGCAGATACGGCAGCCGAAGCCGTGATCCTTCCCGGTCTGCGCGCACTGACACCCGACATTCCGGTGGTCTCCGAGGAAGAACATTCCGCCGGCGACAGTCCGGAAGCCGTTGGCAACCGTTTCTGGCTGGTCGACCCGCTCGACGGCACCCGGGAGTTTCTCAAGCGCAATGACGAGTTCACGGTGAATATCGGGCTGGTCGAGGACAACATCCCGATCTTCGGCGTGCTCTATGCGCCGGCACTCGACCTGATGTATGCGGCCACCCTGCAGAACGGTGCGACCCTGATCGCGGGCGACGAACCGGAGCGGGCCATTTCCTGCCGGATGCCACCGGAAGACGGACTCGATGTGCTGGTCAGCCGGTCCCATTCAGTGAATGAGCGGCTGGAGAAATACCTGGTCGATAAAACCGTGCGCAGTCGCATACCTCAGGGCAGCGCACTCAAATTCGGGCGCCTCGCCGAAGGGATCGCCGACATCTATCCCCGGTTCGGCCCAACCTGCGAGTGGGACACCGGCGCCGGCCATGCCATCGTGCTGGCCGCGGGCGGTTCCCTGACCCGGATCGACGGTGGGGTATTCGACTACGGCAAGAAGCCGAAATACCTCAATCCGGGCTTCGTCGCATTCGGGCGACGATAGCGCACCGCCTGCCATGACCGACAGGGCCAACATCATCCCGGGAAACGACGACGGCGTGACCAGAGCCGCCATACATCTGCAGGCTTGCAGGCTGGTCGCCTTCCCGACGGAAACGGTCTACGGCCTCGGTGCGGATGCCCGTGATGATCAGGCTGTGGCGAGAATCTTTGAAGCCAAGAACCGACCGAGCTTCAATCCGCTTATCGTACATGTACTCGATGTAGATGCCGCTTCCCTTTACGGGGTGCTCGATGAACGGGCGCGCCAGCTCTCAGATACCTTCTGGCCCGGCCCGTTGAGTTTCGTGGTGCCCCGCCGCCCCGATTGTACGTTGTCGCTGCTCGTGAGCGCAGGCCTCGACAGCGTGGCTCTGCGGGCACCGGTCCATCCACTGGCGCGTGATCTCCTTGCAAAGTTTGGCGGGCCAATTGCGGCCCCAAGCGCCAACACCGCCGGTGAGGTGTCACCGACTCACGCAACTCATGTCGCGCAGTCTCTGGGCGCAAAAGCGGACATGATTCTCGATGGTGGCGCCTGCGCAGTCGGTCTCGAATCCACAGTCATCGATCTGTGCAGCGAACAGCCCGCTCTGCTGCGGCACGGCGCGATCACCCATGAGCAGCTCGAAGACATTCTTGGCCCCGTGGAAGACGCAACCCGTCCGGTTGACGGTACAGCACCGCGCTCGCCAGGCCAGCTGGCCCGGCACTATGCGCCACGTATCCCCGTCCGGCTAAATGCACGGGACACCGGACCCGACGAAGCCTTGCTCTGTTTCGGCGACAGCACGTTCGGAAACCCCGAAACAACTCTCAATCTCAGCCCGACCGGCGATTTGACCGAGGCTGCAGCCAATCTCTTCGCATTTCTGCGCCAGCTTGATACGCCCCACCACCGCGCCATCGCGGTGACCCCGATTCCCGAAACAGACCTGGGGCGGGCGATCAACGACCGGCTGCGGCGAGCCGCCGAGGCTCATGCCGACCCGAAGAATGATCCGCGCAAGGGCTGAGACAATGCCCGCGCGCCCTATTGCCGCCTGCCCGATCGCAAGCTAAATCAATGACCATGAGCCAAACCCCGCAAACCCTGCCCGATGGATTCCTGAACCAGCTGGAAGCGATTGTCGGCACGGTCGGTCTGATCACCGATCCCGTAGATATGGAGCCCTATCTGGATGAACAGCGCGGCCTGTTCCGTGGCGAGACACCTTGCGTCGTCCGTCCCGGCAACACCGAAGAGGTCTCCCGGGTGCTGGCGGCCTGTTACGCGGCCAACGTGGCCATCGTGCCACAGGGCGGCAACACCGGCCTGTGTGGTGGCGCGGTGGCCAGCGGCGAATTGGTTCTCAGCCTGTCGCGTATGAAAAGGGTGCGCGCCATTGATCCGGCCAATTTCACCATGACCGTGGATGCAGGCTGCGTGCTGGCGGATCTGCAGACTGTCGCCGACGAACATAATCGACTGTTTCCCCTCAGTCTGGGTGCCGAGGGGTCCTGTCAGATCGGCGGCAACCTCTCGACCAATGCCGGCGGTACAGCGGTGCTGCGTTACGGCAACACCCGGGAGCTGACCCTTGGTCTGGAAGTTGTGCTGCCCGATGGCAGGATCTGGGATGGCCTGACCGGCCTACGCAAGAACAACACCGGCTACGATCTCAAGCATCTGTTCATTGGTGCCGAAGGCTCGCTCGGCATCATCACCGGTGCGGTAATCAAGATGTTCCCCAAACCACGCTCGCGCCACACCGCCTTCATCGCCCTGAAGGATCTCGACAGTGTCCTCAAGGTTCTGGGTCGTGCTCGCGCCGCCAGCGCCGACACCGTGTCGGGATTCGAGCTGATCCCGCGCATCGCCATCGAGATTTCCGTGCGCCATATCGAGGGGGCCATCGATTTTCTCGACGAACCCCATGATTGGTGTGCCCTGATCGAATTTGAAAGCAGCGACGAAAATTCCAGCCTGGGCGAGGTCATGGAGAGCTTTCTGGCCAGAGCCTTCGAAGACGGTCTGGTCGTGGATGCGGTCATCGCCCAGTCCGAATCCCAGCGCGAACAGATGTGGTTCCTGCGCGAAGCCATGGTGCTTGCACAGAAACCGGAAGGCGCGAGCATCAAGAACGATGTTTCAGTGCCCATTTCATCGGTTCCCGAGTTCATTCGTCAGGCCAATGCGGCCGTCACCAAAGCCTGCCCAGGCATCCGCCCGGTCGCCTTTGGCCATGTGGGCGACGGCAATGTGCATTACAATCTGACCCAGCCTGACGGTGCCGACGGGGCCGCTTTCCTCGCCCGCTGGGACGAGATCTGCCATCTGGTGCACGACGTGGTGGACAGCATGCGCGGCAGTTTTTCGGCCGAGCACGGCATCGGCAAGATCAAGGTAGCCGAACTCGCCCAGCACAAGGCCGGTGTCGAAATCGACATGATGCGCGCGATCAAGGATATGCTCGATCCCAAGGGATTGATGAACCCGGGCAAGGTTCTTCAGGAACCCGATCCGGAATAGGAGTGAAAGAGATGTCGGACTACAACGCCCCCGTTCAGGATATGCAGTTCATTCTGGAACATCTTTGCGGCATGGAGGAGCTGCGGGAGTTTCCGGCCTTCACCGAGACCACCGAAGACCTGGTTGAAGCCATCTTGGCCGAATCCGCCCGCTTCACCCGCGAGGTGGTGGCCCCGCTCAACCAGTCCGGCGATCAGCAGGGCTCGAGCCTGAGCGATGGAGCCGTGACGACACCCGATGGCTTCAAGGAGGCCTATCGGGCCTTTGTCGAGGGTGGCTGGAACGGCACTCCCTTCGAGGCCGAACATGGAGGGATGGGACTACCGTGGACGATCACCACGGCTTTGCAGGAGATGTGGCAGTCGTCCAACCTCTCCTGGTCGCTCTGTCCCCTCCTGACCATCGGCGCCATCGAATCCCTGATCGCCCATGGCACGGACGAGCTGAAGGCCACCTTCCTCCCCCGGCTGGTCTCCGGCGAGTGGACCGGCACCATGAACCTGACCGAGCCCCAGGCCGGCACCGATCTGAGCCTGCTGAAATCCCGCGCCGAGCGTGAGGGTGATCACTATCGGATCACGGGTACCAAGATCTTCATCACCTATGGCGAACAGGATTTCACCGACAACATCATCCATCTGGTGCTCGCCCGCCTGCCCGACGCCCCGGCTGGCGTGAAGGGAATCAGCCTTTTCCTGGTTCCGAAATTCCTCGTGAACGAAGATGGCTCGCTGGGCGAACGCAATGACGCCTATGCCATCGGCCTGGAGCACAAACTCGGCATCCATGCCAGCCCGACCTGCGTGATGTCCTATGGCGAGAGCAGCGACGGCGCGATCGGCTACCTGATCGGCGACGAGCATGATGGCCTGCGCTGCATGTTCACGATGATGAACAATGCCCGTCTCAATGTCGGCCTGCAGGGCGTGGCCGTGGCCGAACGCGCCTATCAGCACGCCGTGGCCTATGCCCGCGAGCGGGTGCAATCCGCACCCGTCGATGGCGGCAAGGACTCCGTGACCATCATCCATCACCCGGATGTGCGCCGGATGCTGATGTCCATGCGGGCCCAGACCGAAGCCATGCGGGCGCTGGCCTACTACACCAACGCAGCGCTGGACCGGTCCCGGCACCATGAGGATTCGGAGACGCGCGGCTACAATTCCCGCCGCACGGATTTGCTCACCCCCGTGGTGAAGGCCTGGTGCACCGATCTGGGGGTCGATATCGCCTCTACCGGTGTCCAGATGCATGGCGGGATGGGGTTCATCGAGGAAACCGGCGCCGCCCAGTATTTCCGTGATTCGCGCATTGCCCCGATCTATGAGGGGACCAATGGCATTCAGGCGATCGATCTGCTGGGCCGCAAATTGCTGCGTGACGGTGGTGCGGCCATGGACGAACTGCTTGCTGAACTCGACGCGTTGCCGGATTCGGATGACCCCGAACTCGCCCCCATCCTCGCAGCCCAGAAAAACGCCACCCAGACCCTGAGGCGCGCAACCGAATGGATGCTCGACCCCGCCCACAATGATGTGAACCGGAAATTCGCCGGCGCGCATGCCTTTCTGCACCTCGCCGGCACGGTGGTGGGCGGCTGGCTGATGACCCGCGCCGCTCTGACCACGGCAAAAGGTGATACCACGGGCGCCAGCCCGGAATTCCTCAATTCCAAGCGGATCACCGCGCGTTTCTATGCCGACCACATCCTGCCCCGCGCCGATATGCATCTGGCGACCATCACCCGGGGCGGAGATTCGGTGATGGCGCTGGCCGAGGACGCTTTCTAAAAAAAGTTTTCCCCTGTGACAGACGTCACATCGGCGCGTGATATTCCCGCGTACAAAGATGTCATTGCTCCCTTACCCAGGAAGCAAGCCTCCCCT
>Ga0055584_100008500_pt1 | contig 10072 bp, 8 predicted proteins | sample OSDHelmetaG_FD_58716 | JGI IMG/M metagenome (GOLD analysis project Ga0055584, IMG submission 58716) | Pelagic marine sediment microbial communities from the LTER site Helgoland, North Sea, for post-phytoplankton bloom and carbon turnover... | ecosystem: Environmental > Aquatic > Marine >...
TCAAAACCGGTAACCCTCACTTTTTCAAGCTAGGTGTCAGATTTGGTCTGAACTAATGCAGGTAATACTACCAGTACTACTAAAACTCAAAGTCACCCCTATAAATACCCCATTTGTTACGCCATTCGGTACAGCATACCTTAAATCAATTCCAAGAGCTGCTGTCTAACATCCCGCCCTTTGTCGTCTTGCTCCACCGCCATAATGAACAAGCATTTCCCCTGACTCATTTCAGCCCACTTGTTGCCAATAGCACGCTTCTCAGCTGAATCATCATTGGTCACATAGGCGTCGCCTTTGTACTCAACTACTAGCATACGACCATCCGTAAGTTCACAGACAAAATCAGGGTAGAATTTGCTGTGAGCCAAAGGTAGCCAGAAAGAAGCATGGTCGCGCTTTACCAGATTGCGAATCCAATGCTTGATCTTCGGCAGTCCGTCTATAGTCTTGGCGCACTCGTATTCTTCACCGGTAGCTTTCAGATCTTCGATCAAGTTCTGAGGAAAGTAGTGCTTATGAAACTTATAGCGTCCGGAGTAGTAGGGGGAGCGCGAGGGGTAATGATTGGGACTGAAGCTGTACACAAATTGATCAGAGAGGCAGGCAGTATTTTTATTGCCAAATAGGCTTGTCTGATACCCGGCTTTCTGTGCCTTTCTACGATGCAATTTGATCAGGTCGCCAATGGCACGAGATAGAGGAAACTTGTTTCTCACCAGTGCGGTCAGGCTCAGGTTGGGGTCTTGTAGCAGGTTCTTGACTAGCTTCGCCAAGTATTGAATTAGCTCGCCCTGCAATACATCTGGCTGCCTTAACTTTCGATCCAGCCAGCGCACCAAGTCTTGCTCTGTTACTTCAATAAACCCTTCGTTGAAGGCTATAGCTTCCTTCTCGCTGGCTATTTTGTAGGATAGGCTGGCTCCATCTATATCAATGGCGAAGCTGGTGGTTGATTCATTCATGCTGAAGTTGGGCAACTCAGCGGGATAATTCAAGAGACTCCAACTGTGGGCATGGAGCAATGTTTCGACTTCGACCAATTCAAGTTCGCCTTGCTCCAATAGACAAACTTGGGGTAATGATCCGAAGGTTTCGCCCTTTTCAGCAGGGGCTTTGTTGGATTGGATGGCCTGATTGTGGATACGCACGTCGCGCTCAAAGGTTTCACGAACCGCCTTCTTCTTTGGTTTGAGTGCTGCTTCAATGGCAGGCGTCACTTCGCCGGTGATACGTATCACAGCGGGTTCGTCGTCCTTGCTCTCAGTCATTGTCAGTTGTGATTTTTCTTCGTCTGACAGCCCAGAAACGTCCGGTAGTTCGGGTAATTCCAATATGATGGCTGGGGGTGGTACTGGCTCTTTCACTCCGTCATGATCAAATAGGCCAGGTTGCCCAACAGTGGGCGCTTGCTGTTTCAGAAATGCCGCGATTTCCATTTCCTCAAAGCCCATAGCAATGAGTTTATCTGTGAGTTGTTGGGCAGCTTTGCTGAATTTGCTGGTGGCAAGGTGAGCGTATGCGCGGTTTAAATCTTCGATCACGCGACGCTTGGCATAAGGCATCCGTAATACGCGCCCCAGTAGCTGTTCGGCATCTTTGCTACTCGATACTTCTTTCACCGAGCAAAAAACGTAGGCAAATGGGCAGTCCCAGCCTTCCTTCAAGGCTTCAATGGTAATGATGTACTCAATCGGGCAGCTTTCGTCTCGCAAGTCTAAGCCGTCCAGTTCACGCTGGGAGCCTGTGGCAATGGCAATTTTAGCTTCGTCGATGTTGAGGTTTTCGGTTAAGTGGTTCTTGAGCACGTCTACAGTAACTTCGCCGTTCTTTGCTTCGGCCTGAAATAGCGCTATAGGACGGATGTACTGCTCGTCTTTCTGGGCGTCTATAGCCAACTTGTTGCGGGTGATAACGGTATCTTGAATGGCTTCTTGCCAATTCTGGTGTTCAGTCAAGACTATGGGCAGCTTTATCATTTCTTCGGCTTTCAATTCCGCCGCCGAAACATGAAACAGTACATTACTAGCACTGTTCGGGCGGGTGTCTGGTGTGGCTGTTAGTTCCACTACGGCAGCGGGATGAATTCGCCGAAGAGTGTCAAATGTTAGCGGCGTGCGTGCATTGTGGGCTTCATCCATAATCACCAGCGGGCGATGCACGGCTAGCAGATTGGCGAAAGAGTATTTCACCTTTCCCAATTCTCGTTGCCCAAGGCCGTGTTCTTGTAAGTCGCCATCGCCGACGATTTCCAGTAGCGGTCGCGAGGGATGAGTGGCCGGTATCTTGGAAAAATGCGGCTCAAAGTTTTCGTGATAGGCGTAAACCTTGCGTCCAGACGTGTCGTTGACGCGCAGGTTCGCGACAGTAGACACTACGACAATGGCCTTGCCCCCGATGTCTTGAGGTCGTATCTGTGTGACTTCATCAATATCCAATACCAGTACTTGATGATTGAATGCGGCATCCAGCCTTTCGCGGTAAGGGTGGCCGGGTGTTTTCAGGGCTTCCACTGTTTGCACGCGAATAATACTGGTGGGGACGAGCCAAAGTGTGATTGGGAAATCGGAGTCTAGATACTCACGGGCGGCAATCTCCACAGCGTATGAGCCAAGAATAGTTTTCCCGCCACCGGTGGGAATTCTTAGGCACACGTAGGGCACTTGCTCAAAGCCATAGTCTCGGTAGGCCAGGTCCGGTAGAGACTGCTCTTGCAATGTCTCAGCGTAGGCTGCCTCTACCGATTCGCCAGACTGGCAGCGCGCCAAGAATGTGGTGAGCGTATCTACAGCGCGCTTCTGATAGTTCTTTAGTTTGAACATACTATTCCTGAGCTAGAGTGAGCCAACATCATAGGGGATTTGTTTGAATGTAATGCCCGCCTTAGCCAGTCGGGCTTCTCCCGAGCGGGAAGATTCACCGTAAATGACAATCTTGATCATTTCGTCGCCCATGTGTCGGTCGATCTTTGGTAAGCTGGTTAGTACTTTACTGGTGAGCACATTGCCGCCCTGAGGGCGTTTATCGCCCAGTATTCCATTGTAGAGCAGGTAGTAGACTGTATCTTTGTGTTGGCCCAGCAATGCAGAATGTTTGATTTTGCCCAAAGGGGTTTTGGTTTCAAGATACCAAAGGTGGGCGGCCAATGTTGGGAACTTGATGCTGGAATTTAGGCACCCGTATTCGTCAAATACCATGTCGCCCAATTTGCAAAAACGGAAACCACTACCGCCTTCCCACTTGACCGCTTTGGAAATCCCTCCCTTCTCCCCATCGACCACTTTTTTCAATCGAGGCTGGCAGTGCGTTTTAGCATGCTCGCCAATCTCTATACCAATAAAGCGGCGGTTCATTTTTTGCGCAACAGCTGCAGTAGTGCCCGAGCCTAGGAATGAATCTAAGACTAAATCATTCTTCCTCGTTGATATGTGCAAAATTCGCGCGATTAGCCGTTCTGGCTTTGGGGTGCCAAACGGAGTCGAAAACAGTAATTTTTGCTCTGTCATCGCTTCTTGCGTATGTCCGACATCGTCATATTGCCATACGCTCCTAGGAACTACAGGCTTCGCTTCAGACAAGAATCTTTTAAGTCTTGGACTCTTCGATTTCCCATCTTTACCCCAATATAGAAGATTGTCTTTTATTAACTGAATTGAACGGTCCTTACTTCCCCTCCATGTCAAATTGTCAGGAGGCCAAATTTTCTCTCCGGTGTTTGGGTTAGTGATTTCGTAGTAGAGGTTTGGTCGCTCTTTCCTATTTTTGTTTCCAGTGAAGGTTACCGAATTCCAGGGTCCTCTACTATCCTTGTCAGGGTTCGTATAACTTTTATTGTGTTTGTCTGAGCGTTCAAGACGATTAATAGTGAATGAGCTAGCATTTTTCGCGTACACAAAAAGTAGATCATGATCATTACTAAACCATGTTGCATCGTTAGCGGGGGATACTTTTCTATTCCAAGTTATAGATTGGATGAAGTTCTTTCTGCCAAAAATTTCATCGAGGATTACTTTCGCATAGTGCGATTCTCGATCATCTAGATTTATCCAAATACAGCCATTTTCCGCTAGTAAACTTCTGAGTAACTCTAGCCTTGGATAAATTAGCGACAGCCACTGGCTATGTTCTAAGTTGTCGTCGTAGTGCTCGAACGCTGATCTTGTATTGTAGGGAGGGTCAATGTAGATACATTTCACTTTCCCCGCATAGAATGGAATCAGCGCCTTTAGCGCTTCAAGATTGTCTCCCTGAATTAGCAGGTTTTCATCGTATGAATTGCCATAGGAGAGTTCGGGGACTTCTTCCAATAGTCGGTAGGCGCAGCGCTTGGCGGTAGTAACGGCCTCGTCCTTGTTCAGCCAGCTCAGAATGGGCATTCAGTGAATCTCAAAGTCTGTGGGGGCATGCAAATTGCCCCGAGTAACAGGATAGTGGTTGAATTCTGCTTAAAGCGCCCCAATGGTCCTAGGAAGCGCCAGTGCGTCCGGAATCTTATCGTGTTGGCTTAGAATAATCATCTGGAGTATTTGTGCTATGGCTAGCCAGTATTCGCATTTGCAGTTCTTCCGCCGCGTGCCCAATGACCTATTGGCACGTTATTTTGACTCTCGGGACGCACTATTGGACGTTCCATTCGATGACCTCAAACAGACTGAAGTAGAGCCTATTCTGGCGTCTTTTCAAGCGCTTGGAGACCAGAAACAGGCTGAAATTGAGGCCGAATTTCAGGATATTCACGCGCTTTCCTGTGAGGGTGGCGTGTCGGCCCTCATAGATGAGGCCGCATTTCACCAAGACGAGACTTTTGCAGCTGAAATGGCCAAGGTCGAAGGTTTCCATGCCAAGATTATGTGGGCCTTTCTGGAAAAGCCGGACTACTGGCGCGGTGCGACGATGTTCCTTCATGCCGACAATGTAAGCCCTTCTTACTGGAAAAAGCGCAATGACCTGCCCAGCCTGCCGCCTTACGTTGAAGTCGAAGATATTGAAGCCTTGGCCAGTGAAATTAGCGTAATGTTCTCCAAAGAGGGCAGGGGCCGAAACTGTAAGGTAGAGCCTTATCGCCGCCACAATCGAGAGTATTTCTTTGCCTACCCGGAAGATTACGCCCAGCTCGGCATCGAATGGGTTAGCAACAAGCTGAAAACCCTAGCGCACCACCCGGCATTCGAGATTATCTTTGTGTATTGTGAAGAAGAGGGATCGCTGGATATTTATGCGCCCAGAAATTCCAAGGCAGTGCCTGAGCTACAGCGCCTGTTTGCCCGCGCGATTCTGAAACTGGAAACGCTGGAGGACGGGACTGTGGATAAGCGAGTCTATGATCTTACGCCTGTAGCGGATCGTGGCTTCCAGTTTCATATTCAACCTGAATCCGGTATTGAAAGCGCTGTTGTTACCAGAATGCGTTTGTCCTTGAAGCGGATGAAAAAAGACAGGATAACTCTTGAGGCCGATACCAAAGACAATCCGAAGGCCGTCTACGACTTGCGAGACAGCCTTAACCTGCCCGCGCACTACATCACGCAGCTAAGTGTCAAAGTTAAATTCGAGCCACGACAGGGCCGCAAAGGAGGGACCAAGACGTTCAACATTACATATCCGAACTCCTGTGCATTGCATAATGACGGCCTAGATCTGAAAATTCGCCAGATGCTCGCGGAGTCCGGACTCGAACCACGTCTGGATATGGCAGCATGATTTAATGCTCGCTGCAGAAGCCCTCAAAGAATTACTGTCTGCCCTCGAAGTCGGCCATGGTGACGCTACTATTGGCTTCGACGATATACGCTACTGGAGTGAAGAAGCACGTACACTGCTGATTAGCTGTAAGCTAATCAAAACTGCACCGGCCGCAAGGGTTCTTGAATGTCGGGGTTGCGAAGAGCACTGTCTTTCAGAAGTTGTGATCGGTAGTGCAAGGGCGGGAGTATCCAAGCCCTATATCATTTGCGGTGTGCCTGAGAAGCAGGCCGAGATGGGGCGAATTTCCGTTGGCAAAGAGCGGCTTCAACGCTGGCAGTGCTCGCTGGAGTCCCTCGCTGAAGTATTGCGATTGGCGCTCGGACTCGAATCGGATAACCATGTCAGGAATGGCGAAGGCTGCATGCAGCTTGGCATGTTGCAAGGGCCGCATGGCAGGCGTTGGGTAACTCTAAGAGCGTCCCCACTGGAGTTAGAAGTCAATCAGGATCAGGTGCCTGTGTCCGAAGTACTATTCATTGAGAACGGTGCTATGCAGTTCGATATGCCTAGAATTAGGCACTTGCTCAGCAATCAAAAGTTATCTGCCGAAAAGCCATATACATCGAATACTGAAAAGCGGGAGGCTCGCAAGCATGCCACGACAGCAATGTATCAGGATTGGAGGGATGAACACCTGCGCCTAAAAGAGCGAAAGCCAGGGCGCAGCAAGTCTTGGTATGCCACCCAAATAGCCCGGTTGCCAATAGCCTGTGATCGCGACTCTGAAACGATACGCAAACGACTATCGTAAATAATTGGGCGGAAAGTTTTCGCCCAATCCAACCTATTGATTTCCTATGAGAATGGCAGACTGTCTCTCCTGAGACTGACAAATTTCTGCTCGACTAACTCCTTGATTTAATTCACTCCTGCTTCACTGAAGTTGAATTCAGGGGGCCTTCTTTCGCCCAAATTGCCCATCTAATTTTAAACCTCAATTCCTAACTAAGATGAAGAGGTTTCAGAATGACACATATCATATTACGACTTCCTGAAGTGAAGGCCCGTACAGGTCTCAGTCGCAGCACAATTTATTTGCGAATAGCAGAAGGCGATTTTCCCCGGTCGGTATCACTAGGAGGCAGGGCTGTTGGGTGGCTTGAGTCTGACATTGACCAATGGCTGGCCGACAAGATTGAATCGAGCCGGGTAGGTGATCCATGCCCAAGAGTCTAAATCCCAACCGTGTGAAGATTCACCGCAATTACACCGTGGAAGAAGCCGCGTTAGTGCTAGGCGTTCACAAGAATACGGTTCGGGCTTGGATCAAAGAAAGCCTGCCAGTCTGTGACGAGCGGCGACCGACACTTATTCTGGGCGCTCAGTTACGAGTCTATCTTCAGCAAAAGAGAAAAACGCGCAAGCGCAAGTGCCGTATCTTTGAGATGTATTGCATGTGCTGCCGCTCGCCCAAGCGGCCTTCTGGAGATATGGTCGATCTTGTCCGTGGAAACGCATCAGCCAATCGACTTACTGGCCTCTGTCCAGACTGTGAGTCGCTCATGAATCGGTTCGTAAATCAGGTCAGTCTAGTGCGGATTCAGTCCGAACTTGACGTTCGCATACCGTCTTCACTGCAACACATAGACAAGAGCAATCCATTACCCGTCAACAGTGACTTCGGATAGAGGGCTAAATCATGAGAAATTACCATGCAGACAATGAACGCATGAAACGCAAGTACCTATTATTTTTGAAAGAGGCTAGGAGGCAAGATGAGTCATCAGTGGATGCGGTCGCCAAGGCTATAAGCCGCTTCGAAGAATACACTTCATGGAAGGATTTCAAGGCATTTCACTTTCAACAAGCTGTAGGGTTTAAGGCATTTCTCACCAAGCATCGGAATGAGAAAACCAACAAAAGCCTGAGTAAAGCCACGATGAATTCTACTTTGCGCTGTCTGAAAACATTTTTTCAATGGTTAGCAATGCAGCCGGGGTACCGGTCTCGCATCAATTACTCTGAGACTGAGTATTTTAATCTGTCAGATAAGGACTCCCGCATTGCAACGGCAAAGCGTCAATCACGTGTGCCTACAATGGAACAAGTTAAAAAGGCTCTATCGGGTATGCCTGAGAACACTGTCATTGAGCGACGCAACAGGGCGTTGGTGGCATTTACCTTGCTTACGGGGGCTAGGGACAGTGCCATCGCTTCGATGAAGCTGAAGCATCTAGATGCTCAGGCTGAAAGCGTGTTTCAGGACGCTAGGGAAGTGAAAACCAAAGCCAGCAAGACGTTTACAACCTTCTTCTTTCCAGTTGGTGATGATGTAAAGAAGATAGTGTTGGACTGGGTCGAGCTTCTTAGGACAGAGCTGCTCTTCGGCAATGATGACCCGCTTTTTCCGAAAACCGCTGTAGTACGGGGCAAAAGACATGTCTTCGAGTCGTCCGGTTTGCTTCGGGAACACTGGAGCAATGCTACGCCAATCAGGCAAGTATTCAAGAATGCTTTTGAATCCGTTGGGCTTGAATACTTCAACCCACATAGTTTTCGGAAGACCTTGGTTCGGTTAGGAGAATCTCTCTGTCAAACGCCGGAAGAATTCAAAGCCTGGAGCCAAAATCTCGGCCATGAAGGAGTGTTAACCACTTTCTATAGCTACGGCGAAGTACAAGAGAGTCGCCAGTCCCTAATTTTCCAAGAATTGAAATTGCCGCGTGATGACACTGCGGATTCACAAGCTGATCAGATTGCAGATGCTGTATTGAGGAAACTACAGGCAGAGAGAGGCGCGGACCTCAGCCGTTGACGATCTGCAACGCGGCTGTGCCGGTAAGACTCATATTGCCGGTTGCGGCTTTTTCAATGTGCTCACTCCACCAATCCATCATGGGCTTACGCCGTGCTATGTATTGCGCTCGATTATAAGCATTGCGCACTTCATTGTTTCCGGTATGTGCCAATGCGGCTTCTATGATCTCGGGATCGAACCCCTGTTCATTGAGCGTCGTACTGGCTATTGAGCGAAGGCCATGAGCTACTAGTTTCTGGCCATAGCCCATACGCTTTAATGCCATGTTTGCCGTTTGAGAATGGATATGCATTTTTGGTTTTCGGTCAGATGGGAAAACATACTCATTGCGGCCACTGATTGGCTTCATAAGATTCAGTAATGCAATTGCTTGATCAGACAGCGGTATGGCATGGGGTTTGCGTTTCTTCATCCTTTCGGCGGGAATGGTCCAGATGCGTTCGTCTAGATCAATCTCCTCCCAGCGAGTACCCGCTGCTTCACTCGGCCTTACCATTGTATGCAGCTGCCATTCAATTAGGCATCGCGTAGTACGCTTAATGCTTGCGGCTGATAGAGATCGCATCAGTTGTGGTAACTCTGCCGGGGGTATTGTTGGTTGATTCACTTTTTTCGGAGACTGAAATGCACTAGAAATTCCTGAAAGCGGGTTAGAGTCAATTAGCCCGGAATTGACTGAGTAAGTCATGATTTCATTTAACCTCTGGCAGAGCCGCTTTACGGTTTCGAGACTGCCTTTCGCTGCCAATGGTTTGATGGTCTCGATGGTCTTGATTGCAGAGATTTTATGTACTGGTATTTCCCCCAAGTCTGGAAAAATATGCAGTTCAAGTGAGCGCCAAGTGTCTGTGGCATAGTCGGCTGTAACTTTAGCTTTTTTAATGGTCAGCCATTGTTCGGCAATTGCACGGAGGGTGTTTCCATGCGCAGTTTTCTGCGTTCTCTCTTGTTCTTCTCTGTATTCTTTGGGGTCTATCTGTTGCGATAGAAGTCTTCGGGCTTCTTCACGCTTACCACGGGCTTCAGCCAGTGAAGTTTCAGGATAGTTACCAAAGCTGATCGAGGTCCGCTTCTTCGTATAGGGTCGGTAGTAATCCAGCACCCATGTTTTGGAGCCGTTGGGTTTGATTCTGAGCTGGAGGCCGCCGCCGTCGGTGAGGGCATAGACCTTGTCTACTGGCTTGGCTTTACTGACTTCGGTATTGGTTAATGGTTTGGCTATTCTGGGCATCGTAGTAGTACCGTTTGAGGGAGTTGAACTAGTGTACTACTACCCGTACTACTAAAAAAGCTGGATTTGACGGGAATCGCTTGGATGGCATTGGAAATGAAAAGGCCCGTAACTCGCTTAATTTACAGGCCTTTTGGGATGTTTTTGATGCTTGTTGGATTTTGAATTGGTGGAGGCGGGGGGAGTTGAACCCCCGTCCGTCAGTCCTCTGCCTTCGGCTCTACATGTGTAGCGTCGTCTATTGAGTTAACCCGTATCCGCCCGACGGGCAGGGTGATTTGGGCGAGCTTGATACTTTTTAGCCGCTTCGCGTCAAGCGCGCTCCACTGGCGATTCCG
>Ga0055584_100008502_pt1 | contig 10071 bp, 8 predicted proteins | sample OSDHelmetaG_FD_58716 | JGI IMG/M metagenome (GOLD analysis project Ga0055584, IMG submission 58716) | Pelagic marine sediment microbial communities from the LTER site Helgoland, North Sea, for post-phytoplankton bloom and carbon turnover... | ecosystem: Environmental > Aquatic > Marine >...
TTAAACAATTCCGGCTCATGCGCTAAAACCTTGCGCCAGAATCGTGTAATTCATCGTTACCAATCATCATAATGCGACCGCAATGCGAAACGCATCAAGCAGTGCAGCGTGCACCGAACGGCTGCTGACGGCATCACCAATACGGTACAGCAGGTAACCACCCCCGGTTGGTATCTCAACGGGTTGCGACCGTGCGTTGATCAGCGCGTCGATGTCGGTAACACCGTGGTTGGCCGCGCCGTCTCTCAGTTCCTGAAACACCTCGTCAACTGGAACAGTGCCGCGCTCGACAACCAGCTGGTCAGTTTCAATTTCAATCCCAGCGTCAGTCAGGTCGTTGCGCAAAGTCACCACCAGGTGATCGCCCTCACGGCGCACGGCGAGCAGCATCAGATCGAGTTTAACTTCGACATCCAGCTCATACAGCTTCTTGCGATGTGTCGGCCGTTCGGCATAACCCAGTTCGGCGGCGACACAATCATCGATCGTCGCCAGGGTTACGCTGGCGCCGTCGATGGCAAGCTGTTCGGCACAGGACACCGCTTCGTGACGGCCGGTGCCGTCGTAGACCAGAATGCGTTCTTCCGCTTTGACATCACCGCTCAATAAATCCCAGACGCTGCAACACAGCTCGGCCCCGTCGAGATCACCAAAATAGGGCAAGCCACCACTGGCGACGATGACGACATCGGGATCAAGCGCAAGCACGTCGGCAGCGTCGGCATAAGTGTTGTAATGCACTTCCACGCCAAGCGCCTCCAGCTCCGACACGCGCCAGTCGACGATGGAGATCATGTCACGTCGCCAGCTCGCGCGCGCCGCCAGCAGCAACTGTCCGCCGAGCTGCGGCGTCGCTTCCAGCAGCGTTACCCGATGGCCCCGTTCTGCGGCAACACGTGCCGCCTCCATCCCGGCCGGCCCGCCACCGACCACCACCACGTGTTTCCTCGCGCCGTTACTCGCTTCGACCACCTGCGGCAATACTGTTTCCCGGCCAGAGGCGGCATTGTGAATGCAGGAAGGTTTCTTGTGCATGCAGTGCGAGGCGCCGAAACAGGGGCGAATGCGATGCTCTTCACCACGCCTGATCTTGTTCACCAGTTGCGGATCGGCGATGTGCGCGCGCGTCATCGCCACCATGTCGAGGATCCCCTCGCGAATCGCGTAACGCGCGGTCGCGACATCAGTGATGCGCGCGGCGTGAAACACCGGCACCGATATCTCGCGTTTGACCGCGGCGACCAGCGGCAGGAATGGCGCCAACGGCTGGGTCATTCCGGGCATATTTTTTTCGGCAAGACTGAGCTCGGTATCCATGCGCCCGGCGACGCAATTCAGAAAATCGATGGCACCCTCGCGCTCCATGAGCTGCGCGATGGCCAGCGCATCCTCGGCTGAAAGTCCGCCACGGTCTTCGTAGACGGACATGCGCATACCGATCAGGAAATCATCACCGACGTTTTTGCGGATCGCCTCGTGCACCATCAAGGCAAAGCGCGCACGGTTTGCAACGCTACCGCCGTACTTGTCGGTGCGGCGGTTGATATCCGGTGAAAAAAACTGACCGATTAAATGCGCACCGGCATGCGTTTCGAGACCGTCGAGGCCGCCTTCGTAGCAACGTCTTGCGGCCTCGCCGAACGCCTTGACGATGCGCTTGATGTCGTCTTCGTCGATCTCGCGCGGAATGCTGCGATGCAGGGTTTCACGTACCGATGAAGGCGCCAGCGTCGGTAACCAGTTATCGGCCGTCGAGTCGCCCCGCCGACCCAGATGCGTAATCTGACACATCAGCGCCGCTCCCTGCGCATGAATACGCTCCGCAAAGGACTGCAAATACGGAATCACGCGATCGTTATCGACGCGCAACTGGTTGAACACGGATGGTGAATCAGGCGCCACGTTCGACGATCCACCGAACATGGTCAACGCCAGACCACCTTTCGCCTTCTCCTCGTGATAGCGCTGGTAACGCTCCGCCGGCATACCGTCATCGTCCATGCCGCTCGCGTGGCTGGTGCTCATGATACGATTCTTCAGCGTCAGGTGCTTGATTCTGAGCGGCTGAAACAGCGGATCCTTTTCGCTTTCGCGGGCGTTGGCGTCGGTCATCAGGTTTAACTCCTCCGGCAGTCGTGATCAACTGAGTTGACCTCGAGAGCCGGATTCTACCAGAGCAGGATTGCCAGGCCTCCTCAATATTTCACCGGGAGAGGTAATCACCCCGATTCACAAACCGCCCGACAATTCACCCGCAAATGGTTTTGCTGGCGCGGGAAAACTGCCAGAATGCGCCAATGAACCTATTCGAACTTAATACCCCGACCCTGCTGCTCGACAAGGGCAGACTGATGGCAAACATCGCACGCATGCAGGCCAGTGCCGAGCGTCTCGGCGTCAACTTACGCCCGCATTTGAAAACCCTTAAGTCAGCGCAGGCCGCCAAGGCCCTGATCGCCGCCGGCGCCAGCGGTATCACCGTCTCAACGCTAAAGGAAGCAGGCTATTTTCTCGACCACGGCATTACCGACATTACCTATGCAGTCGGTATAGTGCCAGCCAAACTGGAGCAAGTGGCGAGCCTGATGGCGGGCGGCGCTAATTTGAAGATCATGACCGACAGCCTGGAGGTAGCGCGGGTCGTCGCCGACGCAGCGGATCAAAACGACATCCAATACAAGCTGCTGGTCGAAGTCGATTGCGGTGATCACCGCGGCGGACTGCAGGCTGACAGCGATGATTTGTTGCAGATTGCCGATGTGATCAATAATTCCACGGCGATATTGCAAGGTCTGCTTACCCACGCTGGCCACTCCTACGGGGTCGATGATCGCGCGGCCATCGAACAGATAGCGGCACAGGAACGCGACGCCGTGGTAATGGCTGCGGCGCGCCTGCGTGCTGCCGGCCATGTGGTCGAAACCGTCAGTGTCGGCTCGACCCCGACAGCCCTCTATGCGCAGGACCTGTCCGGCGTGACCGAGCTGCGCGCCGGTGTTTACACCGTCTTCGATATGGATCAGCAGTCGCGCGGTGTCTGCTCCACAGAAGAGATCGCCATGAGCGTGCTCAGCAGCGTCATCGGCCACAATCAGGCAGGCGGCAAGATCCTGCTTGATGCCGGAGGATTGGCGCTGTCGAAAGACCGCAGTGCCGATCACTTTCGCCCCGAAGTGGGATACGGTCAACTGTGTCATACCGACGGCAGTATTATCCATGATCTTTTCGTAACCTCAGTGAGCCAGGAACACGGGCATGTGCGTGTGCGCGACAAGTCCGATTACGCGCGCTTTCCGGTCGGCTCTCAGTTACGGGTTCTACCAATCCATGCCTGCATGACGGCGGCGGCCTATGACTATTTCAATCTGCTTGAAAATGATCAGGTGAGTGACCGCTGGGACCGCGTCAACGGCTGGTAGTGCAGTATCGACCGAAGTCGCCGGAGAAAGCTTTAGCAGATAACGAGGAACATAGGGCCATGATCAACAAAACTTCAATGACCTGCGGCGAAGTATTAGTCGAACTGCTGCAAGCCTACGGCATCGAGATCGTGTTCGGCATACCGGGTGTGCATACCGTCGAGCTCTATCGTGGCCTGCCCAACACGCGGCTGCGCCACATCACTCCGCGTCATGAACAGGGTGCCGGTTTCATGGCAGACGGTTATGCGCGCGCCACCGGCAAGCCGGCTGCCTGCTTCATCATCTCCGGGCCCGGCATGACTAATATCATTACTGCCATGGCACAGGCCTACTCCGACTCGGTACCGATGCTGGTCATCTCCAGCGTCAACAATTCCCATGAACTCGCACTCGGTGGAGGCCGTCTGCATGAATTGCCGAGCCAACGTCAGCTCGTCTCCGGGGTTTCAGTTTTCAGCCACACCATCGCCAGGCCAAATGAACTGGCCGAGGTAATGGCGCGCGCCTTTGCCGTATTTGATAGCGCGCGCCCCGGGCCGGTCCATATCGAGTTACCGCTCGATGTCATTACCGCACCGATGTCTGCCGATAATCTGCCCAGGGTCGGCAAGCGTTATCGCTCCGGTCCCAGCGCGCAGGCCATCGCGGATGCTGCGGCACTACTGAAAAGCGCATCACACCCGTTCATCGTACTGGGTGGCGGTACGCAGGATGCGGCGGAGCAAGCTCGTCTGCTGGTAGATCGACTCGAAATCCGCACCGCACTGACGGTCAATGCCAAGGGTGTACTGGCGCCTGACCATCCACTCAACCTCGGTAGTCGACTACCGCAACGGCCCGTGCTCGATGCGCTCGAAGCAGCCGATGTAGTGCTCGCAATTGGCACCGAACTCGGGGAAACAGATACCCTGTTGTTCGATGACAAACTCGAACTCCATGGTCAGGTCATCCGCGTCGACATCGAACCCGAACAATTGACGCGTAACGTCCTGCCGGCAATTTCTATCTGCGCCGATGCGGGTCTTACGATGAAAGCACTGTACGAGGCATTGGCAGATATCACCCCCTGCCAACACCAGGCCGAAGTTGCAGCTTTGCGCACGGCTGCCGACGCGCTCGCACCCACAGCCTATCGCAAACATGGTGACTTCCTCGACCTGGTTGCAGACACTCTTCCCGGGGTTATCGTCGCCGGCGATTCCACGCAACCGGTTTACGGCGGCAACCTGTTCTATGAAGCTGCCGGACCACGCCGGTATTTCAATTCATCTACCGGCTACGGCACGCTCGGGTACGGACTTCCAGCCGCTCTCGGTGCCAAGCTAGGCCTGCCCGACACACCTGTGGTATCGCTGATCGGTGACGGCGGCCTGCAATTTACTATCGCGGAACTGGCGACCGCGGTCGAACTCGGGCTCGGTGTACCGATCCTGGTGTGGAACAACAATGGCTATGGCGAGATAAAGCGCTACATGCTGGAGCGTGGCATCCCCACCATCGGTGTCGATATCTACACGCCCGACTTCATCGCCATCGCCAAGGGGTTTGGTTGTGCAGCAGAGTCCGTCACCACGCAGGCCGAGTTTATAGACGCATTACGGCGTGCTGACAGAGCCTGCACACCAACCCTGATCGACATACCGGAACAACTGGCACTCGACTGGTAAACAGTAGCCTGCTGGCCAGTCCTGTCCTGACGCATATCGCCCTCTCACAGGCTCGCCGGTCGGCGCCTTCGGCAAAGACGGCGGGATAAAAGCAACCTGATTCCATGCACTGTTCAGGGATAAAAGGGGCAATGACCTTTACATCGCCGGGCGAACAGGTTTTACTCAGCGCTTGTCTTGTTCGGCGCAACTCGAGAGAAACCAATGGGTATCCTGTCCAGCAAACTTTCTGCGGTAAAACCATCACAAACCAAGGCCATGACCGAACTGGCCGAGTCGATGCGCGCCGCGGGCAAGACGATCATCACGCTGAGCCAGGGTGAGCCGGACTTTGATACCCCGCAGCACATCGCCCAGGCCGGGATCGCCGCCATCGAGGCGGGGCTTACGCGCTATACCCCGGTCGCGGGTATAGCCCCGCTGCGTGCCGCGATCGTCGAAAAATTTCGCCGCGAAAACAACCTGAGCTTCAGCGCCGACCAGATAACGGTCGGCTGCGGCGCCAAGCAATTGCTGTTCAGTGCGCTGATGGCCACGCTCGACGAAGGCGACGAAGTGGTATTCCCGACGCCATGCTGGGTGTCTTACCCGGAGATGGTGAAATTGAACGGTGGAGTGCCAGTCGCCATTCCGACCAGCGTCGACAACCGCTTTATCCTGCAAGCGGGAGACCTGCGTGCCGCGCTCAACGACAACAGCAAGTGGTTGATGTTGAACTCACCGTCAAACCCGACCGGCGCCGTCTATTCAGCCAGTGACCTGCAAGCCCTGGCCGAAGTGTTGCGCGACTTCCCGAAGGTCTGGATTCTGAGCGACGACATTTATGAACACCTGGTCTATGGCGAGGTCGAGTTTGCCACCATGGCAGCCGTCGCGCCGGATCTGGCCGATCGCACACTGACAGTTAACGGGGTATCGAAATCCTATGCCATGACGGGCTGGCGTGTCGGCTACGCGGGCGGCCCGCTGGAATTGATCAAGGCGATGAATACTGTACAGGGTCAATCGACTTCACATACCAGCTCAATTTCGCAGCATGCCTCGGTGACGGCTTTAACTGGCGACCAGTCATTCATGAATGACTTTCGCGCCGCCTTCAAGGCACGCCGTGACGCGATGGTAAAGCGCATCAATGCGGTCCCGGGTTTATCCTGTGACACACCGGACGGCGCCTTCTACGTATTTGCCGATTGTCGCGAACTGCTCGGCAATGTGACGCCCGGCGGCAAGCTGCTGGAGACCGACATGGACTTTGCCATGTACCTCATGGAGGTTGCCGGCGTCGCCGTAGTGCCAGGTTCGGGCTTCCTGGCCGATGGCTTTATCCGTATTTCCTATGCGGCCAGCGACACCGATCTGGCCAATGCCTGCGCCGCCATTGATACGGCGGTCACCCAGTTAATCGACGCTAACTAATCGGCAGTGCCTTAAACCCGGCGGACATTCCAAGAGATGAAAAAAACCAGCAAAAACCTGCGCGAAATCATTGCCGGTGACGGTCTTGCTCGAATTATGGCGGCGCATAACCCACTGTCGGCAATGCTGGTCGAGGAAGCCGGCTTCGACGGCATCTGGGCGAGTGGCTTCGAGTTGTCAGCTGCCAATGGCCTGCCCGACGTCAGTCTCGTCTCCATGGCCGAACATCTGTCTACCATGCGTGCCATCGCGCAACGCACCACCTTGCCCATCGTCGCCGATGTCGACACCGGCTACGGCAACGCGATCAATATTCTGTACACCATTGAACAATATGAAGATGCCGGTGCCGCCGCCGTGGTAATCGAGGACAAGACCTTCCCCAAGGTCACCAGCCTGGTTGCCGGTGGCCGCCAGGAATTGCTGCGCGTGGAAGAATTCCAGGGCAAGCTCGAAGCCGCCGTGCATGCGCGCAAGGATCCGGAATTCATGATCATTGCACGTGACGAAGCGCTGATCGCAGGCCTCGGTGAGCAGGTTGCCCTGCAACGCGCAGCAAGCTATGCCGAGGCCGGGGCGGACATGATCCTGATTCACTCAAAGCAGAAAACAGCGGACGAAATCGAAAGTTTCATCAATGCATGGCGTGGCACGACCCCCATCGTGATTGTACCGACGGCCTATCCGCAGATGACCGAGGCCCGCGCACTGGCGCTTAAAAAGGTCAAGATGCTGATCTACGGCAACCACGCCATCCGTGCGTCGGTGACCGCGATGCAACAGGTGTTCGCGCAAATCATCGCCGACGGCGGTATCCACCAGGTCGACAAGGACATCGTGCCGGTTGCGGAGATTTTCAGGTTGCAAAGAATGGACGAGGTGAAGGCAAACGAGAAACGCTTTCTGCGTTAGGCAAGCATTCACCCACGTCCCGGATTTCGTCTGTGCCAGCTGGTTCGGGGACGGACGTTTGCCTGACAATGAGCACTTTTCAAGTTCAGCTGAGGTAATCATCCTGCCAGTTTTGATAATTCGCGTCACGGCTGAGCTGCTCCATCAATTCGCTCGCGGCGACGCCCTGCAGCTGCGCCGGCGGTGTGCCGGCGCGTAATGCCTGCAGGCAATCGTGCATCGCCTGCACCGCCGCCATGAAGGGCTGGTGCCCCTGCAAACTGACTCTGACCCCAAGTTCCTGCAGATAGGCGGGATCCTGCAACTCTGCGCCTGACCCACCCAGCATGATGGGCGCATCGATGTTGCGGGCGATCTGCTCCAGTTCGTCACGGGTCTTGACGCCGACGAACATGATGCCGTCAACCCCGGCATCGAGATAAGCCGCGGCACGCCGAATGCCGTCATCGACACCTTTCGGGCCGACCGCCCCGGTGCGCCCTAACACGATCATCTGCGCATCCTGGCGCGCGTCTAATGCCGCCTTCATCTTGCCGACGCCCTCGCCGACCTCGAGAAACTCGGTGCTCGTCTGCGCGAAGCCTGTCGGCAGCAAGGTGTCCTCGATCGTGAGGCAGGCAACGCCCGCCGTCTCCAGCTCTTCGACGGTGCGCCGCACGTTGAGTGCATTGCCGTAACCGTGGTCGGCATCGACAATCAACGGCAGTTCGCCGGCACGACAGATTCGATGCGCCTGGTCGGCGAATTCACTGAGTGTCAGCACAATCAGGTCCGGTGCGCCGAGCACTGTCAACGAGGCTACGGAGCCGGCAAACATGCCAGCCTCGAAGCCGAGATCTTCGGCGGCGCGCGCCGAGATCGGGTCGTACACCGAACCCGGGTGTATACAGTGGTCGCCGGCAAATACGGCACGCAGTTTTTGGCGGCGGGAATCACAGTTCATAGTCGTTTTCCTGAATAGGTGTAATGCCTGGAGCCTGCTGATTCTAACATTTCATCTCGACCAGCTGAAACCGAAAGTTATTCAGCGCTGACGCCGCAGATCCGGTCTGCTTGAAGTCACTCCTGAAGGTGGAAGTTAGTTTAGTATTGTGCTCTAGCCGGTTTCCGCAAAACCGATTTCCGCCATATGCTAGTATTCGCGCACGAAGTTCGAAATGGGCAATCGATGGCAAAGGACGATCTATCTGGCAAGCTTGCTGTCATCCTGCACGCCGACGTCGTCGCTTCAACCCAGCTGGTTCAACAAAACGAGCAGCTGGCCCACCAACGTATCCAGGATGCCTTTCGGCATTTCAGCGACAGCATCGGCAAATACCACGGTCGCGTTCAGGAATTGCGCGGTGATGCGCTATTAGCCGAGTTCGAACGCCCTTCTGATGCAGTGACGGCAGCGCTTTCGTTCCAGTCAGAGCACCGCGATCGCCTCGCGCAATACGACGATGACATCCGCCCGCAAATAAGGATCGGGATTGCACTCGGCGAGGTCGTAATTACCGACCGCACGGTAACCGGGGCCGGCGTCGTGCTGGCCCAGCGGATCGAACAGCTGGCCGAAGCGGGTGGCTTATGCATTACCTCGGCGATCCATGAGGCCTTGCCAAACCGCATGCCGTTCTCCCTCGATAGCCTCGGTGAACAATCACTAAAGGGATTTGACGATCCGGTGCGCGTCTACCAGGTGCAGTTAAGCCCGGGTGAATCGGTTCCCTTACCGCAAAGCAAGGGCCGGGATTACCGGGTGGGCGACTCCTTTCGTCAGCAACGAACGATGGATGGCAAGGTAACCCATGCGGGTGTCAACTCGCCCATCGACGCCGTCGAACTCGACGGTGAGGTAGCAGGCGAAAGCTGGATCGAGGATGACCGGCTTTGTGATCGGTGGACCGATGTGGAGGGTGACCTGACGCTCTGCGTATTGATTTTCCGTGATCCCGATAGCGGTCAAAACAATTATTACATGATGACAGATACCGGTCCGCATCCGTTTCAGGTACAGAACTAACGCGGCGACTCCTGCTCATTAACGCCAGGGTCGAAGACCTTATAACTAGACGGTTAGACGCCAATCATGAACGGGATGCTGCATCAATTATGCCTGGGTTTATTCCTGGTTTTACCGCCAACCCTGCTGGTCATTAAACTCCAGAAGAAGAAACCTGCATGGTGGATCGTTTTAACGATGATTATGGGCCTGGGCTGGCTCTTTGTATCTGGTAGCTTCGTTTTCTACCAGGAGCATATTGGCGATCTTATTGCACAGAAACAAGAGTTACCCGTGGGCTGGGATAGTGATGGAGCTGCTGGCGTGGCCGCCTTGTTCCTGGGTTGGCTGATTTCACTAATCTATACCTTACCCTGGCTGGTAGTATATGTTTTCATTGTCGGCATTAGACGATGGTGTCAAAACCCTCAGGCGCCCAGCAATGACATTTAGTCGGACACCGCAAAGCCGCGCCGCTGATGCCGGTCGTCATGAAAAACCTGGTGTAACACATTGCTCAAACGAGTCGTGAGGCGGTAATAAATCCCATTCACAAACCCACTTGCCACTGTGGTGCTGTTGAATTGGAAATTCAGCTCCCCGACGGAATTGTCAATCCCCGCAGGTGCAACTGTTGAATCTGCCGGAGGAAGGCTGCCATCGTCGGTTC
>Ga0055584_100008503_pt1 | contig 10070 bp, 8 predicted proteins | sample OSDHelmetaG_FD_58716 | JGI IMG/M metagenome (GOLD analysis project Ga0055584, IMG submission 58716) | Pelagic marine sediment microbial communities from the LTER site Helgoland, North Sea, for post-phytoplankton bloom and carbon turnover... | ecosystem: Environmental > Aquatic > Marine >...
TGTTTGGGTTAATGAACGAGCAGAACGGAGAAAACCTTCTTTATCAGCATCGAGAATTGCAACAAGTGAAACTTCAGGTAAATCTAAGCCCTCCCGAAGAAGATTAATGCCTATTAGTACATCGAATAATCCAAGTCTGAGATCACGTAAAATTTCCACACGTTCAATTGTATCTACATCGGAATGAATATAACGACATTTGATGTTTACGTTCGCCAAGTATTTAGATAATTCTTCTGCCATTCGCTTGGTTAACGTCGTAACTAAAATTCTTTCTTTTATTTCTATTCTTGATTGAATTTGTTCCAGTAAATCATCAATTTGATTGATACTAGGTTTTACTTCAATAATTGGATCTAGCAGTCCAGTTGGGCGAATAATTTGATCAACTAAAACTCCTTCAGATTTTTCTAACTCATAATCTGCAGGAGTTGCACTCAAATATATAGTCTGACCTTGTAACATTTCAAATTCTTCAAACTTTAAGGGCCTATTGTCCATTGCGGCCGGTAATCTGAAACCATATTCGACTAAGTTTTCTTTACGCGAACGATCACCGCCATACATTGCTTTAACTTGCGAAACTGTTACATGGCTCTCATCAATTACTGTAAGAAAATCATCAGCGAAATAATCCAATAAGCAGAATGGTCGTGTTCCTGGTTTTCTGCCATCAAGGTAGCGCGAGTAATTCTCTATTCCCGAGCAATAACCTAGTTCACGCATCATCTCTAAATCATAATTTACACGATCTTCAATTCGTTTAGCTTCTTGCGGTTTCCCAATTTCTTTAAAATACTCTATATGTTTTACTAAATCATCTTGAATAAGATGCATTGCATTTCGCAATGTTTCTTTTGATGTTACATTGAGATTTGCGGGGTAAATGATTACTGAGTCAAAAGTTTCAATTCCTTCATTTGTGATAGGATTAAAAGATTCTATTAGTTCAATTTCATCTCCAAAGAAAATTACCCGAAATGCATAATCTGTGTATGCTAAATATATATCAACAGTATCACCTTTTACACGAAAACTACCCCGGTCAAAATCAGCATCGGTTCTTATGTATAGTGCATCAACAAATTCGTGTAAAAGCTTATTTCGAGTTATGATTTGTCCGACCGCAATATTAATTATACTATCATTGAATGATTCTGGATTGCCAATGCCATATATGCATGAAACTGAAGATATTACAATTATATCGCGTCTACCAGAAAGTAGTGAGGAAGTTGTGCTTAGTCGAAGTTTTTCAATTTCTTGGTTAATAGAAAGGTCTTTTTCAATAAACGTATCGGTGGTTGGCAGGTATGCTTCTGGCTGGTAATAATCGTAATAAGAGACGAAATATTCAACAGCATTCTCTGGAAAGAACTGCTTGAATTCACCAAAAAGCTGCGCTGCTAAAGTTTTATTATGACTAAGAATTAAAGTTGGACGATTAATTTGATTAATGACGTTGGCAATAGTAAAAGTTTTTCCTGAGCCAGTTACGCCAAGAAGTGTCTGAGCCTTTTGTTTGTTTTGCAAACCTTCAACTAACTCTTTAATGGCTTGCGGCTGATCACCAGTAGGCGTAAAATCTGAAATTAGTTTAAAATCCATAGTTAATGGATTTATTTAAAGACCGTAATTTTATTGCCCTCGAAATTACATGTCCAACTGTCTCCAAAAATTCGATTAACGTATCTATGATACATTTTACTTCTCTTAGTAGGCGCCTTATTTGTTTGATTTTCATTATGACTAGATTCTCCTATAAATTCATAAGAACGAATATTAGGGTGTTGATTTTTAAATAATAAGACAACCTTGACAATTGTATTCATAACCTTGTATAGTTCACCTTTATTTGTTTCTATATACTCTTCACCATCATACTCATCATTGATCACTCCGAAAACAATTGTTGCAGACAATAAATTGCTCTGTTTTCGGCCGAATCTAACTTCATATTTCACCCCACTATCAGCAGTAAAAAAATATAATCCAGCAGAAGGAATTGCGGGTGGAATTATTGTAAAAGTTCTAATCATTTGTAGCAAGCTAAATTAGAAATATTGTTTGAAAACAATACTATTGAAAATAAATTTTGCCTTATCTTGGGTTTTCAATTTGTACTTTTGTTTAAAAATTTAAGATGGCAAAATTTGCAAAATGGATTGGTGGAGGTTTAGCTTGGGCACTAACAGGTGGTTCACCTATAGGAGCTATGATTGGTTTTGCCATTGGTTCTGCTATTGATAATGCTAGAGTCGACTCAAACAATAGTGGCAAGCAAACAGGACGACATCAAACACAAGCTGGAGATTTTGGTGTTAGTTTATTGATTCTTTCTGCTGCAGTAATGAAAGCTGATGGCAAGATATTGAAATCTGAATTAACCTATGTAAAAGCGTTTTTTAATAAACAGTTTGGTTTTGCTAAAACAACCGAATTTATGAAAATTCTAAAAGGGATTTTAGAACAAGACATTCATCTAAAAGACATTTGTGGGCAGATTAGATTTAACATGCAGCATCCGATGAGACTGCAGATGCTTCACTTCTTGTTTGGAATTGCAAAAGCAGATGGAAATGTAGATGAGTCTGAAGTCAGAGTTATTCAGCAAATTGCAGCTTATTTAGGGATTCGAGAAAGTGATTTTGAGTCTATTAAGGCCATGTTTTATAAAAGCGCAGATAGCGCGTATAAGATTCTTGAAATAACAGAAGACGATACTGACTACGAGGTTAAAAAGGCGTATAGAAAAATGGCAAATAAGCACCATCCAGACAAAGTATCAGGAGCAGGAGCAGAAGTGGAGAATGCAGCAAAAGAGAAGTTTCAAAAGGTTCAGGATGCTTATGAAACAATTAAGAAAAAACGGGGTATTAATTAAATTCTGCCATTATTTCAGTAAATTTCTATTGGTTTAATTGTTGACTGCTATCTAACAATGTCAACAAATAAAAGATATTCAAGTTTTATTTTTCCGCTAACCTTTATCATAATTATTTGGGCAGTCAAGTTCTATGAAATAAACTCAGGAATCAGCTTAAGTGAATTTGGCTTGCAGCCTCGGTTTTTTAAGGGGCTTAGGGGTGTTTTATTTATGCCATTTCTTCATGGCGGTCCGTTAACTTTTTCGAAACAAGCATTTGATCATATTGCAGGGAACTCAATACCGTTATTGTTTCTAGGTACCACAGTATTTTTCTTTTATCGGGAGGTTGCGGGCAAAGTAATTCTTTGGTCCTGGTTAATGGCAGGGCTCTGGTTATGGGCTATTGGTCAAGCGGGTTCAAATCATATTGGAGCTAGCGGATTGGTTTACGCTCTAGCAAGTTTTACTTTCTTTAGTGGCATGATTAGGAAACACTATCGTCTAATGGCAATTTCTCTAACAATAGTATTTTTATACGGTAGTATGATCTGGGGAATATTCCCAATTAAACCAAATGTTTCATGGGAAGGTCATTTAGTGGGTGCTTTGGCTGGTGTTTTTTTGGCTTATTATTATCGGAAAATAGGTCTACAAAAACCCAAATATGATTGGGAAGATGAGGATGATGAACCAAATACTTTGAAAAGTGAAGATGGTGACCTGACAATTAATTACATTTACAAACCCAACAGTCAAAAAGAATCCTCTTTAATTAAACGTGAAAATAATACAGATACATAAGCTTATTCAACTTCTAGTTATAACCTTAATGATTGCATCTTGTAAGACAATGTATCGGGCCAATAAAGTTAATACTCCCGTTTTTAAGAAGAAAGGAGAGTTTCAAGCAGAATTAGTTACGGGCTCTGGCGGTATCGAAGTTCAAGGCGCTTATTCTTTAACTAGCAATATTTCATTAATGCTTAATGGAGTTTATGACAATGCCAAGGTTAGAGTTATAGATACACTTTCTGGTGTGCGAGATGGGAATAGTGAATACAACAATATATTTGGAGAAGGCGCTATTGGCTATTATAAAACATTTGGAAGCGACACTTCAAAAATGCTCGCCATGTATTTTGGAGCTGGGGTTGGAGAAACTAAAGGCTATAGTGATAGATGGGACACTGATTTTTTAAAGTATAATTCAAAATATACTCGTTTGTTTTGGCAACCAACTTACGGTGTATTGGTGAAAAGAAATTTTGAGGTTGCTGCAGCTGTTCGATTCTCATTTTTGAATTATCATTCCTTAACCATAAAAGATATTGAAACAAGGTATCACACATCTAGCTATGATTTCTTTATCGACCCTGTTTTTTCTTTAAAAGGTGGTTATGACCAGTTTAAGTTTGTTGTTCAACTTGGCGCTTCCCTGCCACTTGTGAAGCAAGCGTATTACTCATCATCACCTTTATTATTGTCGTTTGGATTTCATTTAAACTTTACTAGATATTGGGAACATGACGATGAGTATTTTGAAGATTAGATTACTAGAATTTTATAAAGCGAAAATCTGATTTTCTCATTTTATATCTTAACTTTTACGCAGAAATAAACCCACTAGCAACATGTTTATTCATCTTTTTTTCAGTTATTCTTCAAATCAAAATCAACCATATAATAATACAAAAAAGACAATCATTTTTTTTATTTTTGGTAGCCTCTCAAAATTGGGTATTCGATGAATAAACTAAAAAATTACGCGCAAGGAAAATGGGTTGAAGGAGTCGGTAATGAAACCGCACTTTTTAACTCAATAACTGGGGAAGAAATCGGTTCGGCATCTAGCTCAGGGTTAGATTTTGCTGAGATGATGAATTACTCTAGAACTATAGGCGGTCCGTCACTTAGAAAGATGACTTTCCAAGAAAGAGGCCTAATGCTTAAAGCTTTGGCACTGCATCTTATTGGAATTAAAAAGAAATTTTACGCCATGAGCGCTTTTACTGGTGCCACAAAAATTGATTCTTGGATTGATATTGAAGGAGGGATTGGTAATTTGTTTGCAAATGCCAGTTTAAGACGTCAATTTAATGATGCTTCTTTCTATGTGGATGGAGAATATGCTCCAATGTCTAAAGAAGGAAGTTTTATTGGTCATCACATAATGGTGCCAAAAGAAGGCGTAGCTATTCATATTAATGCGTTCAATTTTCCTATATGGGGAATGTTAGAGAAAATAGCAGTGAACTTTATGGCAGGTGTTCCTGCTATCGTAAAGCCAGCTACTGTAACATCATACCTTACAGAATTGATGGTAAAAGAAATTGTGGATTCTAAAATATTACCAGAAGGCTCGTTACAGTTAATTTGCGGCTCAGCTCGAGGTATTATTGACCATGTGGAAAGCCAAGATGTAGTAACGTTTACAGGCTCTGCTTCAACTGGCAAAATGTTAAAGTCAAGTTCTCGCTTAATTGAAGAAGCGGTGCCATTTAATATGGAAGCAGATTCTTTAAATGCTTCAATTTTGGGAGCGGATGCAATCCCTGGCACTAATGAGTTTGATTTGTTTATCAAAGAGGTTCAAAAGGAAATGACGGTAAAAGCGGGGCAGAAGTGCACTGCAATACGTAGAATAATAGTTCCAGAAAACTTAGTTGAAGATGTTCAAATTGCGTTAGGTAAACGTTTAGCAAAAACTGTGATTGGAGACCCTTCTGTTGAAGGAGTTAAAATGGGGGCTTTGGCAGGGTCTGAGCAAAGAGAAGATTTAAAAGAGAAAGTTGAAGAACTATCGAAATCTCAAGAAATAGTTTTTGGTAGCTTAGATGATTTTGAGGTAACCGGTGCAGATAAAAATAAAGGTGCTTTCTGTTCACCGATTCTATTTTTAAACACTGATCCTTTTCAAAATACAGATTGCCATAATGTCGAGGCATTTGGCCCAGTTTCTACTATTTTGCCATATAAAGATTTACAGGAAGCAATTGCGTTGGCAAATTTGGGCAAAGGTTCATTAGTTTGTTCAATTGTTACTAATGATGACAAGATTGCAACTGAATTTGTGATGGGCGCTGCGCCAATGCACGGCAGAATTTTAGTGCTTAATGCTGCTTGCGCTAAAGAAAGCACAGGTCATGGTTCTCCAATGCCAATGTTAACGCATGGTGGGCCAGGTAGAGCGGGCGGTGGCGAAGAGATGGGAGGTAAACGAGGAATTATGCACTATTTACAAAGAACCGCTATCCAAGGACATCCTTCTATGATTACCAAAATCACTAAACAATATCAATATGGCGCAGAGCAAACTGAACATGACAAACATGTTTTTCAAAAGTATTTTGAAGAAATAGAAATAGGTGATACAGTAATTACCAGAAAGCATACTGTTATTGAAGCTGATATTGTGAATTTCGCCAATCTTAGTGGAGACCATTTTTACGCACATGTTGATGAAACTTCGTTAGATGGAACCATTTTCGAAAGCAGAGTTGCACATGGCTATTGGATTTTATCGAAAGCTGCAGGTCTTTTTGTTGATGGAAAAAAAGGCCCTGTATTGTTAAATTATGGCTTAGATGAATGTCGATTTACCAAGCCAGTTTATCCAGGAATGACGATCGGAGTCAGATTTACAGCAAAAGAAAAAATAGCTCAGGAAAAGAAAGATGAAAATGATATTAAGAAAGGAATTGTAAAGTTCTTAGTTGATGTTTATGATGAAATAGGAGAGACGGTAGCTTTAGCAACAATATTGACAATGGTTAAATTTAAAAACCAAAATTAGAATTATGGAATTAGAATCTCTTACCCCGAACTTAATGGTTCAAAATGTGAACGATACAGTTCATTACTACCAAGAGAATTTGGGGTTCACTTTATTAGAAACCGTTCCGAAAGAAGGTCCATTAGATTGGGCAATGCTAAAACGTAATGAAGTAGTAATTATGTTTCAATCGAAAAGAAGTATGGTTAAAGATTTGCCTCGTTTTGAGAAACAAAATCCAGGAGGAGGCTTTACACTTTATATCAAAATGAAAGAGGTACACGAATTATATTATGAATTATTGGAAACAGCAGAAATAGTATCAGAAATTGAAGACACATTTTATGGTACTACTGAGTTTTCAATTACAGATCCTAATGGTTATGTGTTAACTTTTTCTGAAAACAACGAAGAATAATATGGATGGGGCAATTGAACAGGGTGAGGTGAAATGTAATATTGAAGAGGGAATTGCAATAATTGAATTTTTTCACCCATTGAGTAACTCTTTACCTGGAAAGGTTCTGGCTAAATTAGCAGAAACGATAACATACTTAGGAAATGATGATAACGTTGCTGTCATTATTCTTAAATCAGCTGGTGAGCGAGTTTTTTGCGCAGGAGCAAGTTTTGATGAGTTAATTTCGATTAAAGATTTAGAAGCTGGAAAAATTTTCTTTTCTGGGTTTGCTAATGTTATTAATGCAGCGCGGAAATGTCCTAAATTTATTATTGGTCGTGTTCAAGGAAAAGCAGTAGGCGGGGGTGTAGGAATGGCTTCCGCAGTAGATTTTTGTTATGCGACAAAACACGCTTCGGTTAAGTTAAGCGAGCTCGCAGTTGGAATAGGACCTTTTGTTGTAGGTCCGGCAGTTGAGAGAAAAGTAGGGAAATCAGCCATGAGTATGATGGCTATAAATGCGACTCAATGGTATTCTGCAGATTGGGCGAAAGAAAAAGGTCTTTATGCTGACACGTTTGAAACTGCTGAAGAAATGGACATAGCTATTGATGTTTTGGTTAATAAATTAGTAAAATCAAACCCGGAAGCTATGCGTTTACTTAAGGGCGTTTTTTGGGAGGGAACAGATCACTGGGATGAGTTACTGAAAGAAAGAGCTGCAATTAGCGGTAAACTAGTACTCTCCGAGTTTACCATTAATGCAATTGATCAGTTCAAGAATAAATAAATTCTCACCTAGGTTAATCATTAAGTTGATCCAAATGCCACTGCGGAAAAAATAACTGGCATCGACCTAGTTTTTATAGGCTTGCGGAGCATAAATTGTAAACATTTTATTTATGTTTTGAGTTTAACCCTTGACGTCAATTAATGCTGTGGTTTGTTTAATTTCAATAATAGCATTTTTTAATTTATCAATATCACCTTGCGAATTATATCCATTGATTGAAAATCTGAGATAAGTTTGTTCGTCTTGAACAAAAATGGGTGTTTGAATTTTGTACTTTTCAAAGAGTTTAAATTGAAATTGGATAGGGTCGGTTGTTTGTATTGGTATGCTACACATTTGCCCCAAATAGGTTGCGTTTACTGGACAAATAGGTGCAGATCCAAACAAGTCACAAACATCAGCATAGTTATCCAAAACCAATTTTACGCACGATTCAGAAACTTTTGCCCAATTATGCTCTGCTCTGTATTGTATTGCTTTAGGGACAGTTAAAAAAGCCGAAAAATCTCTTGTGCCTTGATATTCGTGATAATCTAAAAACAAAGAATTTGATGGGCGCGAACTTTCATATCCCCAACTTACAATTAACGGATCAAATCGTTCTTGCAATTCTTTTCTAACGTACAAGAATGAACAACCTTTTGGGGTAAGTAACCATTTATGACAAGCACCCGTGTAAACATCGATCTCAAGTTGCTGAAGATCTAATGCAGCATGTCCTGGTATATGGGCACCATCAACTATAGTAAGTAATCCATATTCCTTAGCTCTTTTACAGATAGCTTTAACTGGCAGTTTCAGTGCAGTAGAGCTGGTTAAATGACTAATGAAAATAGCTTTTGTATCTGAGGTTAGCCCCTGAAAAAAGTCTTCGATTACTTGTTCTGTGGAACTAATAGGTAATGAAATATGTTGTCTAATAAACTTAGCTCCAGATCTTTTGCAGTAGTAATTCCAAGTTCTATCCATTGCACCGTACTCAATGTCTGTAGCTAGTATTTCATCGCCATCTTGAAGCTGGAGACTTTTAGCGATAATGTTTATAGCATAAGATGGATTGGTAGTAAATACAACGTCATCGCTATTGCAGTTGATGAAATTGCCCAACGCTTCTCTAGCTTGCTTCAAGTATTTTGGGCCTGTATATGTAAAGAAGTTCATCGGATCTCGCTCTAGCTCCAATTGCCATTTTTGGTAATCATCAAATATCGGTTTTGGACACGCACCAAAAGACCCATGATTTAAGTGTGTAATCTCTGGATTCAAGTGAAAAAGTGAGTTTATATCTTCCATATAGTTTGTATTTGTTCTTTTTATCAGCGAAGCTAATAATTCGTAATTGCTAAGATAAAATTAAGCTTTGAACAACATGTAATTCATTAATAACCGAATAACCTATGATTAAATATTTTAGCATTAGAATATCACTACCTTTGCACGCTCAAAACAGAAACTATGCAGTCTATTAGAAATGTCGCAATTATTGCCCATGTTGACCACGGTAAAACAACCTTAGTTGATAAAATTATTGATGAATGTCAAACATTAGATCAAAGAACGGAACGAACTGATTTATTGCTTGATAATAACGACTTAGAGAGAGAAAGGGGTATTACTATCCTTTCTAAAAATGTTTCTGTTCTTTATAATGATGTTAAAATTAATGTAATTGATACACCTGGTCATGCTGATTTTGGTGGGGAAGTCGAAAGAGTATTAAAAATGGCTGATGGCGTATTGCTGTTAGTTGATGCATTTGAGGGCGCAATGCCACAAACACGTTTTGTATTGGGTAAAGCTATTGAATTAGGATTAAAACCAATTGTTGTAGTTAATAAGGTAGATAAAGAAAACTGCACGCCAGACCTAGTGCAAGAGGCAGTTTTTGATTTAATGTTTAGTCTAGATGCTACTGAAGATCAATTAGATTTTGTAACAATATTTGGATCATCTAAACAAGGTTGGATGAGCACAGATCATTCAAAACCAACAACAAATATTATTCCTTTGTTAGATGCTATTATTTCTGAAATTCCTGAAGCTCCTTATAGGTTGGGTGATTCTCAAATGCAGATTACATCTTTAGATTACAATAAGTTTGTTGGTAGAATTGCAATTGGTAGAATTTTTAGAGGTGATTTAGAAGAAGGAAAAGATTACATGCTCTGTAAAGCAAAAGGCATTAAGAAAAAAGTTAGAATTAAAGAGCTCCATGTGTTTGACGGAATGGGTAAAG
>Ga0055584_100008504_pt1 | contig 10070 bp, 5 predicted proteins | sample OSDHelmetaG_FD_58716 | JGI IMG/M metagenome (GOLD analysis project Ga0055584, IMG submission 58716) | Pelagic marine sediment microbial communities from the LTER site Helgoland, North Sea, for post-phytoplankton bloom and carbon turnover... | ecosystem: Environmental > Aquatic > Marine >...
GTTCCGCAATATATTGTAACGCAATATGTGTTACATGCAAATATTAATCTACAGATTAAAAATAGAGGCTATTTTCGAGCAATATGATGTTCAGAATAAAAACTTGAAACAGGTAGGCAGTAATTTTTAGTGTTGAATAGTTGTATACTCTTACACTGAATAGATCATTAGTGAAAAGTGAGTTGGTGCGTAGATGATGAGCGTTTTGAATAAATCAGGATTCAAAGCAAACCTACTATAATGGTGACTATAACTCGCTATCACGCTATGCTATTCGACGACATGGCATAGCACTAAATGGGGGGTGTAATGACATACCGCTTCAGAGTTTTCACTACTTTCACTGGACTGATTTTACTTGCCGGGCTTACCTGCGCGCAGGCTCAATCGCTATCCGACAATGCTCAAAATTCTATTTCCTCCCCACGTGTGCTACTGGATCGTTACTGCGTCAGTTGTCACAACGAGACCCTGAAGACAGCCGGTTTGATGCTCGATCGTGCGAATATAAGTGATGTTGGCGAAGACCCCACCTTGTGGGAACGGGTGTTGACCAAGCTCACGTTGCGGGCAATGCCACCAGTGGGTATGCCACAGCGACCGACTAAAGGTGAGTACGAAGTTTTATTGAGCCATCTTAAAACGGAACTGGATCAGCACGCAGCATCGAATCTGGATCCAGGGCGACCAGTGCTTCATCGTTTGAACCGCACCGAGTATGCAAATGCAATTCGGGACCTGCTGGCAATGGAGATCGATGCAGCGGCGTTACTGCCGCCGGACAACGTCGCTGAGGGATTTGATAACAATGCCGAAGTGTTGATGGTTTCACCGCTCTTAATGGAGCGGTATATGTTTGCGGCGGCTCGAATCAGCCGTCTGGCTGTGGGACCTACTGCGATGGAACCCATCAGCGAGGTGTATCCAATGTCTCCTGATTTTATGCAACGGCAGCGCATGAGTGAGGACCTGCCGTTTGGATCGCGTGGTGGTATGGCGCTACAACACAATTTCCCTATGGATGGTGAGTATACCCTTAGCGTTAAGTTGCAACGTGGTCGCAACAACACCATCCGTGGCCTGCGTGAGCAACACACTCTGGATGTGCTCCTGGATCATGAGCGTGTTGGCACATTTAAAGTAGGTGGTGAAGTCCATGGTCGACCACCACCGCTATTTGTGCTTACCGCAGAAATTATGTACCAGGGAGATTCGGACCAGCAGGGATACATGTTCACAGCGGATAATGCCTTGCATCTCCGCTTTGAGGCCAAGGCGGGGACTCGTTTGGTGGGCATCACCTTTTTGGACAAAGGCATAAAATCTGAGGGCATTAAGATCCCTGAGTTCACCTTGGGTGAGCTTGAAGACTACTCGGGTGGCGAACCAGCCGTGGACAGTGTAACCATCACCGGACCTTTTAAGGCGAGTGGCCCTGGGCACACAGCAACTCAGGATAAGATTTTTATATGCCGACCGGCACCAAAGGCGAGTGCGGCAAAGAAGCAGGACTGTGCACAGACCATACTCTCAAATCTGGCACGCCAGGCATATCGACGCCCGGCTACTCCCGAAGAGATGGCAGTACTGTTAGATCTTTACCAGCAAGGTCATGATGAGAATGAGTTTACGCGTGGTATCGAGTTGGCCCTGCAGGGGATCCTGGCAGGACCTGATTTTCTATTCCGAATTGAGCGCAGTCCACCCAATAGCGTTGCCGATGAAGTGTATCCGATCAACGATCTGGAATTAGCGTCGCGCTTATCATTTTTTCTATGGAGCACCCTCCCTGATGAGACCTTGCTGCAGATAGCCGAACAGGGTCGCTTGCGCGAACCTGACATGCTAAAGCAAGAGGTGCAGCGGATGATGGCTGATCCGCGTTTTGAGCAATTCATCAGGAATTTTGGGGAACAATGGTTGGCAGTGCGCGCTATGGATGTCCCGGAACCTAATATGGGAATCTTCCCTGAGTTTGATGATGAACTGCGAGCGGCCTTTAAAGATGAAGTGAGGCTGTGGTTTGGGAGCATGGTAAGGGAGAATCGCAGCGTCAAGGAAATCTTAACGTCTAACTATACCTTTGTTAATGAGCGTCTGGCCCGGCACTATGGTATCCCCAACGTAGATGGCATCCGCTTCCGTCGAGTGCCGGTGAACCAACCAGAGAGGCAAGGCCTTTTGGGTAAGGGTGGGATTCTGATGGCAACTTCATATAACAACCGAACCTCTCCTGTGTTGCGTGGAAAATGGGTGCTGGATAACTTGTTGAACATGCCTCCACCACCACCTCCACCTGATGTACCAGCGTTGAAGACTGATGACGATGGGGGTAAAGCCTTGACCTTGAAGCAGGCGATGGAACAGCATCGTGCCAACCCGGTATGCGCCACGTGTCACAAGATGATGGATCCCATTGGATTCGCGCTGGAGCAATTCGATGTGATTGGGTCATATCGTACGCGCTATACCGAGGCCAATGCCGAGGTAGATGCCTCGGGGATATTGTTTGATGGTAGTAGCTTCGGGAATACAAAGGAATTCCAGGATGTGTTACTGGAACATACTGACCGGGTAGTGCATACGATCGTTGAGAAACTGCTGACCTATGCCCTGGGGAGAAAAATCGAGTATTTTGACCAGGCTGTAGTGCGTAATATCGTGAAGCAGGCGGCCGCAGAAGATTACACCTGGCCCTCGCTGATACAGGGTGTTATTGAGAGCGTACCGTTTCAGTACCGGCGGGTGGTGAGTCAGACCAATGATCTGCTGCCCGAATCTACCGCTAATCCCGGTAATCAGGAGCCGACTGAAAGCGAAGGTGTCTACTACGACATCGATAAAGACGAGTTGGGAATCTATGACCTGTAATAAGATAGAAAGACAATGATAATACGGTTAAATGTTCAATCAGGACAAAAACGAAGAGAGGGGCGTCAGCCATGATGATATTTAAGAAAAGCATTCCCCGCCGAACTTTTTTACGTGGTACAGGCGCGAGTCTGGCCTTACCGTTTTTAGATGCGATGGTCCCGGCGTTTGCTGCCATTGATGCGGCACTGCCGCCTCGCCGCCTCGGATACATCTATCTGCCTAGCGGCCGAATCATCGATAGTTGGACACCGAAGATGGAAGGGAAGAATTACGATATCACGCCATCGCTGGCGCCGTTTGCGCCATACCGAGAAAAGATGCTGGTATTGAGTGGACTGGATCTCAAGGCGGCGGACTTCAAACCGGGGGAAGCAGGTGCAGAACATCCTCGGTCCTGTGGTGCCTACCTGACTGGCAAGCACCCTTTCAGTACGACAGTAGGGATCTCGGTAGACCAGGTGGTGGCAAAGAAGCTTGGACAGCAGACGCCACTGGCATCCTTACAATTAGGTTTGGACCCGGCTGAATGGTCCAACGGGAATGATGGTGGATTCAGAGGTTTTTATCGCACTACCGTATCGTGGGCCTCAAAAACCACCGCATTGCCGGCGCAGAATAACCCGCGAATGGTGTTCGAACGGCTGTTCGGGGATACCAGTTCGCTGGATCCGGAAACACAGCGCCGACTCAACCGGAATCGGGGCAGCGTTTTGGACGCCGTGAATGAGCGAGTGAGACATCTTATGGGTACGCTCGATGCTAGCGACCGATACAAGATGGCAGAGTATCTGGATGCAGTTCGCGATATTGAGCGGGGGATAGAGGCGGCAGAATCTCGATCAGACACGGACAACACGGACCTGGAAAGCGTCAAGCGACCAGCCGGTATCCCAGACACCTACACCGAACATGCCAAGATGATCTTTGACATGATGCACCTTGCCTATCTGACCGACATGACCCAGGTGGTGACCGTAATGATGGGCCACGAAGGCGGCAACCGGACCTTTGTAGAAAAGGGTTTCAAAGAGGGACATCATTCCTTGTCTCACCATCGAGGTATTAAAGGTGCGATCGAGACATTGAAGCAGATAGACCATTTCCAGAATGAACTGATCGCGTATTTCCTGGAGAAGATGCAGTCAACGAAAGAGGCAGATGGTAGCTCCCTGCTCGATAATTCTATGATTATGGCGGGCAGCGCAATGAGCGACGCTAACACCCACGTGCATTACAACCTGCCGACTGTGGTGTTCGGTGGGGCTCAGGGCAAAATCAAGACTGGCCGACACATTCTTTATAAGGATGAGCCCTTATCAAATCTTCACCTGTTTGCTATCGACGCGTTTGGCGCGTCTAAAGATGAGTATGTAGAGGGTGAAAGTGATGCCACTGGCATTTTGAAGGGCCTCGCCTGAGGTCTTCAAGAGATATGAAACTAAGGTGCAGTCCAACAGGAGCCAAGCGGATGCGTCAGACAAAATTTAGGAGTAGGTCAATCTTGGCCGTGGTGATTAGCCTGGCCTGTCACATCGCGTTGAGCAGCGATGTGCCATTGATCTCGGCGGTGAGGGAGGGCGATATTGAGGCATTGCAATCACTCCTGAATGAGAAAGTCGATGTTAACGAGGCCCGGGCGGACGGCAGTACGGCACTTTCCTGGGCAGTGTATCGTGACGATATAAAGAAGGTAGAACTGCTGCTTCGCGCAGGGGCCGATGCGAACCTGGCCACTGATTACAGTATTACTCCTTTAATATTGGCCTGTGAGAACAGGAATTCGGTCGTGGTGGAGTTATTACTAGCTGCCAGGGCTGATCCCAATCGTGCCAAACTGACTGGCGAGACACCGTTGATGCGTTGCGCCAGTGCCGGCGCGGTAGAGGGTGTAAAGGCCTTACTAGCGGCGGGCGCGGATGTGAACGCGATGGAAAATGAAAGGGGGCAGACGGCTCTTATGTGGGCCGCTGCTGAGCAGCGTCCCGCAGTCGTGCGTGAGCTGGTGAGGCACGGGGTCGACTTGCAAGCCTGCACAAAACTGATCCCCGAACTCGAACCTTACGAAGTTGATACTCCCGGTTCCACTGTGTTCGGAAAAAATTATCCTCCCACGATACGTTTTCCTGAAGTTTCTGGTGGATTTACAGCTTTGGACTTTGCGGCCCAACAGGGAGATGTGGAAACGGCGCGCATATTGCTGGAGGCGGGGGCGGATGTGAATGCACCACATCCGGAGCACGGTAGTGCCCTGGTGATTGCGATAGCCAGTGGGCATGAAGACCTGGCGATGTACCTGCTCAAGAACGGGGCGGACCCAAACATCAAGGATGCCTGGGGAATTGCCCCGCTACACTACGCCTTACATGAAGGGGTGTTGATGATGAATAACTATACCCCTCCAAATGCAATAACCGATAAACGCTTAGGTTGGGAACGGCCTAATATGCCAAGGCTGGTGGCGGCATTGCTAGATTATGGCGCCGACCCAAACGCCCGCATAGAATTCTCTTACGCCTATCTTGATAATCCCTTTTTGGCGCGAAAGATGGAGGCCCCTGGGCAGATCGACCCGGTTGGTGCTACCCCATTGTTATTGGCGGCCGTATCAGGGGACATGGAATCCATGCATATCCTCGAAGAGGTCTCGGACGTCGGTGCGACCACAATAGGCGGGGGCACAGTCTTGATGCTGGCCGGGGGGGCAGGAGCGGAACGCCAGCACCGCAGTGAGGATGAGGCCCTGGAAGCCACAAAGTTTGCCTTATCTATTGGTGGTGGGGATATCAATGCTCACCTGACTGAAAAAGCTATGGATGGTCCGGCCAAGGGGAAGGAAGACGGTCGGACATTACTGTATTTTGCGGTCTATCGAGGGTGGACGAAACTCGTACGCTTCCTGGCAGAGCAAGGTGCGGATATGAATCTGCAGGACAGATATGGTGTCACTCCAATGATGCTAGCCCTGGGTGATCCGGAGCAACGTCTCAAATGGCAAATCAGTGGTGGTGATGACCACCGAATTAGAGGTATTAGTCCGGTGATAAACCAGGAAATGGTTGATTTGCTACTGGAATTTGGCGCGGAGCCGTTTACTGGAGAGTTTTTAGATCGCAAAGGAATTTAAATAAGAAACCGAAGTCCTCCGTGCTGCTATATAAGCTAACCTGACTAAAAATTTCTTAGAATTTAAATGATTGGATACGGGTCGCAACGGATGCCCTGTCCTCGACTTTAGCTCCTACGTCGTTCTACTGCTTAGATCCCTGTAAGCGTTTTGCGACATGTACCACATCCATGTGGATTGCTTTCGTTAGTATGACGAGAGTGTGAACTTAACTATAGAGGGTATTACAAATGCCAGGTAATCGAGTTGTCATGATCATCGCCGTTGCTATTACGATGGCGACCCAAATTAATTCTGTCGCTGCACAGCAAGCGGTCTATACAAACAGCTCAGATTCTTTTCATCTTCTCGAAGCGACGGTCGCTGATGTGCATCAGGCCTTTGCGTCTGGAGACATTAGCTGCCGGGGCCTGGTGGAATTGTATTTGAAAAGAATCAATGCCTACGACAAGACGGGTCCAAATTTGAATACCATGCAAAACATGAATCCAAATGTGTTAGAGACTGCAGATCAAATGGATGAAGCGTATCAATCTTCCGGGCCTTTGGGACCGTTGCATTGCATCCCGACTCTTGTGAAGGACCAGGTGGAGACCAGTGATATGCCCACCACTTATGGTTCGGCGGTATTTCTGGATTTTGTGCCACAAAGAGATGCGACTATCGTCATCAAGTTGAAGGAGGCCGGTGCAATCATTCTTGGCAAGACCACCATGGGTGAATTTGCTACAAGTTTCATGGGCTCTGCCTTTGGTGTAGTACGGAACCCTTATGATCCCACGCGCAATCCCAGTGGTTCATCAGCGGGGACGGGTGCGGGCATTGCTGCAAATTTTGCCATCCTGGGCGTTGCCGAAGACACGGGTGGTTCTGTGCGGGGACCGGCTGCTGTTGGCAACATGGTGGGACTTAGACCCACCTTGCCCCTGGTGAGCCGGTTTGGGATGATGCCTGCCAGGCCAACTACGGATACCTTAGGACCTATTACACGAACGGTGAGGGATGCGGCCATCATGTTGGATGTTATTGCCGGTTATGATCCTAATGACCCGGTGACGGCCTATGCTGTTGGCAATGTGCCGACTTCTTATACGACGGACTTGCGCGAAAATGGACTGCTTGGTGCGCGTATTGGTGTGATCCGCGAGCCCATGGACAAGAATGCTGATCCAAATTCCGATGATTACAAAAAGGTCAGGGCAGTTATCGATAAGGCCATCATAGCGTTACAGGATCTAGGTGCTGAGCTAATCGATCCGGTGACGATTGATGATATACAGGCACGTATCAGCAGTATTCATGGGGCGAATGTCTATGAGACGGAAGAGGCCATGGATCGTTATCTTGAAGACCATCTCAATGCCCCGGTGAAATCGGTGCGTGAAATCCTGCTGACAGGGAAGGTGGTACCCAGGCGGGCAGCACGGTTGATGCCCAATGTGGGGAAGACCATGGATGATCCTGGTTATCTGGATGTGCTTAAGAATAAAGAGGAGTTAAGGCAACTGGTGCTTAAATTAATGGCAGATGAAGATCTGGATGCCCTGGTATACGCCACCTTTGATCATCCCCCTGCGGTGATCGCTGATGATGTGATGACAAACCCGGAACCGGCGGGCGCCACGGCGCTCGGCAATAACCGGCGTTTGAGTCCTGCACTGGGTTTTCCGGCCCTGGTCGTCCCTGCCGGGTTTACACCTGAGGGCTTGCCTGTGGGCATTGAGTTTCTGGGCAGACCGTTTACTGAAGCGACGTTGTTCCGGCTGGGCTATGCATTTGAGCAGGGCACGCAGCATCGTAAGCCGCCTCACACCACACCTGCCTTGCAAGGGGAGCCGTAAAAATAAAAGAGGTCGCAGACAGCATGAATTTTCAGAGATGTCATTGTGGGGCTGCGATGCAGAACCCTGAGGATATCTAAGGTCAGAGTAAAAACACGCACAAATGTGATTAATATTTACTTATGCTGATTTACATTACAATAAGACGGTTACTCAGGTAATAACTATTTCAATTGGGGGGGGATAACGTGATCAAATCAAAAATTATATATGGAGTGGGCTATTTATTTCTGTTGATAAGTGGGCAGGTCAGTGCTCAAGGTAATACGGAAGAATTAGTGACTGACGAGATGCTTTTGAATCCGGCCCCATCTGACTGGTTGATGCACAGCCGCACCTATGACAATCAGCGCTTCAGTCCGTTGGATCAGATCAATCGCGACAACGTCAGTAATCTTCAGATGGTCTGGTCTCGTGGTATGCATCCGGGGACACAGGAGGCCATTCCGCTGGTCCACAATGGGGTGATGTATATCTCCAATCCGCGAGGTATTGTCCAGGCACTGGATGCTACTACCGGCGATGTGCTCTGGGAATATGAACGCGATTTACCAGATGATATAGAGGATTACGTGGGTATTGATCGTACTCGTACCCTGTCACTGCGCGGTGACCGGGTGTTTTATGCGGCCCCCGATGGATTCATGGTGGCGTTAGGTGCCGGCAATGGAGAAATACACTGGGAAACCCAGGCCCATGATTATAAGAAGACCACTGAATACACCACCGGTCCCATGATTGCCGGTGATAAGGTGATAACAGGACGCAACTGTGACCCGTATCCCGATGGCCGCGAAAACTGCTTTATTGCTGCCTACCATGCGGAAACCGGTGAAGAAGTCTGGCGGTTTTATGCTGGTGCTGGTGGTGATGATCCAGGTGCAAACACCTGGGGTAATAAATCTGAAGGAAGCCGCACCTGTTCACCCTGGGGATTGCCAGGCAGTTACGACCCCGAACGAAACCTGGTCTACTGGGGAATAGCCAATCCGTCTCCGCACACCCGGCTCAAACGTCATGATGATCCCTTTGATGTGCCATTGACTACGCCCTCTGAACTTTACTGTAACTCCACCTTAGCTCTGGATGCCGATACCGGTGAGCTAGCCTGGTACTACCAACATATTCCCGGGGATGACTGGGATTCAGACTGGACTCAGGAACGGGTCTTGTTCTCATCCCCGTTTAATCCAGATCCCAATCTGGTTAAATGGTCCAATCCAAATGTTCGACGCGGCGAAGTTCGCGACATGGTGGCCACCGTAGGTGAGCCGGGCGGTCTATGGGTGATGGACCGTGGTACAGGAGAGTTTCTTTGGGGAATACCTTTCCCCGCCCAGGATACCTCACTGTTTCATATCTCCGATGTTAACGTCAACACCGGACAAACTTCTATCAGCCGGGACACGGTACTCACTGGCGAAAACCAGAGTCATACCATGTGTTTTTCAAACGTGAAGGGGTATTACCCTATGGCATATCACCCCGATGAGAATGCATTGTATATCCCATATCATGATGTCTGTTACACCCGCACGAGCGCTATATCAACAGTCAATGGACATCGAAGGACGACACATATCCGCGAGGGCGTAGACCCAAACGCATGGACGGGAATTGCCAAGGTGAACATGGAGACCGGTGTCATCGAACCCTTTCACGCTCAACGTAATCCCACCAATGGTGCTGTGCTAGCCACGGCGGGTAATCTTATATTCTGGGGTGATATGAACCGACGGTTCCGTGCCTTCGATGCAGTGAGTGGTGAGATTCTATGGGAAAACATTGTGGGTGGTGTGGTTCAAAACAGTACGATCACCTACGCTGTGGATGGCAGGCAGTATGTCGCTATATTGACTGGCGATGGGGTGTCACATACGGGTGCCAAGTTGGCCCTGGTTCCAGAATTAAATACAGCACGACGTCATAATGCTGTCTACGTATTTGCTTTACCCCAGAAATAAAACGTGTCCTCGCGCATGCCTACATGGACGTAGGCGATCGCGGGAATGACTAGATACAAGAACCCGGCGTCCCCGCGAACGCCCACATGGATGTAGGCGGTAGAGCGAAGCAGGAGCCAGAGCCGAGGCCGGAACCCAATCGTAAAAGTACGCGCATCGCGCGGTCATAATACTGATTGGATACTGGTTTCCACCAGTATGACGAACAGGGATGTCACCGATGGAACGACAGGTAAGGTATTATGACAAGGATGAGCCAGGCATTAG
>Ga0055584_100008505_pt1 | contig 10069 bp, 13 predicted proteins | sample OSDHelmetaG_FD_58716 | JGI IMG/M metagenome (GOLD analysis project Ga0055584, IMG submission 58716) | Pelagic marine sediment microbial communities from the LTER site Helgoland, North Sea, for post-phytoplankton bloom and carbon turnover... | ecosystem: Environmental > Aquatic > Marine >...
GACGTCGGGTCAATCGGCAGGTCGATCGAGAACCCGAGGGTCCCCACCGGGCGCGGCCGCTCGAGCCTGGCCATGACGGCCACCCACCAGGCGTCGGCCAGCGCCACGACCACGGCGGCCTCGGGCCGACAAGCCCGTGCGGGTCGGACCCAGCCGATCGCCTCCGCCGCGTCGCCGCCCTGGAACGGGTAGCCCGACAACGGCCGCAGTTCCAGCTGTTGCAGGAACTCCGGGGCCACCGGTGGCCCGATCGGCACCACCGCCACCGCATCGGGTCCCGCCGCCAGCTCGGCCGGCGGTGCCGCGAGTTGCCACGCCGGGCCGTCCGGCACGTCCTCTCCGGTTCGGGCCGCGCCGAGCACGACCACGCCATGGGCGATCAGGGACCCGTCGGCATCGGTGATCCGGGCCGCCGCCGTGGTGGTCCCGCGGCCCTCGCGCAGCACCTCGACCCGGATGTCCGCCGGTCCCGGCAGCAGCGGTGCGACCAGCTGCGCACTCATGGTGCGGACCGCCAGTTCCGGCCTCGGGTCGACCTGCTGCACCGCCGAGACCATCGCCCCGGTGGGAATGCCGCCCCAGGCCCCCTTGCCCTGCCGCAAACCGTCGGGCACCTCGAGCACGAATCGACCCGGCGCTGCGGTCGGCACCGGGCGGAGCAGCTCCGCGAGATCATGCACCGTCATGGGGCCATGCAAGCAGGCGGTCATGCCCTCCGCTCGGCGAGGCCCAGGATGTACCCGATCTGGCCGACGTGCTGCGCCGCATCGTCGACCACCGACACCAGGCGCACCGCGGCCGTCACCGGCGGGTCCCACTGCTCGTCGACGATGCGCCGGTAGCCGGCATCGTCCAGTGTTTCCAGGACGGCCAGGGTCTGCCGGTGGACCGCCTGGTGATACGCCAGCAGGAGTTCGGCGCTGCCGACCGCGAAGGCGCCAACCTCGTCGCTGCTGTGGCCGTAGCCGATCGAGGATGTCGGGTAGGGAAGCCCAAAGCGGGTCGCGTGCCCCTGGGCCGTCCATACCTGATCGACCTGGCCCACCCCGGCGACATGGTCGTCCTGGACGCGCGCGAGGTGCCAGGCGATCCAGCCGACCGAGTTGGCATCGGGGGCGGGCCGCCAGAGCAGCGTCTGTGTTGAGAGCCCGGTCAGGTGCCACGACAGGGTGGCCGCGACTCGGTCGAAGGCGTCGATGAGGATGTCGGTTGCGGTGGTCACGCCGGAACTCCTCGGTGTCGGTGGTCGGGGCGTCGACACCGTTCTACCGCGATCGCGGCTCCTGGGCAGGCCCGGTGGACTCCTCCCCGGTGGACTCCTCCCCGGTGGACTCCTCCTCGGCGGGCTCCTCCTCGGCGGGATCCTCCTGGACAGGCTCCAGTTGGGTAGGACCGGCGGGCAGCAGCACGGTGCTCAGGAGGTAGCGCCGGGCGCCCGCCCGCGGCGCCAGCCACGGCGAGACCGCCTCGCGAACGCGGGCCGCCAGCTCCTCAGCATCCCCGGGAGCCAGATGGAGCGCGGCCGTCCGGTAGCCGTGGGCGCCGCCCTGACCCTCTGCCAGGAACGCTTCGAACGCGGCGCCGAGGCCTGCGGTGAAGACCGCGAATGCCGCGCGCTGCTCATCGTCGGTCATCGCGCTGACGTCGGCAGTGTCGGCACTGGCGGCACCCGGCTCGAGCCGGAACGTGCGCTCCACAGCCCCGCGCACGCGCCGCTCCCCCGTCACGGCGAGCACCCCGGCCTGCGTCAGCGCGGCGACGTGCCGGTAGAGCGAAGGCTTGGGGACGTCCGGGAGTTCCTCGGCCAACTGAGCGGTTGTCAGCGACCGTTCGCCCAGGAGGGCCTGGACCACCCGCAGCCGGACCGGGTGCTGGAGGACATCAGGGCTTGCCATGGTTCAACGTTATCACTTGGGGTATTGTTCTCGATGTTGAGATCATTCGAGGGAGTGCCATGGCTGAGTTGACGTTGACCGACGGCGCGGTACACATAGCGCTCACCGGCCCCGAGCGGGCGTGGACGCTCCGGCGTTCCGACTTCGCCATCCCGACCGCTGCGCTGCGCAGCGTGCGCGCCGTTCCCGACGCAGCCGCAACCTCCCGCGTCCTGCGGACCCCAGGGGTGCCCGCGGTGCGACGGGTCGGCACCTGGCGGTCTGGCGGGCGGCGGTCCTTCGTGAGCATTGCCACCCATCAGCCGGCGGTCATGCTGCGGATGGGCATCGGCTCCCCCTTCGACACCATCCTCATCGGCAGCGACCGAGCCGACGACATCGCTGACGAGTTGCTGGCGGCCCTCCCGCCCACCCGTCGCGACGTCCCGATCGTGCTGGATCCGGCCGCGGACGCACTGCGGGGATCCCTGCGCCTGCCGGGCGACGGTCCACAGCCAGCCGCACTCCTGCTGCCGGGGTCGGGGCCGATCGACCGCGACGGTGACGCGCCCGGCTCCCCGCTCGGTATCCAGCTCGCACTGGCCGAGGCACTGGCCGGCGCTGGGATCGCTTCGCTGCGGTACGACCGACGCGGCATCGGTGACGACCTCGACTGGCGGTCGGTGGGCCTGCACGAGAACACTGCGGACGCCGCCCTTGCCCTGCGCAGCCTTGCGGCGCACCCCGAGGTGGATGCCCGGCGGATCATCGTCATCGGGCACTCCGAGGGGGCGCTGCATGCCCTGCGGCTGGCCGTGTCGGCAGCGCCGCCCGCCGCCGCCGTGCTGCTGAGCGCACCCGCTCGGCCGGGCAGCGAGGTGCTCGCGTGGCAGGCCGAGCAGTTGGAACCCGGACTGCCCAAGCCCGTGCGGGCGGTCCTGCGCGTCACCCGTACCGACCTTGCGGCCAAGACCCGCGCCTCGCACGACAAGCTCCGCGCCACCTCCACCGACATCGCGCGCATCAATGGAGCCCGGGTCAACGCCAAGTGGTTTCGGGAGTTCCTCGACGACGACCCGCGCGAGGATCTGGCCAGGTTGGCGGTGCCCACCCTGGCACTCACCGGGACGGCCGACCTGCAGACGCCGCCCGACGACCTCGCGGTGATCGCCGAGCTGGCACCAGGTCCGGTCGATCTGCAGCAGCCGGAGGGCGTCACCCACCTCCTGCGGCGGGATCCTGCCGAAGTACCGACGCTGCAGGACTACAAGCGGCAGCTGCGCCAGCCGGTCGATGAGCAGGTGCTCCGGTCCGTGACGGCCTGGGCGGCCGGACAAGTGACTCGCGGGGGCGACGCGGGCTGACGCTGCTGGGTCCCTGGCGGGCTCCCTGCCACAGTGGCTGCATGCCAACTGATGCGGGGCCACCTGGTGCGGGCGGCCGGGTTGCGCTGATCACGGGCGCCGGGCGCACCGGCGGCATTGCGGCGGAGGTTGCCCGGCGCCTGGCCCGTGACGGGTGGGATCTGGCGCTGAGCTTCTGGCACCCCTACGACGAGCGGCTCGGGCTGCCCCACGGACCGTCGGACCCCGAGGCGCTCGCCGATGAGGTGCGTCAGCTGGGTCGTCGCGCGGTCCTGCTGCCGGGCGATCTGGCAGATCCCGCCGTCCCCCCAGCGGTCGTCGGCCGGGCCGCGGCGGAGTTGGGGCCGATCAGCGGCATGGTCTTGGCGCACTGCGAGTCGGTGGACTACTCGTTCATGGACACCACCGTGGCGGCGCTGCAGCAGCACCTCAGCGTGAACGTCGTGGCCTCGTGGCAGCTGATCCACGCATTCGCCGAACAGTTCATCGGTGAGGACGGGCGCATCGTCGCCTTCACCAGCGACCATGTCGTCGGCAACGTCCCCTACGGCGCCTCCAAGGCGGCGCTGGACCGCATCATGGTCGCTGCCGCGGTCGAGCTGGGGCCCCGCGGCATCCGGGCGAACGCCGTCAGTCCAGGGCCGACCGATACCGGCTGGATGGGCGACGCCATGGCCCGGTCGCTCGCCGCTCGCTCACCGCTGGGCCGGGTGTCCAGCCCGGCGGACGCCGCCGCGCTCACCGCGTTCCTGCTCGGCGAGGAGGGCGGCTGGATCAACGGGCAGGTCCTCACCAGCGACGGCGGGATCGCCAGTCACTAGCGATCGTGGGCGAAGCAGGCAGCGCTCAGACGACGTCGCCCTCGATCACCGGCGCCTCAGTGCCCTGCTGCCTCGCCATGATCGCCGGGATGTAGTCCGCCAGCGTCGTCAGCAGCCGGGCAGAGGCGGGCGGCTCCTCCAGCGCCGCTACGAGCTGTCCCCGCAGCAACTCAGCGGTCTCCAGGTCACCGGCCTCGGCGGCCTCCTCGACCGCGGCCTGCAGACTGTTGACGCGCAGTTGGAGGGCCGCGGCGTCGACCACCATGCCGACAGTCGCCATCGACGCGCTGACCAACATGTTGAACTGCAGGCCGTCCAGCCGCCGGTGCTCGAGCTGCGCCTGCAGACGGCTGCGGTAGGCGTCCACTGCCGAACCCGCCAGTGATGCCGCGTAGCCCGCGACTGCCGTGATGCCCATGCGAAGTCCTCCGTGCCTGGCTGGCGGTACCCCTCGATTGTGAACCGACAGGGGTGCACGGGGCGAATCCGGGCGCGGCCTCTTCGGTCGTCTGGAGCCCGGCCGCGGTTCGGCTGACCCGCTACCCGGCCAGGTCGACGAACCGGGAGTAGTGCCCCTGGAACGAGGCAGCGATGGTGTCGGTGGGCCCGTTGCGGTGCTTCGCCACGATCAGGTCCGCCTCGCCGGGACGGTTCTCCTTGTCGTAGAAGTCCTCGCGGTGAATGAGGAGGACCACGTCCGCATCCTGTTCGAGCGAGCCCGACTCGCGCAGATCGGCCAACATCGGCTTCTTGTCGGTGCGCTGCTCGGGGCCGCGGTTGAGCTGGGACATCGCGATGACGGGCACCTCGAGCTCCTTGGCGAGCAGTTTCAGCGCCCGGGAGAACTCCGAGACCTCCTGCTGGCGGCTCTCGACCCGCTTGCCGCTGGACATCAGCTGCATGTAGTCCAGGACAACGAGCCGCAGATCGTGCTGCTGCTTGAGGCGCCGGCACTTGGCGCGGATCTCGGTCATGGTCATGTTGGGCGAGTCGTCGATGAACAGCGGCGCCTCCCGCAGCGCGTCCTGCCGGTGGGCGACGTTCTGCCAGTCCCGCGCACCCATCCGGCCGGACCTGATGTTGTTGAGCTGGATCGACGCCTCCGCCGAGAGCAGGCGCATCATGATCTCGTTGCGGCTCATCTCCAGGGAGAAGATCACCGAGGCGAGCCCGTTCTTGATCGACGCGGAGCGGGCGATGTCCAGCCCCAACGTCGACTTCCCAATCGCCGGCCTCGCGGCAATAATCACGAGCTGCCCTGGGTGCAGGCCCTGGGTCAGGGTGTCGAGGTCTCGCAGACCGGTGGGCACGCCCACCATGTCGCCGTCGTGGTTGGCGATGGCCTCGATCTCGGCGATCGCCCCCTCCAAGATGTCGGCGAGCGGGACGTAGTCCTCGCTGGATCGGCCGGCGGAGATCTCATACATCTCGGCCTGCGCCCGGTTGACGATGTCGTCTGCTTCGCCGGCACCGTCGTAGGCCGCCTGAACGATGCGTGTCCCAGCCTCGATCACCCGCCGCAACAGGGCGCGCTGGCGCACGATCTCCGCGTGATAGGTGGCATTCACCGCACTCGGCAGGTCGCGGGTCAGCCCGGTGACGTAGGCGGCACCGCCCACCCGCTCCAACTGACCGTTCTTGGTGAGCTCGTCGGCGACCGTGATGAAGTCCGCCGGCTCCCCGCTGCCGTACAGCTGCAGCACCGCCTGGTAGATCGTCTGGTGCGCCGGCCGGTAGAAGAACTCGGGCTTCATCACCTCGACGACGTCCGCGATGGCGTCCTTGCTCAACAGCATGGCGCCCAGCACGGAGCGCTCGGCGGCGAGGTCCTGCGGCGGCAACTGCTCCCGCGGGCCCCCATGCTGCTGCGGATCCTCGTCCTGGATCACCACGGGCCGATCATCCACCGAACTCATACGACCTCCCGATCCACCACACCATCGCGGTCAGCTCCGACGCAGCCTCCTCGCGGCGGCGCCCCTGATGGTTACGAACAGGACACGGCCACGTCCACCTCACCTGTGGACAAACCTGTGGGCAAGGGTGGGGAAAGTCGTGGAACACGCAGGGATGGTGCTGTGGATATCGTGGGGATTGGTGTGTGTGCCGGGTCACAAACCCCGCGATCACCCGCGTAGACGCTGTCCACGGCCTGTGGAAAGAAGAAATCTTTCGGGCGTGTCCTGCGTCACACTGCCAGGTCAGCCCGCACGTGCTCGACAACGCCGGCCGAGGCCCGCTCGATCATGCGCAGCACGTCGGTGAACCCCTGCTCCCCGCCGTAGTAGGGGTCCGGCACCTCCAGCCCATCGGCTCCCTCGTCGAAGGAGCGCAGCAGGTGGATCGCCGCATTCGCTTCCCCGGCACGCTCCGCGAGCGCTGACAGGTCCTCATAGTTCGACTGGTCCATCGCCAGGACGAGGTCGACGTCTCGAAACCAGGACGGGCGGAACTGGCGGGCCCGGTGCTGCAGGGGGTAGCCGTACTGCTGGAGGGTTCGCCGCGCGCGGGGGTCGGCATCGCCGCCCTCGTGCCAGCCGGCGGTACCAGCCGAGTCAACGACCACCGGCCCGAGCAGCCCTGCCTCGTCGAAGCGAGCCCGCAGCACGGCCTCGGCCATGGGGGACCGGCAGATGTTGCCCAGGCAGACAGCCGTCACGCGGTAGCTCACCAGCCCAGCCTACGGCCATCGGGCGGCGGTGAACCTCTGCCCGTCAGTCCCGGGGCAGCACTGACCCCGCCGCGGTCCTCCCGGCCGCGCGGCCGCGCGCAATGGCGGTGCTAGGCCGGCATGCCGGTGGTGATGGCGATGATGTTGCCGTCCGGATCGCGGAACCAGACGGCGCGCAACTGGTCCCCCATGGTGAGCACCTCGTCCCGCCACTCAGCACCGGACATCCCCGAGGCATCGAAGGTGTCGAACGAGACGCCCTGCTCCCGCACGGCTGCCACGACCTGGTCGAAGTCGCCCTCGGGCAGGGTGAAGCCCATGTGGGTGGCCTTGTCGGTGCCGGCGAAGCCCGAGGGGTACACATGGAAATGGCCCTCGCCTGCGGTGTACAGGACGCCGCCCCCCGGCGTTTCCTCGCCGGTGAAGCCAAGCCCCTCGTAGAAACTCCTCGCTCGTGCAAGGTCTGCGGTGGCAAGCACCGTATGTGGGGTGAATCCGCTGAGCATGATCCGTCCTCCTCCTCGGGCGGACCCAGCCGCCCCTGTCTGCGACGCTACTCTGCCGGACGGGCGAAGGGTGCCGCTAGACGGGCGAGCGAAAGGCCCGCCCCTCGACAGGGACGGGCCTTCGCGACGTGCCTCGTTCAGATGGCGGTGACCTCGAACTCGACCGTGGCCGAGACCTCGGGATGGATCGCGATGATCGCGGCGTGGCGGCCGACCGACTTCACCGGGGCGCCCAGATCGATGCGGCGCCGGTCCACCAGCGGACCGCCGCTGGCCTTGATGGCCGCGGCGAGATCCTTCTCGGTGATCCGGCCGAACAGCTGACCGCCCTCGCCGGCCTTGCTGGAGATGCTGACCGACAGGCCTTCGAGCTGGTCCTTGAGCTCGGCCGCATGGCCGAGGTCGCGCACCTCGCGCACCTCGCGGGCCCGCTTGATCTGGCTGATCTGCTTCTCGCCGCCCTTGGTCCAGGCGATCGCGAAGCCGCGGGGGATCAGGTAGTTGCGGCCGTAGCCGTCCTTGACCTCGACGATGTCGCCGGGGATACCGAGGTTGGTGACCTCTTGCGTCAGGATGAGCTTCATCGTGCGGTGCTCCTTACCGGGCGGTCGAGGTGTAGGGCAGCAGCGCCATCTCGCGCGCGTTCTTCACAGCCTCGGCGACATCGCGCTGGTGCTGCATGCAGTTGCCGGTGACCCGGCTGGCGCGGATCTTGCCGCGATCGGAGACGAACTTGCGCAGCAGCGCTACGTCCTTGTAGTCGATCGCCGTGGTGCCGTCCTTGCAGAACTGGCATGGCTTCTTCTTGATCGGTTTCGGCGTCCGCGGTGCGGGTCGTGCCATCGTGGTGCTCCTTCTCGGAAGCCCGGCGGGTGCCGGGATGGTCGGTATCGGTTAGAACGGCGGTTCGTCGGAAGCGCCGCCGGTGCTCCAGGGGTCCTTGGGCTCTGCCTCGGGACGGCTGCCGCCGCCACCGCCACCGCCGCCGCCCCAGTTGCCGCCGCCGCGCTCGAGCCGGCTGACCTTGGCCGTCGCGTTGCGCAGCGCGGGTCCCACCTCGTCGGCCTCGATCTCCATCACGGTGCGCTTCTCGCCCTCCCGGGTCTCCCAGGAGCGCTGCTTGAGCCGTCCGACGACGATGACGCGCATGCCCTTGGTGAGCGACTCCGAGACGTTCTCCGCGTACTGCCGCCACACGTTGCAGGACAGGAAGAGCGACTCGCCGTCCTTCCACTCGCTGCTCTGGCGGTCGAAGTAGCGCGGCGTGGACGCCACGCGGAAGTTCACGACCGCCTGGCCGGTGGAGGTGAACCTGAGCTCCGGGTCGGCCACGAGGTTGCCGATGAGGGTGATCTGCGTATCGCCTGCCATGGGACTCCTAGCGCGAGGTGGTGGATGGTGGAGTTCGACGGCCCGAGCCTAGGCCCGGGCTCCGACGAGCGATCAGGCGGCGTCCCGGCGCAGGACCTTGGTCCGCAGCACGGACTCGTTGAGGTTGAGTTGGCGATCGAGCTCGGTCACAGCCTCGATGCTGCACCGCACGTCCACCACGGCGTAGATGCCCTCGGTGTGCTTGTTGATCTCGTAGGCCAGGCGACGGCGTCCCCAGACATCCACGTTCTCCACCGAGCCGTCCGACTGGCGGATCACGTTGAGGAAGGTATCCAGGCTCGGGGCGACGGTGCGCTCCTCGAGATCCGGAGCCAGGATCACCATGAGTTCGTAGTGTCGCATGCGGGCACCAACCTCCTTCGGACTAGACGGCCGCGGACGTTCCACGACAGGAGGGCCAGCAGAAATGGCGCACTATTCAGCGCACCGTCTCCTAGCGTACCCGCGGGATGTCCGATGCTCAAATACTGCCAGCGCGCTCAGACGCTGGCGCCAGCCGCGCGGTCCGCTGTGGACGGCGCTGGCGATTCACCGGCGCGCCCCCGGCAACGTAGGCTGCGCCTCGTGCGGATCGCGACATGGAACATCAACTCGATCAAGCCCCGGCTGCCCCGGCTGGTCGACTGGCTCACAGCCACCGGGCCGGACGTGGTCTGCCTGCAGGAGACCAAGATCCCGGACGCAGACTTCCCCGATCAGGAGCTGGTCGACCTCGGCTACGAGGTCGCGCGCACCGGGTCGGGCCGGTGGAACGGCGTGGCAGTGCTGTCCCGGGTCGGCCTGGCCGATGTCCGCATCGGGCTGCAGGACCAGCCGGCCTTCGAGGAGTGCGTGGAGCCGCGGGCGATCGCGGCGACCTGCGGCGGGGTCCGGGTCTGGAGCCTGTACATCCCGAACGGGCGGGAGGTCGGCCATCCGCACTACGACTACAAGCTGGCCTGGCTGGATGCCTTGACCGCGACCGCGCGCCAAGAGTTCTCCGACCGGCTCCTGCTGCTGGGGGACTTCAACGTCGCCCCGACCGACGCCGACGTCTGGGACCGGGCCGCGTTCGACGGATCGACGCACGTCACCGCGGCCGAGCGGGAGCGGCTAGCGGCGCTGACGGGCCTGGGCATGGTGGAGGTTCCGCCCCGACCGCTGAAGTACGAGGTGGCCTACACCTTCTGGGACTACCGCCAACTGGCCTTCCCGAAGAACCGCGGGATGCGAATCGATCTGGCGTTCGCCGCGCCTGCGTTGGCGGATCACGTGAAAGATGCCTATGTGGACCGCGAAGCGCGCAAGGGCAAGGGAACCTCCGACCACGCGCCGATCGTGATCGACCTGGACCTCGAGGAGCAGGCATGACCGTGACCGTGCGGGTCATCACCGCCGAAGACCATCTGGAGTACATCAAGACCCGGCCGTCGGTGTCGTTCCTGCAGACACCGGCCTGGGG
>Ga0055584_100008506_pt1 | contig 10069 bp, 10 predicted proteins | sample OSDHelmetaG_FD_58716 | JGI IMG/M metagenome (GOLD analysis project Ga0055584, IMG submission 58716) | Pelagic marine sediment microbial communities from the LTER site Helgoland, North Sea, for post-phytoplankton bloom and carbon turnover... | ecosystem: Environmental > Aquatic > Marine >...
AAAAATCAGCTGGACGGCTTAGCTTTAGTATATTGTTACAACTTGTCATTTTTAATTAAATACTTGGCAATAAATTAGTCTTATCTGTGCTCTATTTGTATCGTCATTCAGGGCACAACACAGTGGTGTGTATCCAAGTATTCATTATACATATTTTAGGCCATCAAGCATGATGTTGAAGTTGTTTGACTGTAAATATACTGTTAAACTTTTACTTTGTTATTTTATGGGCATACCGTGAAAGTATGCGGAATAACTTGATTAAGCGTAAATGGGTATTGTTTAAATAAAAACAATGAGTTATGGCTAGTATTAATGAAGCCTTATACATTTTCAAATGGAATATTTTAATGTCATATACATTAGGTGAAGTAAAAATAGCAATTATTGGTTTAGGTTATGTTGGTTTACCTTTAGCAGTAGAGTTTGGTAAAAAATATCCAACGCTAGGGTTTGATATAAATACTAAGCGTGTAGAAGAGCTAAAGCAAGGGCACGACTTCACTTTAGAAGTATCAGAAGATGAATTAGCTGACTCTCCTTTCATTTCATATGCGTGTGATGTTGAATCATTAAAAGAAAGTAATGTTTATATAGTAACTGTACCAACCCCAATTGATGAACATAAACAACCTGATTTAACTCCTCTTGTTAAAGCAAGCCAAATGCTTGCAAAGGTTATTAAAAAAGGTGACATTGTTATATATGAGTCTACAGTATATCCTGGTGCCACCGAAGATGTCTGTATTCCTCAAATTGAAAAAAATTCGGGTTTAATTTTTAATAAAGATTTTTTTGCTGGTTACTCTCCTGAGCGAATTAATCCTGGTGATAAAGAACACAGAGTAACTAATATTTTAAAAGTAACATCAGGTTCAACAGTTGAAATTGCTGATTTTATCGACAGTTTATATAGCTCAATTATTACAGCAGGCACATATAAAGCATCAAGTATTCAAGTGGCAGAAGCAGCAAAAGTTATTGAGAACACACAACGGGACTTAAATATAGCCTTAATAAATGAGCTAGCAGTTATCTTCAATAAACTAAATATCGATACAGAAGAAGTTTTAAAAGCGGCGGGTACAAAATGGAACTTTTTACCTTTTCGTCCAGGTTTAGTTGGTGGGCATTGTATCGGAGTCGATCCATATTACTTAACACATAAAGCGCAATCTATAGGTTACAACCCAGAGGTGATTTTAGCGGGGCGTCGTATTAATGATGGTATGGGAGCTTATGTTGTTTCGCAACTGGTTAAAACGATGATTAAACGTAATATAGCGGTTAATGGCGCTAACGTTTTAGTTATGGGACTTACTTTTAAAGAAAACTGTCCTGATGTACGTAATACTAAAATTGTTGATATTTTATCTGAACTTACTGAATATGATACTAATGTTGATGTTTATGATCCTTGGGTTAATCCAGTTGAAGCAAAACATGAATATGGTGTTGAATTGATTGAAAAGCCTAAAACAAAATATTACGATGCTGTTATCTTCGCTGTTGCTCATAATGAGTTTAAAATATTATCAAATGACGATATTAAAGGGTTAATGAAAACGGAACATGTAATTTATGATTTAAAATATATGTTAGACCCACAATTAGCCGATATCCGTTTGTAGAAGACGAAGTTAAAACGCTAGAAAGAAAATAGACTTAGCGCCCTAATAAAGATAACTAGAACCTAAAAATCAAGGATTAAAATGACCCGTTATCAAGAAATAAAAGAAGAACTGAAATCATCACCTAAAAAATGGTTAATAACTGGCTGTGCCGGTTTTATTGGATCTAATTTATTAGAAACTTTATTATTGTTAAATCAAAAAGTTGTTGGTTTAGATAATTTTGCTACGGGTCATCAACATAATTTAGATGAAGTTCAAGGACAGGTTTCAACTGAACAATGGAAAAATTTTACTTTTATTGAAGGTGATATTCGTCATTCTGAAGATTGTATTAAAGCTGTAGGTAGCATAGGTAATACTGTTGATTTTATCTTACATCAAGCAGCATTAGGATCTGTCCCTCGTTCTATTGAAGACCCTATATTAACGAATTCAGCTAATATTACGGGTTTTTTAAATATGCTTGTTGCAGCAAAAGAAGCGAAAGTGACGAGTTTTGTTTATGCTGCTTCTAGTTCTACTTATGGTGACCACCCAGCCTTGCCTAAAATTGAAGAAAATATCGGTAAACCATTATCACCTTATGCGGTTACAAAATATGTAAATGAACTTTATGCTGATGTTTTCAATAAAACATACGGACTTAATGCGACAGGTTTACGTTATTTTAATATTTTTGGTAAACGTCAAGACCCTGATGGTGCTTATGCCGCGGTTATTCCAAAATGGACCGCTGCGATGATTGAAAATGAGACTATTTATGTTAATGGTGATGGTGAAACTAGTCGCGATTTTTGTTTTATAGAAAATGCTGTTCAAGCCAATATTTTAGCTGCTACAGCGCCTGATAGCGGTAAAAATCAGGTGTATAATGTTGCCTTAGGTGATAGAACAACATTAAATACGTTATTTGATAGTTTGAAGAGTGCCTTAAAAATTAATGGTGTCGAATATAAAAAATCACCGGAATATCGTGATTTTAGAGCGGGTGATGTACGTCATTCACAGGCAGATATTTCTAAAGCAAAATCAAAAATAGGTTTTGAACCAGAATTTAGAATTCAACAAGGCATAGATAAAGCGATGCCTTGGTACGTGTCATTTTTGTCAAATAATAAATAGGTAAACATTGGGTGATGGCTCGCCCAATGATTATCTTAAATAAATTCTCAGCCTTATCGTTAGTCGGGTATCAATTTAATTACTCGTGCTACGAGTAATTAAATTCCTCAATTAATGAACAGCTTGTAAAAAATCATCTTGTTTTACATTTGTAAGCCGTGATTTTTGCTACAATTAGTCATAATACTAATTAGAGTAAAAAGTAGGTATATTATGGAATATGAATTTATACATGATGTAATAACAGGTCGTGCAAAAGCACGTTTTTCGTTAGAACACGAATTGATTGGTCCATGGATTGAGGTCGAATTAGGGGATGATCGAGCGAAGTTAACACAGTTATTAACCGCTATTGATCATGTTGAAAATGGCGTTAAAAATGAGGTTGTGATCACTGGTCATGAATATACAGTAATGATTAGCCTATCTGATGTTGAAATACATACTAACGCAAGCTTAAATGATGATGATATATTACCTGATATGTTAACAACAGAACATATACATTTTGATGAAAATGATGGTGCAGCTTGCGGTATTGATGACTTTAGGCAATTATTATTGTCGTGGTCAAAATTTACTAACACTTTATAAAATGAATGTATGACTAAGTTATAGACTACTGCTTAGTAACTCAGCACTTGGCCGATCAAGTTTTGTATTTATATCTGAATGTATAATTATAATATTTCAGTTATTTGTGTAATAACATTATCTAAATTTTCTTGTTCTATTTCTAATACAGAAAGTATTGCCCTATCTATATATGGCCAATCAGCTGAAGGTTTACCTAAGTATTTTAATGATACTATATGCTCAGCTAATTTTAATATTGAGAATAAATCTTGCTCTTGAGAACCATTTAACTTATCCAGATAATCTATTTCATGATGCTGTAATATTATTTGACAAACATCTTTAGGCAAACGCCATGAGCTGGCTACATAATAACCAATTATGGCATGGTTTACTTGATAACTTTTTTCTTCCAATTCTATTAATGATAAATTAGGTGTTAATAATAATTGTTCAATAATTTTTTGGTAATTATTATACTTCATTGCCATGACAGGAATACCACAGTCATGAAATAACCCTAAGCTACTTAATTTATCCATAGCAATATTTTCTTTAAATAGTTTACCAATAGCAATTGCAGCGGTAGAGATATCTGTTGTGGTAGACCAAAAAATCTCAAGATCAATACTACAATTTTTAGGATCAAAGCTTTTTTTTAGTAAGTTACTTGTAACCAACATGACAACACCATGGACACCTATATAATTTACAGACATTTTTATGTCCGTAATCGTTCGATCTAATCCATATAATGGTGAATTTACGGCTTTTAAAATGGCAGCACTAACGGCTATATCTTGACTAATACAATCCGATATTTCATTAATATCAGGATAAGGATCCGCCATTAATTTTAAAAGGCTAAGTAATAGCTTTGGTTGTGCAGGGACAGCAAAGCCTTTACTAATATCATCTAAAACCTTTTGATCAACAATAAGCATACAAATTCATCCTAAGACTAATTAAATAATAAAACATATTAAGGGTAATTTACTTGATTAAGCAGTTATAAACTGTATTTTTAAAAAATTAAATATGGTGCAACCTTTCATGGGTAGTTCCATTGAATAAGCTGAGGTTCCTTTGTATACGCATATAGTATGGAATACAGTTACTAACGGGTTATGTAAATCATTGTGGTAAAAAAAAGTATAATGATGGCGTTAAATATTAATATATAAGTAAAACCTTTAACACCTTCTTTTAAACTATAATTATGCTTATCGAGGTACCACCACCAAACAGCACACATAATTATAGGAAGTATAAAGAAAAATTTGATCATAAGATTTTTAATTTTCGAAACGGTTTTTTATCATAAATGAAAAGTGATAACTAAACCATACGATTTAATTACCCTTGTTAATTAATAGTGTTAATGGTTTTCTAATCATGTAGAGAAAAACTAAACTTGGTATAACCATTAAAGATGTTAATACGAAAAATAATGCCCAATTACCGTCAAGCCAGTCAACCATAATACCAGAATATGAACCAAGTATAACTCTGCCAAATGTACCTAAAGATGCCATTAACGCATATTGACTAGCGCTAAATGTTTTATTACAGAGTACTGATAATAATGACACAAATGCCACTGTTCCCCAAGCAGAAGTAAAGCCATCCACAAAAACGGTAAAAGCAAATAATGCTTTATCAGGCCCTACTAACGCTAAAGCAGCAAATAATAAATTACTACTTGCCATGGCAATACCACCAATAAATAAACCTTTTAAAATACCGTACCTAATTGTAAATACACTACCAATTAATGAAAAAACAATAGTTACCCCCCAGTTAATCATTTTTGAATAATAGGCAATGTCTGCATTAGAAAAACCCACTTCACGATAAAATACAATAGACATACGGCCTAAATAAGCTTCACCCAGTTTAAATAAAAAAATAAACAATAGAATTGATATCGCTAATTTTGTTCCATTACGTTGAAAGAACTCATGAATAGGAGCAGCTAACGTTGTTAGCAGCCAAGCTGTTAATCTATTTAGAATATTATTTTTATGTTTTAAATCAGTCTTGATTGATATATTTTTCACTGCGCTATTTAATGCACTAAGTTGTTTGGTAAAGATTATTAAGAGGCTAATGACAAATATTGAAATAAACGTAAATTGTTTTTCTGGTGATATAAAGTGTTCTGGCCATCCGGGATAACCAATATTAGCGTAAACGATGCTTAGTATGATTAAAGGTAAAATAAGTAATATAGCTAATGGTTTTTTACCCTGGCTAGGTAATACTTGTAAATAATTATCTTCAATTAGTTTATGTTCTTGCTCACGTTGATTCTTCGGTTCTTTTACTATGAAAGCTGTTAGCATTAATAGGGCTATAATCATTGATAAGATTAAATATATTTGCGGCCATTGCCAGTTTGGTTGATCAACTAAAATAAAGGGAATGCTACCTAATCCTGCATATCCAGTCCACCAACCGGCAGTTGCCATAGCCGATCCTGCTGCCATATAATTACTATCTTTATCACTTAATGAATCTATACGGTAAGCGTCAATCGCAATGTCTTGTGTTGCTCCTGCAATAGCAATTGTTAAACCATATAATGCCATTAAACTCAGTTGATGGTTAACATCTAATTGGCTTAAGTTTAGTCCACCAAAAATAATAATTAGTTGGGAAAAAATTATCCAACTGCGTCTTTGTCCCATTTTTAACGTTAGGAAAGGAATTTTTAATCGATCTACTAAAGGAGACCAGAGAAAGTTAATACTATAAGCAACAAATATAAGGCCAAATAAGCCAATGCTTGAGCGGCTTAAACCTTCATCTGTTAACCAGCCACTCATTGCTGAACCAATCATAACCCAAGGAAAACCGCTGGATATACCAAAGAAAAACACACTCAGTAATCGACGATCTTTAAAGTAAGTTAAGGTTTCACTAAGCGAATGAGTTGAGGGCATTAAAGAGGATACTAAAGAAAATAAAATGAATGTGTAGATTAACAAATACAAGGTTAAAAATGAATGAATTTCATATATTTAATATATAAACATTATCTAGTTTGTATGCTCTATGCAATAGGTCGCCAACCAATACAATCAATAGGGTAACTGCCTACACCATTAAAAAAATCAAGGCACGTATTAATCTCACTTTTAAAATATAGATCGTAATTTAAAGCTTGTGCGCCATGTAGACTTACTTCATGAATTAAATGCCAAAAAACACGTTCTTGGGCGCTGCTGGGTGTTTCATTTGTCACCTTTAATAAAGTCCACTCACCCATGGTATCTGAAATAAAGTTATCTAACTCGGTATAATGAATTTTTTCGTTTATTACTGCGCTAACATAAGCGACCATTTGTTCTACTTTATTATTGATAAACTGCTCAATTACCATGATTGGCTCCATGGAGAGATCCTTATCCCCTTATTATTTATGATGAAAAGTTAAATCGAGAAGTAAGGTGTTATTTCTTGATGTTTATGGTTTTTATATATTAGGTATCGGTTATAAATGATGTTTTGTCAAAAACATCCTTAAATTATTTTACATAAATGCCAAATTCAATTTACATAAGTGTGAATAAGCAATGTTATAAAAGAGTAATACTTTAATGTAATCATAAGATTTTAATATTATTCTGCAGGTAAAAGTGTGGCCTTGATAAGTATGACAGGTTTTAATGGTACATTCTCCCAGCCAAGTGATTCATTATAATCAGTTTCAACCTTTGCTATGTCTTTCAGTACTTCGTCTCCTTCGACAATGATACCAAATACAGCATAACCCCAACGTCTTCCAGGGTCCAAATTGGTATTGTCGTTAATATTAAAAAAGAATTGTCTATTGGCTGAATGTGGTCGACTTTCTTTTGCCATTGCAATGGTACCAATTTCATTCTTTAAACCATTGCCAGACTCATTAATAATATCCGAATTTGTTTTTTTAGGGATAAAGTCAACATCATAGCCACCGCCTTGTACAATGAAATCTTCAACGATACGATGAAAAATAGTGTTATTGTATTCACCTGTTACTACATACGTTAAAAAATTATCAACACTGATAGGAGCTCTAACGCGATCCAATTCAATAATAATAATACCCATCGTTGTTTCTAATTTTACTTTTGGATAAATATTGGTTGGATCAATTGCAAGGTTTTTGGTGAAAACTGCAGAGCTAAATAAAGCTGTATTTAATAAAAATAGGCAGAGTAAAATTGAGCGACTCGTTGTACTAATAACTAAAAAAACAATTGAATAAATAGTGGTTAAGTTAAAAAAATAATTCATGAATGAGCCTTTATTATGAATGTCATGTTAGAAAATCATTGATTTTTTTATTTGTTAAAATTTGCAGTAATAACTTAGTTAATCGTTGATTGAAATTACGTTCTAAAACAGCAATGTCGGCCTTTAATGGTCCCTCACTATTACCCCGGTTTTTGAAGCTTATGGTTAGCGTCTTATCACCATTATTGACGATTACTTTTAATAATATTTCTGTTTGTACTTCATATTCAAGAGTTGTTTGATTAACACTAATAACCGCTTTTTCTATTGATATATCTATCTTATTCACAGCATTATTATTTATTGTTAAGCCTTGTTGTTGCCAATGTTTACTGAGTGTATTTTTAACTGTATTGTCGAATTTTTCTTTGGCTGAAACGAGTGTGTTCGCTTTGTTTTTACGCATTATTTGCACAATATGATTAGCTGTGCGCATATCAATAACATTAAGTTGAGCTTGTTTATTATAGTGAGTAATTCCTTTCATTGTTGTTATTTCAGGAGCAACAATAATATGGTTAGGAATATTTGTACATCCGTATAACCCTAAAACAATTATGAATGTGCAAATTTTAGAGATTAAAATGTTAAGTTTCATGAGCAGATACTTGTGCCTTTTGTTGGGATTATTAATAAGTCTTAAATTATCGTTTTATTGCTGATTGCGTGACAAATTTATCATTACTCGCTATAAGCTTTTCATTGCCAAAAATACGTTTTAATTTTATATGATACGCTAATTGTCTGTTACCAATAATGCGTAACTCCCCACCTTTTTTCAATACTCTATGGCTGTCTTTAAACATTTGCCAAGCAATATGATCTGTTGTGGCGGTTTGTTGATGGAAAGGGGGGTTACATAAAATTAAGTCAACACTATTACTTTCAACATCAGTTAAGCAGTCGCTCAACTGAAATTTACATTGCGTACTTAAATTGGGTAGATTTAATTTAATATTCATTTCAGCTGATGTTATCGCCATATGCGATTCATCAAAAAATTGTATTTCAGCACTCGGTTGACTTGCTAATATACTCAAACCGATCACACCATTACCACAGCCTAAATCAATTACTTTACTGTTTTCTTGAACATCAGGTAAATTTTCGATGAAATATCTAGCACCCATATCAAGTTTTTCTCTTGAATAAACATTAGCGTGGTTACTCATTATGAAATCACAATGTAATGTTTTATTTGGTAAGGTCCAAACAGAGGGAAAAGGTGATTTTTGCATTTGTTTTTGATCAAATTGACAAAAAATTAATCGCGCCTTTTTTACTGCACGCGAGGTTGTGGTTTTCCCTAAGTATTTTTCAAATACTTTTAATGTAGAACTGTGGATTTCTTTTGCACGATCAGCCGCAATAAAGACTGTTTTTTTACCTGTACCATTTTGTTCAATATTATCCTTAATCATGATCAATTGTTCTACTAACAAGGATTTGCTTTTAGGTATTTTAAATAAAATAACATCAATATTTTTAGGTAATGGATCCAAGCAATTTAATTGCGTGATATTATCGCAATCAAGTTGATTTTGTTCAATGTTAAGGGCTATACCTTGGCTACTTATATATGAGTCATTTACGCAATAGACATCTGCCTTTTTTAGAAAGGGACTACTGTCAGCTTTAAGTGTACAAAAGTGGGTGCTGAGTGCGCCAAAAGCATCATTAAAAATAATAACACGATCTTGTTCTGAAACTAACGTTTCAGTTTCAATATGTTTAATGAGGTATTCGTCCGCAGCATCCCATGCCTGTAAACTGCGATTTACTTGTGCTAACGGAAAACGCACCAGTGTTAATTGTTGATCATGAATAAAAAAGGGGCTAAGCATTATAAAAGTAATATAAGAAGAATAAATAAAGTTGCGTTATTGTGACATATACCCAAGCGACTTCAAAATATACTTGTTTATATGTTTAATCGTCCCCATAAAATGGTAATAACAATTTGTCGAGAATCATTATGTCTATCGCTACAATCATTGAAGAAAAACTTCGTTTAGCTTTCTCCCCACTACATTTAGACGTTATTAACGAAAGTAATAATCATAATGTGCCAACAGGGAGTGAGTCACATTTTAAAGTCACCATTGTTGCTAAAGCTTTTGAAGGTGAGCGCTTAATCAAACGTCATCGTGCTGTTAACGCTGTTTTGTCCGACGAGTTAGCAAATAAGATCCATGCTTTAGCGCTGCATACCTATACTGAAAAAGAGTGGCATGATCATTATGCTGACAATACGCCTACTTCACCAAATTGTTTAGGTGGTGAAAAATAAAATATCGCTAGCGATATTTTTAACTGCTCGTACCTCTTTAAGTTATTAGCAAGGTACAATAGCGGCACATTCTCATGCCTTCTTTATGTGGCAAGGGAGTAATTTATTCTCAATAAAAACAATTCAAAAGGTTTTCTTATGGTTATCAAGCCAAAAATTCGTG